>VFQP010004131.1_pt1 | contig 13916 bp, 15 predicted proteins | sample 3512351 | NCBI WGS metagenome assembly VFQP01 (sample SAMN10412372, study PRJNA504923) | tailings metagenome | isolation source: Relicate 1 Philex TSF1 revegetated site | place: Philippines: Tuba, Benguet | collected 2017-08-29 | reverse complement strand
TGATGGTCTCCACGCGCGTGGTCAGCCGCACCAGGCGGTTCTTGAGCCGACGCAGACGCTCCAGCACGGGGGACGTCACCTGCGCGAGCACGCCACGCACGCCTCCACCTCGCCTCCACCGCTGCAGCCGCAAAGCTCGCTGCGCCCCTCTCCCGCAGGCCCTGCTGCCCCACCTCCCCTGTAGGCTCGGAGCGGGCCGGACCACGACACACGGGCGCAGCTTCGACGCGCGCGCTTCCCCACCCTCACCTTGGTGGTGAGGCTCTCGAGCACGGGGCTCACGGCGCCCTCGAGCTCCGTCACCAGCAGCTCGAAAAAGTTGCTGATCTCGTCCAGGCAAATCTCCAGCACGCGCAGCTCAAAGGGCAGCTGCGCGCTGATGGCGCCCAGCCCGCCGCCGGGGCCCACGCCGCCAAACCCGTCGTTAGCGCCGCCGCCGCCCCGCGCCGCCGCCGTCGCCGCCCCCCCAGGGGGACCCTTGCCCCCCTTGGCCTGGGCGTGCGCGCTCTCGGCCTCCATGGCGGCCAGCTGCAGGTCCGTGGTGGAGGGGAAGCCCTTGGCCACGCCAATGGTGGGGTTGGCGATGCGCGCCTGCAGGTTCTCCACAAACTGCGCGGTAGCAAGCGAGCAAGCACAACCAAAGCACCGCGGAACGTGTCGAGGACACTGGGACCGCGACTGGGCCGGTCAGGTGGTGTACGGTGCGCGCCACACTGCTGTCGCGGGCTGGAGCTTCACGAAGCCAAAGCGCCACCCCCACGGCAGGCGCACCAGCGCGACGCTGGGGTCCTGGTGGTTGAGCACGAGCACCCTGTCCATGGTGATGATGGCCTTGACGTACTCGAGGTTGACCACGATGGCCTTGTCTCGGCACAGGATGGCGCTGGGCGAGGCCGACTGCATCTGGGGGTCCAGCAGCCGCAGGTCGCGCATCTGGATGCCCAGCTGAGTGGTCAGCTTGTACCTGCCACAGGGCGAGCGAGGTGGAGTGGGGCGAGGTGCGAGTGGGGGTGAAGGAGCTGCCAGTGGCGCCCCAGCAGTGGTGCGGGGGGGCGCGGCGCAGGACGCTGGGCAGGAGGCGCGGGGCCGCGCGCACCTGTCGGACTGGATGGTGCTGGTCTGGCCGTTGGGCAGGATGCAGAGCCAGGGCTTGATCATGGGCGTCTTCTGGCCTGCGGTGGCGAAGGGCGTGTAGAGTTCTCGGGGCGTGTTCCGAGTGCGCAGCTGTAGCGGGCGGCCCACGACCCAAACACCCAGCAGCGCGCTTGCTGCGTCTCACTTCGCCTCTTGGAGCGCATCTTGTGCAGCGCCGCCTTCTTGCCGCCGTTGAGCCCGCCGTCGCCGGGCGCGCTGCCCATGCCGGTGCTGCCGGGCGCCTGCTCCTTGTTGCGCTCCGCCTCCTCCATCATCATCATGCGCTCCTCCATGACCTCGTGCGCGTGCTCGTGCAGCAGCGCCTGGTCCAGGCCCAGCGGCAGGTGCTCACCCGGCCCCTCGGCCAGCTCGTGCTCCTCCGGCTCGTGCTCGTGCCCCATCAGGCTGTGGCCCAGCGTGAGCGTCTGGCTGCGCTGCTGAGCCCGCTGCAGCACCAGCTGCTGCTCGTCCAGGCCGTCCTGCACCTCTTCCGTCCTGGGCCCCCGGACGCTGCGCTGGTGCGCCAGGCCCACGGACACGCTGGGCACGGACACGCCAGGGTTGTGCACGCTGCCGCCGTGGCTGCCTCGCTCCGACATCGCGGCAGCGGCGCTGCGGCTGGGGCTCCAGGCCTCAAGGCTCTGCTGCGCAGCTTGCTCGGGCGATCCGCCGGGCCACAAAGCCCATCAACAACAGGCGCGTGGTGCCAGGCGACGGTGCAGATGCGCCCATCAGCGTGCAGGAAGCAAGTGGCGCACGACTGGCGAGCTCGTGCTGCTCGCGGGCGCAGAGCCCTCATGCGACTCTGCACCGGCGGCACCTCGTGCGCGCAGACTGTTGTTCCTCCGAAGGTGGCGTGCTCGCGGCGTCCGCTGTCGCAGCACCATCGCGTGAGCACACCACTACAGGTGCTGCCGCGCGCTCGGCGCGTTCTCCCCAGCCCGCTGATGGCGCTCCCTGGCGTCGACGCGCCTCTGGCGGCGACGCTGGCGCTGCAGAACATGGTCAGGCTGTGCAAGGACCTCAAGCTGCCGGTGACCTACAAGGTGCAGGCAATGAGGCTCTTGGAATGGCTGCCAGTGGGCGCGTGCGTCCCCGCGCGCTTCCGACGCCCGGACGATCCTGCACAGAGGTGCCAGCAAGGAGGCCTGTCGCCCACGGCAAGCACAAGGAGCCGCTCCCGCAGCTGCAGACAGCGGCTGCCGCGAGCGCTCCCACGCACGCCCGCTGCGCAGGCGCACGAGGAGGTGGTGCCCGGCAGCGACACGCGCAAGTTCCTCGTCGTGGTGCACGCTCACAGCGACCACGCCTTCAAGAAGTACCTGACGACGTGCGCCTCCACCGACCTCACGCTCTACCGAGGCATGCTGCTCCAGGTCGGCAGCGGGCGGGCCGCAGCGCAGCGCAGCAGTGCCGGGCTCTGCCTCCACGCGCCGGCCCTCACACCGCTGGTGGTCGCTGCGTGCGTGCGTGCGTGGCGTGCAGTTGGAGACCAACGGCGGCGACAAGGTGGAGCGCGTGCTGCGCGCGCGTGTGCAGCAGGCCTTCCTGCCAAAGTTCGAGAACGAGGGGCAGGACAGCAGCATCGCCGACGCCATCGTCAAGGCGGTGCGCCGCGCTCGTGGCTGCCCTTTTCCCTGCTGGGCCATCGTGCAGCCCTCCTCCCGCCACCTCGCTGCCTGACTGAGGCGCTGCACGTTTGGGTGGCGCTGCCGCCTGGGGTGTGCAGGCGGACGAGCGCTACCTGGTGGTGACCATCAAGCACAGCGGCTCGCTGGTGACGCTGTCGGGCGAGGGCTTTGCCGCCAAGAACTCGATCAACAACGAGTACACGGCGGGTGAGCGCGGTGGCGCGCAGCAGCGGAGCAGCAGGGCTCAGCAGCACCGGCCTGTGCGGGCGAGGTGCCGTGCGTGGCCGTGGGTGTGCGCGCCCGTGCAGGCGCGGCGGTGCTGCTGCGCGCGCACTTCGACCGGCTGCACGGTGCGGCGCACGGCGCGGCGCGGCTGGCGGCCTTCATGGCGCTGCTGAGGGAGCGGCGCATGGCCGTCAGCTTCGAGATGGTCACGGGTGAGTCTTTCTCTTTCGCGCGCGTGCCAGTGCCAGCGGCGCTGCTTCACAGCACCTGCTGCGGTGGCGGTGACCGAAGGAGGCGGCCGGGCAAGGTGTGGCGGCATGCGTGCTTGCCTGCAGCGTGCCACGGGCACCACGGCCAGCTGCCCCAGGCCGAGTACCTGGTGGCCACGGCGGCGCACCGGGCGGACGCGGCGCAGGGGCGGCCCGTCTTCCTCAGCTGGCAGGACTTCCTGGCCTTTTGCCTCGAGCAGGTGCGGGCACGCGTGCAGCAGGGGCGCTTGCCACCACCACCGGGTGTGGCTTTGCAGGGGCCAGGGCTCGTCTCCTGGCAGCAGGCAGAGCCACGGCAGTGCCTTCCGCTGCTTGGCGGGCATCCGGCAACGCGTTAGAGCGCGCCAAGCGTGCGTGGCGAGCGACGAGGGGTGTGGCGCGGCGCGTGTGGGGTGTGCGTGAACGACGCGCAGGGCCTGCCGGTGAACGACACGTGGCTCTTCCACGGGCGGCCGTGGGCCCAGGCGGCGCGCACGCTGCTGGACGACCTGTCGCTGTCGGGCGGCATCACGGGCATTGCGCTGCACCGGCTCAACCAACTCGTCAAGGTGCGCTGTGGGCGGTGCGCGCGCGCACGTCGTGCACCGCTGCTGCTGTGCTGGTCTGTGTGGGAGCCAGCGCCAGTTGGTGGCGCGGGGGAAGGTGGAGGCTGGAGGTGGCGTGCTGCTGGCGCGTGCTGCTGGCGTGTGCGCAGGACGGCAGCGGGTCGGGCTGCCTGCACGTGTCGGGCACCTACCCGCACGACCAGTGGCAGGGCAGCCGCCTCGAGGGCTTTGTCGTGGCGCAGGGGCAGCCCTTCAGCGCCGAGTTGCACCAGGTGCGGTGCGCGCACCCTCCCTCCCTTTCTCTCCGCACGCCGCCCTCTTGCCCACGCGTTGAGGCAGCAGTACACTTGATCACCCCAGCGCAGCTGACACGACGTGACAAATGCTGGACACACACTTGTCCTGCACATATGCGCGCGGTCGCGCAGGCGCTGGTGGCGCTGTCGGAGCGCGCGGCGCATCAGGCCATCCAGCTGCCCACCACCGCGCCCGAGCTGCGCACGCCCTACCAAGCACTCCTCACGGTGTGCACCGGCAAGGCGCCCGGCAGTAACAGGGCGTCGCGGCAGCCCTCCGCGGCAGCCAACGACCCCGCCGCTGCGTCTGCTGCCGCCGCCGGCACCGCGCCCAGCAACGGCGCCCACGCTGCCGGCACCGCGTCGCCCTCCACGTCCGCGGGCCGGGCGCCCTCTGGGGGCACCAAGGCAGGGAGCGGCGGCGCACGCCCCGGCAGCGCCGCTGCGGTGGGCAGGGCCCCCGCGGGCGGCGAGGGCGCCGGCGGCGCGCAGCGCATCCTGGCGGCGGCGCTCCGCCCCATGAGCGCCGCCGCGGCGGCGCCTAAGGGCAGCAAGGGCGCGGCGTCCGGCAGCGGCGCCCGCAGCGGCGCCGTGGCGGCGGCGGCGGGCCCGGACGCCGCCGCGTCCACCGCCATGTCCGCGCCTTCCGCCGGCGCCGACGGGGACGGGTGGACCGTGGCGGGGGCCAAGGGCAAGCGGGGCAAGGGCGGCGCGGCGCAGCAGGCGCCCGCCGGCGGGCCGCAGGGCGCTGCAGGCAGTGGTGCGCCATCCTTGAGCCAGGCGGGCGGAGGCAAGCCGGGTGGCGGGGACAAGCAGCAGCAGCGTGAGGAGCAGCAGGATGCGGAGGAGGAGGAGGAGGAGGGCGGGCTGGTGTCGGGCAAGGGCCGCGAGGCGCTGATGGAGGCGGTGGCGGCGCAGCAGAGCGCGTGGCTGCCGCGGCCCAAGCTCAAGAGCGTGGACGGCACCACGCGCGAGCGCCTCATCGCCGCGCTGCTCGACGTCAAGGTCCGCTGCCCCCTCCTCTGTCCCATCTAGGGCCTTACGATCCTGGCCTCTGCGTTCTCGCGCCCGTGGCTGGCAGACGTTCCAGCGAGTGCTGCAGCCACGCCTGAAGCGGGCGATGGGGTGCCATGGCTCATGTCCCTTGGGAGTGAAAAGCACCTCTCGCCTCTCTCTGGACATTTCACGACTCGCGTGCACTGCTGCTGCGCTGCCGCCGCCGCCCGCAGGCGCCGGGCCCCGTGGTGCAGGTCCCCAGCGGCCACCTGCTCATCGTGCGCCAGGTGCTCAGCAACCTGCCCAGCGCCCAGGTGGCGCAGACGCTCTCGCTGGCGCACTCGGCCGTGCAGCAGCAGCACGCCGCCGCCGCCTCGGGCGCCGCGCCCAGCGCCGCCGGCCCGCCCAGGCACCCGCTGCCCGACGCGTCGGCCGTGCGCAAGCTGGTGGACCAGGCGGCGGCCTGCGCCGGCGTCAAGGGCGGCGCCGACACGGGCGGCGGAGGCAAGCTGTCCACCCTCCTGGTGCGCACGCGTCAGGGCGCAGGTGTTGCCAGCCGTTCGGCAGAGGCGGGTGGGGGCCGTGCACGTGATTTTGCGTGGGCGGTGGTCTGTTGGTGCTCCCTCGGGGCTCGGTAGTCCAGCGCTTGCTTCCCGCACGTGCGCCCGCCGTGCGCCGCAGGCCCAGGCGCCGCGCACGCTGGTGGGCGCCCCCGAGCTGGGCAACTCGCTGCGCTACAAGAAGAAGATGCTCATGTGGCGCGTCGCCCGGCCCGGCACCGCGCAGCAGGTGGGGCGGGCGCACTCGCCACACCGCGCGCCTTTTGTCTGCCCCTTTTGAGCAGAGCTCGGCGCCTGCTCTGCCGTCTCTGACGGCGCTTGACGGTGGCGGCACAGGCTGCGCAGCGTTCCGGCAGTGAGGCGGGCCGTTGCTTGCGCCGCGTGGATTGCGCGCAGGGCGGCGGCTCGGCGGCGCCGATGGAGGTGGACGCCCCCGGCGCGCTGCCCTTGGAGCTGGAGGGCGCGTCGGGCGTGGGCTACTGCCTCATGACTTTCGTCATCCGCAACGGGCTGGCCTCGCTCAAGCTGGGCCGGCAGATCTACCTGTCGTACGTGACGCACCTGACGCGCGGCTGGGGGCTCTCGGAGCAGCAGGTGTCGCAGGCAAGTGCGCGGGACCCGCCACGCGCGCGTGGCGTTTGCTGGCTTGCCGCGTCGTGCCGTCCCGTGGCGGAAGGGCCACACGCTCCACGCCCTCCACCGCCATGCCGCCATGCATGGAGAGCTCTAGCTAGACCGCCTCCACCTGACTTGAGTTCAAGTCAGGAGAGGTGCGAGCTGACTCTTCCTGACGCGTGTGGCGTGGGCGGCGTGGGTCGGCGTGCGGTGGCGCAGGTCAACACGTTTGCCAGCGCGTGGGCGTCGTGGCTGTCCCAGCGCGGCGGCGTCAACGCCATCAAGGAGGGGCAGTACCTTCACCTGGCCGAGCCCTTTGTGCGGCACTTCCTCGACTGCATGGCCAAGGGGGACCTCACCGCGCTGCTGGGGCAAAAGCCAAAGGTCAGTCGCTTTTTGACGACACCTCGCGCCGGCGCCAGCGCCGCCCCGCCCAGTGCTTTTGCACGCATCTGCGTGCACGCACCTGTGTGGACGCGTTGCTTGGGGAGGGGAGCGAGCTGCTTGGTCGTGCGCTCAAGGTGTGTGCGCGCGCATGCGTTGCGTGCTGGCCGCAGGACTCGTTCCAGGGCATCCTGCTGCTGCTGGACGAGGAGCAGCCGCAGCGGGCGCGCGCGCTGCAGAAGCTGCTGGGCGCCGAGCACCTGGTGGACCTGACGCCGGCAGGCGGCGGCGGCAAGAAGGGGCCCATGGTGCCGCCCTTCAGCAAGGCGCTTGTGATGCAGGTGAGGCGCGAGGGGCAACGCACACTGGTCCTGAGCTGCGCTGCGCTGTGGGGCTCGGTGCAGGCCATCGCAGGGGCTCCCGGGGCTTGCGCATGGCGATGAGGTGTGGGTACCGTCCAAGCGGGCCATCAGGCACCCGCCCTTGCGGCCACAAGCTGAGCTGGGGCCCACTGATCGTGTGTGCATGTGTGTGCAGGGCGCCGTGGTGCTGGCGGCGCCTCAGCAGCCCCTGCTCCGCGGCGTGGTGGAGCTGCTCCAGGCGGCGGGCCCCACGGCCTTCTGCGCCGTGGTCAAGTCCCAGAGCGAGGGCGGCGCCGACTGGCAGACGGTCAAGAAGCAAAAGGGCGTGTCCGAGTCCAACCGCCTCAAGGTCGAGGGCATCATGCGGCAGTCGCTGGGCGGCGCAGGCGCCGGCCCCTCCTCGCAGCAGCAGCAGCAGCAGCAGCAGGGTGGCAAGGGGGCCAAGGGCAAGGGCGGCGGGGCGCCGGCGCGGCCCGCGTCGTCGGCGGCGGCCGGCGGGGCGGGCGGCGAGCAGGCTCTGTCGGGGCGCGTGCGCGTGTTTGAGTCGGGCTACGCGGCCGAGGAGGTGGTGCGGTGGGTGGGCAAGGGCGCGCCGCCGCCGGCGTCCGACCCCGCCGCCATCTGCTGCTTCATCTCAATTCCAGGTTCGGCTCTGCTCCCGCGCTCGCATTACAAGGCCACTGCTGCGGCGCGCTCTCCTTCACGCCGTGTCATGATCACGTCACGCGCATGTGTCCTCCTCAGGCGTGGGCAAGACGTGCCTGACGACGAGCCTGGGCGGCAACCTGCCGGGCATGGGCTCCACGCCGGTGGACCTCAAGGTGCTCAACAGCGACACGATGAAGAAGAACAGGGGCTTTGACCCCAAGCGGTACTGGAACGAGGTGCGCCCCAGGGGAAGGGGGGTCCCAGGGCATGGGCCACCGCCAGGGGACGGGATCAGAGCAGTGCGACGTTGAACGGCTTGGTGCGCTGAGGCTGCGTGCCCTTCATTGGTGGTGGTGGTGGTGGTGGCCGCATGGTGTCTTGCTCAGGTGGCAGGCGCGTGCGACACGAGCGTGGGCCACGGCGCCGTGACGGTGGTGGTGGCGGACAAGAACCTGGTGCCCTCGCCGCCGGGCAACGTGCAGCGCGCCGCCATGATCCTCAAGGACTCAGGTGCGCGCACCCTGCTGCCTCTCCCGCTCCGCCACCTCATCTGCCGCTGCCGCCGCACCTCGGGGGCCTGCTTCGGCGCGCGCGCGTGCGCACGAGAGCTGCTGCGCGGGAGGCGGGTCCCGACCACGGGTGCGTTTCCTTGTCTGGCGTGCGCAGGCGCTGTGACGGTGGCGGTGGTGCCGTCGTGGCTGGGCGAGCCGCTGGAGGACGTGGGCGTGGCGTGCCCCGAACTGCCCTTCCCGCTCGAGCTGGTGGCGCTGTGCATGCTGCGCACGCTGCAGCGCAAGAACCACGAGGGAGGGCTCGACGCAAGTGAGCGGGCGAGCGACCGGCCAGTGGGGGGAGGGCACGCCTTCCCGTCCTGCGCACAGGCAGCGCTCGCGCTCAGCTGCAGAAGATTGCCTTGCACACTTGAAGGACTGCTGCAGGCGCGCGGTGTCATGGTCGGGCGTGCCGGCGTGCCGCTGCGCGCGCAGGCCTGGCCCACGCCATGACGGTGGTGACGCTGTTTGCCCAGTTCTACCGCAACCGCTCGCGCGCCGACCTGCTGGAGCTGGTGCGCACCAACTTTGCCGTGGTGGCCGAGCTGCCCGTGCTGGACCTGCGGCCCGGCAACCAGGACCCCGCCAAGCGGGTGCGCGCTTCTTGTCGGTGTGGGGACGGCAAGCAGGACGCACGAGCAGCCCACACCGGCTGCTGTTCCGGCGTACGCACGGCTTGCCACCGCCCCCGTGGCGCTGCCCCCCCCCCCCCCCCCCCCCCGCAGGTGCCGCTGCCGGTGCTGCAGCACATTGCCCAGGGCCTGGCGGCGTTCAGGGAGTCGGCCAAGCAGCAGCTGCCCACCTCGTGGGAGGCGCGCATGCGTGAGCTGCTCCTGGAGCCCGCAACCGCGCAAAAGATCCTCGGGCTGCAGGTGTCCCTGGAGGAGAGCCAGTGCTTCGTGGCAGAGACGCTCGTGGCGGGGCTCAAGGCAGCGCAGGCGCTGGCTGACCTGGCGGCAGGCAAGGCGCCGGCTGGGGCGACGGCCGCGGCAACCCCGGGCAGCGGCACGGCGCCAGAGGGCGGCGCGGGCGCTGGGGGCGCGTCGGTGCCGCTGCCGTCGCCGTCGGCGGCCGTGCAGGCCGCGCTGGCCGGCATCCGCCTGACGGGCGGCAGCGCGGGCGGGCCCGTGATCGAGGTGGGCGCGGGGCTGGCGGCGGCGGGCGGCGGCGGCGCGTCCTCGTCGCAGGGGGCGGCGGCGGCAGGCGGCGGCGCGGCGGGCGACGGCGGCAAGGGGGCGCCGGACCGGCCGCCAAAGTGGATTGCCGTGTCGGGCGTGGACAGCGGCACGCTGCGGCGCGTGGTGCAGGGCCTCATGCCCGACCTGGACCTGCGCACGGTGAGGCCCTCGGTGTGCCTGATTCCTGCGTGGGCTCGGGCTGGGACGTCGCGTGCCTGACTGCGAGTGACGCGCGGCTCGAGGGCGGTGAGATCCGTGTGCGCTTGGTGGCTGCCTTGGTGACTGCAGCTCAAGTCCGAGTTCCACGTGACGCTGTGGCACGGCATGGACCCCGTCATGGGTCGGGACCACGCCATGCGGGACGCGCTGCTGGCCGCCCGGGGGACCCAAGTGGAGATGCAGGTGCGCGCCTCGCTCGCGTGGCCGGGACGTTTCCGGCGTGCTGGCAGACGTACTGACGGGCTGCTGCCGTTGGCGCACGCGTGACGGTGCAGGTGGTGTCGATTGACCACGCGCCGGGCAAGGTGACGGCCGCCCAGGTGCAGCTGCTGGACGCGCCCGATGTGGCGTTCACCAAGCCCTACCACCACATCACGCTCGTCATTGGCCAGGGCGCGGCGGCCAAGGACGCCAACAAGCTGCCCGAGTGGGTCGAGGCCGGCGCGGCGCAGCGCATCGTGCTCGAGGACCCCGTGCCGCTCTCGGGCGTCGTCTCCGGGTTTTACTAGGAACACAGCGTTCTCTGCTGCGACGCCCTTGCACTCGGACGCGCCCCGCATGGACCACCTCGACAGGTGGCTGCCTTTTTGAACGTTTGCGCCTGCGACGTGCGATGTGCGACACGCGGCGTGCCGTCTGGAGCACACATAGCCACTGCTCGCACTGTAGCAGTGCACGCGTGATCCACAAGACGCCTGGGCAGCATGACGCAGCCGGCGCGTGATCCTGCCAGGGACAAAGGAGGAGGAGCAGGAGAGGCGGCAGCGGCGCAGCAGGGCGTCGTCTCGCGCTTCGTGCACAAGTGTAAGCATCTGCCTTCTCCGCTCCCAGCTGTTGGCTTGCGCAGCGGCGCTGATTGCTGCTTCTGGCGGTGCGTGTGCGCACCTGCAGGGAAGAAGAAGCTCGGCCTTACCTCGTCCCCATCGGACAAGCAGCGCGCACCGGCAGCAGCAGGCACCAAGCAGCAGCGCGCGACAGCAGCAGCAGCGGCAGCAGCGCGTTCCCCTCCGCGGGCAGAGGCGGCGAGCGCGAGCGCTGGGCGAGAAGGCGAAGCCCGCTCGTCGCCGCGCAGCACCATCACCGACGCGCTCTCGCTCCTGCTGCACGAGCTGGACGCCGAGGCGGCACAAGTGCGCGAGCGCAAGGCGCAGCTGGAGACGAGGCGAGTCGTGCGCTTGCGGTGACGCGCGCAAGGTTGGCGCACAGGGCATGATCAAGCGCGAGGATCCGCGCCCTTGCTCGTCCCGCGCAGGCTGCAGCTCGTGGTGTCGCTGCTGGACATGATGCCACAGCAGCAGCAGCGAGGCGGCAGCGGCGGTGGGGGCGCCATGGACGACATGCTCCGGCGCCTGGGCGGCGAGCGCATCAAGCTGCAGGAGGACGGCGCAGAGGCGGAGCGGCGCCTCGAGGTGCTGCGCTACGCGCGTGGCCAGTGGCAGAGCATGCTGGACATGATGAAGGGTGCGTTGCTGCCTTCAACGTGCGGTTGCTGGCCGTCAGCGAGTGCGCGTGCGTGCACGTGCGCCTCACCGCCTCAACGCTCGCGCGTGCCGTCCTGCAGGCGTGACGGTGGACGACGCCAGCCGGCAGACGTTGCAGACCATCATCTTCAACGACACGCTCGCCAAGATCAACGCCTTCCAAGCGCAGCAGCAGGCCGCCCTGCCGGCGCCCGCAGCAGGCGCAGCGGCAGGCGTTGCCAGTGGCAAAGCCCCACCACTGCCACCAGCATCAGCGTCTCGCGACCACGAGCCGCCCCACACCCCCGCAACCCCCGCGCTCCAGCCCGGCCTTGTGGCACCCTCCTCCTCCACCTCCTCGCGGGCCGCCACCGCCGCGGCTGTGGCCAACTCGCCCACACCCAGGCCCACGGCGGCGCACAGCAACAGCCATGACAGCGGCAGCAGCTCAGCCTCCAAGGCCGTGACCGCGGCGCCATCCACCGGCAGCGCAGCGGCCCCCACTGTCACCACACCACGCGCAGCCAGCGTGTGGCAGCGGCACGGCGCGGCAAGGCACGCTCCGCTCCCTGCTGTGCACGCCGGCCAGTCCACGCCCGGCCGCGAGGCGCAGCGCGTGGAGGAGCAGCGCGGCAGCGAGGCCGCGGGCGGCTACAAGGAGGCAGGAGACGAGCGAGTGGACGAGGAGGAGCGCACCAACATCGCCGCCGGCTTCACCCTGCCGGCCTCCAGCCCCATCAGCGCTGCCGCCACCATTGCCGCACGCACGCCCCGGGCCTCCCAGCCCCTTGCCTCCTACGCACCCAGGCCGCTGCCGTCCACATCCCCAGCGGCAGTGACGGTGACGGCCTCCCCCGCCGTGCAGGTGCACCTGCCCCGCCTCCCCTCGCCGCTGCCCTCCGCAGGCCTCGCCCAGCGCAGCACTGGCGCTGTCCCCGCCCTGTCCCCGCACCCCCGCACGCCGCTGCTGCACGGCGCACCCACCCTGTCAGCCTGGGCCGAGGACCCTGGCGGCAGCAGCGCGCCCGCACCTCTCGAGGCGCCAGAGGGCGCCTCGCCGCCGCTGCCGTCCGCGCTGTGGCAGGTCTGGGACGATCCCACCTCTGCCGCCGCCGCCGCCGCCGCCGCTGGCAACATGCCTGCCCTGGGCGGCGACGACGACGCCTTTGTGTCCAGCTGCCTGACGCTGGCGCGCAGCGCAGTGTTTGGCGGCGCCGGGCGCGGGGGGGCCCTGGCGGGCGGCCGGGCGCGCGTGCCTGCGGGCCGGGGCGCGGCGGGCAGGCTGCCTGGCCCTGGCGGCGCCGTCGCGGGGGCGGCGGCGGCGGCAAAGGTGGGAGGGGTGCCCAGGAGGGCGGGCGAGGGCGGCGGCGCGGCGTCAGCGTGGCCTCTGGGCGGCAGTGAGGAGCGGCGGCTGTACCGCGAGGCGCTGGAGGTGCTGGAGAGCACGTGCTGCGCCGTGGAGCCGGCCGCCACCAGGGCAGGTGCGTGCCTACGGTGTGCCAAGGTGCTGCGTGTGTGGCAGGCAGGTAGCGGAAACGACCTGGGGCCTCATCACGTGCTCTCAGACGCGTTGCGTGTGGCCGCAGGAGGGAAGGCGGCGGCTGCCGGGGGTGGCGAGGGCCAGGCGCCAGCGTGCGCCGGAGCTGAGGCCCTGGCGGAGGGGGAGGACCAGGAGGACGAGGGAGAGGAGGGCAGCGACGACGGATACAACGACGACGACGACGATGACTACGAGGATGGGGTGGAGAGCGACGGCGGCGGCAGCGACAGCGCGGGCGGCTACCTGGACCTGTCCCGGCCGGCGGCGGCAGAGAGCGCCTCCTCCAACCACGAGGGCGCCACGCCTCGCGGGCCAGGTGCGCGCGTGGCGAGTGCGAGGTGCAAGCCCTTGGGCACGGGTGGAGGTGGAGCTGACGTTTGGGGCGTGCGCCTTTTCCGTGTGTGACGCGCCTACGCAGCAGGCGGGCCGCCGTCCTTTTTGCTGCCGCTGCGGGGCCTGCAGCAGCACGTGCACGGCTCTTCCTCCCGGGCGGGGGCCGGGCTGGGCAGTGGCAGCAACGCCAACAGCGCGAGCGTGCACAGCGGCGCGCTGGCGGGCGGCGGTGGCTTCTTGGCGTCGGGCGGCGCGGCGGTGGGCGGCGGTGGGCTGGGCGGTGGGCTGCAGAAGCCGAGCTACACGCACCAGCAGCAGCAGCAGCAGCAGCAGCAGCAGCAGCAGGCGCTGCGCACGCCCCGCCAGGACCGCTGAGTTCACGTGCTGGTGCCTTGAAAGATCGTGATGTGCTCTGGCTCTGGGGCAGCGTGACCTGGGTGCGGTGCGCCGTGCGGCGGTGACTTCCCTCGTGGACTGCATTGGCATCAGTGAGTGGCGCAGTGTGCATGGTGCTCCTGGAAAGCAGCTGCTGAGCGCCGCTCTCAAGCCGCTGCCAGCGCGTGCCGGAGAATTCTGCGGTGGCGCTCGCCAATGGAGTCGCGACGGAGGCTCGACCAGCCAGCACAGAAGCGAGAAAATGGCCGAGGCGGAGCAGCAGCAGGCAGTGGTAGTACAGGAGCAGAGCCACGGTTTGTCGTTCGACGCGGCGCTCCTGCGCTATGTCGGCGAGTTTGGGCCCCACCAGCGGCGCACCTTCCTGGCCGCCTCGCTGCTTTGGATACCCAACGCATTCTTCATTCTGTTGATGGTGAGCTTGATGACGCAGGCGGGTTGTCAGCGGGAATGAGGCCGCGGGCGCGTGCGAGCGCGTGGCGCATGATGCCGCCCGCCCGCGCAGGTGTTTGCCACCAAAGATCCCATCAAGGCCCACTGGTGGCGATGCACCAGCAGCACGGACACCGGGTGCGCC
>VFQP010004130.1_pt1 | contig 13920 bp, 14 predicted proteins | sample 3512351 | NCBI WGS metagenome assembly VFQP01 (sample SAMN10412372, study PRJNA504923) | tailings metagenome | isolation source: Relicate 1 Philex TSF1 revegetated site | place: Philippines: Tuba, Benguet | collected 2017-08-29 | reverse complement strand
ACAGGTTCAATCCCTGTAGCGCCCACCATCCGGACCTCCTGAAAAATCAGGCTTTCGTTGCTGCGCTCAACGTCGCGCGCGTTCGGGCGACAGGACGCGTTCGAGATAGCGGCTATAGGACGACATCACGAAGCACAGCGTGAAATAGACCGTGGCCGTGTAGAGATAGCCTTCGACCTCAAAGCCCTGCCATTGCGAATCGCCCATCGCGGCGCGCAGCGTGGTGAAGAAATCGAAAATGCCGACGATGACGACCAGCGTCGTGTCCTTGAACAGCGTGATGAACGTGTTCACCTGCGATGGGATCGTCGCCTTCAGCGCCTGGGGCAGCACGATCAGCCGCATCGTCGGCCAATAGGACAGGCCCAGCGATTTGGCCGCTTCGTATTGGCCGCGATCGAGACCTTGCAAGCCGCCGCGGATCACTTCGGCCATATAGGCGGCGGAGAAGATCGTATAGGCGACTTGGACGCGCACGAGCTGGTCGATATTCGTCCCCGCCGGCGCGAAGAGCGGCAATAGAATCGCCGCCATGAAGATCAGCGAGACCAGCGGCACACCGCGCACGCCCTCGATCAAACCGATACAGGCATAGCGCAGGATCGGCAGTTCCGAGCGGCGGCCGAGGGCGAGCAGGATCGCGAGCGGATAGCCCGCCGCAAGGCCGAACACGGCGATGAATACGGTGACGGTCATGCCGCCCCACAGTCGCGTGGGCACGGCCGGCATGCCAGCGAAGCCGCCCATCATCAGTGCGAACATCACGATGGCGGCGGCGAGCCAGGCGTAAAGCAGCTTACGCGACCAAAGTGCACGGATCGTTGAGAGCCCCGCGAGGGCGGCGAACAGCGTTAATGTGATCGCGGGCCGATAGCGTTCTTCGTACGGGTAAAGCCCGAAGATCGACATCCAGAATTTCTCGCCGATGAACGCCCAGCACGCACCGACCCCCGCGCGGCATTCGGCGGCGTTGCCGCGCCACGTCGCGTCCTGCACCGCCCATTGCCATAAGGGCGGCAATGCGATCGCGAGCAAGGCCGCGCAGGCCAGCGTCAGCGCGATGTTCAACGGACCGGCGAAGGCCGCGCGCAGCAGCGCCGAAGCGCCGGCGTTACCGGGTTTTGAGGGCGATGCGCGCATTGTAGATGTTCATTCCGACGGAGGTCGTCAGCGACAGAATCAGATAGACGCCCATGAAGATCGCAATGGTTTCGATCGCGTGGCCGGTCTGGTTGATGACGGTGTTGGAGACGCTGGCGAGTTCCGGATAGCCGACGACCACGGCCAGCGACGAATTCTTGGTGAGGTTCAGATATTGGTTGGTCAGCGGCGGAATGATCGCGCGCAACGCCTGCGGCAGAACGATCAACCGCACGATCCGGCCGGGCCGCAGGCCCAAGGCGCGCGCCGCTTCCCATTGTCCGGCGGGCACCGTCTGGATGCCGGAACGCACGATCTCCGCGATGAAGGCGGTGGCGTAGACGACCAGCCCGATCAGCAGCGCGGTGAATTCTGGCGAGAGCGTGCTGCCGCCCACGAAATTGAAACCGCGCAATTCGGGCACCGACAATGCGGGCGCGCCGCCGGCATAGAATGCCGCCGTGATCGGCAATACGATCAGCAGCAGAAGATTCTGATGCCAAATCGGCCGCGTCGGATCGTGGGACAGATATTTCCGGCGCAGCAGATTGGCAACGCACAGAACGATCGCCATCAAGAGTGCCAAGCCGATCGCGGCCGCTTCGTCGCCAAACTCGAAGGACGGGATCTTCAAGCCGCGCTGCGAGAGATAGATGCCGGGCAGAGGATTGAGCGCTTGGCGCACCGGCGGCAGTTTCAACATCACGACCTGCCACAGCACGAGTTGCAGCAGCAACGGCGTGTTGCGCACGATCTCGATATAGGCGCGCGTCAGCGCCACGACGACCGGATTTGTCGTCAAGCGAAGAACGCCCAGCAGCGTGCCGAGTACCGTCGCGATGATCGCCCCGGCGATGGCAACGCGCAGCGTGTTGACCAAGCCCACGCCCAGGGCGCGGAGAATGGAATCGGACGGCGTATAGGGGATCAGGCTTTCGCCGATCCGGAACCCGGCCGTATGGGAGAGAAAATCAAAACCGAAGCGCAGGCCGAGTGCGGCGAGGTTCTCGCGCACATTGCCCGCGATCGCGTAAACGAATAGCGCGAAGCCAACGAGGATAAGCGCCTGCGGCAGGAGCGTCTCGGGGCGGAGCCACGCGCGCCAACGCGCCGATCCGGGAGCCCGCGTCGCGATGTTCGTGTCGGACATTCGCAATCTTGCCTGCTGATAGCGAAGCGGGCGCCGAAGCGCCCGCCCACGCTTTGATCCGGTCAATCGGTTGGCGTTACCGATGCGGAGCCGTATACATGATCCCGCCGTTGTTCCAAAGGCGGTTCAAGCCGCGCTCCAGGCCCAGCGGCGTCTTGGGGCCGAGATTGCGCTCGTAGATCTCGCCGTAATTGCCCAAAGCCTTGATGAGCAGCAGCGCGTAATCGTCCTTCACGCCCATGCCGGAACCCAGGCCGTCCTGCTTACCGAGCAGGCGGCGGATTTCCGGATCGGTGCTCTTGGCCGCCATCTCGTCGGCATTGGCTTGCGTGACGCCAAGCTCCTCGGCGTTCACCAGCGCGTTGAACGCCCAGGTCGCGATCGTCCGCAATTCCTCGTCGCCCTTCAGCATCGCGATGCCGAGAGGCTCCTTCGACAGCGGCTCCGGCAGGATCGTGTGATCGCCCGGTACGGGCAGCAGCTTGCGCTGCGAGGCAAGGGTGGTCATGTCCGACGTGATGCCGTCGCAGCGGCCTTCGGCATAGGCGCGGCGCAGATCGTCGCGCGAGTCGATCACGACGGGCGTGTAGCGCAGGCGATGGCGCTGGAAGTAGTCGTTGAGGTTGAGCTCGTTCGTCGTGCCGGGCAACACGCAGATCGTGGCGCCGTCGAGCTTCAGCACGCTGTCCACGCCGATCTTGCGCGGCACCATGATCCCTTGCGCGTCGTAATAGGTGATGGCGCCGTAGTTGAGGCGCAGTTTCGTGTCGCGCGACATGGTGACGGTCGTGTTCTGCGTCAGAATGTCGGCCTCGCCCGCTTGCAGCAGCGCGAAGCGGTTCTGCGGCGTGACGGGGACGACGACGAATTTCGTCGTGTCGTTGAAGATCGCGCCCGCGACGCTGCGGCAGATATCGACGTTGAAGCCGGTCCAACGGCCTTGAGAGTCCGGCTCGCCGAAACCCGGATTCGAGGGACCTTGCAGGCCGCATTTGAGGGCGCCGCGTTCCTTCACGCGGTCGAGCACGGGGCCGGCATCGGCCGGGGCCGTCGCACCGGCGAACACGATGGCGAACATCGCGACGGCGGCGAACAGATTGCTACGCGTCATACTCTTCTCCCTGTCTTGGCTGGCCTCGGTAAGAGTTTTATATGTAAAAGTACTGTTTGATTATTATCGTACGCGCGCTATGCTGACCCGTCAAGTCGATTGGCGGATATGCGTCCGCACGCCTAGACTTGGGCGCGTTTTAAGAAGGGGAACGGCGACGTGGATCAAGCGACGCAGCGCTGGCGGCGACGGCCGCAAGGCGCCAATTGGGGCGCGTTCGGGCCCGACGATCAGATCGGCCGCCTCAACCTGATCGATCGCATGAAAGTGCTGCAAGGCATCGCCGAGGTGCGGGAAGGGCGGACCTTCTGCCTCAGCCTTCCGCTCGATGTTCCCGGCGGCAATTATCACGATCTGCGCCGCCGGCCGCCTTGCGTCCATCCGATGGAGCGGGACGGTCGCGTGAAGTTCAATCTACGCCCGCATGCGGTGCGCACCGACGTGTTTAGCGACGATCACGTCCATCTCTACAATCAATTTTCGACGCATTGGGATGCGCTATCCCATGCCGGCGCGGTGTTCGACGCCGACGACGATGGCCACGCGGAGATCCGCTATTACAACGGTTATCGCGCGGGCGAGGCGATCGTGCCGCCCGACGGGACCGGCAATGGCGGTGCGCGTGCGCTGGGCATCGAGAATATGGCGATCGCGGGCGTGCAAGGCCGCGCGGTGATGATCGATCTTCGCGCGGCGTATGGCGATGCGCGGCGCATCGTCGGCTACGACGATTTGATGCGCGCGTGTGAACGGACCGGCGCCGTCGTCGAACGCGGCGATATCGTCTGTCTGCATACGGGCCAGGCGAGCGCGCTGCTCGCCGCCGGCAAGAATCCCGATCCCATGCTGCTCGACGGGTCGTTCTGCCATCTCGACGGCTGCGACGACGCATTGCTGCGCTGGATTGACGACAGCGGCTTGGCCGCGATCGCGGCGGATAACTATGCGGTGGAAGCGGTACCGCCACGTATCGTGCGCGACGACGGCCCCTATGAAGGTCTGCACGAGCTGTGCTTGTTCAAGCTCGGCATCCATCTCGGCGAGTTGTGGCATTTGGGGCCGCTGGCCGAATGGCTCGCGGCGAACAAGCGCACGCGATTCCTGCTGACGGCACCGCCCTTGCGTCTGCCCGGCGCCGTCGGCTCGCCGGTCACGCCGATCGCGACGGTATAGTTTGCGTTAGCTCATCCGGCCGGAGATCAACTGCGCGGTCTTGCAGACGCTGTCTTTGAGCTGCGTTTCGAGTTTGCTGAGATCGAAAGCCGAATTCGGGCCCGCTATTTCGATGGCGGCGACGACCTCGCCCCGCGCGTTGCGGATCGGGGCCGCGATGCTCGACCCGCCTTGCTCGAACGAACCGCGGCTGACGACGCAGCCGCGCGCGCGATCCTGCTTCAACACGGCCAGTAACGCGTCGATGCTGGTCGGCGTCTGCTCGGTATAGGCTTTCAGCGGCGTGGTGCGATAAAGCGCGCGGATCTCGTCATCCGACAATTCGCACAACAGGACGCGACCCATCGACGTCGCGTGTGCCGGACGCTTGCCGCCCAGCACGGCCGTGCTGGTCATCGGATGCCGTGTCGGCACGCGCGCGACATAGATTATGTCCTGACCTTCGCGGATGGCGAGATGCGAGGACGCCCCCGTTTCGTCGCGCAACGTTTCGAGATAAGGGCGGGAAATCTCGACGACGTCGAGGCTGGCTAGATACTCGAACCCCAGCGACAGAACCTTGGTCGTCAGACGATAGGTCTTGAGCACGGGGTCGCGTTCGACCAAGCCGAGGAACTCAAGCGTATAGAGCAGCCGGAACGCGGCCGAGCGCGACAGCGACAAGGCTTCGCCGATCGCCGTCAGCGTCATCTCCCGCGTGCTGCGATTGAAAAGATGCAGCGCTTCGATGCCGCGTTGCAGGCCCGGCACGACGTAGCGATCGTGATTGCGCGGAAATTCCGGCGCGGCTGCCGCCTTGGCGAGCGCAGCTTTTTTCGGCTTCGTCGTGGTGCGGGCGGGGCGGGGCATCAGCGCTGCCGATCTGCGGTCGAAGGGAGATTGTCGAGGAATAATTCGGGCCTGCGCGCGGCAATGTCAACGTGCCATCGCCGCGCGCGGAACCCCGAACGCGCGTCAGGCGTGCGGCTTCAGCCCCAGCATCTGACGCGCTTCGGCCGATGTTGCGATTTCGCCGCCGAGATTGGCGACGAGGGAGACGCCTTTCTCGACCAGTTCCGCGTTGTCGCGGGCAAGCTTGCCCTTGCTGATATAGACGTTGTCCTCCAGCCCCACGCGGACATGGCCGCCCAGCAGCCACGCTTGCGCCAGCATCGGGAATTCGTGGCGGCCGATGCCGAACGCCGCCCAGATCGCATCCTGCGGCAGCTGGGAGCGGAAGTAGAACAGCGTCTCCGGATTGGCGACCGCCGAATAGCGCACGCCCAGCACGATCTGGAACAGCGTGGGCGTACGGATCAAGCCGCGCTCGATGAAGTTTTTGCACATTTGCAAGTCGCCGCCGTCGAACAATTCGATCTCGGGCAGCACGCCGGCGGCGTAGATGCGATTCGCCATGATCTCGAGATTGCGCGGCGTGTTGATGACGACGGCCGAGCCCGAGAACATAGTGTTGAAGTCCAGCGTGCAGATTTCCGGCTTCAGCGCCTCGACATGCGCGACGCGCCGTTCGGGGCGGGTGAGGGTGGTGCCGGGTGCGGCGACCGAGGGCTCGTCGTCCGACGGCACGAAGCGTCCGCCTTCGCCGGTCGAAAGATTGATCACGATGTCGGAGCCCGAATCGCGGATGCGCCCGACGATCTCGCGGAACGCTTCCAGATCCATCGAACCTTTGCCGGTCTTCACGTCGCGCGCGTGGATATGCGCGACCGCCGCACCGGCTTTGCCCGCGTCGATCGCGGCTTGCGCGATTTCCGCGGGCGTGATCGGCAGGCCCGGATGCTGTTCGCGGGTCGTGAGATTGCCGGTGACGGCGCAGGTCAGGATCGTTTTGCGGCCCATTGTCTTGCCTTGGTTTCTCGAGTGGTTGCGGGTGGCTTGCGCGGCGTGTCGAAGTGTGTTTCTATATAAAAACGTAAGTTTACAGATAAAACTCACAGTCGTTATGAGCCACCGCTTCCTCCGATGCAAGCCATTTCCGCACGCCGCGCGTGCGGCGGATATGCTGTTCCTGCGGCGAAGGGGGCTTGCATGAATTCTCCATTGCGTGTCGCGGGCAGCGACGAAGGGCGGCGGCAGATCGAATTCGCGTTCGATGGCACGCCTGTTATCGGTTTGGCGGGCGATACGGTCGCCGTCGCTTTGCTGGCGGCGGGCATCCGCACGTTGCGGCAAGGGGCCGAGGGCGGCGGGTCGCGCGGCCTGTTCTGTGCGATGGGCGTTTGCCAGGAATGCATCGTCGTGGTCGACGGCGCCAATGTCGAAGCCTGCCGTGTGCAAGTGGCGGACGGTCTCGACGTGCGGTCGGGCCGATGACAATTCAGGAATTCGACGCAATCGTGATCGGCGCCGGGCCGGCGGGGGCGGGTGCCGCGATCGCGGCGTCCCGCGAAGGCTTGCGCGTGCTGCTAGTCGACGAGAACGACGCCGCGGGCGGCCAAGTCTTTCGCCAACCGATCGCCAAGGCCGCGACGGCGCCGACCGCCGACGCGTTGGCCGGCGAAGCGTTGCGCGCGTCACTTGCGGCAAGCGACGTGGTGTTGAGCTTCGGCCATCGCGTGTGGTTCGTCGAACCCGGCTTTCGCGTTTGCGCGGTCGGTCCGGCCGGGCCGGTCGAATGGCGCGCGTCGCGCCTTGTCGTGGCGAGCGGCGCGCAAGAACGCCATCGTCCCGTTCCGGGTTGGACCTTGCCGGGCGTGATCGGTTTGGCGGGTGCCACGAATTTGTTGAAGGCGCATCGCGTGCTACCCGGACGGTGCGTGCTGGTCGCGGGAACGGGGCCGCTGCTGCTTTATGTCGCCGCGACGATCCTTGAAGCCGGCGGCGAAATCGCCGGCATCGTCGATGCGCGCGGCTGCGCGGACTGGCTGCGCGCCGTGCCGCAGTTGCTGGCGCGGCCCGATCTGATGTTGCGGGGCGCCAAATGGTATCTCGCCCTTCGCCGGGCGGGTGTACCGATCCACCACGGCCATATTCTCAGCCGCGTCGAAGGCACCGGCGCCGTCGCGCGTGCCATCGTGACGCCGATCGCCGATAGCATCGCGCCCATCGCGTTCGATTGCGATTCGGTCTGCTACGGCTACGGTCTGATGTCGGCAACGGAAATCGCGCGGTTACTCGGCGTCGAACATGAATTCGTGCCCGAGCGCGGTGGTTGGGTGCCGGTCATGGCCAATAATGGCGCTACGTCCGTGCCCGGCCTTTACTTGTGTGGCGACGGCGCAGGCGTGATCGGTGCAGCGGCCGCGTCGATCCAAGGGTCGCGTGTTGGTGCGGCTTTGGCGCGAATATCGGACGTGCCAGGTAATCAATCGCTGCTCGCGCGCGCGAAGCGTTTCGGTGCGGCGATGACAGCGCTTGCCGAGCCGCCGGCAGCCGCCTTGGATGCGATCACGCCCGAGACGATCGTCTGCCGCTGCGAAAACCTGAGCCGCGCGACGCTCGACGAGGCCATTGGCGCGGGCGCACAGACGGTCAATGCGCTGAAAGCGGCGACGCGCTGCGGGATGGGCGCTTGCGGCGGCCGGGTTTGCGAAGATACGGCGGCGGCGTTGATCGCGGATTCGACCGGCTTGTCGCGTGCGGCGATCGGCCACGCGACATCGCGCCCGCCCTTGCGTCCTGTGCCGTTGGGTGTTCTCGCAGGCGAATTCGACTACGCATCCTTGCCGATGCCGGAGCCCGCCCCGCAATGACCGGCGCGCTTGCGACAACGCGATGCGATCTCGTCGTGATTGGCGGCGGTTTGATGGGCTGTTCGGCCGCGATCGCCGCCGCCGAAGGCGGCATGCGCGTCGTGCTGATCGAGAAATCCGATCTGGGCTCGGGCGCTTCGGGCGTCAACGCCGGTACGCTGTCGCTGCAGATCAAGCGCATCAAACTGATGCCGTATGCGCTGCGCGGTCACGAGATCTGGCGCGCCGCCGGCAATAAAGTCGGGTTCCGCGAGACGGGCGGCTTGACGCTCGCCTTCAACGACGCGGAGGCCGAGCGGCTGTCCACGAATATGGCGGCCAAGCGCGCGGCGGGTGCGCCGATCGAAATGCTGAGCCGTGCGGAGATCCGCCGCCTCGAGCCGGCGCTCAATCCGGACGTCGTTCTCGCTAGCCATTGCGCGGCCGATGGCTATGCCAATTCGAGCCTGACGGGACTCTATTATCGCGAGCTTCTCGCCGCGGCCGGTGTGGAACTACGCGAGCATTGCCCCGTTGTGGCGATCGACCGCACGGCCGGCGGATTCCATATCCGCACCGCCGATACCGTGATCGATTCGAGCCGCGTGTTGATCGCGGCGGGGGCGTGGACCAAGCCGATCGCCGCGATGCTCGGCGTCGATCTACCGATCCGCGTGCGGATCAATACGGTGTCGGTCACCGAACGTTGCGCGCCGCTCGTCACCGCCGCGATCGGCCATGCGACCGGCCTGCTGACCTTGAAGCAGAAAGCCAACGGCACGGTCCTGATCGGCGGCGGCTGGCAAGGCAAAGGCACGCCCGAAGAAGGGCGCGGCCGTATCGCGTCCGAAACGTTGCTGACGAATATCCGCTTGGCGCAATTCGCGCTGCCCGCTTTGGGAAGCGCGCGGTTGATGCGCGTGTGGACCGGCTTCGAACCGAACGTCCCCGATTTCTATCCGTTGGCCGGCGCGCTGCCCGGCGTGCCCGGCGCCTATGTGCTGGCTTGCGTGCGCGGCGGCTACACAATCGGTCCTTACATCGGCCGTCTGATGGGCGATCTGATCCTCGATCGCGAGCCTGAGCTGCCGCTGTTCGATCCGGCCCGCGTTATGCCGGCTCAAACTTCCTCGAACGATTCGACTTCCACAAGGAGCATCCCATGAAGAACCCGAACTTCCGCGGCGTGATCCCGGCGCTGACGACGCCGTTCCGTGACGACGCGTCGCTCGACGTCGACGGATTTTTCCGTCTGGCGCAGATCGTCGTCGAAGACGGCGTGAACGGCCTGCTCGTCAACGGCTGCACCGGCGAAAGCTGGTCGCTGACCGAGGCGGAGCGCGCGACGATTTTCCGCAAGGCGGTCGAAGCGGCCGCTGGGCGCGTGCCGGTCGTGGCGGGTTGCAGCGCCATCTATGCCGATGAAGTGATCAAGAAGACGCACCAAGCCGCCGACGCCGGTTGCAGCGTCGTGATGGTCTCCGCCCCCTGGTACGTGATGCCGGGCGAGGAGGAGATCGCCGATCATTATAAGCGCGTGATCGCGCAAAGCCCGCTGCCGATCCTGCTTTACAACATTCCGCGCCGGACGGGCGTGCATCTCAGCCTCAAGCTCGTCGATCGTCTCGCCGACGAGGACAAGGTGATCGCGATCAAGGAAAGCTCCAAAGATTGGGGCACGTTGTCGTCGATCATCCGGAAGGTCAGCGACCGCATAAGCGTGTTCGCAGGGTATGCCAGCTTCTTCGGCCTCGCCGCGCTGTCCGAAGGCGCCGTCGGCTATATGGATTCCGGCACGCCCGTGTTCGGCTCGACCTCGCCCGCTTTCTACAAGGCGGCGATCGCGGGCGACCTCGTCACCGCGCGCCGTATCCAGACGGAAATGGCCGGCATGCTCGACTCGTTTTTCGGACTCGGCACGTTTCCGGCCAGCGTGAAGGCCTCGCTCGATCTGATCGGGCGTCCCGGCGGGCGCACACGCGATCCGATCCGTCCGTTGACGCCCGCGCAGCGCGAAGAATTGCGTCGCGTGATGGAGAAGAGCGGCTTCCTTCAGCGCGCCCGAGCACGCGGCTGATATCTGATCGAAAACGACGGAGAACGACATGACGACCAGCACCACCGGCGCGTCCGCGCGTCAGGATCGATCGAACGATTTCTACGGCGCGCTGCATGCCCGGGCGGCCGAGATCGAGGCGCGCTATCGCGCGTTGACGCCGCGCTCGGCAGCACTTTATGCCCGCGCGCAGGGCGTATTTCCCGGCGGCTTCACGCGCGACGCGGTGATGCGCAATCCCTATGCGACCTTCGTCAACAAGGGCGAAGCGTCCTTTGTCGTCGACGCCGACGGCCGCCGGATCAACGATTTCTGGTTCAATGCGACCTCGTTGCCGTTGGGCCATGCGCATCCGACCGTCGTCGCGGCGGCGAGCACGCAGCTCGGTAAGGGCACCGCGTATTTCGCGCCGACGGAAGCCGAATTGGCGCTGGCCGAATTGTTGCTTGGCCGTTTGCCGAGCGCGCAGCGCATCCGCTTCGCCAATTCGGGCAGCGAAGCCGTGATGATGGCGGTGCGCTTCGGCCGCGCCTTCACCGGCCGTTCATTGGTCGTGAAGTTCGAAGGCAGCTATCACGGCTCCTACGACGACGTCAGCTGGTCGGTCAGTCCGCCGGTGGCGAAGTCCGGCGACGCCGCATCGCCCATTCCCGTCGCGGAAAGCGGCGGCCTCGCGGGCAGCGGCGGACGCGTTGCGATCCTGCCGTTCAACGATAGCGCGGCGCTGGAGGCGTTCGTCGCCGCTAATCACACGCAAATCGCCGTGCTGCTGGTCGAGCCGATGGCGAACCGGATCGGCCTGCTGATGCCGGATGCCGAATTCCTGCGCACGGCGCGCGCGCTTTGCGACAAGCACGGCATCGTCCTTGTGTTCGACGAGGTGATCGCGTTTCGCGTGGGCTACAATGGCGCGCAAGGGATCGCGGGCGTGAAGCCCGACATGACGACCTTGGGCAAGATCATCGGCGGCGGCTTCCCGGTCGGCGCCATCGCGGGGCGGGCGGATATTCTCGGCCTGTCGGCGCCGGACAAGGCGAACCGCGTGACGCACGCGGGCACGTTCAATGCCAACCCGATGGTGGCGGCGGCCGGTTACGCGACGATGAATGCGCTGACGCCGGAAGTCTTCGACCGCTTGGCGACGACCGGCGCGATGATCCGCAAGCGCTTGTCGGCGATCTGCGACGGCTTGCCGTTGCAAGTCACGGGCTCCGGCTCGCTATTCAAGATCACCGCGACCGGCCGCAATATCCGCAATTATCGCGACGCGGCGACCAGCGACAAAAAATGGGAAACGACGGCGTCCTTGGCGCTGTTGACCGATGGCTTCATGTTGACGCCGTCTTGCTCGGGCACCGTTTCGACGGTGACGACGCCTGAACAGGTCGAAGCGTTCCTGTCCGCCTTCGAACGCATCGTCAAACACTGAGCAAAGAGCCAAACATGACCGACACATCTGCGACACTGGCGCCCACGCTTCCCGGAAAATCCGCCCTCGTTACCGGTGGCGGCACGGGTATCGGCTACGCGATCGCGACGATGTTCGCGCGGGCGGGGGCTAAGGTGACGATCTCCGGCCGCACGAAGAACGTGCTCGAAGCGGCGGCGGTGAAAATCGGCGCACAAGCGGTCGTCGCGGACGTGGCGTCGGAAGCGGATGTTCGCCGCCTCGTCGCGGCGACGGTCGAGCATAACGGCGGCGTCGATATTTTGGTGAACAACGCGGGCGTTACCGGCCAAGTCGCGAACGCCGAGGATATCGACATCGGCGAATGGGATTCGGCGATGGCGATCAATGTGCGCGGCACGATTCTGTGCATCAAGCATTGCGTGCCGCAGATGAAGCGCCGCGGTGGCGGATCGATCATCAATATGTCATCGCTGATGGGCTTGCGCGGCTATCCGATGCGCAGCGCCTATACCGCCACCAAATTCGCCGTCATCGGCATCACCGAAGCGGTGGCGCAGGAAGTGGGCGTGCACAAAATCCGCGTGAACGCGCTTTGCCCGGGTGCGGTCAACGGCGAGTTGATGCAGCGCGTGATCGCGGCGCGCGTGGCGAAGGAAAACCGCCCGGCGGACGAGATCATCCGCGAAAACTACACCAACAAGGCGGCGCTACGCCGCTGGGTGGAACCGGAAGAGGTTGCCCGCGTCGCGCTATTCCTGGCGAGCGACGAGTCGTCGTCGATCACGTCGGAGCGTATTAAGGTCGACGCCGGCCGGATGTGAGAAAGGGCGGTTTCCCGCAGGTCGCAGCCCGACCTGCGGGAAACCCCACGCTCAATTTATTGAAAAGGCGCGCTGTCTACGTACGTTGACATGGTCGGGGTCATAGGTTCAATCGCTGTAGCGCCCCCCGATCCGGACCTCCTGAAAAATCAGGCTTGTGCCGTCAGGCTGCCCAGCCATGAGGTTGTCGCCAGACCCCTGGCGAAGATCGGTTGTCTCTGCCGGACATCGCGAGACTTTTTCGTCGTGCCCGAAGAATTTCTAACTAGGGCGGGGCGCTGATGTCCGCGTAGCGTATCTCCCATGCAAAGCGAGCATCTCACCGCGCGCGATTCGGCCCACGCGACCTATCGCGCCCCCGCCGCCGCCCATGAATTGGGTGCGGTGTCCTCCGGCCCCGGCGAAATCCGTCAGCCGCTGCATCTTTGGCGCCGCGTGCAGGACGGCGCACGCAACTTCCTCGGCAATCTCGCCGGCTGGTAATTCGAAATTTCTGCGTGGCGCGTCAGTATAATTGAGATGCGCCCGCACGCGCGGCGCCGCAAAACCGGTCGGCTATGGCCGATGACTTCACGGAACTGACGCGGCGCTTCGAAGGCTTGGCGGCAGCGGATATCGTCGCCCTGGGCGTGCGCGACATCTTCAAAGGACGGATCGCGTTGGCGACGTCCTTCGGCGCGGAATCGGCCGTGCTTTTGCACATGGTCGCCGCGACCGATCCGGCGACGCCGATCCTGTTCGTCGACACCGGCAAGCTGTTCGGCGAAACGCTGCGCCATCGCGACGAACTCGCCACGCGTTTGGGATTGCGCGACGTGCGGAATTTGCGCGCCGATCCGGCCGCCTTGCGCGATGCCGATCCCGATAGCTTCCTGTTCCGCGACGATCCCGATCGTTGCTGCGCCGTGCGCAAGGTCGAACCCTTCGCGGCGGCACTGGCGGGGTTCGACGCTTGGATCAACGGCCGTAAGCGCCATCACGGCGGCTTCCGTGCCCAGCTCGGCGTCGTCGAGCGAGACGGCACGCGGATCAAGCTCAATCCGCTCGCCGATTGGGGCCCCGCCGAAATCGACGCCTATCTCGATCGCCACGATCTGCCGCGCCATCCGCTTGTCGCGGACGGGTTCGTATCGATCGGCTGCTTCACCTGCACCGAACGCGTGGCACCGGGCGAAGACCCGCGCGCCGGGCGTTGGCGCGGTTCCGCCAAAACCGAATGCGGGATCCACGGTTCCGCGCGACCGAAGGAAACGGCCTGATATCATGGACGATCTCGACCGCCTCGAAGCCGACAGCATCCATATTCTGCGCGAAGCCTACGCCTCGCTGCGGCCGCTCGTCATGCTGTGGTCGCTGGGCAAGGATTCGAACGCGATGATCTGGCTCG
>VFQP010004129.1_pt1 | contig 13922 bp, 13 predicted proteins | sample 3512351 | NCBI WGS metagenome assembly VFQP01 (sample SAMN10412372, study PRJNA504923) | tailings metagenome | isolation source: Relicate 1 Philex TSF1 revegetated site | place: Philippines: Tuba, Benguet | collected 2017-08-29 | reverse complement strand
GCTTCACGGGGCCGCCTACAGTCTCGACTCCTCCTCCACCGTCGTGGCCGTGCGCCCCGGGGACGCCGAGCTGCGCCTCGAGTACATCGGCAGCGACGTGCAGCGCCTCGTCGGCCTCTCCGGCTCCGCGTCCTCGAGGGAGGAGGTGCGCAACTTGGGTTCCAGATGACACCTGCCGGGATTGCCGTCCCGTACCGTGATCGTCACGACCGCCAGCTGACAAGGGACACAGCGACTGCCATCACGCGCAGGAGTACGTGAGGCTGCTGGAGCAGGCGTGGCGCGCGTTCACGTCAGCGGACGAGCGCCCTCCGCCGCCGCCGCACACCGACGGCGCTAGCTGGCCCCGACCAAGCGCCCTGCCGGGCCGCGCCTCGCAGCGCACCACGCTGGCGGCGGCCCTCCTGGACCCCGCCACGCTGCACCGCCTACCGCTCACGCTCACGCTGTCGCTGCCGGCCCCGGCCAGCGCTGCCGTCGACGCGGTGCTGTCCTGCCTGCCGTGGTGGCTCCCGCATCACGAGGTGCGACGAGACACCTGGTCCGCAGCCGCCACGCTGGACCCGCATGCAAGGTGCAGGCACTTGACCTGCCCGCTCGGCTGCCCCTCGCAAGCGCGCAGGTCAAGTCCCTGGGCCATTGCGCAGGCGCGTTCCAGATTCGGCACGTCCCGCGGGACCCTGCGTCAGCTGTCGCCAGCACCGCCCAGGTGGCGCAGCGCACGCCACAAACCCACGCCGCCGACCTCGCGCTGGCAGAGACCGAAGCCATCTTCACCGTATGCGACCTACAGGTCTGTCAGCTGCGCCTGGAGGTGATGCCTATGCTGCAGCTGAATTGCTGAGCCTCAAGCGACAAGTTTGCGTGTGTTGGATTGCCGTCTGTTGCGGGCGCAGCTCAGCTATCAGGCGTATCACATGCCTCGCAGCGCTTTGGCACGCGGGCCAAGACAGGGCACCGACACGTCCTCCGTTGCTGCCATACGCCGTGCGCGCGCACCCCGCAGGGCAACGTCCTGTTCCAAAATGCCGCCAGCGTCCGCTACGCCGGCGACCGCCTGGCGCCCGTCCCTGCTTCGCCGCCGCGCACTGCCCTCGGCAGCGGGGCGGCAGCCACCCACGACGCCACCGCGGCGGCCTCCGCGATTGCGGCACCTGTGCAGCGTGGCTCCTACCTCGCAGAACTGGTGCAGCTGGCGCCGGACGGCCCGCAGCTGCTGGAGCAGCTGCTCGAGAGCGCGGCAAAGGGCGAGCCCTGGCGCGCGGTGCTGGACGTGCCCTCCACCCTGCGCCGCCGCCGCCGAGACCGCCGCCGCCGCTCTCGCAAGCCGGACCTCGACCCTCCACACGCCGTGCCCAGTGCTGCTCCAGCTGCCCAGTCAGAGCCTCCAGCTCGGCCAGAGGAGGAACAGGGCGAGGTGCCGCGCTTCTCCCTGCTGGGCAGCGCCGCCATTGCTGTGGAGCGCGGCGCCGGCGAGTGGGCGTCAGCAGCGGCGTCGGCGCACAGCGGCTCTGCGCCGAGGGCGCCGCCGCAAGGCCTTCAGCAGCTGCAGGTCCCATGTGCGGACTTCCTGGCAGAGGACGAGGAGGGCGGCGACGGGGAGCAGCAGCAACACGAGGAGGAGGAGGAGGAGCACCACGACGTGCTGCTGCTCACCAGCGGCGACGCGCGGACGTCATGCACCGGCCTGCTCACGTCCCAGGACGACGTCCCCGCCGGCAAGATCAGCAACGGCGGGCGCAGCTACGGCGGGCGCAGCCATCGCGCCGCCGCCGCCGCGCAGCCTGGGCACGGCGAGCAGCTGGGCGGCGGCCGCTCAACGGACCGCTCGCCGAGTCCCACCCGGACCAGGGTGACGTGGGAGCGCACGGCAGGCGTCCAGAGCGACCACCTTTCGCTGCGCTCCGCCAGCACGCCAGCCATGGCCGCCGCACTCCCGTCGTCGTCCCGCGGCAGGTCCCGCGCGTACAGCCCGTACTTGTCCGACGCCCCCGCGGCGCCGCGCAGCGGCCCGGGGCTGCACGACCCCTCCTCCGCCGAGCACGACGACCGTGCGGCTCTGGCGGCGGGCGCCGTCTCCACCTCGGGCGTCGGCGCGTTTCGCTCGCCCTCCAACAGCCACGAGCTGTCGGGCCTGCTGCGCGGCCCCGCCAGCTGCCGCGACGTGCTGCTGGGCCTCGGCCCCATCGCCGCCCCCGCGCCCGACGCCTTTGCCGCCGCCGGGCGCTCCTCGCGCTCCCCGCAGGGCAGCCCCTCGAGCAGCGCGCGCGGCAGCGGCGGCGGCACGCCGGGCCACCCGCCGCGCCGGCGCTCCATCGCCTCCTCCATCCACGTGCGGCGCCAGACCAGCCGCATCAGCGCGCTGCTGGGGCTCACCAGCCCCCCGCCCTCGCTGCCCATGCCGGCGCTCTGCAGCACCCCGGCAGCCCTGCCCGCCTCGGCCCTGCTGTCCAGCCTGGCGTCAGGCATGGGCTCGGGCGCGCTGGCGCCCAGCGGCCCCTCCGGCACGCTGCTCAAGTCGGGCACCACCCCCAGCGACCACGCGCACTCGGACCCCAACTCGCCGTTCCACCACGACCACCACCACTTTGCACCCTACCACAGCGGCGGCGGCGGCGGCGGCGGCGGCGGCGCCCCGTTCGGCTCGCCCGTGGCGCAGCAGCAGCGGCAGCAGCAGCAGGCGCGCGGCGGCGGCGCCGCCAGCCCCTCGCTCCCTCTGGCCGTGCCCCCCGCGGCGCCCTCGGCCGGCCGCCTGCGCCCCGCCGCCTCGGTCCCGTTTGCGCTTGCGGTGGCCGAGGCCGGCGCGATGCCCGCGCCCACCATCCCCAGCACGCCCGCCCCCACGCTGGGCCGCGGCTCGGTCGGCGCGCACCTGCAGCAGCAGCCCTACTACGGGTACCCGTCTTCTGCGTCGGTGGGCGAGGTGGGGAGCAGCGGCTGCGTGTACGGCGGCGGCGGCGGCAGCAGCGGCCTGGCGGGCGGCGCCTCTCAGCACACGTACACGCGCTACAGCTCGGGGCCCGTGATGAGCCGGGGCAGCGCGCTGACGCACTACACGAGCAGCAGCAGCCTGCACGCGGGCGGCGCGCGCACCAGCAGCCACGAGCGGGGCGTTGTTGTTGGTGGCGGCGCGCGGTCCAGCGCGAGCACCGGCAGCCACACGCACTCGGCGCTGCGCGTGGGGCACGGCGTGGAGTTTTTGGGGCTGGACTCTGAGGACGCCGTGGCGGAGCGCGCGCTCATGATGATGACGGCCATGCAGGAGGAGGGCGAGGACGAGGTGGACAGCCGGGAGCAGCTGCAGCAGCAGCGGGAGCGGGAGCGGGAGCGGGAGCAGCAGGCGGCAGCGGAGGCGGTTGTGCCGGCAGGGGAGGCGCAGGAGGTAGAGCAGGAGGGTGAGGAGCAGGAGGAGGAGGAGGAGGGGCAGGAGGCTCGAGCGGTGGACGTCGTCGCGCACGATGTACGCGCGTGCCCGGCCCGCCTGGCGGGGCGCCCCGTGCTGGTGCTGCTGCAGCTGGACTGCACAGAGCGCAAGCGGCAGGAGCTGCGCCTGGCAGAGGTGCGGCCGCATGAGGCTGGGCGCGCCGCGGGGCCCGCGCCAGCGTGCACGCTCCGTCGCCTCTGGGCCCTGCCGCTCTCCCACCATGCCACTCTGGGCCCTGGCCGTCTCCCCGCACCGCATCCGCAGGTGGCCGACGCGTGCGTCCAGCTGCTGGAGGCCATGTTCCCGCGCCATGGTAAGCCCTTGGTCGGAGCCTACGGGGCCCGACGACGAGACCCTCCGGACCTGACCCAACCTGTGCTGTGTGCCCCTGCCACCCGCGCAGTCATCGAGCTACTCTGCGCCGTGCGGGACCCCAGCACCGCCGCCTCCAAGCCGTCGGCCGCCGGCGCCGCCGCCGCCGCCGCGGCCCGGTCCAACGCCGCCAGCAAGAGCGGCGCGGCCAGCCAGCCCGGCGCCGCCGCCAAGTCAGAGGGCGCCGCCAGCTCGGCCGCCGCCAACCCCGCGCACGCGCTGCTGGACCAGCTCGCCACCAAGCACGACTGCTGCACGCTCTTCTTCTGCGACGTCGTCGGTGCGTGGCGGCGGCGGGCGCTGGCGTCACGCACTCGGGAGCGCGCTCGCGGGCGGCTCGCCGGGGCACGTCGCAAGCGTGCCGCGTGCCGCCGCGTGCGCGCGCAGGCTTCACCAGCATGAGCAAGGAGGTGGAGCCGGTGCGCGTCATGCGCTTCCTTAACGAGCTCTACACGGCGTACGACGCGCTGGCCGACGAGCACGGCGTGTTCAAGGTCGAGACCGTCGGCGGTGCGTGGCGTCGCCGGGGCGATGCGCCGCCACCCTCAGCCTCCGCCGCGCGCACGCATCGACGCTTGCTTGCCTCTGCGCACCGCAAATCTGGACCGGTCCTGGGCGCCTCGTTGCGCGCTGCTCTGCGCAGACTGCTACGTGGTGGCTGGGGGGCTGCTGGCGCACGACGCGCAAGGCTTTGTCGTCGTCAAGGACAAGGCGCAGCAGCACGACCACGTGTCGCACGCCGTGGCCGTCTACGAGTTTGCCAAGGACGTCATGCACGTGGTGAGCGGCGCACGCGCTTGCACGTGCTGCACGTGCCGCCAATCGCTGCGGGCGCGCGCACGCATTCGCCTGCCGGCACGGTGTGCCCATACGCGCAGGCCGCCGCCACGCCCATGCCGCACAACGGCCAGCCCACGCAAGTGCGCATCGGCATCCACTCGGGCCCCATCACCTCGGGCATCGTCGGCTACCGAATGCCAAAGTTCTGTAAGTCCACCGACGCTCACTGTCCCCCCCCACTCGCTGCCGGGCCCATGGCATGAGCGCCGCTGACGTGCCGCCGCGCACGGCCTGCATCTGCCGCTCGCGCCCGCAGGCCTGTTTGGCGACAGCATGAACACGGCGAGCCGCATGGAGACCACGGCCAAGCCCGGCACCATCCAGGTGTCGCAGGCCACCTACGACCTGCTGGCGGCGGCCGGCTGCCACACCGAGCTCTCGCCCACGGGAGGGGTGGACGTCAAGGGCAAGGGACGCATGGTGAGCACGCAGAAGCCACCTCACAACCCTGCTGGCCAGAGATTGCCGGCCTGGGCTGGGCTGGTGCAGGGCTGGCGAGTGGCGTTGGGCCGCTCGCCCAGATCCCAGCGCTCTACTGCTCCGGGCAAGCAGTCGCCCTCGCTTGATGCACACGCGCCGCCTCGCCTCGTGCGCAGGAGACGTTCACGCTGGCGTTTGTGCCGCCGCCGGCGGGCGCGCCGCTGCCGGCCTGTGTTTCGGGCGACAGCTACCGCAGCAGCAGCGTCGAGCGCGCGCTGTCCACGTGCCTGCTCACGTACGCTGACGGCGGCGCGCACTCCCCGGCGGGCGCCGCCGCCGACGAGGGCGAGGCGGACCCCTGGGGCTCCATCCCGGCGTGCCACGCGGTGGGTGGCGGCGCGCAGCGGCCGCCCAGCCAGCAGCTGGTGGGCACGGTGTCGGACGACCGCGGCGCGCCGGGCTGGAAGGGCCGCGCCCGCAGCGTGCGCGTGCCGGACGGGGGGGCCAAGCGCGGCGTTGACGTGGCCTCGCTGCTCGTCACGGTGGCCAACGAGGTGAGGAGGAGGGGCGCTCGCGGTGCGCGTGCGTGAGCTGGTGTCGCCGCCGCTGGGTGATGCAGCATTGGCACGCGGCTGGCTGAGGCTTGCTGGTCGTTTGCGTGACGCGCCGCAGGGGCTGTACGGGCACACGCGCGTGGACAGGGGCGCGCAGAGGAGCGCCTTGGGCGGACCAAGGCTCACAGGGCTGGGGCCTACGGCGGAGCAGCTCGGGGAAGGCGGGCCAGAGCACACGTCGCTCTGAGGCGCCCGCTTCGCAAGGGGCCCAGGTGGGGAGGGACAGGGGGGGGGGGGGGGAAAGCGGGGGCGCGCGCCCACAGCGCGTCCTCCCGTGCGCGCGCGACACACACACAACGATGGAAATGAAACACGCTCGCCTCCAGAGTGAGTGAGCCTCGAAGACGAACATGCGCATGTGCAGTGAGCGAGAGCAGCGCGCAGCACTGGTGCTTGGGTGGCGCCACGGGCACAAAAGCAACGATGTTCTCACACCGTCTCTGCATGACGAGCATAGCACGGCCGCTGCGGCGGGGGATGGGGGACAAAAAAGGGGGGGGAGGCGTCGCACCAATGACTCAGCAGTTTCAAGGGGGCGCCGGAAAGGCGGTCCCACGGGGTTATCCAAAGCACTCAAGGGTCTAGCACACACGCACGCAGCAGGCGGCGCGCTGGCCACAATCGTGGACCACCGGCGCGCCGCCGCTTGACGTTGCGCCTTCATGCGCGTGAATGTCCTCCCTCGCACGTCCCGCACAAATGCCCAGCAAAATCGCTGTGGGCACCTCGGTGTTTATCAACTTCCTGCACTCCCGGCAACGCAAGAGCGGTTTGCGTGGGGCTGCCCTGAGCTTCGCCCTGCCTCTGTCTTGCAGTGTCATCTCCTTGCCCGTCCCGCTGCGCGTGCTGCCGCGTGGGAGGGCGCGTCAGCAAAGCAGAGCAATCGTCGTCATCCTTGGCCCCTTGAGCACCAGGACAGTGGCAGCCACGCCATCTGTCGCAGGGGGGCGGTCCTTACTTTCTTGCAGCCTCGCGAGCGCGGTGGTGGAACGGTCCATTATGAAGTGCGTGACACTCTGCCCGCCCGACGCGCCCTCCCGTTGACATGTCAGCTGGCGTGCGCTCTGGACGGCATGGGCGCACGTTGAGAGCATCTCTCAAGAGAGCCGGCGCAACCGATCTTAACACAAATGACTCCCCCGCAATGCTTTTGGGTGGCCGCACGTCGGCCGCCCGCGCCGGGCGGAGTCGCTTTATCTTCTCCGGGGTTGTGCCGCGGAACGTATGCCCCTAGTCTTGCCGCCCCGGCTCTCCCTGTCGCCTCACAGCCCCGCCGCTGTGGCACTGGACCCACTGCACACACTTTGTACCTACACTGCTGAAGAACGAGCGAGGCTCGTCGAGGTTTGCGCTCCAGGGGTTGGGAGGGCTCCACTCCAATTGGGAGCGCACCACTTGCACTTGAGGAGGGCGAGGACGTGTGGGGCGCGAGGGGGAGCCACAGAGCGCGCCTTGAACAGGTTGCATGTGCGCACGGGGTGCGCATGGGCTCCTGTTTGTGCGCGTCCCTGAGCTGCGCAGCGCCGCGATGTGAGAGCTCTTCCATTGTCGTCCCTCTGACTGGAGCTCACCCCGGGCAGTGCCCATCAGCGCCACCTCGTCTCGTGGACAGGCAGCTGCTGCAGCAAGAAACGAGGCAGGGTGTGGAGGCCCGTGCAAACCGCGCGCGTGAGCTGGTTCAACCGAACTGGGGAGGATGGGCGGAGGGGGGACTTCCTCACGCCTTTGCTGTTGCCACGAGCACCTGTGTCGCCCGTGTTATCGTGTACCACCCCGCTCAAACGGCTTCCCTGGCGGTTCCTGCATTGCCGTCCCTCGCGGCTCTTCCTCTCCTTGCCCGTGCTGAGAAGCGCGTGCCTGCAAATGACCCGTGCACCGCGCGGCACTTTCGTTGCACTGAACGTCAGCAGCAGCAAACACAGGGGCGCTATGTTCCCGCTACCTCGACAGCCACTGCGACGGCAGCATGAAGGTGCGGAGCACAAGCTCCACCGCGCCCATGACCGCCCCAAACGCGCCCCGGGCCACGGCCGCCACCCAGGACCAGTCCAGTGCCGCGTTGTTCACCACCAGGTACACGGCAGCCAGCCTGCAGGCACATCAACGCAAACCAGCACGCAAACACGCGTCAGATGCGTCAGATGCAGTGCTGTGGCGTGGAAAGGGCGGGGGCCAGGCGCCCTGCGTCCACGGCTCGCTCGCTTCCATGCTGTGGGGGTGCGATCCTGGCGGGCTCCAACCGCCCCCGCGCACAGCCGAGATCCACAGCAGGCGCAGCGCTCACATGCAGGACCAGTGCAGCGGCCCCATGAGCGCGGCGTCGCGGTTGAGCGCCTCGAGGCCCAGCGCGGCGCCGCGCGCCAGCGCGGCCGCCTGCGCGCCGCCTGCCAGCAGCACGCCCAGCGCGTTGAGCGCGGCAAAGCGCGCGCGCCCGGGCGACAGCAGCCGCGCCGCCGGGTCGTCCTCCTGCATCAGCCTGCGGTGCGCACACACAAGAGGCGCGCACACACAGACATACAGCGCAGGTGGCCGCGCTGAGCCTCAGGATCTTAGCCCGGTGGACTGCGTTCAGCTGCACAGCATCTCTCACTCCGCCGCTCTAGAGCCCAACCGCAGCGCAGAATCTGGCGCGCGCCCCTGACCGCTGGCGTGCCACGCGACGCCCCAGCAGGCCTGCCCTGACCCGCTGCCCCCCAGAGGCGCAGCCGCAGCTGCAACCCTCCCCACTCCCACGTGCGAAAGGAGCTGCACTTCACCCCCGGGGCCCCACCCCATCCCCGCCAGCATGCTCACGCGACGAGGTTGGCCTTGACGTATCCCACCAGGTCCTCCCCGCGTGCCCACACGGCCGCCTCGAGCAGCGCGTGTGCCACCACGGCCCACAGCAGCAGCGCGGCGCCGCCGGCCAGCCGCAGGCCCTCCAGCACCGTGGCCTGCGCGTCCTGGGTGCCGTAGGGCAGCCAGGGGTGGAAGCCCAGGCGCGAGAGCGTGGAGGACGCCGTGGCGTCCAGGCCCCAGCTCACGGGGGACAGCAGCACGCCTGCGGGCGCGCGGGGGCGGCGGCGGCGGCGGCGGCGGCGGGGACAAGGCGTTTGCGCACGCGAGGCGGCGCCCCGAGGCAGCTGGCTGCCCGCCGTTTGTGCAGCAAAAGTGGAGGTGCGCGGGTGCGTGGCCCGGAAGCAAAGCCTGCGCAGGGGGTGAGACGCGGCGCGGCGCACCTGTGGCGCCCGTCGCCGTCACGGCCAGCAGCAGCAGGCAGGCCACGCCGGCCACGGTGCTGAGGTCCCGGCGCAAGTAGGAGAGCAGGATCTGCGCGCGCGTGCGCAGGCACACACGGTGCGCCCACACCTATCACGCCGCCGCGACTCGACGGCCACGTGGCAGCAAGGTCGCCTCCTCTCCTGCCCTGGGCTGCAGCCCCAGACACCACACGCCCGGACGCCTGAGGCCAAAAGCCCCCACGGCGTGGCGCGCACCCTGGAGGTGGCGCTGACGTCGCCAGGCTCCAGGCTCCACTGCAGCCACGGCCCATGCGCCCAGCAAGCCCTCGCCACCAGCGCGCACGCCACCGCGCCCGCCGCCGACGTGAGCGCCGCCACCCTGCGCCGGCGCGCCGCACGCGCATCCGTGCGCATCCGTGCGCTAGGCAGCCGCGCGGCACGCGCATCACGGCACGGCGCTCCTGGTGCTGCTCACGCGCCCTCTGCTGCTTCAGGCAAGCAGCATGACTGGTTGGGGCAAGTTGAGGGCGTGAGCTCACCCGGTGAGCAGCGGGTGCGAGGGCAGCGCCACCCACAGCGCGGCCAGCAGCGTCACGACAAAGTAGGCGGCCAGCGCGCCGTTGATGCGCTGGTGCCGCCACGTGCCAAGCTCGCCCTCCGCCGCCGTGCCCTGCGCCACGCACCACACTCCACGCTCCACAGGGTCAGCCCCAGCGCCACCCGACAATGGCGCATCGCACGGGCGCCAAGGCCTGCGGAGGCCCCCAATGCATCGTCCCGCCCGCTGCCCACCGGGTGAGGGAGCAGCATCCCCCCCTCCCCCGGTCACCTCACCGCCAGGTGCAGGGAGAGCGCCGACGCCAGCAGCGGCCCCGCCGCGGCGCAGCCCAGCAGCGTGGTGGCCAGGCCCACGGTGGCGGGCGTGGTGCAGATGGCCGGGAGCAGCGCGGCCGGCGCCAGCTGCGCCGCCGCCGCCATGCCCAGGCCCTGTGTGTGCTCGGTCGGCGGGCGCACACGACGGGAGCGTTGTGACTTTGAATTCGAGAGGGGCAGAGGGCTCTGCGGGCAGGCGGCGCCTCACGCGTGTGCGCCGTGCGGGTGGGCGCCGCGCGCACCTGCAGGAGCAGCACGCCGCTGAGAGCCAGGTAGGCCGTCCGCGCCGTCTGCACCACTTCGACGGGCAGGACGGGGAGGCCTGCAGGCAGCCAGCAGGCAGGAGCGTGCAAGCAGGTCCGACGGCGGTGCTGAGCCACAGTTCGACGTGATGTGTGGTGAACGGCCTGATCATCGCGGTGCCAGGCCTGTGCACGCACCTGGCACGCCCAGGTCCTCCTCCTCCTCAAAGGCGTCCTCTGCTCCTTGCTGCCCGCGCTCCGTCACGCGGGACGCCTCCACCACCTCTGGCGCCGGCGATTGCTGCGCTGGTGGCCCCTGCTCCGGCTCGGGAGCAGCTGTTGAGGGCCCTGGCGATGCTGATGCGGCCGCCAGGAGCGAGCGGCGGTGGGTGCGCGCCGGGCGGCTGACGCAGCCCGCGGCGACGCATGGCGCTGCGCATGCCAACCCAATCGGAGCGTGGATGGTGAGTGCGCAGAAGCAGATGCAGGTGCTGCGGCTTTGCGAGCAGCGTCTTGGCGCACCTGGCCGCCTGAGCACTGGACAAAAGCTCGCCGCCGCGCCAGGATGCACGAGCCGATGGTGCATCCCTCCTCCAGACTGCTCAATCGCCGCGTGCTTGTGATGCTTTCGCTGGCCTGCTGTCGGCTCGCGCGTTCAGAGCGCGGCAATGGGGCGTGGGGCCCGATGGCACGGGAGATCCAGGACGATGCCGACGCTCCTGCTCCTGCTTGGGCTCTGTACCACTGAGCAGAGTATCTGCTTGTGCTCCTGTCAAGCTGCGTGCTGCTGACCAGAACCAACCTCTTCCGCGGCCGCCACCCCACGCCGCGCCACCGATCCCCATGCCAAAGGTTCTCACGATGGAGCACTTGCAAAGGGAGAGCACCAGAGAGGAAGGCACAAAACTGCAGACACAGATGACACAACCAGCGCAGGCGGGCGCCTGGTCCAGAACGCCGCGCCGCGCCGCGCTGAGCAGCAACGTCAGGCCGCCCTCCCAAGATGCCCCCGTCAAGCTGGCTGTTGGCACCACCTTGGCGTCTACTTCTTCTTGCCCTTGGCCGCCGCCTTGGGCGGCTTCTTGCCGGCGTCCTCGTCCACGGCCTTGCCTGCGCCATAGCAACACGTCGACCCCGACAGCGCAGCGCAAGTGAGCTCAGCGCGCACATGCAGCCCTGGAGCCACACCCTCCCTGACTGTGGGCCAGGCCACACTGCCTGCCTGGTGCTCCGCACTGCGAGCTCGCAAAGACGTGCCCATCCCCAGGTTCTGTGCGCGCTGGCCCTGCTGCCCCCTCCCCACCACACCACACGCGTGCCGCACCTGCGATGCTGGCGGCCCGGCCAACCTCACTGAGCTCGCCCAGGTCAGCGAACCGCTTCTTGAACCTGCGCAGCGTGAGTGGCGCACGGCGCGGTGCGCGCGCGGTTCGTGCCGTGGACGCACACGCATGGATGCGGTGCAGCGTCCCTTCTCCCACCTAGCACGCTCGTCCAGTGCTCCTGCCATGCTGCTGCTCCTGCGTGTTGCAGCTCCTGAAGTCCCAGGCCCAGCGATCACTGCTCTGCTCCTCACCCAAGGCTGGCCCTCATCCTCGCGCCGCTGCTCCTCGCAGCTCAAGCAGCGCCCTCCCTCCCGCAGCACTACCGCTCTCGCGGCTGCTCTCGCGCTGCGCACCTGTTGAGCTGCCCCTCGTCGACCACCATGGCGTTCTTGACGCCATTGTACACGGGGTGGTTCCCGCTGTAGATGTCGACCGTGTAGCTCTTCTTGGTGCCGCCCACGCGCATCACCTCGACGCCGTTGCAAATGACGGGGGCCTCGGGGTACCACTCGGGATGGATGCCCTTCTTCATCATCGTGGCGCCCGCGACGCCCCGCTGGCTGAGCGAGGAGCGGCTGCCTGACACGCGGGAGCCGCTGAACGCCGTCACGCGGCTGCCGCACGACGCCATCATGGTCGCCATGGCTCCTCCTGCACTGCGCACCACAGAGCGGCCGCAAGAAGAGCAGCGGAGCGGCGCGAGGTCAGCGGTGCCCTGCGCAGCGACGCATGCCGCTGTCGTGGCCGCTGGGAAAGCCCAGGACGCCGAGCTGCCGCGCCGCTGCCTCGCGCCTATGCCGACCCGGCCTGCCCCCTGCCCGCGACTCGCTCGGCCGGCTGTTCCCGCGCGGCCCCGACACAGATGATGAATCCACGTCGAGTCCTCACCTGTTGCTGACGCGTGTGGGGCGGGTCGTGGCGAGCTGAAGCTGCACACTGCATGGAGAATGCATGCCCCCAAACAGGGCGGACGATTTTGCGGCGGCTGAGCAGCGTGCCGCTGCCCGCGAACGCTGCAGCACGCACGGACAGCGAGCGAGGCACCTCCTGCTGTGCGCATCGGGCATCCGGAGCGCGTGAATCGCGCGCGTGCCCGCCTGGTCGCGGCGATCCAGCGAGGATGGGGCAGTTCGCCAGCCGCGCGTTCGATGGCGACCCCTACATCGACATCATGCGCGCGCTGCCGGACAAGGAGCTGGTGTGGTGGGTCCAGAAGGTCATCTGGGTGAGTGCCACTGTCTGCTGGGGCGAAGCAGCAGCTCTGAGCACCGGCACTAGCGGCCATCCGTGACGCTGGCAGCAGCTGCGCGTGGGCAGCCTGGCATCCGGGGCGTGCTGCCGCTGATCCGTCCCGCGGCCGTCCCACGTCAGCGTCCGCGCCGCCCTTTCGTCCCCTGCTGGCGGCCCCTCTGCGTGCGCTGCATGCAGCTCGCAGAGGGCATGACCATCCTGGAGCACTTTGGCAGGACCTACCCCGAGCTGTTCGTGCACAAGTGCGCGCACTGCAACGGCGCGGGCATCGTCACCTGCCCGCACTGCAACGGCTACAAGGTCCGGCGGGCGCACGCGCACGCCTTCAGGCTCTCGGAGCACACCAGCGTGGGCAGGTGCGCGCTCCTTGGGCTGGAGCAGCTGCTCTGCGCGCTGCACACGGGGCCTGCCACGTGCACGCCAGACAGCTCGAGGCACCTGGCCGCGCTCCCTGTCGCACGCACGCAGGCTGCTGGCGGCGGCGGACATGAAGGAGTGCGAGCACTGCGGCGTGTACTGCCCCTGGGACAACGAGAGCGAGTGGCAGGAGGAGTGGAACCAGTGGCAGCAGCGGCTCGCCTACTACGACCGCACGCACGGCGAGCTGTACAACGAGTGGTGCGTTGTACAGCGCCTTTTCCGGGGGCTGGCGCCAGCAGCCACCAGCTGGCGGGGACGCACTGGGCAGGGGCACTGAAGCAGGGCTGTGACGAGGAGCCGTGCGCCGCTGAAACGCCGCCGCTCACCGTGGCGGGCGGAGCTGGATGCGGACGGAGGGCAACAGCGCCACGCTCCCCGCCGCTCACCTGTTTCATGAGGTGACCATGCCCACCACCCCCGCCCGCCACTGCGCCGCAGGTACGAGGACGTGATCAACGAGGGGCGGCTAGACGAGGACACGGCGCCCGAGGAGGAGCCCATGCCCGGCCCCAACGACAAGAGCCTCGACTCGTACGTGTCTAAACAGGCAAGTAGCAGTGGAGCCCAGCGGCAACCCTAGGCCCCCAAGGCTGGCGCTGGTCCGCAGCGCCGCGCAAGGCGGTGCGAGCGTGCGACTTTGGTCGTGCCGCGCTGACGCCTCCGTGCACCTCTGTCGGCCACCCAGCACGACGCCAGCCTTCCTTCATGCGGCTTGCGACTGACGCCAGACGGCATGTGGTTCATGCGTGCACAACGCGCCACCTGTGCGGCGCAGGTGTCCAAGGACAAGCAGCGGCTCAAGGCGCTCATGCGGCGCGTGGGCGGCCACCCCTACGAGCACAGCCACATGGTGCCCTACCCAGTGAGTCCCCGCAGCACTCGCCCCTCCCCCCTGCCCGCCGGCCCACCTCACGCATCTT
>VFQP010004128.1_pt1 | contig 13923 bp, 15 predicted proteins | sample 3512351 | NCBI WGS metagenome assembly VFQP01 (sample SAMN10412372, study PRJNA504923) | tailings metagenome | isolation source: Relicate 1 Philex TSF1 revegetated site | place: Philippines: Tuba, Benguet | collected 2017-08-29 | reverse complement strand
TCTGCATGCACGCGGTGTGGAAAATACCGGCACTATAATTCTGGCACCGGGTGAAAGCCTGAGCGCGACCGTGCGGCTAACTGTACAGGAAACGTCTTGATCCAATCATATCTCCCCGCGTGTTCCCTTTTGCAGGCCATCCGGCAGCGCGCGTAGGTTATTTTTTATTTTTATGACGGGAGGGTCTAAGCCACATGCTGCTTCCGCCGCCATTCTCCCTCGCCTCTGCACAGGATAAACGCATAAACGGTAAGCTCGTTAACGGCGCGTTTTTTTTTGCCGCATGCTTATGGGGCGCGTTTGCGGTGGGCCGCAATGATCCTGTCCAGATGGTTGGCAAATTCTGTGCGTTCGCGCTGGCCCAGTCCGCTTGGACCGCCGGTTTCGATGCCGCTGCCGCGCAGCGAATCCATGAAATCGCGCATCGATAGGATTTGTTTAATGTTGCCGTGGTCATACAGCTTGCCGCGCGGGTCGAGCGCGTGGGCGCCTTTTTCAACAATACGGGCGGCGAGGGGGATATCGGCGGTAATGACCAGATCGCCGGGTGCGCAGCGCGCGGCGATTTCGTCATCGGCAACATCCGGGCCTGGCGGCACCTGCGTCAGCGTGATGAAGGGCGATTGCGGCAGATGCAGGTATTGGTTGGTGACGAAGGCGACGGTGATCTCCGCACGGTCGGCAACGCGGAATAAAATCTCTTTAATAACCTTGGGGCAGGCGTCTGCATCGACCCATATTTTCATTTAAGATGCGTGGCCTCTATCCGCTGGATCAGTTTTTCAATGTTCCAGATTTCGTTCAACCAGTCCTCGGGGTATTTCAGTTTTTGTGTCGCACGGTATTTGATCAGGCCTTCGCGCGCGGTGTTGAGGCTTTCCACGGCCTTTTCATACTCCAGCAGCTTCAGATAAGCTTCGCCCAGATCCTTGTGGTACAGCGCGACGATAATGTTCAGCGATTTTGCGCGCTGGTCGAGCGCGATGATTTCCTGACACGCTTCGACGGCGGTGTAATAGTCTTTTTTGCGCACGGCTTTGTTGAGCTTCTCGCGCAGCGCTTTCAGCTCGTCTACGTGTTTTCTGTTATTGCGGCTCATACATCTCACCATTCAAAAAGCGTATCCCTGCTTTTTGCAGTAGATTTCCCAGAATGGCAAGGGGAATGTTGAGGCCGGGACGCCGGTTTTCCGCGCCAAAAGCAGGATGAAATCGAAGCAGAGAGCTGCGGCGCTCCCTGCTTCGATTTCAGGCTACTTAGCGTCGGCGTTCCCAGCCGCGGCGGGAAGCTTCAGCGTGGCCATCCGGATCGCCGGACCAGCCGCCGTGCCGTCCTGCGGATCTTCTGCGGCGATGATCGCGCTCGTCGTTATCGTAGTCATCATCGTCGTCGGAATAACGTGCCTGTTGGCTGCGTCCTTCCCATCCGCGCCGGCTTGCCTCGGCGTGGCCGTCCGGATCGCCATGCCAACCGCTGGGGCCATGGTCTTCGTTTTGCCATCCGCGGCGCGACGCTTCGGCATGGCGTTCGGAATCGCCGTACCAGCCGCTCGGGCCGTGATCCGGATTCCGCCAGCCACGGCGTGAAGCTTCGGCGTGGCCTTCAGAGTCTCCGTACCAGCCGCTTTGTCCGTGGTCGGTGTTTTGCCATCCGCGGCGCGATGCTTCGGCGTGACCACGCGAGTCGCCAAACCATCCGCCACGGCCGTGGCGGCGGCCATCATCGGCATAACGGCCGTTGCGGCCATTTTGACGTTGCGCGCGATAGTAGCGATCGTCTTCGTTTTCGTCGTAGCTGTCCGCCTCGAAACGACCGTCGTTCATGTCGTTGTCGTCCTCGTAACGGTTACGGCTTTGTTTGCCTTCCTCCATAAAGCGGCCCTCGTCATCACGCGGGCGCTCGCTGGCGCTTCGGCTTCGAGATTGCGGCGCGGAGCGCGAAGCGGCGCCGCGTGGCTTTTTAGTAGAGTTTTTGGATGTCATAGCATTTTCCTTTCGATGGTTGCTAACGTGCCGTCACAATAACGGCTTTCCCGCACACGGTTTCAGGCGCGTGCTGGAACAGGAGGGGCGCGTATCGTCGCGCACTGCCAATGTTGTTAAATATATTTCCCGCGGCGGGCAAAGCGTACGAATGTGGCGCCGGAAGCGCATCGGTGCAGGACGCTTGTGTATTATGCGCCGCCCAGGAATAAAACCTTTCGTGATAGCTTGCTTTGTTTCAACAACCGCTCGCCGGTCTCATGGTTCCGATTAAATTCAGAAAACAAAAATGGGTGTAGGCAGGATAAGGCAGGGGCTTCTTGCGCCGGTGCGCGGCGCGTGGCTTGGCGCCAGAAACAGTAAAGGAAACCGACCAAAAAGCCGGTTTCCTTTACACCTTTAACGGCCGTGGGGCAGTTAGCGGTTGTTGGTGCGGTTCTGGTTCGTGCTGCTGCCGTTGGTGTCGGCGCCGTTCGTGCCGTTGCCAGTGCTGGAGCCCGTACCGGTGTTGTAACCGGTGCCCGTACCCGTACCCGTATTGGTGCCCGAACCCGTACCCGTGTTGGTGCCGGTGCCAGTACCATTGCGGCTGCGGTTGTTGGATGCGCTGACTGCAGCGTTCGACAGCTGGCCGTCGTTGTTGGTGTCGAGCTGGCGGAACATGTCGGCATCCGTAAAGCCGCCTGCGCGCAGTTCGCTCTCGCTCACGTTGCCGTTGCGGTCAGTATCGAGTTTGCTGAAGTCCATCGTGGCGGCAGAGCCAGTCGCGCTGGACGAGCTGCTGTTCTTGTTGCCTTCGGCAAGGGCGGGCGTTGCGGCCAGCAGCGCGAGGCAAAGGGACGTCATTGCAAGTTTGGAAGTGGTTTTCATTTTTCATCTCCTGTGATGTGTGTTGTTGTCGGGTACTCCAATGCCGCTGGGGCATTCGTGTTCCGAAATAAAAAACTTTTTTTCAAGGCGTTTTATGGCGTAGCCGAAAAAGTACGGCGCAGTTACCCCGCGCGGGTAGCTGCGCCGCACCTAGCCTTTGGGGCTATTCGATCTTAGCTCGCTTTGCGGCGCGCGTTCTGGACGACAGAACTGGTTTCGTTCTTGTTGTCGTTCGTGCGCAGAATGCGGCCAAAGGTAAGAACGCCGGAAATCTTGTCGTTCTTGTCACGCACGACAAGGCGGCTGACGTTTTTCTCGCTCATTTTCTTCGCGGCGTCTTCCAGAGAATCCGTCTCGCGGCAGCAGCAGACTTCGTCCGTCATGCAGTCGCGCACCTTTACTTGCGACGGGTCTTTACCTTCGGCGACCGAGCGGATGACGATATCGCGGTCGGTAATGATGCCCTCAGGCTTGTCCTGGCTGCCCACGGGCAGGAAGCCGCAGCCGCATTCCTTCATTTTACGCGCGGCCTCGGCCAGCGTTGCATCGGGGCTGATGAGCTTCAGCTCGGTTTCCATCAATTCCTTGACTTGCTTGCTTTTCATGGGTGTCTCCTTGTGCATGCTTTGAATGACACATCCAACAGGGAGAATATTCTTTTGTTCCGGTATTTATTTTTGGGATTTTCTTGAACGGGCGCTTTTGCGAGTTGGGTACACGGTCAACGGTGGTAAATCAGTGGCTTGTACAGGGTTATTCGCCAGATGCCAATTGCGCGTTCGTATAATTTCGCAAAATACTTTTTATTTGATCGCCCACAAAAATTTGAGGATCCGAAGGCTGCTTGATATTTTCTGCCTGTTCACGCGCGCCGACGGCCTTCTTCGCAATGTCAAAAGCCTTCTCCAGATCGGTCGTTTCCGAAAGACCGTTCGTGAAATAAGCTTCGGTGAAATAGGTAAGTTCGTTTTTGTCCGAACATCCGAAAGAGTTTTTATCCGCGGCCGCGGCGGTCATAATCATGGTATGATCGTTTTGCAGATACGGAATAAAAACACCACTGTGGCATGCGGAAATAATGATGATATTGTTTTTAATGCCGCTATCTTGCAGGGCGGTCTGCAAGCTCTCGGGCGAGAGGAGCGACTTTACGCCTGTTTCTGCAGGCTTTGTATCAGGATGCTGCGCACGGAGGCATATTCGGCTTCGATCTGGTTCAGGATGTCGTGGCGTTCGCTGGCCGTGGCGCTGTGCATGTGCTGCGCTTTGTTGCAAAGTTCCTGCAGCACCTGCGCTTTGCAAAGGCCGGCGCTGCCTTTTAGTTTATGTGCGGCTTCCGTCCAGTTTTTGCATTCGCCGTCGACGCAATCGGCGCGCATCGTCACCATCATTTCATCCCACTGCTTGGTGAAGATCTCGACAAGCTTTTTCAAATCGACCAGTTTGGTCGTAAAGCCGATCATGCTGGGTTTTGCCACTTCGTCGGTGGCGGCCGCCGCCGCGAGGGGGGCTGCGGGCATCGGCGGCAGTGATTTTTCGGGGAAGTCGACCCAGCGGCACATTATATATTGCAGCTCGTCCGGATTGATGGGCTTGGTGATATATTCGTCCATGCCAGCCTGCAGGCAATGTTCGCGCGTGCCCACCATTGCGTCCGCCGTCATGGCGATGATGGGGATGCGTTTGCCGGTTTTCTTTTCGCCTTCGCGGATTTCTTCGGTGGCGTCGTAACCGCTCAGCTCCGGCATGTGGCAATCCATCAGCACGAGGTCATAATGGCCGGCGGCGAGCGCATCGATCGCCAGCCGTCCGTTTTCCACTATGTCATAATGGCCGACACCCATACGGCGCAGCATATAGTGCATGTATTGCTGGTTCAGCACATGGTCTTCGGCAATCAGGATGCGGAGTTTTTCAATGGGCGTACGCTGGGCCGCAGGCAATCTGTCGACGCGGCGCGTGTGAAAAGATTGCTTGCGGGATTCTGGCGCGGTGTCGGCCAGCATCAGCGGCATGGTGAACCAGAAGCTGGAGCCCTCGCCCTCGGTGCTTTCGACGCCGATGGTGCCGTTCATTTTTTCTACCAGGCGCTTGACGATGTTCAGGCCCAGCCCGGTGCCGCCAAAACGGCGCGTGATGGATGAATCCGCCTGTGCGAATTGTTCGAAAATATGGCCGATTTTATCTGCCGCAATGCCGATACCCGTGTCTGTGACGGTGAATTCGAGCAGTTTTATATTCGGGTCGTCTTCGTGCGCGTGCAGGCGCGCCTCGACGGTGACGGTCCCTTGCTCGGTATACTTGATCGCATTGCCGATGAGGTTGATCATCACACGGCCGAGACGCAGCGGATCGCCGACGAAATAGATCGTATTATCGATGCCGCTGATGTCGTAGTTGAACGTCAGGCCTTTCTGGCTGCTGAGGGGGAGCATTGTTTGCATGATCCCCTCCGCCGCTTCGTAGAGCGAGAAGACGGTTTTTTCCAGTTGCAATTCACCGGCTTCGACCTTGGACAGATCGAGGATATCGTTGACGATATTCAGCAGGCGGCCGCCGGCTTTATAGGCGATGCCGACCATGTCGCGGTGTTCGGCGCCAAGGGTGACGTCTTCATGCAGCAGTCGCGTCATGCCGATGATGCTGTTCAGCGGCGTGCGCAGTTCGTGCGACATGATGGCCAGAAATTCGGATTTGGCGTGCGTGGCGCGTTCGGCCTGCAGCTTGGCGTCCTGCAGTTTTTGCTGGTCGGCCTTGCGCTCGGAAATATCGCGCATAGTGCCCGAATACAGCATGCGGCCGTCGATGTAAATGCGGTGCGCGGAAATTTCAATGGGGAAGGATTCGCCATTCTTGCGCAAACCCTCCAGCTCGCTGATATAAGCCTTGCCCCCATGCTTGTCGAAATCGTAAGGGGCCGGAATAATCTTGCGGATGTTCATCCCGATGGCTTCGTCCGCGGTATAGCCGAAAATATGCTCGCACGCGCGGTTGTAGTTTTCGATGATTCCCTGATCGTCGGTAGTGATAACACCGTCGAGCATGTTGTCGAGAATAAGCTTCTCGCGGTGTTCATAGCTTTTTTGCAGCTGTTCCAGCAAATCCATATTGCGCATCGTGACCGATGTCGCATCAGCCAGCGCCTGCAGGATTTTGATCTCTTCGGCGCACGGCTTGTGCGGTGTCGCCCAGTAATTGCCGATAGATCCGATGGGTGATTGCTGGCGGATCGGCACCATCACCAGGCTTTTGACGAATGTGGGGCGATAGGCATCGGCCGGAATGCGGTCGTCGGCATAGATATCTTCAATCGCGGCATGCTGGCGGTTTAGCATGCTCCACCCGCTGATGCAGGCTGTCAGCGGAAATTTTTGCCCTTTCCACAGCGGCGATATGGCGTCTTCGTCGACGTAATAACATTTATCGCCATCGCGTAAAACAAAGGTGGCGCCATCGGCGCCCGTCAGGTTTCGCGCAGCGGTGCGGACAATGCGGATGACACTGGCAAGATCTGGCGCTTGCGACAAATCCTGCACCACGGCGATCAATTGCTCCATCGCGGCGGTATACCACTTGTTGTCCAGTTCGGAAGAGGGGGGCTGCATGATAATAAGTAAAAAAAATGCCTATTTGTCTTTGTATAAGATATCTGAACATTCTTAATAAATTCTATCACTTCATTATTTTTCTGCGGCGGAATTTGTTGCGTGTGCACAGGCCGCCGGTTTCCTTGGTAATCGGCCCTTTCCAAAGTTTTGCCAGATAGGGGTGAACCTTCCGCCCGCCGTGCCGTTGGCTGGGTTTGAGCGGCGCGGCCAAGGGCGCGCCCTTTCACTCTTTACAGGCCGATACGCGGCGCAGGCCGCCCGGGTAACAGGAGGCAACAATGATGCATGTAAGTCACGAAAAAATAACAAAATCTATCCCCCGTTCAGAGCAGGAACGAGAAAGCATCAGAAAGAAAATCCTGAACCATTGGAACGGATTGCCTGACGCCGTCAAGAAAGATCCGAAAACCATGGTACGTCATATGGCCGTCGCACTGGAGATCCCCGAGCCTGTCATCGAACAACATCTGGCCGAATGGGAAGCCGGCAAGAGCAGCTAGGCCCTTCTCCTCATTCTATCCCTTCATTCTGCAAGGTATCAATTCTTTGGCCGTTCGCGGCGGTTGCGGGTATCCGGGCCATCCGGCAGTTCGCGCCGCTTGCGGATGGTGGCGGTAATCTCGCCGTCGCCCTCCAGTACGATCTGGGAAAATTCCTGATAAGACGCCAGGCCATAGCGCCGCGCCACCGTGTCCAGTTCCGGCAGGTCGATCATGCTGCGCTCCAGCTGTTTGCGGTACAGACGCCCGTTTTTATAAAGAATAATCGGCCCGCTTTCGATCAACTTGCGTAAAAACGGTACTCTATCCAGCATCCAGCCGAGCAGCAGGAGCGTGCTGACGCTGGCGGCCGAGCCCCAAAATCCCGCTTGTGTGTCGGCAAGCCCTGCGCCGCAGGCCTCGGCCAGCAAGATGAGCATGATGAGATCCTGAGGGTTCTGCTCGCCAAAAACACGCCGGCCGATCAGACGGATCGTGACCAGCACAAAAAAGAAAAGCATGCACGTTTGCGCGGCGGATAAGAGGACGGGCGCCAGCGGCGGAAGTTCAATAATAGAAACATAATCCATGGGCGTGCCTAACCGGTGTTCAACTATTTCAATCTTTTTACATGCGGGAATCCGCCAGTCGATTTTTTGCTGCCGCAAGCTTTTTTATGTTGTTTTTCTGCGGCTTGCGGTTAACGGACATGCCGCACGTAATGTTCCTGCAAATGAACAGGTGATCATCGATGAAAATACGAAACTTTCTGCGCGCCCACGGGTTGGCAAAATAGTCGCGCTGCGCGCATCTGGCATAGGGGCGGGCCGGCGCCGTTTTCAGAAAATAATCTTTTTACGAAAGGACATGGCAACATGTGGCCCGTAACACGATTGACCGTGGATATTTGCAAGGAATTCCGGCGTCTGCACGGCATGGAAGTTACATCCTGCCGTCTGATTGAAAAAGTCATCGACAATAATCCAACGCCCGCCTTATTGCCGCGGTTGAAAGAACATTTGTGGGATACGCAATGGCAGGTGGGACTGGTCAAGCGTTGCACCGAATTGCTGGGCGATGAGGGTATGGAAAGCCTGCAGTTGCCGGACCGTGCGCTCTGGGGCGCGTATGCCGATATCGATACGCTGCTCGCCTACAAGAAATTCGAAATTTCCAATTACCAATCGGCCATCGTGATCGCGCGCAAGGCGGGTATCGCCGAAATCGCCGACATCTGCCAGGAACTTCTGGACTGTGAAAAGAACTTTAACGGCTGGTTGCAAAAACAGTCCTATAAAAACGTCTGGATGCCGCAACCCGCGCCGCCTTATGCCGCAGCAATGAGAGGTTGACATGAAAGCCAAATCAAAACCAAACCAGGAATGCACGCAGGATTTATCGGTATACCTGAGCGAGATTTACGCCCTCGAGCGTAAAACGGAAGCGATCTGGGCTGACCGCATCGAAAAAATTCCCGAAGCGAACATAAATATCGCGGATTATCTGCGCGGTCATGTGTATCAGAAGAAACAGCACATCGCTTCGCTGAAAAAATGCCTCCAGAAGCTGAATATCAACGATCCGGGCCGCGATGCGCCATCGCCGCATTATATCGCGGATATCGGCTTGCAAATCGCCACGGACAATATCGAGAGCGAAACATTCTGCAATACCGCTTTCGAGCGGTTCGAGGCCGCCATCTACCGCAAGGTGATCGAATGCTCCAAAGAGGCGGGCCATGACGATATCGCCGAGGTCTGCGAAACTATCCTGCGGCAAGAGGAAGAGGTGGCGCGCTGGCTGGAGCATGCGCTGCATGAAATCCCCCTCAATAACACCAATATGGACACCACGCCGGAAGTCGCGCAGGGAGAAGGCTTCCTGATCGACGCCCGGCTGATGAACCTGCGTCATCCCGAAACGACGCCGGATGAATGCGATATCATTGATAACGCACCTGATAAAAAACCAACAAAAAAGGAGACACAGATATGACGGCCACTACAGAAACCACAAAATCGAAAGAGCATCTCCTCGACTGGCTGCGCGATGCCTATGCCATGGAAATTCAGGCGCAGGAGCTGCTGGAAAAACAGCTGAACCGCCTTGAAAACTATCCCACGCTGGCCATGCGCCTGCGCGAACACCTGGAAGAAACCAAGGATCAGGCGCAGCAGATCGAGGGATGCATCAAAATGCTCGATGCAGACACATCGATGGTCAAAAATGCGCTGGGCAAGATCAGCGCCAACCTGACGGGCATGGCGGCGATTTTTTCGTCGGATGAAATCCTCAAATCCTCCATCGCCAGCGCGGCGTTCGAGGAATATGAAGTCGCCAGCTATAAAATCCTGATCGCCGCGGCCGAACATGCGGGCGAGGTGAAAATCGCCAATATCTGCCGCGCTATCCTGCTGCAGGAAGAAGCGATGGCTGCCTGGCTGAAAACGCACATTCCCCAATTGACGACGGATTTCCTCGTTCGGGATGAACTGGACGTAAAAGCCAAGGTATAAACGGCCATGCCGCCATTGCTTCAGGCTGATTTCGCGGGCAATTCGGTCGCGGAATGGATGGGCGCCATCTTGATGGCGCTCTCCATTTTTACCGTGCTTTATGTCCTGCGGTCCATGGTGCTGGCGCGGGTAGGGAAACTCGCGCTGCGGCTGGATTTGCGGGGCGCGGGGGTTCTGTTCGGCGCCTTTCAGAAAACACGGCTGATCGGTCTTTTGTCGGTCGCGCTTTTTGCGGCGTCGCGCAGTCTTGACCAGCCGGAAATGTCCGAATTCCTGCGGGTCGGCATGGTGGTGCTACTCTGCCTGCAGGCGGGGTTCTGGGCGGCCAGTCTGCTGGGCGGCTGGCGCGATTACGCGCGGCGCGTGCAGCTTAATAAAAATCCGGGGGTGGCGACCACCATCGGGCTTTTGCACATGATCCTCAGCATCGTGGTCTGGAGCGCGGTGCTGCTGCTGATACTCGACAACCTCGGCTTCAACGTAACAACGCTGATCGCCGGTCTGGGCATCGGCGGCGTGGCGGTGGCGCTGGCGCTGCAGGGGGTATTGGGCGACCTTTTCGCATCGCTTTTCATCGTCGTTGATAAAACTTTCAGCGTCGGCGATTTTCTGATTATCGACGAATATCTGGGCACGGTCGAATATATCGGCTGGAAAACCACGCGCCTGCGGTCGCTGTCGGGAGAGCAGATTATCTTTTCCAACTCAAACATGCTGGCCAGCCGCATGCGCAACTATGGCCGCATGTATCGGCGGCGGATTGATGTGGGGTTCAAAGTCTCTCCCGCGACCTCGCGCGCCAATCTGCGCCTGATTCCCCAGCTGATCCGGGAGGCCGTGATGGCGCAGCAGAACACGGCCTTTGACCGCGCGCATTTCAAAAGCTTCGATCGGGCGCCTTATTTCGAATATGTTTATTTTGTGGAATCGCCGGATTTCAATTTGTATATGGACATCCAGCAGGAAATCAACCTGTACCTGCATGAAAAATTCGAACAGGCGAATATCCGGCTGCAACGCGACGACACCACCGATCTGGTGCTGGAGCATGATGTTGTCGATTTGCTGCGCGATGGTTTGCAAAGTCTGCAGAATAACCGTCCGGCGGGCGAAAACACCGCACAGCGGCATTAATGCCGTATAAATAAAAGACATTCATGCCGCACAAATAAAAAGTGGCCGGATGCATTTTGCTCCGGCCGCTTTTTAGGGGCATGTTGTTATGCCGCCTTGCGCAGCGCCTTGTCGTTCACATGCTTGTCGGCGAGCTTGGTCAGGGATTCATCGGTCTTGGATTCCTGCTTCAGCGTTTCGTCCAGCAGCTTGGCGGCGTCTTTCAGGCCAAGCACTTCGGCCCAGCGTTTTAACGTGCCATAGCGGCTGATTTCATAGTGCTCGACTGCCTGCGCCGCAGCCAGCAGACCGGCATCCAGCGAAGGGGTGTCTTTATAGTCGGACATGATTTCCTGGCCTTCCTCGATGATGCCATCGATGGCGGGGCAGGTTTTGCCTTGCGCACGTTTGCCGATAATCTCGAATACTTGTTCAAGGCGCTCGATCTGCTCCATGGTTTCTTCTTGGTGCAATTCGAATGCGGCTTTCAGGTCTTCGGATTGTGCGGCCTTGGCCATTTTCGGCAGCGCGCGGACGATTTTTTTCTCGGCGTAATAAACGTCTTTCAAGGTGTCATAGAAAAGTGATTCAAGGGTTTTCGTGGTCATTTTGTGCCTCCTCTGGGTTGGTATGCTCTCGATCAACGTACGGGGATGGATGCGGTTCCTTGCATAACGCGTGTTCAAATGGAACTTAGCGCGCGATCCGGCCTTGGCTAACTGCATTCATAAACAATCCGCACGGGATGGGTAGCTATGAGAAGATTGTTGAAGCGAAATGTCGGCGTCTTTTTCGCCGGAAAAGGGGCGAGCGTCTGCCTGTGGGCGCCGAAAGAATCGCGCGTATCCGTCGTCTGGCACAATGGCCGAAGTGATGAGCTGACGCGCGACGACGAGGGCTATCATAAAGGCTTCTTCGAAGAGGCGCCTTCGGATGCACTGTATGAATTTCATTTGCACGACAGCGATAAAATCATTCCCGATCCTGCATCGCGTCATCAACCCCATGGCGTTTTCGGGCCGTCGCAGATCGTATCCGAAGTGTATGACTGGACCGATCAGGATTGGCGCGGCATCCCCTTTTCCGAATGGGTGATATACGAGGTGCACACGGGCACGTTTTCCGGCACGCAGGATTTCGACGGTATTATCGCGGATTTGCCGCGGCTGAAAAAACTGGGTATCAATGTCATCGAGCTGATGCCGGTTGCGCAGTTTTCGGGGCGGCATAACTGGGGGTATGACGGCGTTTTCCCCTTTGCCCCGCAAAATAACTATGGCGGGCCGCAGGGGCTTAAAAAACTTGTCAATGAATGCCACCGGCATGGTATGGCGATTATATTGGACGTTGTCTATAACCATTTCGGGCCGGAGGGGAACGTATTTTCCCTTTGCGGGCCTTATTCAAAAGAAGACTCCAGCCTGCCATGGGGACATCCGCTCAATTTTGACGATAAATACAGCGACCATGTGCGGCATTATTTTTTGCAAAACATGCTGCAATGGCTGATCGAATTTCATTTCGACGGCTTGCGGCTTGATGCCGTGCACGCCATTCATGACGACTCGGCCATTCCTTTTCTCGAGGAGGCGCTGCTGCTGGCGAAAGAGGCAGAGGGGGTGGTCGGCTTCCCGCTCGTTATTCTGGCCGAGTCGAACCTGAACGATCCGCGCCTGCTGGAGCCGGGGGATGCACCCGGTTTCCATGCGCAGTGGAATGATGACTTTCATCACGCGCTGCATGCTACGCTGACGGGCGAGCGAAATGGTTACTATGCCGACTATGGCGATATATCGCAGTTGGCGCATATTTATAAGCGTGGCGTCCTGTTCGAGGGACAATATTGCAAAAGCCGCAAGCGCCGGCATGGGCGGCCTTTCAACCACATCGCCCGCAACCGGCTTATTGTCTTTTCGCAAAACCATGACCAGATCGGCAACCGCAATGATTCGGCGCGCCTCGCCACGCTGGTGGGCCTGGAAAAGGCAAAACTGGCGGCTGCGGCAATGCTGCTATCGCCCTTTACCCCCATGCTGTTTATGGGAGAGGAGTGGGGATCGACGCGGCCGTTTAACTACTTCCTCGATTTCGAAAGCGAAACGCTGATCGAAGATTCAAAAAAGGGACGCCGCAAGGAATGGGCCTCTTTCGGCTGGAAAACGCCGCCGCCAGACCCCGGCGCCATTGAAACCTATCGCCGCTCATGGATATCTGACAAGGCCGAAGCCTATCAGGCGGGGGCGGAAACGGCGGCGTATTACATGCAGCTCATCGCGCTGTCCAAGCGCATCCGCCGCCAAACAGCGATGGATGTGGTGCATGACGAAGCGCGGGATCTGATCTGGCTTTATTATACTTTGCCGGAGGCGCGTATTGCCGTATGCCTCTCGTTTTCGGAAGAAGAGCAGCCGGTTGAACCTCGCTCGGGGCCGTGGCGGCTGCTGATGGGAACGGAAGATCATGTCGGCCCCTATGCGGCCGCTGTGTTCGAGGGGGATTTGCTATGACTGGCTGGATCGCCAGCTACCGGCTGCAACTCAGCAAGGATTTCACGCTGCATCATGCTGCGCAGATTGTGCCGTATTTGCGGCGGCTGGGCGTGTCGCATCTCTACCTTTCGCCCATTATGCAGTGCCGCGCGGGCAGCGACCATGGCTATGACGTCACCGACATGACAAGCCTGAGCGCCGAGCGCGGCGGACGGGACGGGCTGAATGCCTTGACGGAAGCGCTCGGCGACGATCTCAAACTGATCATCGACATCGTGCCGAACCATATGGCGGCCAGCGCGCAAAATGCGCAGTGGCGCGATGTGCTCAAACATGGAAAACAGTCGGCTTATTGGCCTGTATTCGATATTTTTCCGGCGGCGGACGGCAAAATCATCCTGCCCGTCCTGGCCGACGATGCGGAGGCCCTGTGGTCGATCGGCGCGCTTTATTTGCAAAATAAAAACGGCGAACGGGTACTGCGGTATCAGGATATGGATTTTCCGCTGAGCCCTGATACCCCGCCCGCAGACCATTATGCCGATATCGCCCCGCATCAGCACTACAGGCTGGAAAAATGGTCGGATGATGCCTATAGCTACCGCCGCTTTTTTCATCTGAAAGAACTGGTCGGCCTGCGTGTGGAAGACCCGGCAGTCATGCGGCAGGTGCACCGGATGCTGTTCGATTTGCTGGCGCGCTATAAGGCCATTGCAGGGCTGCGGATCGATCATGTGGACGGCCTGGCCGACCCGCGCCGGTATCTGCAAGAAATCGGCCAGCGGGGCAAGCATGTCTGGGTGGAAAAAATCCTTGCCCGCGGGGAGCCGCTGCCCGATTGGCCGGTTGCGGGTACGACGGGGTAT
>VFQP010004127.1_pt1 | contig 13927 bp, 19 predicted proteins | sample 3512351 | NCBI WGS metagenome assembly VFQP01 (sample SAMN10412372, study PRJNA504923) | tailings metagenome | isolation source: Relicate 1 Philex TSF1 revegetated site | place: Philippines: Tuba, Benguet | collected 2017-08-29 | reverse complement strand
GCCGACGCGCGCGCCTGCGCGCGTGCGCGTGGCGGGCGGCGGCGACCGCCGTGTGGAGCTTCAGCGCGGCGACGGCAACGAGGCGCCCGATTGGGGCGCTTAGTGACCGCTGGGCAAGGGAACGGGGAGGAGAAGGCGCAGGGCGGGGGGGCGGGGGGCGGGGGGGGGGGCAGAGCACACGCGCACCTTCTCGTTGACGCTCCGCAGCACGAGCATGCAGTGGCTGAGGAAGATGCCCCACAGCTCCTGCGCACGGCACGTGGGCGGTGCGGCGTTGGCGGCTGGACGCCAATGCGACTGGACGCCGCATTCGCTCTCCTCGCCCCCCGCTTTCTCCGCCCGTCTTCGCCGTCCTCGAAGCCCTCACGTCGGTAAGGTGCAGGTTAGCCGTCAGCACCCGACCTCACCTGCGGTCCCGCTCCTGTCTGGGACGCACGCCCCCCCCCGCCCTCCCGCCCTCAGCAGCCCTCACCTTGGTAAGGTGCAGGTTAGCTGTCAGCACCTGCAGCGCCTGCTTGAGCATGTCCAGCTTGAACCGCTCCTGGTACTGCCGCCAGCTGTCGGACAGCGTCATGCGCGACACCTGCGTTGCGCCGCGACACGCGCCCGGCCTCACGTGACTTACATCTGTCTGGGCACCTTGTCGGGGCCGGACCGCAGCGACGGCGTGTGACTGCCTCGACCTCCAGTGCGACTGCCTCCCTCTTTCCCACTGAGGCTTCCAGCCCAGAGCGCCACAAGAGCGTGGGCGCAGCTCGCTCGCTTGCTACGAGGCACGTCTGGCCCGCAGCGAGCGCCCGCTTTGCCGTTCGGACGCCCAGACGGATGCAAGCATGTACACGAGCGCACCTCGTACAGCGCGCTCATGAGGCCCACCACCGCCTCGCTGCTCAGCTTGCGGCTCGTCACAAACACCTGCGCGTCGAGAAACAGAGCAGCGAGCACGTGTCGCGCGGCCCACCCGCTCCCAACTTCAATACCAGTGAGGCGGGGAGTGGGCGGAAATCGTGTGGGAGAGAGGGCAGGGGGCCGCGCACCTCGTCGCACGCCATGCGCCACTGCTCCTTCTCCTTCTGCAGGTCCTTGCCGGTGCCCGGCCGCACGCGCTCCCGCTCCGACTCCTGCGCAGGTTTCACGCGCACGGCCGCACGCAGTGCCATGCCGCAAGCGCGAGTGTGACGCCCGCCCCACCTGCCCACGCGCCTCGTGCCCCGCTTTGCTGGAGCAGGAGGGATGCTTTCGCTGCTCAAGCGCGGCGCTGCCCTCGTCAGCTGCGCCGTGCCAAGCGGTGTGCAGGCGCGGCAGGATGCGGGCCGAAAGACGGACGCACCAGGGAGCTGTCGTGCCGCCACCGGGCGCCCGGCAGGTCCAGGTACCTGCGGCCGGGGCGAGGACGGAGAGCAAGCGTTGCGGTGGCGGACCTGCCACAATGGCTCTGAGGGCGAGCGGCTGCTGGGCGGCGTGGCAACGGGGGCCAGAGGTGTCCGGAAACGGGCGCTTGCCTGTCTAGGCAGTTGATCACGTCGAGCACGTACATCCAGCCCGAGCCGAGATCCTCCGCCAGGCGCTTGGTCTGCGCCGGGCAGGAGGAGGCATGCGCACGAGACGGCGGGCGGATGCGTGGGGGGCACATTTGAGGGAAGTGCGCACACGCAGTCGACGCCACGCAGGACGTGACGGCGAGCCTTGGCCGCAGCGGGCTGGGCGGTATGAGCACTGAACCCCAGACGCGCTGTGCCTGCACAATCAGCCCACAACGTGCCCTCTCACCAGCTCGAGCACCGCCTTGAGCACCGTGCGGTTCTTGGGCCACAGCTCGTTCACCTCGGCGTGCGTGCTCGCCAGCGTGTTGATGAGCAGCATGCCGCCCTCCTGCGGGCAAGCGCCGGCGCACGCAACATCGGCGCGGCGCAGTCAGCCCAATAGCAAGGACGGTTGTTCGCGCCGCCCTCCTGGCATGAGCGACATGCCGTCCCGCTGGTTCAAGCGGCATTGACGCCTGCTGCAAGCGCTGGCATCTGTCTGCCGCGTCCTGCGCTTGCAAATTGCAAAGAGTGCTGTGCCGCGCCGTCGCGCTTGCGGCGGGCCTGCGAGGACCGGGCCCCTCCATAACCACGCCCACGCCGACGGCGCACTCACAAACTGCTGCGCGCGGGCGAGCGCGTCGCGCCGGGCCTTGTCCTCGGGGCCCGTGATGGCGTAGCTGCACAGCTGGAACAGCAGCCCGTCGAGCGCGCCCTGGACGTGCACCACGCCTGCAAACACAGCGCAGCGCAGCACAGCACGCGCAGCACGTCCGCCCTCACATCGCTCCACCAGAAGTCCGGCCAGCGGAGACCTGCGTTTCCTGCCCGCCTCTGCGACGGCTGCTTCGCGCTCTGCTTCCGCACGCCCTACCAAAGCAACCACATGAGACGCCCATTGCCCGGCACAGCGTCGCGGCAGGGCAGGCAGGCGGAATCCAAAAAAGCGCAGGACGGGCAGAGGCGAGGGGGCGAGGGAGGAGGAGGGAGGAGCGCCCACCTGGTAGCCTCGCACCTGCCGCATAGATCACGTACTGGTACGCCGTCACCAGCGGCAGCGTCATGCTGTTCTCCACGCGCCGGTCCGTCAGCTGCAGGTAGGCGTCGATGGAGGAGGCCAAGGGCTTCCACAACGAGTCCACCATGGTGGCCAGCACCGAGGGCTGGATGGCGATGGGCGGCGCCGGCGCCGGCGCCTGCAGCTGAGGGCCCATGGCGTCGGCAGAGCGGCGCAGCGTGCCTGCGGGCGCCAGTGCGCATGGAAGGGGTGGGTGCGGCGGCGGGGAGCGCGGCGGCGGCAGCAGCGGGGCGCCGCGACGTGGGTGCCGTGCGCTGATAAGGCGCGAGGGCGCTGCGCGTTGGCGCAGCGGGAGAGCAGGCCTGCAGCACGCTATGGCACTCTGGAGGGGAAGGACCCGGAAGAGAGCAGGGCGACGGGGCGACGAGAGGGACAGAGAGGGAGCACGCAACCGAGGACCTGAGCACCGCCTCTCCCCTCTCCGCCTTAAGCCACATCGACCGCTCGGCATCCGCACGCCCACTCCCACCGCCAGGCCCACGCTCCAACCCACACCCGCAGAAACGCACCCGAGGACCTGAGCGCCGCCTCTCCCCGCTCTGCCTTGAGCTGCGCCAGCGCCTCGGCGCCCCGCACGCGCACCGCCAGCTGCTCCATGGAGGACATGAGCCCCATGGCGCACTCGAGGCCCAGGAAGGCGGGCAGCACGTCCAGGTCGGCGCTGTTCTCCACCGACGCGCTCTGCGCCTCCATGATGGTGTACGCCGGGTCCTGCGCGGCGGCAGAAGCGGCGCAGGGAAAGGTTCAACACGCAAGCAGGAGTGGTGTGCAGATGGCTACAGTATGTACAGGGTCCTGCGCGGCGGCAGAAGCACCACAAGGCAAGCAGGTGCGGCGGGGCACTTGACGGCTGCGTGTGCCCGGTTCATGGCGCGCGCGGCGGGCGACGTGCGCCCGCGGCCGCCGCGACCTGCGTCGCGGCGGTGGAAGGGCCGCCGCCGACGGCCCCCAGACGGCCTCAGCAAGCAGGACGCAAGACTTGAAGGCCTTCGCCTGCACAAATAGGACAGAAAGGCAAGGTGCCCGGGCGCACCGCCGGCGCACCTTGCCCTCGTTGGAGCGGTAGTTGTAGTAGCCGTCCAGCCGCATGAGGTACTCGTCGCGGTACTGGTTGTGCGGGTCGGCCGCCCGCCTGCGGCGGTTGGCAGTTGGTGGTTGGTGCGGGCCATCTTTGCCTCAGGGCGAAGCCACCCGGCGCTGCCAAGAACGGCAGCGATACTTGTGGCGCTGGGGACCGGGGCGCCGTGCAGGCGGCGACGGGTCAATGGTCAGGTGCGCGTGCCAACGCGGGTTGAGGGCTCCGTCGTGCCGCAGCTGCTCTGAGGAGGGCGAGGCGCGCACCTGAGGAGCTGCTCCCTGTCAGCCCACGCCCGGCACAAGAGAGCCACAACCCCAGATCACCACTACTGAGCCGCACCCGCACACAAGAGTCCAAAAGGGCGCACCTGACGAGCTGCTCTGGGTGCTTTAGCGTGGCGCATTGTAGGGTGGTGCGAAGCCACACCCAGAGACCCCCATCACCACACCAGCAGAAGGCGCGCACCTGAGGAGCTGCTCTGGGTACTTTTGCGTGGCGCGGATCATGTCGGTCACGGCGTTGAGGTCAAACTCCATGGCCTGGTCGTACATCTCAAACAGCCTGCGCGGCCGGGTGCACGGAGGAGAGAGGGGCGGCGCGGCTCGACCAGCTGCATCACACGAGAGCGAGAGTCAGCGAACTCTGGGTCGTGGACTGCAGCGAAGGAGGGTGGAACGGGTTTCGTTTCACACGGTGGCAATGCAGCACGGCGCGCAGGGGTGCGTGTCTCACGTCAGTAGTGGCACGGTGTTGGTCCCGCTGAGGCGCCCGGCCAGATGCGAATGTGCGCGCGCCGCACCTGTAGACGAGGATGGGGTCCACGCTGATGGAGCGGAAGATGTCGAGCACGTGGCAGCGCACCAGCACGTGCGTGGTGGGGTTGAGGCACTTGAGCAGCTCCTGCGCGCGTACTTGACATGACGCGACGGCGCGGCACAGCAGTCACATGTCTCTGCTCTCGAGGGATGCCCTTCCTGCTCAGTCACCGCTCGTCCCAAAGCGCCCTGGTCCACACCCGCCCTAGCGAAGAAGCGCTTGAATGGTGCCGAACTCCCGCCCCACCCACGCTGAGCAAAGATGACTGAGCGCTTGCAGCCCCGCTATGCCCAAGAACGCACTCGCACCTGGAAGAAGAGCGCGCACTTGTCGGGCGCCAGCGTCACGTGCTTGCGCAGCACGGCGCCCACGCAGCGCAGCACGCGGAACGTGTCGGGCGGCGACAGCTTCTCCGCCAGCGCCGCGCGCAGCAGCGCGCCCAGCGTCGTGCACACCTGCACGCAGGCAGCACGCAACTCCTTTCAACGATGATTACTCCATTCGCTCCTCGCCGCGGTATGTTAACGTCCGCTCCGCCGCCCGGCCCAAAGCGGCGCGCGGTCGCCGGGTGCGTGGGAGCACGGCGTGGCGCGCGACAGCACGCGAGTCATGCGCTGCCAGGAGGGGCGCCGCGCTTCACCTCATTGCGCGGTGCCGCGCTGAAGCTGGGCGTGAGCCTCGGCACGGCACAGGGAGGCTCTGAGGCAAAGCGGGTGATTTCTCCCTCACCTCGTTGCGCAGCGCGACGGTGAAGCGGGGCATGTTGTGGAAGGCGTCGGCACGCTCCCTGAGGACGATCTCGAGGAGGTCGAGCAGGAACTCGCTGAAGGGCGGCTTGCACGTGAGCCACTGCACCACGTGCGCCTTGTCCGCCACTGCGGGCGCGGTGGGGCACTCAGGTGCGGGCGACGCAACGGGTGTGGGCGAGCACTTCAAGACGATGAACCCATGGGCACAAGCGAGGGCGAGGCGGCCTGGGTGGCCCCTGTGCAGGCATCCAGTCCCTGGCCGACTGGCTGCGCAGCTCTGCCGTGCCCAAGTCCCCAGGGCCCCCGGGCCCCCACCCCTGGCCCACCGACGCAGCCGGCCCTCCACGCCCTTCCAACGCATCAGCACACTCACAGTGGCGCGACTCAATCTGCTGCGCCCACGTCACGAGGTCCCTGAGCAGCTTGAGCGCGGCCACCTCGCGCCCCGACAGCCCGTCCAGGTCCCGGTAGGGTGTCGACGGCATGGAGCGCAAGCCCTCGCCGTGGCGCGCGGCGCGCGCGGCGGGCCCGCCCAGCGGCACGCCCACGTGGTCGACGGGCAGCATGGCGTGGTCGAAGATGAGCGCCACCGCCTGCCAGGGGAGCGTGGAAAAGGACGCAGCACGCAGGAAAGCATTTCAAGCAACGCGCGGTCACGCTGAAGGGGAAGCTGGCGTGGCCTAAGGCGAGCGCCACCGCCTGCCAGGGGAGCGTCGGACGGCAGGACAAGGCATGCTGAGCCGTGCAGCTGAATGACAGGCGTGACCTGCAGACCCCTGACCGGCTGACCCCTGCTGCCCGGATGCAGTCCGCATGGCGTCGACCATGCCGCACCCTTGGGCGACACCCAGACATGCTGGGCAGACCTGGACACGCGTCCCCCTTTCCCAGGTATCGCGAGGCTGGCGCGCGCACCTGGCGGATGGTGGAGGACGCCGTGTGCGCCACGGTGGGCAGGTTGACGGCGTGCAGCTCGTGGATGCGCAGCACCAGGCTCAGCAGCTGCCCAATGCCGTGCTGCGGAGCAGCACCAGGGCGCGGCGGCAGGCAGCACCAGGCGGCGATCGGCCGCAGCTGCGTCAGGCCGGCTGCATCCGCCTGGCCTCGGTCGTGCGCGCTGCTGCGTCGGCGCTGGGGCGTGCGGGCTCGACGCAGATTCCCCGCTGGTGTCACGTCGGCCCCGCCCCAACCTGGTGCTGCACGCTTCTGCAGCAGTTGTTGGTGCTTGTGGGCCCGGCTGGCCAGCCAGGCGCACCTCATCGTCCGCGTAGCTGGGGTCCTGCAGCAGCGCCAGGCAGATCTGCAGCGCTGACAGCAGCGCCCTCTCGTCCTTGACCTTCTCCGTCTGCGTGCACACGCACCCACCCACCGAGTGGCCGGCAAGGCTCGGCGCCCACCGCACGGCGAGCGACACGTCGCGCGGCGTGCGCCGCACCACCGGTACCGAGGCAGGGCCAGCTGAGGCTGCTCACCCTGGTCACGAGAATCCTGACAATCTCCTGCCGGCCCTCGTGCGAGATGAGGCGCCGCTGCACGAACTTGACCAGCGTGCCCAGGGCGAAGGGCACCAGGCGCTGGTGCTTCTGCTCGCATGACGCGATGAACGGCTTGAGGAAGGCCTGCGTGGGTGAAGGTTGTGCGAGCGGCAGCGTCCCAGGCACGCAGCTGCAGCGCAGGCACGCTTGCCGACACTGGCTTCCTTCCACGCAGGGAAGGTGGCCCCATCGGCGTGCCCGGCCCCGCGACGCACCGGCGACTTGCGTATCGCCTCGATCGTCTGCTCGCTGCTGCGCCCCCGCAGCTGCAGCAGCTCCTGCCGCGCCTCGGTGGCCAGGTCGCGCACGTTCGGGGCGTCAGAGTGCAAGAAGTAGGCTCGTGAGCTGCGCCCCGAACCCATCCAGCTTCTTGCACTCCTCAAGCAGGCCATCAAGCTCCTGCTCGAGCATTCCGTTTAGTGCTGCTGCGTCGAGCTGGACCTGGCTCCCGCCGGGGCTCGTCCCTCCGGGCGCCATCTGCTTCCCCGTGCCGCTGCTGCTGACGGCCCGTGCGGATGCTGAGCTGATTGATGGTCACTGCTCACGGCGGGCTGCTGAGGGCGCCATCGCGGCTGCGGGGGGCCTGGGGACCTGCGCACGCCTCTGCGCGCCCGCGCGATCTGCTCCCCCATGTGACCGGGCGCACGTCGGGGCCCACCGCATTGCACTTGCCGGAAAAAGGGTTGAATGGTGAAGGCAGAGTAGGTCCCCGTCCAATTGGGCTGCCTCCCACAGCACGCGAGGAAGGCACAGCGCGCGGGCGCCGGTCTGCGGAACGCACGCGTCACCCTGGCTCCTCCAGCAGCACCTGCACTCGTAGGAGGCCCGGCACGTCAATGGTCTTGAACGGCGTCGCCAGAGGCAGCGGCGCGGCGGCTCCGTCGCCGCGCTGAGCGTGCTGCGGCCCGCCGGCCGCCGTGGCCAGGTGCGGCGGGCATTCCTCCCAGAAGCGCATGTCCACGCCGTCCTGGGCCACGCAGTGCGCCTGGATCTCCCAGCCACACCCTGCTCTCGCAGGTGCACACGTGGCGAGATAAGGCGCAGCGTGGGCCACACTGGGCCGCAGCGCACCCCACTGTGTCGCTAAATGAGGGGCCTGATGCGCACCCTGGGGGACCACGGCGCCCCTGCCGAAGCTGTCGATGAACTGCAGCTTGGTCAGGGCGTTGGTGAACTGCCCTGGCAGCGCCGGCCAGTCCACCGCGCCCACATCCGGCTCCAGCACCAGCCTCTGCACAAGCCGCAGGCGACACGCACATAGATTGGCCCCGCACACCTGGGCGGGCGCTCTGACCGTGCTGCGTCTGGCCAAGCCACAGGGCCCTGCGTCCCCTGGCTGGGCGGCTGCTCACCTCGACGTGCAGCACGACGCGCTGCGCGGTGCGCCCCTGAGCGTCCTGCAGGGCCACCGCCACCTCGCCCAGCAAGCCCTGCGCGAGGAGCAGCTGCGGAGCGCGGGAGCAGGAGCCAGCAGCGGCACGCGGCACGCGCAGCGCGTTTTGGTTGCGTGGGTGCGCCACAGCCAGAGCTCAGCGCTCGGCCGCCACTGCAAGAGCTCCGACTTGCCAGTGCGCTGCCGCCGCCGCACCGAGAGCAGCAGCCTGACCGCCGCAGCGCACCTTGAGCTGGTGCACCACGGCGCCCACGTACTCGCTAACTTTGGGGTGCCGGCAGCGGTGCACCTGCGTGGCGTAGATCCTGCACCTCTCAAACGCCTCCTTGGGGTAGACCTCGCGCGCGTGCAGCACCACGTGCACGGCGGCCTCCAGGAACTCGCACAGCGCGCCAAGCACCTCGCCGCCCAGCACGTGCTGCGGGGGCCCTGCCGCTGCCTGCTGGGCCCTGTGCATCACCTCTGGGCCTCCTCCAAAGGCCATACTGCGCGCTGGACAGCACCGGCACAGCAAGCCCTCCGCCCATGCTCGGCACACGAACAGCAGCAGCAATCTCCGACCTGCACCGTGCACCCCTCTCAGCGACGCAATTTGCGCAGCTCTGCCTCCGCACGGGAGTCGGGGTCCGAGCCGCAGCCCGCGCTCCTCTTCGACCGCGGGGAGCAGCAGCTCTAGAATGGCAGCAGCCGAGTGCTGAGAGCAGCATTGTGTCAGCAGCAACATGGCAGCCGAGTCCATCCTCAAGGCGTTCTCGTCGACCTTCCCCGACCTGTACACGGGCGGAGGAGGCACGAGGAGGGATGGCGAGCTCCCGCTCGTCGGCGAAGAGGGGGAGGAAGGCGTGCCCGTCGTCGTGGAGCCCGTGGTGCCGGACGCTGCTGCGCCGGATGGCGACGGAAAGATCGGCACCATCATCAAGCAGGTGTGCGACACGCCGTATCGTCATTTGGCCCCCGCGCAGAGCGGAGGAGGATGGGGAGGGGGCGGAGGAGGCTCAAGGGTAGCGTGCGTAGCGTGGCGGTGCTGTCCTGGGGTCGGTGCTCAGCAGCAGACGCCTGCCTGCGCGACCCGGCACGCCCGCAGTTCGAGGCCACGCGCACCTCTGCGGACGAGCTCAACTCCTACCTGCAAGAAGCAGAGGAGCAGGCCAAGCAGGCTGAGGCCAGAGCGCTCGCCGAGGCGGACCTGGGTGAGCGGGGAGGGGCCCCCTTGCCTGTGTCTGCTGTGCTGCAGCGGTGCCGGCCGGCAGCGTGTGCTGTCAAGCGTGCAGCAGCGAGAGACAGTTGGACAACGTGCTCAGCCTGCTGCAGGCGGCGTCTGGAGGGGGCGCACTGCTCGACTGGAGGGGGCACGCGGCCTGACCCTGGCGTGCCGCGCCGTGCACACGCAGCGTACACGCCGGCGTGGCGCAACACGGGCCTGCCGATGAAGGCGTCGCACCTACAGCTGGACGCCGGCAAGATGGTGCAGGCGCGTCTGGTCAACCCCAAGGCCATCATGCACCAGTACATGGAGGTGCGGGCGGACATGCGCTCCACTCTGGCAGGGCAGCACGCTGACGCCCCCGCAGCACAGCATGCAACCACAGCTGCAGTCCATCCCGGCGTGCGACAGCCAGGCCTCGCACCGAGCGCTGCGACGCGCGGCGCTCCAGCGGACTCCAGGCTGGCGGCCAGGGAGGGCGGGCCCGGGCGGTGGGAGCGGGGAGGGGCAAGCAGGCCAGCGTGTGCTCACGCTGCTGCTGTGTGGCGCGGCGCGGCGCAGGTCAAGTCCAAGGAGCAGCTGCACCCGCCGCACACGTACGAGTACAACGACAAGACCATCCAGCCCAACTACCTCAACACCACGGCCAACCTGCAGGTGTGTTGTTGACCACCGCGCGGCAGGGCTGCGCCGCATCACGAGCGCGCGGGCTGCACCAGAGCTGGTCAGCAGCACAGCATGCTGAGCGGTCTGCACGGGGCGCCTGGGCTGGCCCTGCCTTTGTGGGGTGGACCTTCCACTCTCTGCACCTCCACTCCCCGCCGCATGGCGCCCCTCGTGTCCCGCAGACGCGGCGCCGGCGCACGCTGGACGACTCGACGCTGGACCGCGTGCGCGGCACCTACCGCAAGGAGCGCGCCTGGCCGCACCTCAGCGGCGACGAAATCACGCAGCGCATCGCAGAGAGCGAGGCGCGCAGGAGGCAGCAGGACCTGCGCATGCCGCCGGCGCAGTACGACGCCGAGAAAAAGTGAGCGCCCCCGGGAAGGTCTGCCGCTTGCAGGGGCTCACTCTTTTCGGTCCAGCCTGCAGCTCGCTGCACCACGCTGCGATTGTTCCGCGTCCCCAGTGCTGGAGGTTGGGTGCGGCCGGGCGATGATGCTGTGCGTGCGGACGTGCGTGCGCGTGCGCCTGCAGAGTGATTGCGAGCATGCACCACAAGCTCAACTTCCTGCGCAATCCGCGGTACCAGCTGCCGCCAGCGGTCAAGCTGCTTCAGTCGCAGTTCCAGCCGGCGCCGGCGTGGGGCGTGGGCGGCACCAGCCCTACGCGGCAGGAGCCGACGGGGCCGCCCATCAAGAGCAACATGACGGCGCGCCCGGACGTCATCTTTGTCGTCGAGCCCGAGGAGGTGAGCGGAAGCTGCTGCCTGCCGCTGCTCCGCCACGCAACCCTCTGCCCTGGCGCCCTGGCTGCGGAGGGGTGCATCGGGCGGGTGGGCGTCAGCCATTCAGCGCGTGCGCGGCGAGGATGACGAGACTGTGCACCTGCTGCCCCAACTGTCCTTGTTCCCCCACCCACCCTCCCAACCCCCGCAGGTGCTGTTTTCGGAGTACGAGGTCGGCAAGGTCTACACCAAGACGCTCTTCATCCGCAACGTGACGCACGTGATCCGCAGCATGCGGCTCTTCCCGCCCGCCAGCCAGTACTTCCACCTGTCCATGCCCCGGCTGCCCACCGACACGAGCAGCATCGCGCCGGGCATGGCGGCGCAGGTGACCGCTAAACCCCACCTTGGCCCGCCTGCGGGCTCTGCGCTGCGCAGCCGCCGAAAGCTGGGCTGGCCAGCAGACGGTGCGGGTGCTGTGTGTGGCACGTGGCGCCATCGTGGCGTGGTGCGGCGCGGTGTGTGCACGTGTGCAGGTGCTGGTGCGCTTCACGCCCGACTCACTGGCCGACTACGACGACGAGTTTGCCATCGACACCGCCACCTCGCGCTTCCCCGTGGCGCTCAAGGCGCGCCGCCCGCCGCCAAAGCTGACGCTGGCGCAGGAGATGCACATTGGCGAGGTGCGTGCGCCGGCCACCTGCGCTGACAGGCAGCCTACCGGCCCCGGCGGCATGTGCGTGTGCACTGGACCAACGACGTTTGTGATCCCGCTTGATGCTCCTCCCAGGTCCTGTGCGGCAACCGCAAGGTGCAGCAGTTCTCGTTCGTCAACCGCGGCGGCCACGGGTGCTTCCGCATCGCGCCGGCCAGCTATTGGCCCGACCGCTACCAGGAGGCGCCGCACGATATGGCGGTGGTCGGACCTTTTGAGGTGCGCGTTCTTTCGAGGGGTGCTCGTCGCGCCAGGCCGCGCACTTCGCGCTCCGCTCGACACGCCTCCCGACTCGTGCTTGCCGCAGGTCTGGCCGCTGTACTACGACCTCGCGCCTGGCGACGAGGTGGTCCTCAACATCGCGTTCGAGCCCAGGTCCATGGGGCTCCACCAGGAGCGCCTCGTCATGGTCTGCGACAACTGCCAGGTGCGGCCTCGCGTGGCGCGCCTCCGACGACCTGCTCTTCGCCTCCCGCTCGCTGCTCACGACCTTCCACCTGGTCCGCACGCTCACGACCACCCTCTCGCACACCGCAGGTCAAGGAGTTCACGATCCAGGGCCTGGCGTCGGACGTGGACGTCCAGCTCGAGACGATCGACGGCATGACGCTCGCGCGCCCCAGCGCCGCCGCGCTGCACATCAACTCGGGTCTCAGCGCAGGCAGCGCCACCGGGCAGTCGGGCAGCGGCACGGGCGGCGCGCTGCCCTCGGCCGGCTCGCGGCGCGCGCGCGCCTCCAGCGGCTCGGGCCCCGAGCCCCTGACCCTCTCGACGGCCGTGCTCGACTCGCCGCTGTGGTTCGGCGAGGTGGTGCCGGGCAGCGTCTTCACGCGCCGCGTCGCCGTGCGCAACACCACCACGCTGCCCTTCCCTTTCAAGTGGGAGTGGAGCAGCCGGCCAAAGACGCGCAAGCCGCGGCCGCCCAACATGCCCGTGCTCGGCGAGCCCCCGGCTGGCCTGGACTTTGCCGCGCCGTCCAACGCGGTCGACATCAGCGGCGAGGACGGCGGCGACGCAGCGGCGGGCCAGGGGCCCGTGAGCCTCGGCACGTTCAGGCACGGCGAGCTGCCCACCGACCGCCTCCAGCAGCAGCAGCAGGTGCGTGCACACCCGTGCTGGCACAGTGCTGCATCTCTGCCTTGCGCGCAGGCGAGGAAGCGGTGCTGGCACTGATTTGCGCGAAGAGGAGGGAGAGGTGGAGGAAGCGATGCTGACACGTGTGCCGTCGCCACTGAGCGGCGCGCACGCTGCAGGCGTCGCACCACCACGCCGACGCCGAGGCGGACGACTACACGCCCGCCGGCGCCGAGTCGCCCAAGGCCATGCGCGGGCCCAGCGACATGGCCCGGCCACGCGGCGAGGTGGACCTGGTGGCGCTGGGCCTCGAAGCCGAGGCGCCGTTCGAGATCTCGCCCAGCGAGGGCGTGCTGCAGCCGGGAGAGCTCATGGAGTTCAGCCTCACGTTCGTGCCGCCGGCGCTGTCGCGGTGAGCCGCCCGCCCGCACTTGTCCTTTGGCAGCACAGCGACACCGCCCTCACGCCTTCGCGGCTGCACTTGGATTCCTGCGGCTGGCGTCCCGGTTCGCGCGCTGATTGGTCGTGCGTCTGTGTCCACGCAGGTACCTCCGCTGGGCGCAGCTGCTGGTGGACAAGGCGCACCCTGGCGCGGGGCCCAGCAGCTGCGACACCACGGTGCTGGAGCTGGGCATGGAGGGCGTGGCGGCGCCGCTCGACTACGAGCTGGCGCCCAAGCGGCTGGTCATCCCGGGCGTGCTGACGCCCGGCGAGGTGGTCCGCCGCACCGTGACGCTCACCAACCGCACACGGGCGCCGGCGCACTTTGACTTCACCGGTGCGCGCCAGCATTCGGCGCGTCCCGCTGTCCCAGCTCGCCGCAGCCTTGGCACAATCAAGTGGCGCTGCGTGGTTTTCCTGCCACGGCGCAGGGATGCAAGGCTGCGTGTCGATGCAGCCGCCGCGGGGCGTCGTGCCGCCGCTGGGGCACGCCAACGTGACGCTGGTGTTCAACGCCGGCGACGACGTGGGGCCGGTGCAGCAAGTGCTGGACTGCAACGTGCAGCACGGCGCGACGCTGCCGCTCGAGGTGCTGGCCGAGGTGGGCTTTCCTCAGCTGGAGCTGCTGACAAACCGGCTCGACTTTGGGCTGGTGCGGCTCAACGGCAGCGAGACACGGCGGCTGCGCTTCCGCAACACGAGCGCCACCTGCGCGACAGACTGGCGGCTCGAGGAGTGCGTGCAGCGCAAGCCCAACGCCTCGGGGGGCGCGCAGGCACCCGGCGCCAGGTGCGGGCGCGGCCTGTCTTTTGCGTGTGGTGGTCTTGCCGCTTGGACGCTCGCATCGCGCTTCACCAACGCGGGCACCCTGCCACTCCTCTTGCGGTCGCAGAGCGACGACGCCCGGTTTTGGCGACGAGCAGCCGACGCACCT
>VFQP010004126.1_pt1 | contig 13933 bp, 16 predicted proteins | sample 3512351 | NCBI WGS metagenome assembly VFQP01 (sample SAMN10412372, study PRJNA504923) | tailings metagenome | isolation source: Relicate 1 Philex TSF1 revegetated site | place: Philippines: Tuba, Benguet | collected 2017-08-29 | reverse complement strand
ACGCGGCTGTGCTCCGCGATGGGGTGCGCCGCCGCCGCCCGCACCGCGTACTCCTGCCCAGCGTCGACGGAGGTGATGGCGTCTACGTGCGCGCCGTAGCGCTCCAGGAACGCCGACCCAAGCAGCGCCTCGGGCAGCGCCGCCCGCAACCACCCGTCCAGCTCGCTGGGAGGCACGTGCACCAGGTGCTGCAACGGCGCCTCTGCCGCCGCCGCCTGCCCAGCGCCCCGCCAGGCGCCCACGCCCGGAGTCGCGTCGGCCGCGCCGCCGCTGCCGCTGGTGATGGCGTGCCGCGCGATGCTGAGGCCCATGAAGGCGGCGGCGCGCACCGAGCCGTAGTCTGACCCGCCCACCGAGTGCCTGACGCCGCTGTCCACACCCCACACGCGCAGGTGCGGCGGGATGGGCACGGTGCCCTGCACGTCCGCCGGCTGGCACAGCAGGGCCAGCAGCCGGCCCTCCTGCCCCAGCGTGCACGCCATCTGCGATTGCTCGCACGCAGGGAGGAGCTTTGGCGTGCTGCGCCCTGCGGCTCATGCATGACTGCCCCCCGCAGCGCCTGCCACGCGATGACATGATCCAGAAAGCGCACCTGGTCCATGATGCCGCACGGCGCGCCCACCACGAGGTTCTCCACCTTTTGGCACAGCACCGCCAGCTCCCAGGCGCTCAGCCGGCCCTGGTCCAGGCCCAGCGCGCCCACCAGCGCCGACATGACGGCCACCTCAAGCGCGGCAGAGGAGGAGACGCCCTTGCCTGCCGCAGTGCGCACATGAGGCACCCGCACTGCAACAGCCAGGTCTCGACGCCTGTGCTTGGTTTGTGTGGCGCCTGCGCCTGCTGTGACGCCAGAGCGAGCTCACCCACCCTCTGGCACGTGCGATGAGACGAGCACCGACAGGCCAGAGGTGGCCAGCGCAGGGGCGCCCTTTTCGCGGGCCAGCACCAGCAGGCACCCCAGCACGTACGCGGCCCACGATGTGGCTGCGTCCGCCTGCGCAGTGGACAACAAGGAGCGCGGTGCAAGGCCTCTTGGCGACCAGCATGTGTGCTGGGCGTCCCCGCAGGTGGCACCAGTCAGGAGCCACTGGCGTGCCTTGAAGAGTCGGCAGGCCTGGGCGTACGGCAGCGGCTCCCCCCCAGAGGGGAACAGCGCGCTGGTGGGCCCGGCGTACGAGGCGGCACGCCCTCCATGCTCGGTGTGCCCCAGCGACACCACGCGCACTTGTGCATCTGCGCGGCACACCCCGCGCAGCCGTGGCGGCTCTGGCACACACCGAACAGCAATGCCGCACAGCACGTGCTCCCTCGACGTGATACCTGGCTGGTCCTTGTGCAGCTGCAGGGCCACGAAGCACGCCTCAGATATGGGCATCTGCAGCACCAGGCTGCCAGAGTAGTCGGCGATGCCGCCCATGACGTCCATGCGGCCCGGCGCTCTCCCCACGAACAGCGGCTCGCCCCAGCTGCGCACACCAAAGCCACCAGGGGGCCATGGCCTCCACACGTCTTGCGGGCGTGGGCCACAGCAGCTGCCTCAGGCCCCTCTGTGCGTCCCTCGCACCTGAACAGCGGCGGCACGCCCTCCAGGGTGCCCTGCTTCAGCCTCCTGAGCGTCTCCACGAACTCCTGGCTGCCAGGGAACGCCTCCCATCCTTCCACGCCTGCGCAGATCGGCGCCAAGGATGGCCAATGTGCAGGTCGATCGCGCCGCACGACCCGCCAAGCGCGGCTTGTTGACGAGAGCAAACTGCGCGCGCACCTTTGGCTCGCATCTGGCTATCTGCGCCTGCGCAAATGCGTGGCGCTTTCTCGTGGCCTCGCTGTCGAACTTGAATCTCAAGATGGCACCACGACAGCTCGGATCGGGATCTGCTCGGCTCGGCCTTCGTTGCAGCAGGAGAAAGCAGCCTCCCAGTTTGTGCTGACACACAGGATGAAAAATGGGGCCAGGCGCTCAACACCCGCCGACGACGCAGCCGCACACACAATGTCCTCCTGCAGGCTGCTGCGGAGCTCTTCACTTCTTGGCCGGGCGCTCCTTGACCTCGACGCCGTTGGAGCCGGCGATGATGCACACGTCCACCATGTCGAGGAAGAGGCCGTGGTCCACCACGCCCTCCAGCGCCAGGATGGCGGCCGAGGCGGCGTGCGAGTCCTTGATGGGCGTCTGGAAGTAGAGGTCCACGATGTAGTTGGAGTTGTCCGTCACGTACGGCTTGCCGTCGCTGTTGAGGCGCAGCTTGGCTTCACACCCAGCCACCTCGGGCAGCTTGCGCAGGCGCTCCAGCGTGTACTTGTGGCAGAACTGCGCGCATGCGTGCCATCGTGACCAGCATCATCATGTCAGCAGCAGCAGCACCGGCAACGGTGGCAGCGGTGTTGACGACGCCGCGAGCGCACGCGCCGCCCCCCACCCCTGAACTCGGGCTGATGATGCTGAGCCAAACATCGACTCCAGCACACCACAGCACCACTGCACCAATCTCTGAGTGCTTGCGGCCAATCAGCTGGCCTTCCGGAGCACGTGAGCGCGCCCGAGCTCGCAACCCGCCCGCGCCGCGCGCCGCCCCCCACCGCCAGCTCAGCTCCTCAGCTGCTGCCAGAACAATGGTACACCAGCGCTGAGCCACTAGCTGCGACTCAATTGCTGCCGATCGCGCGCACCTGCACGATCTCGACGGGCATGGCGAGCTTGGAGCCGCCCAGGCCGTCCACGAGCTTGGAGTCGTCGACGATGCACACGAACTTGTCCGAGGCCATCTCGACCATCTTCTCGCGCAGCAGCGCGCCTCCCCGGCCCTTGACCACGTCCAGGTTGGGGTCGACCTCATCCGCGCCATCGATGGCCACGTTGATGTGCGGCTGCTCGTCGAGCGTGGCCAGCGGGATGCCGAGCGCCTTGGCCTGCTCGTAGGTGCGGATGGAGGTCGGCACGCCGATGATGTTCTTGAGCTGCCCCGACTTGAGCAGCTCGCCGATGCGGTCGACCGCGAACGCGGCGGTGGAGCCGGTGCCCAGGCCGACGACCATGTCGGACTTGACGTAGTCGACCGCCTTCCAGGCAGCCTGCTGCTTGAGCAGGTCCTGCTGGCTGAGCGTGGTCGTCTGCGCAGCCATCGCCCGAACCGACCGACGCGTGGGAGCAACGACCGTGCTGCTGAACGCGCCTCCACACCGAGCGGTCAGTTGAGCCATCGCGTTCTTGCGCGCGGCGCCGCTGGGAGCCGCAGGTTGCGTTCGCCCGCAACAGGGCTTGCTTCGGTGTGCAGCGGGTGGACTGCTGCAGGCGCAGGAGTCTCGTCTGCGCATGCGTGGGCGTCGGGAAGGCGGGCCTTCCAGCAGCAACGGCACGTGGCGACAGCACGCCCTGCCGCCCGCGAACGCGCAGACCAGCGAGAGCCACCCCATCCGGGTCTCCTGGGTCGTGGGCGACCCCGCCCACGAGCAAGGAGGCAGGCTTGGGCTGTGCTTCTGCCCCGGCAAGCGCGCGGCGCAGGGCCGCGGCGCGGCGCAGCGCCCCATCCACCGCAGCCTGCACGCCGACCTGCAGCGGCTGAGGCAGCACTTTGGCGTGTCCACGGTGGTGTGCCTGCTCAACGACGCCGAGCTCGCGGTGAGAAGGAGGCACACACAGCGGAAGCAAACCGTCGTGAGCGCTGTGTGCGAGATGCGTGCCGCGCCTTCCTTTCCCCCCGCCGCTGACCGCCAACAGAGCCTGGGCCTCAGGGACGTATACAGGTCGGGGGTAGCCAAGGCGCAGCTCGAGCTGCTGCAGTTCCCCATCGTGGAGATGGCGCCGCCAGAGGACCTCATGGCCGCCGCCAGTGTCGTCGAGGACATCGTGAGCCGCCTGGCCACGGGCCAAGCCGTCGCCATGCACTGCAGGTGTGGTCGCATGACGGGCACTGACGGCTGGTGGGGACACCAGCAGCCCACCTGGGGCAACCGCTGCCCACTCTTCTCTCCACCACCCGATGGCCGCAGGGGTGGCGTGGGGCGGGCCGGCCTGATGGCGGCCTGCGTGCTGCTCAGGCTGGGCGAGGCCACCTCCGCGCAGCACGCCATCAGGCTGGTGAGCAACAGCAGTCAGCAGCTGCCTTTGAGTGCGAGGTGACGTCGCTGGCCAGTGGCCAGAGCCATTCGAGCCATCTTGACCACGTGCAGGTGCGGGAACGGAGGTGCCCTGAGGCCGTGGAGAGCGCTCGGCAAGAGGCTTTTGTTCACGCGTACGCTGGCCACCTTCAGGCTCTTGCATCCCCTGGGTGAGATGTCGCGGTGACGGCATCTCATTTTGTCCTGGCCAGCGACGCCTCCTGGGGCCTCAGTGGTCTCGCATGTTGGGCATGTATGCATGCCCGACTCGCAGTCGCTTGCACTTGCACAAACAGAACTCGTCCCTGCACACACGATTCATCCTCTTGCTCTCCAACAACAACACTCAACACGCTCTCACCTCTCACTTCTCGCAAGCTGTTTGTCATCACGTGTCGTCCGCACCACACGCAACATGACCCGGCCCACCTCCTCATCTCTCATTCTCGCCTGCCTGCTGCGCCGCTAGCGTGCAAGGCCTGGACATGGGGCGTGTCGGCGGGAGTCCGTTGTCAGGGGGAGCACCGCGACGCGCGCGCAGGCTGGGAAAGCACGACACGCAAAAGCACGCACACAACGCGCACACACACTCACGCACAGAGCAAAGGGCGCACACAGCTGCGTGGAGCATGTGCCATTAACCACACCAGGGACGCAGGGGACCCAACGAGCCGCCACACGCCAAGCGCACCTACACACCAGAGGAGAGCTCCTCCAACACGCCAGCCAGGGCCAAGCAAGCGGACCCTGAGCAGCATGTTTGGCCCGACCAAAGGCCACAGACAAGCGCAGCGCCACGCAACCCAGCCAGACACAAGTCAACCTGACGACGACGACAAGAGCGTGCACACAGAGGAGTGACTGACAGGGCTCCGTGAGAAGAGCCGCCACCACGCAGAGCTCACAAGTGCAGCACCACCTGGACAATCTCCCGCGCGCAGCACCCCGCTCGCCCTCGCCGGTCCTCCCAGCTCCACAAAAGCGAGCCCCCCACACCAATCGAGCTGCTACCAAAACCGCTGCTCGCAAAGCGCTGCAGCCAGACACATCTGCATCATCATGCCACCCGCAGGGAGCCCACCGCAGTGGCGGCATGCCCCCGTCCCGCGAGCACGCCACCCGGGCGCCCGGCCAACGCAGGGCGCGGAGGAGGCACAGCGGCGCGCAGCGACAGCTGCGCAGTGCGCCGCTGCAGCTGCCACACAGCGTGTGCCCCGTCGCTGCGCCCCGCGCCCCCAACCGCCGCATCTGACCCTGTGCAGCACTGGGCCACCACTGCGCCGCCCACGCTCCGGTGCGGCCTCACGGCCCCCACCGCGCTGCGCGCCAGCCGCAACCGCACCGCCGCGGACGCCGCCGCGCCCCACCCGCCGCCCACCCGCATCCCCGCCAGCCACCCAGCGCCGCCTGAGCACGCCGCGCCGCCGCCCACGCGTGCCGGGCCCCAGCCGCCCGCCGCCAGGCACGAGGCCGCCACCTTTTGCCGGCTGCCGTTGGCCCCCGTCGCCGCCGCCTGGCCACCGCCCTTGCCGTTGCTGTGCGCCTTGCCGTTGGCGGCGTCCGGCGAGGGCGAGGGCGAGGCGCTGCCGTTGCCGTTGCCGCTGCCCTCGGCGCCTGGCCGCTGGCCCGACTGCAGCATCTTGACCATGCTGGACAGCTCCTGGATCTTGAAGTTGTAGGGGATGGAGATGAAGCCAGAGTCCCACACCTGTGCGGAAGCACCACCGCGGCCACGACGAGTCGGTCCCGCCGCCCTGACAAACAGCGACGTTGGCAATCCGGCGCACGAGGCGCACACAGCCGCCGCCGCACCTCGTAGCAGTCGTCGAGCGCGATGCACGAGCCCCGGAGGTCGACGGCCTGCTTGATGGTCTCGGCGTTGTCCAGCAGCCGCATGGCGCCCTCCACCACCTTGTCGTTCATGCAAATCTTGATGACGCACTTGGCCTCAAACACCTGCGGAGCGGGCGGTCGCGCCACCACGCACACACACAACTGAGAGCTGCCAGCCACCCGACAGCTGCTGCGTCGCCGAACACCACCAGCCGCAGCGTCCGCACCTGCCGCACGCGCTCGAGCAGCGCCTCCTCCTTGGCGCGCGTGCTGTGCACCTCGTTGGCCGCCTCGCTGGCCTGCACGCCGCCCTCGGAGACGAGGAACTCGAGCAGGTGGCCCGGCGGGCAGTCGGACCGCACGTTGAGGATGGGGCTCGAGTGGTGGAAGTTGATGAGCGGGCCCTGGGCGTCGGCGTGCACAATGATGCTGAAGGAGAACTTGCGCCCCTGCAGCATCTCGCCAATCTCGGCCCTGCGGAGCGACGGGCAACACACAGCCTCACACCACCTCATTGCACGGCTCAGCGTGGCCGCCATCAGCTACCGATGCCAGCACCCCTTTCCTTCCCCTTCCCCCTGCTCACTTTTTCTCCAGCAGGTAGCCGGCCCACAGCACGAACTTCTGGCTGTTCTGCTCCGTCTTGGTGTCGCACCACACGCTGCGCACGCCCAGCAGCTGCGTGACGGCTGGCGTCAGGTCCCGCACGCGCTTGAGCCAAAAGAACGACACCTGCGTGGTGCACCAACAGTGGGCAGAGCTCGGGCCTGGCGTCCTTCCCCTGATCACGCCTTCGTCACACCCCAGCGGCCCAGCGAACGCCATCCTCCTCTTCCCCACCCTCACACCTGCGTGAGCATGCGCGCCCGCGTCATGTCGATGGACAGCAGCTGCTCGCGCATCGAGTCCTTGTCGGCCACCAGGTGCACGGCGCCGTCGTCGCCAATGTAGCTCTTCATGTACGAGGTGCGCATGTTGAAGCTGCCGTCCTCGTCCACGTACGAGTAGGACTCTTGAGGGCACGAGTCCGGGTGGTAGAGCTGCAGCGAGGTCTCGGGGCAAGCGTGGATGCGACACGGGCACGTGAGCTGCTGCCTGCGGGATGGAGACGCTGCCCCTGACGCATCGGGCCTCTGCCCCCCGCCCCTGGCCCCCCCTCACCCCCGGTGCGCCGCACCTGCACGGTGAGGCCCTCAAAGTGCGTGACCGAGTCCTGCTCCTTGGCCACCAGCTGCATGCCCCACTCGAGCACCTTGAGCGCCTCCACCTGGCGTTCCTGCTCCGCCAAGCTGACGGCGTACTCGGCGCCCACCTGCAGTGCCACGCCAATGGCAGCATGCAGCATTGCTGTCACCTCCAGATGCTGCAGCTGCTGAGCTTTGCTGCGATCGCCTGCAGTCAGCGCGCTCGCCTGCACCGCCGCGAGCTGGAAGCGCTCCTCCAGCCCGCTCTTGAGCCTGCGGATGTGCCACTTGAGCACGTCGTGCTTCTCGGCCGTGCGCACGGCGTCCTGGACCGTGTCGCGCAGCCAACCAAGGAAGTTGGTGTCCACGGCCGACGATACTGTATCGTTCTGCCTCAGCTCCTCGCTGGTGATCAGGCCGAACGCGTAGAAGAGCGGGGCGAGGCTGCCGCTGGCGCTCAGCTGGGCGTCGACCTGCCGCAAGGAGGACGCCTCCCGCACGAAGAAGGCCAACTTGGTGGGCCGTGGCACTCGCCCCGTGCTGAGCTCGTCCACGTAGGCATTGAGGTTCTGCGAGGCGCGGCCAGTGGCACCAGCAGCGCCGATCGCGGGGGCGGCGCGGGCGCCCAGGCGCTCAGCAGCTCGAGGCCAACAACCCTCCATCGCGCACCTTGAGCGACTCCGAGTTGGTCTGGCGCTCGTAGGGGTTGTTGGCAAACAGGTCCGGGTGCACCTGGCGGATGATGAGCCTGCGAAGGGCGAGGGGCGAGCCAGAACAGAAGCTGCTGCGCCAGTCAGAGAGCTGCAGGAGGCGCTCCAGGCGTGCCACGCGCTGAGCTTGCAGACCATGCTTGCTGCGCCTGACGCTGGTGGGGGCTGCTGAGCGGGCTGCTCATCCGTCTCGCGGGCGGTTGCGCACACTCCGCCTGCGCGCTCGCCTGATGAGCTTGCGGTCATCGTCTTTCATCATGGCGCCTGCCTGCCTGCCGCAGCGTGCGTGCTTGCGTGCGTGCTGCTCCTCCTCCTCACGGCTGCGCTCTCTCGCGTGCGCTTGCCCCTGACGTCAGAGGGCACTGGACCCTCATCGCCGCTCCTACACCGGCAAGACCGAGGTCAGCTGCACCTTTGGATCAAGGGGGCACTCAAGCAGCGCAGGACCCCTAACAACAGCAGCGATCCGGCGCAGACTCGGGGCGCTCACTCGGTCACGTGGAACGGCGTGTCCTGCGGCGTCACGCACAAGAGAGCCACACCGCAGACAGGGTGAGGGAGCATCCTTGTGGTCCACGAGGCTCGCTTGATCGCTCGAGGGCGCAACGGAGGTGCGAGCTCATGCACACGACGACAGCGCCGCGCAGCCCCCTCACGGCCCCCTCACCTTGCTCTTCCAGAGGATGATGTTGAGGGTGTCCACCTTGAGGTGGATGAACTGCCGAGTCTCGTGGCTGACGGCACCTGCGCAGCGCACGAATGCAATGCGTGCACCGGTGGACTTCAGTGTGCCACTGTGCGGCTCCAGGGTGCCGAGCTCCATGTCCAGCACGCCCGCTACTCACTGGCAAAGCTCTTGCCGACGATGCAGTGGAACACGCCCTCTGTCGCCTTGCCGCTGCCTGGGTACTTGCGGTCGTACTCGTGCTTGATGTAGAACGCAATGTCTGCATGCACAGCGTGTGCATGGCTCACGGCTCGTCAGCCACGGGCCGTGCGTGGCGCTGCACGTGTGGGCAGGTCCCCACAGCGCCTGGCCAACGGCGCTGGTGGCCCCTGGGCCTGTTGGCCTGCACCGCCGCCCAGCGTCACACACGCAGCGCCGACACCCACTGCGCCTGTCCTCTCACTGAGGACGCCTGTAGCGGCCCTTGGCCCACCACGTGCCGCCGGCCACGCACACACACGCACACACACATATCCAAGCGAGCAGCTGGCCCACACGCAGCGGCGCGCACACCTTTGAGGTGCTTGTGCTTGTCCACCGCGATGAGCGCCGTGTTGATGGCGTCCAGCTCAAACGACTCGCTCATGTAGCTGGTGATGATCTTGTACGTGTGAGGCTCCTTGAGCTGGTACTCCTGCTTCTCGTTCGTCGCGCCATCCTCGGCCATGGCGCGCGGGTGTTGGTAGCGGTGCTGCCGCCCACAGAGCCCTCAGAGAGGCTCCGCCGCTACAGTCCTTGCTGGAGCCTCCTCACACGGCCGAGAGCGCGCGCTGAGGCCCCGCTGCCTCCTTTGCTGTCCTGCCGTGGGGTCGCGCTTCGAGGACAGCCCGCGCGCGCCTCGCTCGTCGAGCCAAGGGACAGAGATTGAGGATGTGATGCCTGCTTCGTGTGGCCGGGTCGACTGCGCTCTCGCGCTCTGAGGAGTTCCTCCCGTATTCGCAAGCCCGAGGGGGCGAAGTCCATGCGCACGAGCACGATCGCGCGCGCCTCAGGGCGCGCGCACCACGGGCGAACACACGATGCCTCGCGAGGTGTACCGGCCGCGCGTCAAGCCGCTGGTGATCGCGCCTGAGGCAGCGCCCGGCAAGAACATGTGGGGCGGCACCACAGCGCAGGCCTTCTCCAGGTTCCTGGTGGCCACCTACTTCTTCATCAACACGGTCACGCTGCTGCAGCGCTTTGACAAGGACACGGGTGAGGTCCAGAAGGGGGGGGGGCGCGCGGTGTGGGCCGCCTGCGCCCGCCTGCGTCGCTGCTGTCATTGATCACCACCCTGGCAGACCGTTCGCGCGCGTGCAGGCGGCGCCAACATGTCATGGTTCGGGCCCAAGCTGGACACGTTCTTCCTCGGCGTCAGCGACTTGGTGGGCGTGCCCATCCACGTCGACAAGGTGCGCTGTCACCACCAGGCTGCGCTCTCAGGAGCCCCAAAGGCGTGGGCTGGTAGCTGGGCACCAGGCCTGGCACTGGCACTCCTCATCAGCACGCGTGCGCAGGGTGGTGGCGTGGGCGCACACCTGGGTGCGCTGCCTGCTCGACGCTGTGCCACAGGCCTTCTACCCCAAGATTCTGCTGGCCATGGGGTCATGTCAGTTCCTGGGCGCGCTGCTCTTCATCTCCGACATCCGCTTCGGCGCCATGCTGCTGGTGAGGCTCGTGCCTCCCGTTTCACCAGTGGCCAGAGCGACGAGGCGGCCTTGCTCATCTTGTGGACACGGCGTGGCTGTGCCTGGACGTGTGCCTCGCAGGTGTTCATCAACTCGCTCTCGTCAGTCGTTGTGCACAACTTTTGGGACTACACGGCCAGCCCTGTGCACTTCACCAACGAGCTCAACCACTTCCTCAAGGTCAGGGTGGGATGCTGCTAGATGGGGCGATCCAGCAACGTCGCGATGCATGCGGTGATCGAGGATGGCGCCACGGGGGGGCACACGGTTCGGCCACGGTTCTGATGCGCTCGCACGCGTGAGTGCGCAGTGCGTGTCCATCACCGGCGGGCTGAGCTTCTACCTGGCGACGGCGCCCGGCACCCGGCACAAGAACCGGTTCGAGCGGACCATGGACGCGCTCCGCAAGGAGGCCGAGGAGGAGGCGGAGGAGCGCAAGGCGGCCGAGCAGGCGCGGCTGCAGGAGCAGTCGGCGGCCACCAAGAAGGACACGTGATGCAGTCGACGAGTTTGCGGCACAGGCTGCATTTCTTCCCTCTTCTTCTTTTTCTTCTTTTCGGCAAAACGCGGGTGCATCATGCGCCATGATGGCGCGCCGAGGGCGCCGGCTTTTCCCCCACAAATCAGGAGCAGTGCATCAGCGTGGGCCTCTTGTAGCACCTGTAGAAGCATTGCACGATGGGCTAAGCCGCTGCGCAGTCAGCCCCAACTCGGAGAGCGCAAGGGCGCGGTGCAGGCCGGCACGCCGCGAATGGCGCAGCAGCGGCTGACGATTAATGAGCTCGGCGACCTCAGAAGAGCCTTCGAGGCGTTCGACACCGAGTGCGTCCACTACGGCCTGTCGTAGTCAACGCGGAGAAGGACCTCGCGGAGAAGGAGCCTCCACCTCCTCCCGATGCGCCGCTGCGTGCTCCACTGTTGTGCGCTGCGCAGTGGCTCGTGGCGCCTCACGGTTGGGGAGGTGCAGGCCATGTTCCGGGTGCTGGGCGTGGACGTGGACGCCGAGGGCGACGAGCTGCAGAAATGGTTCAGGCAGCTGGACAAGGAGAGCGGGGCCCTGGACTTTGACGAGTTCGTCAAGTTGTACGTGGAGCTCAAGGCCCAGCGCACGTGCACGCTGGCGGCGGCCACCGCCATCATGAGCAAGCGCCCGCACGAGCGCACGGCGGAGGAGCTGCAGCGCCTGGCCAACTTCATGAGCAGCAGCGTGGCCTTTTTCAGCTACCTCAACCGCCCGGTGCTCATCGAGGTGAGCTGCCCATCATCGCAGCCACAGGTGTGCTGCCTATGGCTGTGTCCCCTCGCCCGCCCCTCAAGGCATGCGTGGTCTCCGTGCCCTGCGCGCCCTGCGGCCGCAGCTCTGCCGTGTCATGACGGTGCAGCAACACAAGCCCGGCGAGTGGCTGTGGGAGCAGCAGACGGGCGAGGCGCCTCCCGGCGGACCGCACGACGACATGCACTGTGTGCTGGAGGGCGCCGTCACGCTCTGGCAGCACCCCACCATCATCCGGCGGGCCCTCGCAGGTACGGCTCCCTCGCACAGGTGCAGGCCCTCACCCGTCGCGTTGCGTCCCGTGACACAGCCGCACACACGCTTGCCCTGCACGCACGCGACGCACACCGCGCAGCGTCCCAGCGCCAGGCGACCATGAGGAGCGTCAAGTCAGGCGTGGACGGGCACACCACCAGCCCCTCAGCCCTGGTGCGCCTGCGCAGCATAGCCCGCGGCCTGGGCCTTGCGGAGGACAGCAAGGCCCTCACCGACGCCGAGCACCCGGGCCCAGCATCGCCCAGCTCCAGGGCCAACCTCTCGCGCGCCAAGTCCATGCGCTTGGAGGTCCAGGTGCCTGCGGCAGGGGGCTCAGCGGCCCACGCGGGGAGCAGCACGCCCCACTCTCCAAAAGCGGGCGCCGGCACGCCGTCCCGCAGTGCGACAGCGAGGAGAGTGCTGCTGCCGTCTGAGAGCAAGATCAGCCACTTCAACGACGCGCCCGCTTCACCAGGTGCGCCATTGGGAGTGCAGGGCAGCGCTCGTGCAGGACGTGGGGCGCACGCGTCCCTCACCCACTGCACCACGCTGCCGTGCATTCCACGCAGGGGCTGCGCGGACTGCGGCCTCGCCAGCCACGACGCAGCAGCGCAAGCGCGCCATCATCAAGCAGGTGACCAACAAGCTGCGCTTCAGCATGCCTGAGGACGGCAGCGGCGCGACATCAGAGGGCGACGCGCCGGCCGGCGCCCCAGGTGAGTCCGGTTGCTGCCGGCAGTGCGCGACGCGCACTCCATGGTCCATGGCAAGCGCCGTCCGCCTGGTCGTACGCGCTCCATCATGTCGCCTTTCGTGTCTCCACGCGCTCCGCCGCAGGCACCAAACCGCTGCCCACCCTGCCACCCACGGCGGCCAGCCGGCAGATGAGCAAGTCCACCAGCGCCCTGGGCCGCTTCCGGGCAGCGGCGGTGGCCATGTCCATGCTCCAGCGCGCCACGCAGAGACCAGACGCTGCGCCGGCAGCCTCCGCCTCGGAGGAGCAGTCTCTCGCCAGGCACGCCAGCCGCCAGAGCCGCGCCCGCCAGCGTGATGCCGGCAGCAGCGCAGCGGGCCTGGGCAAGGAGGCGTCTGTGGCCAGCTGCGTCTCCGAGGGAGGCACCGCGCTCAGGGGCCCACGCCGCGCCCGGCACCTGTGGCACAAGGCGTTCCTGGCGGTCAAGTTCTTCCGCCGCGTGGCGCAGCTCAGCACAGGGCTGGACGGGGAGCCCTCTGGGCGCAGCAGGCGGGGCCCGCGGCGCACCAAGGTGCCCCGCGCCACGCAGCCCGTCATCAGCGGGCTGCTGACTGACGGCTGCATGTCGAGCCTGACGGACATCGCGAGGGTGCCGCTCTCCATCGTCGCCGCCCTGCACGAGATCGCCGACAGCGTCGTCCCGCCGAGCGACGAGGACGAGGACGAGGACGACGGCCTGGACGTGAGCCCCCTCGCCCCCTCTCGCGCCGTGAGCACGCGCCTGAGCATGCGGGCCTCGCTGCGGCGCGTGCTCTCGCGCGCGAGCCTCATGCCCGGCGGGGGCTCCTCGGACGACGACGAGGGCTCCGACGGCTCGGGCGAGCACGGCGGCCGCGCCAAGAGCACGTACAGCGCGTGGAGCAGGCGCAGCTCGTCGAGCGCCGGCGGGGGCGCTGGCGACGGCCACGACGAGGAGGACGACGACGACGACGGCGCGGCGAGCATGAAGAGCGGCGTGACCGCCGTGTCGCGGGCCACGGCCACGTCGCGCAAGTCGGTGGCCTTCAGCCGGGGCCAGCCCAGCCTGGCACGCTCCAAGTCCAAGGCCTCCATCGCGAGCTTCCACCACGCGCAGTCCATGCGGCGCAAGCCGCACAACAGCCCCATCTTCGTGGGCTTCTGCATGGCCGGCAGCTGGATGAACGAGCAGGCGCTGCTGCCCGCGCTGGGCGCGCCCGACGCCAAAAAGCCCATCCGCGTGGGCGGGCTCGCCGCCTCGTTCGTCACCTGCGTCAGGCTCTCCGCGCACCAGCTCGCCAGGGCCATCGCCGCCTGCACGGGCGGCCTGCACGCCGGCGGCGCCGACGACCTCAGCGGCAAGGGCGGCGCCGCGTTCCACGGCGCGGGCATCGCGCACCAGCACCAGCCCTCGGACGGCGGCGTGTTCCAGCCCGAGTACCTCATGTGGCTGGCGCAAAAGCCGGCGGCGCACCGC
>VFQP010004125.1_pt1 | contig 13935 bp, 13 predicted proteins | sample 3512351 | NCBI WGS metagenome assembly VFQP01 (sample SAMN10412372, study PRJNA504923) | tailings metagenome | isolation source: Relicate 1 Philex TSF1 revegetated site | place: Philippines: Tuba, Benguet | collected 2017-08-29 | reverse complement strand
AATGGGAGCGAACGCGTCTAATGAATGATCTGCTGATACAAGCCGGACGTGTGTTTTGTGCGGCGACCGGTCGCGACGGTCCCGGCGCGGTCGCCGTGCGCGATGGCCGCATCATCGACGCCAAGGGCATATCGCCGGACGCTAAGGTGTTGTCGTTTCCCGACGGTCTGCTGATGCCGGGGTTGATCGACCTCCACGCCCACCCGGCGCGGGGAGGTTCGAAATACGGCATCTGCCCGGATCGCTATATGTTGCCGACAGGGGTGACGACCGTTCTCTCGCAGGGAGATGCGGGCGCGCATACGTGGCCCGCCTATCGCAATGACGTTGTGCGCGCCTGCCGCACGCGCGTCCGTTTGGCGCTCCATCTTTCGGCGCGGGGCGAGGCAACGGCAGTCGCCTGTTTCAACGATCCCGCCGACGTGAATGTCGATGCTTGCGTCGCGGCCTTGGCCGATGGCGGCGTCGATCTCTGGGGCATTTCCGTCAATGTCAGCCGATTCTCGTCCGGCAAAACGGATCCACGTTGGTTGGTCGAGCGCGCGCTGACGGCGGCCGAGCGCAGCGGAAAGCCGTTGCTCTACGGCCCGCGCGAGACGGTCGATTGGCCGCTTGCCGATCAGCTAGCGCAATTGCGGCCCGGCGATGTCGTGACCTACTGCTACATGAAAACGAAGAACGTGATGGAGGGGGGCACACGGGTGCACCCGGCGGCGCGCGAGGCGCGCGCCCGGGGCGTTCTGTTTGACGTGGGGCATGGCACGGCAGCCTATGACGACGATGTCGCCCGGGCGGCCCTCGCCGACGGTTTTCCGCCCGATACGATTTCAAGCGACATGTATGTCGAGCATCTCGCGCGGGCCCCTCGGCATGATCTTCCCCGCGTCATGTCGCAAGTCATCGCCGCCGGCATGCCCGAGCGTGACGCCTTCGCCGCCGTGACGGTTCGGCCCGCAGGAATCCTGGGGCTGGGGGGAGAGATCGGCACGCTTGCGCCGGGCGCCTGCGCGGATCTTGTGGTGTTGCGGCAAGCCGATGGCGTCTGGCAAGCAGTTCAGACCATTCGCGCCGGTCAAATTTTCTGAAGCCGGGCCGGCGACACCTCGTTTATCGGACGATTGAGCTCGCTAAGCCGCCATCGACCGTGCCGTAAATCGATTGCGGGCGCGGCGCGCCTGCGGTGCCCATCTCCAAATGTATGCCGGCTTGCGATCGCGCGCCCATCGGGCGGCGTCGGGCGGAAAATATGTTGCGCTCCATTTGGCATACGGTATACTGTGCGCCAAGTCAGGAAGCCAAAATAGGAGGGGCACAATGAAACCCAAGAACAAGCTACGCGCGTTGAGTGCTTTCGTGATCGTGGGGGCGCTGCTGGGATTGGCCGAGTCTGCCGCCGCTCAGGTCAAGATTGCCTTCGCGACCCTCGTGCCTCAGCTCGAGGCCGCTGAGTCCAAAGCGATGATCGCATTCAAGTCGTATGTCGAATCGCGAAGCGACAACAAAATTCAGATTCGCCTCATCCATGGCGGCGCCGGCGGCGAGCGCGAGATCATGGAGCAGGTTCGCCAAGGGACGCTCGAGATGGGGCTGGTATCCGACGGCTCGATCGCCGGGTTCTATCGGCCGATCCAGGTTCTCGCCATCCCGTACGCTTTCCCGTCCTCGCCCGTCGCCTGGGCGTTTTTCGACCATCCCTTCGCAAAGCGCATGGCCGAGGATATGCGCAAGCAGACGCGCGTTCGCGTCCTGGCTTGGTCGGAGAACGGGTTCCGCAACCTGACCAACAACACGCGGCCCCTGCGCACCGCAGACGATCTGAAGGGCCTCAAGATGCGGACGATGGAAAGTCCGGTCTACATGACGTTCATGCGCTCGCTCGGCGCCACCCCCACGCCGATGAGCTCGACGGAACTTATCCTCGCGCTGAAGCAGGGCGTCGTTACCGGTCAGGAGAACCCGACCTTGATCGCGCACGATTTCGGCATCTTGGACGTGCAGAAGTACATGTCGATCAACGAGCACACCTTCGGCATCCACGGAATTCTGATCGGCGACGAATTCTATGCGAAGCTTTCGCCCGAGCATCGGCAGATCGTTCGCGAAGGCGCGTCCGTTCTCGCCGGCGTATCCGGTACGCTGAAGGCGCAGCTCCACGCCGAGTATGTCGAAAAGATTCGCGCCAAAGGGGTCGAAGTCCACATCACGACGGCGGCTGAGAAGGACACCTTCCGCAAAGTTACGCAGCAGCCGGTGCGCGAATTCATCGAGCAACAGGTCGGTCAGCCGCTGGTGAACGAGTTCATGGCCGCAGTCGCCGAATCGGCGAAGCTCGTTTACGGCGAGTGATGTGATTTAAGCTGGCGACGCCCGACAAGGGGTCGGGCGTCGCCATATTGCGAGTATCACCATGCCTCAACAGGTCGTTCTACGGTTTGCCACGGCGCTTACGCAGCTCTGTGAAGTTCTGGCTGGGTTGCTCGTGGGCGGTATCGTTGTGGTCAACCTCGCGCAAGTGGTGTGGCGTTACGTGATCGACGATCCGCTTGAGTGGAGCGAAGAAGTGATGCGCTACACCATGGCGTGGGTAATGTTTATCGGCAGTTCAGCCGCGATATTCCGGGGCGAGCATATGGCGGCGGGAGTTCTCGACTCTCTCGAAAATCCGCGGCTCAAGACGCTCCTGCACTATGTGATCTTGCTGGCGATGCTGATTTTCGCGGGCATATTGGCTTTCTTCGGCACCCGCTATGGTCTGGACACCGGTCAGGTATCTCCGGCCTCGGGCATTCCGATGGAAGTCGCCTATCTTTCGGTCGGCGTCGGCGGAATACTGATGTGCATTAAGATACTTTGCCTCCTGGTTCTTCCGCCCGCGTTGGTGGTGCAGGGCAAAGGAAGTCACGCGGAGGATATCGCGTGATCGCGCTTGGTATCGCCTTTGCACTTTTCCTCGTCATCGGAATCCCGGTCGCCTTCGCGATCGGCCTTGCCAGCGTCGTCGGCATCTGGGCGTTGGATCTGCGTCTCGTCGCGGTGCCGACGCGCATGTTCACGGGCATCGATAGCTTCGTGTTGCTGGCGGCGCCGTTCTACATCCTCGCCGGCGAAATCATGGCGCGCAGCGGCATCACCGAGCGGTTGATCCGCTTCTCGATGATGATCACGCGCAACGCCCGCGGGGGCACCGCCTATTCCTGCGTCGTGTCGTCCATCATCTTCTCCGGAATTTCCGGATCTGCCGTGAGCGATGCGGCGGCACTCGGTCAGATTTTCATCAAGGAGATGCCGAAGGAAGGCTATCGGAAAGACTATGCTGCGGCGCTTGTGGTCGCGTCGTCGATGATGGGGCCGATCATTCCGCCCTCCGTGATCATGATCGTCTTCAGCTCGGTTACCCAGGTTTCGGTCATCGATCTCTTCGCCGCCGGCGTTATTCCGGGTTTGATGCTGGCCGCTGCGATCTCCTTGGTCATCTTCATGCAGGGGCTCAAGGGCGACCTGCCGAAGCCCAACTTCAAGCTCGAACAGGGCGAGTGGAAGGGCCTGGTCGTCGAGGGACTGCTCATTCTGACGCTGCCGGTGGTGATCATTCGCGGGGCGTCGTCCGGCATATTCACGACGACCGAAGCCGGCGGCATCGCTTGCTTGTATGCCGCACTGCTGGGCTGGTTTGTGTTCAAGCGTCTAACGCTCAAAGCCGTTTGGGAATGTCTTGTGGTGACGGCGCGGATGACGGCGACGATCTATCTCATTCTCGCCGCTTCCGAGGTGATGTCTTGGGTATTGGTGCGCGGCGGCATCACCGACTATGCGCGCGAGTTTGGCGCGCTCTTCGGCGACAACAAGGTGCTGTTCCTGCTGGCGCTGGCATTCATACTGATGATCATCGGGACTTTCCTTGAGCCCGCCCCCGCGGTGATCCTGTTCATGCCGTTGCTGATGCCGGCTGTGAAGCTGATCGGAGTCGATCCCCTGCAGTTCGCGATGGTCGTCATCCTGACCCTGACCTTGGGGCTGATAACGCCGCCGGTGGGGGTCGTCATGTATGTCGCCTGCGGGATCGCCAACATCAATGTTTGGCAGCTTTTTGCGAAGACATGGCCGTTTTTCCTCGCGGAGCTGGTCGTCGTTATCCTGCTTTGCCTGGTTCCCGAATTGTCGAGCTGGTTGCCACATCTTCTCCGAAGTTGAAGCAGGCGGTCCAGGCAAAGGCCCGGTATGTAGAGGCCGATCAGGCGAGGGAAGGCGGGCGACGACGGTAAAGCACGGGCTTCGCTTGAAACGCCGTGTCGAGCTCGAGCGGGTAGATCGGACGCGCGCAAAGCCTATGGCCGAGCGACGCCAGATTGGCGGAAGTCGAGCCCGGTGCGTCGATGTTGAAGTTTTTTTCCACCCACTGGTCGTACATATGAAACTCGGTGTGCGGCGACTTCACTACGGTCAGATCGAAATCCTTCGGATTGACCCCGTTCGTGAAATACATGGCACGGTCAAACAGCATCACCGTCTGGCTCATGACGACGAGGGTGAAATTGTCGAATGACAATACGGCGGTGGGACCGGCATCGAGCGCCGTTTGCGACGTCTCGAGCCGCGCGTACCCACGCGACAGGCTTTCCACGGTGGCGTTCACCTGAATCGGCGTAAACCGATCGTCGAGGGCGCCGCCCAACGAGACGGTGATATTGGCCCCAACTCCGGCCGCATGCGCCGCGGCAGCTGCAGCCGGATCAACGATTTGCGCCAAAACTTTCTTCGGGTAGCCGGCCTCGCGCAGCGCTTTGACAATCACGTTGGAATCGCCCGACGCGCCGGACGAAGTCGCGTCTGCCGCGTCCGTAAATATCACAGGCCCGTCGATGGCGCTTGCCAACGCAATGGCCCTGGAGACGCTCATGAGCTTGGCCGTCAGCCGCTGCCGCCCGTCCCACATCGCCTCAGCAAGTGCCGTGGCCGATCGGCTTGCGAAGTCGGCATCCTCCTCCACCATAACGATCGCCTGGGTGCATAGTTCCGGCGCGTCGGTGAAGGGATTGCCGATCATCACCCCCGCGGCGAGCGCCCCGGACCGTTCAAGCATTTGGGCCTCACCCAATACGTCGCCGTACCAGCCGGTCTTTGTGATGCAATCATCGCCGCGCGCCAGCATCGGAACGGTGACGCGCGCAATCACGGGCTTAAGATCGCGATCGACGATATCGAGCAGCAGCCGCGCCGCGCGCGCACCCGTATCGGCGAAATCCACATGCGGATAGGTTTTGTAGACGGTCAAACCGTCAATGCGCCGCAGCATCCGATCGGTCAGGATGCCGTGCAGATCCAAGGATATGACGATGGGCGGCGCTTCTCCGAAAATGTCACGCAGACCATCGAGTAATTCGCCTTCGGGATCCGGTTGGCCGACGGCGCCCATCGAGCCGTGGAGCGAGACATAAAGTGCGTCGACGTGCCCTGCGTGAAGCCGTGCCGCTTCCAGAAATTCGTTGCGCAAACGGGCAAAGCAATCCGCAGCGAGAATGCCCGCACTGCCGGCCCTTGCCGAAATCGTCGGTATCAGCTCGACATCCGCACGCGCGTCGAACACCGACAGCGCGCCACCGATCGCGGTGTTGAGGCCCCGTTGGCGCATAACGGCTTCGCCTCGATCGATCGCGAAGGACTCGTAGCGCGAGGGGACCGGATTGAAGGAAGATATCTCCTGCATGCACTCGGCGATCAGGATTCGCATGTGCGTCTCTCGCGCGTTGAAAAAGGTTTGAGAGGCCGTTATTGGAAGCGGCTTGACTTATAGTATACCGTATGCAAATCTAAGCATCGGGTCAAGCTTGACGCATAATGTTTCCCCAGCCGCATGACGAAGCCTTCCACCTTGAAGAAATTTACGAGTTGCCGGCTTTTGATCCAGCGCGCCCTAGCAACCGACGGTCGATCGTATCGTTGTGATATAGATACTTGCTCGAAGGTTCTTTAGATGATGGCGCCTCGTATCATACTCACGACCGGACACTGACATGCCCCAAGATTCCTTATCATCGCTCGCGTTCTCTCCCATCCAACGCCCGCGCACGACGTCGGAAGAGATTGAGGAGCGGCTAATTATCGCGATTGCCCGAGGCGATAAACCGTCGGGCGAGCGCATCACTGAAGCCGAGCTTGCGACCGCCTTCCGCGTTTCCCGCGTCCCGGTGCGCGAAGCGATGCAGAAATTGCAGCTGCGCGGCATCTTGGTGGGCGCCGAACAGCGCGGCATGCGGGTGGCCGATTATAGCGAGGCGCGAATCGCCGAGTTGTTCGAGCTGCGCTTCGCGATCGAGAAGATCATCATTCAGCGCGTCATGCGCGAGGGCAGAGACAATTCCGCGCTGTTTGCCAAGCTTGCGCAGATCGTCGCGCGCATGGCGGAACTTTCCGACTCGGACGATCCGCTGGCATTGGGCACCGCCGACATCGATTTTCACCGGGCCATCGCACTTCACTCCGGCCATGAGCTTGGCATGCAGATATGGGAAGGGCTGGCGCAACACCTCCTCATTGTCTTTTGCCGCGACTGGTCGAACACCGACGATCGTCTCAGCGAAGTCAGGCTGCATCAGCAAATGATCGATTATCTTAAATCGGGCTCGGTCGATGACATCGATCGCATGCTCGCCAAGCATTTCGGCTTCAAACCGTCGCAGCTGGTCGATCGTTTGAAGGCCGCAAACCCGAAGTCTCCGCAGACGAAAGCGCGGTCCAGTACTCCTGCACGAAAGGCGATGCCGAGGAACGTGGCATGAAGATCAAAACTATCGATAGCCTTGGCCTTTTCGGCAAGTCGCCCAAAGGCGGTTGGACAAACGAGATCCAGCCGGATGATTCCGTCCATGCTTTGGTGATCGTCAAAACCGACGACGGGCATGTCGGGATTGGCAGCGTGTTTACCGATTCGCGCTTGGTCGAGGCGGCACTGGCCGTCCTTCGGCCGTTGGTCATCGGCGAGAGCGCCATCGAGCCGATGCGAGTTAGCGAAAAGCTGCACCAGAACAGCTTCTGGATGGGCCATGGCGGCACGCTCACGCATGCCATCTCCGGCATCGACATCGCCTTGTGGGATATCTTCGGCCAAGCGACGGGACAGCCGGTGGGGCGCCTTCTCGGGGGCACGTATCGCACGCGGGTTAAGGCCTATGCCTCGATCCTCATGGAAGAGCCCGCAATCATGAAGGAGCGGACGGCGTTCTATCGCGCGCAGGGCTTCCGCGCCATCAAGATCGGGTGGGGACCATTCGGACGGGTTTCGCGCAAGCTCGACGAGGAAATCATCCGCGCGGCGCGCGCCGGCGCTGGCGAGGATTGCGACCTCATGGTCGATGCCGGCGCTTCCGATGCCTTTTGGCCGCAAGGCTTGAACTGGGCCATCAACGCGGCGCAGATGCTCAAGGATTTCAATGTCAGCTGGTTCGAAGAGGCGTTGAAGCCCGACGCGCTTCAGGACTTCAAGGCGCTGCGTCGAGCAAGTCCGGTGCCGATCGCGACGGGCGAATGCTTGACGCGGCGGCAGACATTCCTGCCTTGGTTCGAAGAACGCGCGCTCGACATCGTGCAGCCGGACGTCACGAAGGTTGGCGGGATTTCCGAGCAGATTCAGATCGCGCGGACGGCCAACGCTTTCGGCATCAAATATGTGGGCCATGGCTGGAATACGGCCGTGGGACTGGCCGCCGACCTGCAGCTCGCGGCCGCAATTCCCACGGCCGATTTCGTCGAATATATCGGCGGCTCTCCCTATGTTGACGATATCGTTGAGGGCGGTTGGAAATTGGATGCCGACGGCATGCTGGCCATTCCCGACCGACCCGGTCTCGGCATTCGTCTGGATTATGCGGCGCTGCGGGAACTGACGCGAAATTCGGAAAAAGTCCTAGCCTGATTGGGCGCCAGACTCCCTTCGACTTTATCTTAAGGGCGAATCACGATGGCGTGTCCGAACACGCCATCGTGACGGCCGATAGCTGAAGCATCAGCTGCATATCTTTGGCAGGGAACGCCGACGCCGCGAAGATGTCGCGGAATTCCACGTTGTCGTTCACGGCGCCCTCATGTCTTGAGGCCTTCGGGACCAGCGCCGCCGATTGGTGCTGAACTTGGTGCGCAATTTGGCGATCGACGCAGCCCCGAAAGATCGGCGGCAATGCGCAACTGGAACCACAGTTCGCGCGACGTATGCGGCATCGCATCGTCCGCGACCCTGCGCACGAGATCATAGATCTCCGCGCTCGTCTTTCAGCAAGCCATCGTCCACGCATTCGCCTTGGTGAAGGCGAATGCGGCGGTATTCAGCTCGTTCCACGCTCCGTGCCCATTGGCGACCGCACGCCAAAGGGCCCGGTGTCGAGAGAAAGCGATTGCGAAGTATTCCGCATACGGTATACTGAGTGCTGTTTCGAGGGGGAACCAGTCACAATCCGCGTCGGCCATGGCCGCTTTCCGGCGTGCCTCGAGCCGATGTCGCCCGAAAGCCGTTCAGCGGACCTCACATGGCGGGGACTTGTTCCAGTGCCTGTACGCATCAGACACGCGACACCACCCAAAGGGAGATCGACATGAGTGTACGGACGAGGCGCCAGTTCTTGACCACCGCCACGACGGGCGTAGCCGCCTTCGCTGGCGTCATGCGGGGTTCGGCCAGCGCGCAGGGCACGCTTACGCTGCGTCTGGCGAGCGGTACGACGCCTGGCCACGTGCGCAGCCTGGCCTGTGACCTATTTGCCAAGCGCGTCGCCGAGTTGACCAAGGATGCGGTCACGATCCGCGTGTTTCACGGAAGCGCGCTCGGTTCCGAGGCGCAGGTCGTGGAGGCGCTGCAGACTGGAACCGTGGATATCGGCGCCATCGTGCTCTTCACGAACGCGGTGAAGCTTGGCCAGGTTCTGGACACGCCATACATCTTCCGGGATACCGACCACTGGGCGCGTGCGGTGGACGGAAAGCCTGGCGCCCTCATCGCCGAAACGGCCCCCGCAGTGGGGCTCCGCATTCTGAGCTATTGGCTCGGCGGTTGGCGCGATGTCTACGGATCGAAGCCCATCAACACCGTGGCCGATCTCAGCGGACTGAAGATCCGGACGCTTCAGACGCGGGTCTATGTCGAGCTGTTCAAGGCGTTCGGTGCGGTGCCGACGCCGATCGCTTGGCCGGAGGTCTACCTCGCCCTTCTTCAGAAGACGGTCGATGCCGCCGAGACGGCGCTCGATGCGATGCACGACGGCAAGCACTACGAGGTCTCCAAGCACACCGCCCTCACGCATCACGGGCTCAGCACCGTCGCGCTTCTTGTGTCGGAACAGCGCTGGAAGACCCTGCCGGAGAGCGCGCGTCAGGCCATGCTTCAGGCGGAACGCGAGGCGAGCGACTTCCAGCGGGCGGCATTCCTGAAGCTGGAGGAAGAGACGATCCGGATCCTGCGGGAGAAGGGCATGTCTTTCACGTCGCCCGATCTCGCACCTTTCAGGGAGATCGCGCGCCGCCAAGTCCACCCGCTCGTGATCACCGATGCACCGCAAAAGGCTCTGGCTGAGGAGATTTCAAAACTTTGAACTCTTCCGCCCCGATGCGACTTATCCGCGGCTTGGTGGACGGCGCCGGCGCCGTCCTCCTCGCCGCGATCGTGCTGGTCGTGCTGACACAAGTCATGACGCGCTACGTTTTGCACATCTCCATCTCCTGGCCCGAGGAACTCGCGCGTTACCTCTTGGTGTGGCTGATGTTCATCGGGGGGGCGGCGGCGGGCGCCCGTCTCCAGCAGATCACCGTCGACATGTTGACGAGCATCCTGCCTCGGCGCGTCCTCTCCGTGCTGGATGTTATTGCCACGCTCGGCAGCCTTCTCGCCATCGGCATCTTGGTATGGGCCAGCCGGCCTCTCTTTGGTCCGGCCGGCATGACGGTCTCGCCGGCGACGGGGATTGAGATGCGTTGGGTCTATCTTGCACTGCCAGTCGGGGGCCTGCTGCTCGGCCTGTTCGTCCTTCGCGATGCTGGTCGAATTCTCCGCCGCGTTCCGTCTGCGAACCTCGACCCTGAGGAAGGCGAACATGGATAATCCAGCACTCATTCTCGGGCTTGTTTTCTTACTGCTGATCTTTCTGAGCGTGCCGGTCACCTACGCGATGGTTCTCGCCGCCGCGACGTATCTTTTCTTTTTGAGCCCCGGCATACCGGCGACAGTGATTCCGCAGAAGGCCATCGGGATCATCTCGGAGTCGTTCACACTCCTCGCAATTCCGCTCTTCCTGCTGGCCGGCAGTTTCATGAATGCCTCGGGGATGACCGCGCGCCTGGTGGCGTTCGCGGTCGCCCTTGTCGGCCACATCCGGGGCGGTCTCGGACATGCCGTGATCGTTTCCAACTTGGTTATGGCGGGAATGTCGGGCTCGGCGACGGCGGATGCCGCCGGCATCGGCAAGATCATGATTCCGGCACTCAAGGCGGCCGGCTTTCGTGCCGCCGCCGCGGCGGCCCTGAACTCGTCGGCCGCGACGATGGGGCCCATTATCCCGCCGAGCATCGCGATGGTCGTCTACGCGAGCCTCTCCGGCGTCTCGGTCGGCCGGCTCTTGCTCGCGGGCTTGGTGCCCGGATTGATCATGGCGCTGTTCCTCATGATCAATCTTTTCTTCTCGAGGGATAGCGCCGATGTCGTCCGGCAGCCGTTTAACTGGCGTCGCCTATTTGTGACCGCGCGCGATGCCGTATTGGCGCTGATCCTGCCGGCCATCATCCTCGGCGGGATGGTCGCGGGGATCTATACGCCGACGGAGGGCGCCGCCGTTGCCGTCGCTTACGCCCTCGTCATCGGCACCGTCGTTTACAAGACGCTTACGCCCGCCCTGATCTATCAATCGTTGGCCGAGTCCGCCCGCGCCACGGGCGCCGTGCTCTTGGTTGTCGCGGCCGCCAATGCGGTGTCTTGGATCTTGGCCGCAGAGGGGGCCGGCGAGATGCTGAAGCATCTGTTCCTGCCATTTGAAGCGAGCCCCGGGCTGACGCTCCTCATCATCGCTGGCGTGGTGCTTCTGCTCGGCACGGCGATGGAGGAGACGACGATGCTCGTCCTAATGACGCCCGTGCTGGTGCCGGTCGTCGCCCAGGCCGGTATCGACCCCATACATTTCGGGCTTGTGTTCGTGCTTGCCACAATGATCGGTCTCATCACGCCACCAGTCGGGATCACCATGTTCATCTCGTGTCAAATCGCCGGCGTGTCGGTGAACGAGTTTACGCGCGCGGTGTGGCGGCCGTTTCTTGCCCTCCTGGCGGCCCTTGTGGTCGTTTCATTGTGGCCGGATCTCGTACTTTTCCTGCCAAACCTAATCATGGGGCAATGACCTCGCGTGCAGCAGCGACCGGGATTCGCAACTCGACGCCGGGCCTTCGCATGACCGCCCCGGCCAGCCACGATCGCGAAGGCGTTCAGCCGTGCGACTTGCTCATCCGCAGCGCCCGCGTCATCACGCTTGACGCCCATCGTACGGTGTATCCGGCGGGCGCCGTGGCAATCACGGGCGCGCGAATCGCGGCTGTCGGTTCCGAGGCCGAAATACTTCCCGCTTTCCGGCCTCTGCGTGTCCTCGACGCGGGCGGCGCAATGGTGCATCCCGGATTTATCGAGGCCCATCTCCACATGGGTCAGCATTCCGCGCGAGGCATCGATACCGTCCTCGCGGCGGCCGGTCCGGCGGCGCCCAACTATGCCGATTGGAAGGCGGCGCTGGCCCCGGAGGATGAGCATGCGAGCGCGGCGCTGGCCTGCCTCGACCTCTTGCGGAACGGCTACACCGGGTTCGTGGATGGCGGGACAAGCTTCTGCCCTGACGCCGTCGCGGCGGCGGCGGAGGCGATCGGCATGCGGGGATGGCTGGCCGATCCGTATCTCTGGGATCGCCGCGAATTGATGGATCATCTGCCGCACCTGATCAGTCGATCTTTGGAGACGCGGGTGCCGTTCGATTCCGACCTCGCACTCCGGCAGCTCGGCGGGCAGTTGCATCGGAACGTCGATACTGGAGGGTTGGTCCGCGGCTACGTCGCCATCTACGGCCTCGGCACGGCCTCCGACGAGCTTCAGCGCGCCGCAAAGGCGTGCGCCGACGCAGGTGGCGTAACGTTTGCGTTGCACCTTGGATACACCCAGGAGATGAGCACAGCCGAGGAATCCCTTTGGGGGCGCCCCGCCGTCGTCAGGCTGGCCGAGCTCGGCATTCTGGATCCGGCCACGCTGCTTATCCATGCCAACGTCCTGCGCGATGTCGAAGTCACGCCGCTGGTCGAGTCCGGGGCGTCCCTCATCTGGTGCCCGACGGGATATCTACTTCAAGCCGCGCCGGGCGGGGTCCGCAGCCGGATGCCCGAACTCCATCGGGCCGGCGTCAACCTGGCACTTGGCATCGACGCCGCCGGATACTGTGCTGTCGGCGACACCGCGTGCCTCGCTGCGCATGTCGCACTCCAGGCCAACGAGCCGGTGTCGCCGTGGAGTCTGCTTGAGATGATGACGATCAATGCCGCCCGGACGATGGGCTGCGCCGACCAGCTGGGCAGTCTGGAGGCCGGCAAGCAGGCCGACATCGTGATCCGGCGAAACGACGTACCCGACGCCTTGCCGCTCAACGATCCGGCCTTCCACCTTGCTTTGCTAAGCCGCGCCACCAGCGTCGATACTGTGATCGTCGCCGGCCGGATTGTGCTGCGCAACGGTCACTCGACGCTTGTCGATGAAAACGTCGCGTTCGCCGATGTCCAGGCTTCGGTCGGTCGAATGCGCCAACGGCTCGGGCTCTAAGCGGCGAGGCGGCAATCGCCAAGGAATCAAATCGATTGCGGATCGTCATCGTTGGCGCGGGCGCGATTGGTGGAACGATCGCAGGCAAGCTGCTGCGGGCGGGTATCCACGACGTGTCCATTCTTGCGCGTGGAAAAACGCTGGAAGCGATCGGGACGAACGGCCTGCGTCTGATCTCCAATAATATCGAGACGCGGCATCAGGTCAGGGTATCGGATAATCCCGCAGAACTCGGCGTCCACGACCTCGCCATTCTTGCCGTCAAGGGAAACGCCATGCCGCACCTGGCGGCATCTCTTCGTCCCTTGCTGTCGGAAGATTCGACAATCATCTGCGCGCAAAATGGCATTCCTTGGTGGTTCGATAGGGGGCTCGACAACGCCACCGGGATTTTTCCGCTCATGTCGATCGATCCAGGGGGCCGAATTCGAACAGGACTATCGGCACACCGAGTTCTGGGATGCGTTGTCTCTTTTCCCGCAAAGGGAGTTGCGCCGGGCGTTATCGAGCACACGTCGGATCGATGCCTGATTAGCGTCGGCGCGCCTGATCGAAGGGTAAACCGAGACGAGGTTGCAAAAGTCGCCGCTTCATTGTCGGCGTCGGGTGTCACAACAGACGTGAGCGATGATATTCGGCACGCGATGTGGGTAAAGCTGGTCTTAAACTTGTTCTTTGGACCCATCAGCGTTCTGACCGGCGCCAGTATCGGGAAGATACAGGGCGAGGCTACGCTTGTTCCGCTTTTGGCGCAGGTCGTCGACGAATGCGTCAAGATAGCGCGTGCTTGGGGAACGGAAATCGGCCCCTCCGCGGAAAAGCTACTGGCATGGAGAGTTTCGACGCCGAGCCATAAATCTTCGATGCTTCAGGACTACGAAGCGGGCCGGGAACTCGAGATGGGTCCTATTATTTCTGCACCCCTTCAACTGGCTCAAGCGCGTGGCGTTCCGACGCCGGCGATCCTGATGTTGGACAGTCTCCTTCGGCTCAAGCTGTTACCTGCCGATGTTGACCGCAAAGCGCGCTAGCCTCGGATTGGAAATAGAGCTGTAAGGCCGTTTAAGGTGAGGGAGTGTAGCGATGTTCGATTTGGTGCTTAAGGGCGGTCGGGT
>VFQP010004124.1_pt1 | contig 13936 bp, 21 predicted proteins | sample 3512351 | NCBI WGS metagenome assembly VFQP01 (sample SAMN10412372, study PRJNA504923) | tailings metagenome | isolation source: Relicate 1 Philex TSF1 revegetated site | place: Philippines: Tuba, Benguet | collected 2017-08-29 | reverse complement strand
GGCGGTGGACGGCTACAACGTGTGCATCTTTGCCTACGGGCAGACGGGCAGCGGCAAGACCTTCACCATTTACGGCACCGACAAGGAGCCCGGGCTCACGCCGCGCGGCGTGGCCGAGCTCTTCAGGGTGAGCGAGCGCACGCAAGCATGCAGAGGAAACGGTCGTTTGCCGGGACGTGCCGGTGTTGCGGGGGCCGCTGGGGAATGGCGCCCTGAGGGGGAGGCGCAAGGTGCCTCAGCTTGGGTGCGTGCCGGCGGCGCCGCGTGCGCGTTGCGTCGCGCGCAGATCATCCAGCGGGACGCCGGCAAGTACAGCTTCAGCATCTCCTTCTACATGCTGGAGCTCTACCAGGTGCGTCGGATTGCAGGGACCTGGGCGCTGCGTGTCGCTGATTGCCAGTGTGCGCAGCAGGCGAGCAGCCTGCCCCCCAGCCAGCCGGTCGGCGTGCTCCGCTGAGCAGAGGGCGAACGTGTTGCACGTGTGCGTGCGCACCTATGTGTTTGTGTGTGTGGGCGCGCAGGACACGCTGATGGACATGCTGCTGCCGGCGCCGGCCAAGGGCGCCAAGAACACGTCGCCGCTGCCCCAGGAGCCGCCCAAGCTGGACATCAAGAAGGACCCCAAGGGCATGGTGACCGTCACCGGGGCCACCGTGGTGCAGGTGAGCGCGAGGCGCCGGCGGCCCTCTGCTCCCTCCTTCTCGTGCCTGCTATGCTGTGGCGCTGTGGTGGAAGGCGGGGCAGGGCAGGGGGAGTGGACGACTTGACGACGCAGGACACCGCTGCTCTGCCCGCCGTGCGCCCTGCCTCTCGCAATGCTGCGCGCAGGTCAGCAGCTACAAGGAGCTCATGTCGCAGGTGGAGGGCGGCCTGCTGCGGCGGCACACGGCCAGCACGCAGATGAACCGCGAGTCCTCCCGCTCGCACCTCATCATGAGCATCCTGGTCGAGACCACCAACCTCCAGACGCAAAACACCACGCGCGGCAAGCTCTCGTTCGTCGACCTCGCCGGCTCGGAGCGGTGAGGGCGCCGCGCCGCTGCGGCTGGGTTGTGTGCTGGGCGCAGGGCGGCTTAGGCGCACAACTCCCACGACCATCGGCGAGCGATCCTTAGCGTGCCCCCCCCCCTGTGCGTGGCCCTTTCTGCACGTGTGTGCGCGCGCAGCGTCAAGAAGAGCCAGGCGGCGGGCGAGAACCTCAAGGAGGCTCAGGCCATCAACAAGTCGCTGTCGGCGCTGGGCGACGTGATCAGCGCGCTGGCCACCGACCAGCAGCACATCCCCTACCGCAACCACAAGCTCACCATGCTCATGAGCGACTCGCTGGGCGGCAACGCCAAGACGCTCATGTTTGTCAACGTGAGCCCCACCGACTACAACCTGGACGAGACGCAGAACTCGCTGCAGTACGCCACGCGCGTGCGCACCATCAAGGTGCGTGAGCGGCGGACGGGCGCGTGAGGAGTCGTGCCCAGCTGGGGAAGGCCTGAGGGGCAAGGGGCGGCGGCGCCGTGACCGAGGGCGTGCGCGTTGGTGCGTGCGCGGCTCGTGTGCGCGCAGAACGAGGCGACAAAGAACGAGAGCAACAAGGAGGTGCAGCGGCTCAAGAAGCAGCTGGACAACTGGAAGGAGCAGGCGGGCCTGCCGGCGGACAAGCGCGCCGTGGTGGACCTGGTGCAGGTGCTCAACCAGCGCCAGGGCGGCGAGCCCTAGAGGACGCGGCGGGCGCCCAACCAACGACCCTCGGACCCCTCTCCCCAACCGTGACTGCAGCGTGACCTCCCTTGTGCTGATCTCCCCACCACGACCGCTGACACGTCTGCACTCGCTGTGCGCACGCATGAACTGCCCGAGCGCCGCGCCCGCGCTCCCCTTTGCTCCCCCGCGGTGGCCACTGATGCTGGTGCCCCTGTGCTTCATCACGTTGCTGCGCCTGTCAAACGGTGCCCGGAGCGAGGACTTCTGGCCAAAGTCTGCGCATGCGCACACACCCACCAGGGTGCACGGTCGTTGAAGACAGCTTCGCGCGTTGGCTTGAACTCACGACGAGATGCGCGCCCTGCTGTTGCCGCGCGTCCTGCGCGCCGCTGCGGCGTGCGGCAGCGGCTTGCTGCAGCCCCTCGGCGCGAATGCGCTCACCGTGGGAGCCACCTCCTCGAGCAGCGGCGTCTGCAGCAGCCAGGCGGTGCTCACCGCGCAGCAGGTTCAGGTGCAAGTGCGTGTGTGCACAAGGTGCTCCTCTCCGCTTGTTGCTGCAGCTCGTGCTCGGCGTTACGGCCACTCTGCCTTGGCTCGCAGGCCACCCGCCTGCTGTCCGAGCGCGCGTACGCGGTGGAGCAGCAGCACCACGCAAGCCAGGCGCACCCGCAGCAGCCGCTCTTCAAGACGTGCGTGCGCCGAGGGCGGCAGCACCCAAGCTGCAGCTTCTCCTGCCTGCCCTCGGAACGGCTCGCTGCAGACGAGCTCGCCGACAAATTCGAAGGGGGCTGGCAGCTGGCAGCTGCGGGTAGCAGGCCGGCCTCGGTGCAACAAATTGCACCGGCCCCACCTGCCCCTGCCAAGGGAGGAGGCCCCTGAGCAGCGCGCTCCCTGCAGACACACAACACTTAGCGGCCAGCGCTGCGGGGCGCTCCTGCGCTGCACACTGCTGCGCACTGAGCCTGCAGTGTTGCCTGCGCACACACGGAGCAGCCGGTGCAGCCTCGTACACGCTCGGCACGGCCGGCGGGCAAGCTTGGCGCAGACAGCGTGCGGGGGTGGGGCGTGCGTGCGCGGATGCGCAGGGATGCCACGGGCCACATCCTGCCCCACGGCGGCGGCCCGCTGGTGAACCAGCTGGTGACGGACCCCGAGCAGCGCCGGGCGCTCGAGGCCAGCTGCACGCACGCGCAAGAGTGCAGCGACCGCAACGCGTGCGACGTGGAGCTGCTCACGGTGGGCGCCTTCACGCCGCTCACCGGCTTCATGAACCAGGACGTCTACGACCACGTGCTCGCCGAAATGAGGTGGGGGGCTGGCGCAGGCCAGGGCGGGCGCAGCAGGCGGGTGTGCAAAGCCGTGCCACCCTGACCACTGCGTGCCCCTGGCTACTTGCGCAGGCTCCCAGGCAGCAACCTGTTGTTTGGGCTGCCCGTGGTGTTTGACACCAACGACGAGACCATCAAGGAGGGCTCCCGGGTGAGAGCCGCAGGGGAGGCGGGGGGAGCAGCGGCAGCAGGCTGCAAGACGGGCCCGGCGGGCGCAGCAAGGTGGTGCAACATGTTGGGGACGTTTCCCTGGCGCGCGCTGCAGGTGCTGCTGCAGTACAAGGGCCAGAAGCTGGGTGTGCTCGAGGTGGAGAGCAAGTGGGCGCCCCTCAAGCCCAAGGAGACGCGCCTGGCCTACGGCACCAGCTCACTCGAGCACCCAGGTCAGGGGAGAAGGCGAGGGGAGCGCTGGTGCGCGCAGCGTCGCGCCTCGGCGCGAGCTGCTCGCTCGCTTGCGCCCGGGGGGGGGGACTCAGGATTGGTGTGTGCGAATGCTGCGCGCAGGCGTCAAGATGGTGGCGTGGGAGCGGGGGCGGTACTACCTGGGTGGGCGCGTGTGGGGCTTTGAGCTGCCCAAGAGGTGCGGCTACATGGGTGGGCGCCCAGAGGCGAAGCTCGCAGGGAGTAGGGCCCCCCTGACGCGACCGTGACTGTTGGTGGTGGTGCGTGCCCAGGGTGTTCCCGTGCGCAACGCCCCAGGAGGTGCGCGCCACGCTGCCCGCCAACCACGACGTGGTGGTCTTCCAGTGCCGCAACCCAGTGCACAGGTACGCCGTGCACACGGGCTCAGCAGAGTGGTGGCTCGTTGGTCCGAGGACACTTTGCTGCCCTGGGCGCCACTCCACCCTCCCGTCCCAACCCTCACGTGTGCATGCTTGCATGTGTGGCCGCAGGGCGCACTACGAGCTCTTCACGCGCGCGCTGAACGCGTCCAACGTGCGGCCAGACAGCGTGGTGCTGGTGCACCCCACGTGCGGGCCCACCCAGGTGTGCGCGGGGGCATGATCAGCTCGCGCCGTCACGGGGCGCCCCCAAGTCCGACCTGGCCGGTGCTGTGTGAGTGACCAGTGGCATGTGTGGCGTGTGGCAACATGAGCTGTGCAGGACGACGACATCCCAGGCATTGTGAGGTACCACACCTACGAGGTGCTCAAGCAGGAGCTCAACAACCCGCGCATCCGCTGGTGAGCAGCAGCAGCGACACCACAAGCAGCAGTGCCCTCGGCCGCTGCTCCCAGGTGGCCCCACGCGCCCACCACCGTGTTGCTCCCTGCCATGCGGTGCGGCGCCGTGCCCGCAGGGCGTACCTGCCCTACTCGATGCACATGGCAGGGCCGCGCGAGGCCATCCAGCACATGCTCATCCGCAAGAACTACGGTGCGCGGCGAGCAGCGGGGCGCGCGCACCACGCCCCAGTGGGCTCCTGCACTAGTGGCCGTCGTCCTCGACGTGGGCCCGACATGCCTCATGCTGGCGCGGCGCGTGCAGGGTGTACGCACTTCATCGTGGGCCGCGACATGGCGGGCTCCAAGAGCTGCTACACGGGTGCGCGTGGGGCGAGCCGCGCATGTTTGGGCACGGGGGCAACGTCGTGCACCGTGGCTCTCAAGCCTGTGCAGTGCACGCTGCGGAACGCAACGGAACGCAACCTGCCCGAGAGCTCACGTGGTGTGTGTGCGTGCCCGCCGCCCCCTCGCCGCGCTCCTGCGCGCAGGCGAGGACTTTTACGGCATGTACGACGCGCAGGAGTTTGCGCAGAAGCACGCGGCCGAGCTGGGCATGCAGACGGTGCCGTCGCTGGACGTGGTGTACACCGAGGAGGCGGGATACGTCACGGCGGACGTGGTGCGTGTCCTGTGATCACCTTTGGGGCGAGGCGGGCGGGGGTGGGCGAGGGTGAGGAGGGTGCAGACACAGTTCGTGGCGCGCCCGGTCCACGTGTGCACTGCGCAGGCCAAGGCGCGCAACCTGCACGTCAAGAAGCTGAGCGGGACCAAGTTCCGGCAGCTGCTGCGCTCGGGCCAGGAGGTGCCCGAGTGGTTTGCCTTCAAGTCAGTCGTGCAGGTGCTGCGGGACCACGCCCAGCACACGGCGCACGTGCCCAAGCCGCAGGCGTCCAGCAGCACGCAGGCGCGGGCCATCCAGGGCGCCTGACGTTTTGGTCGAGTTTCTGTCCTCGAAGAGATGTGCAAACTCGAAAGCGCAGCACGAGGTGAGCATGATGGAATGCGAACTCTAGAGCGCTGCCCATGCGTGTCGCTCGGCTCGGCTTATCGCAGCCTCACCGGCGCCCCTTCTCCCTCAGAACCTCGACTGCGTTCGCCTCGATCGCGCGATCCGCGATGCCGCCGGTGAGGGGCCGGTGGACGAGAGCAGCACAGCACGCGTGATGCGCACGAGGGTGCTGAGGCTCTGGTGCTCATCCTGGCCTGCAGAGGAAGGCTGGGAAGAAGAAGAAGCATGACGTGGCGGAGCCCGCGGCGCCCGCCAAGCGCAAGCGGCAGCCACGCGCGGCCAAGGCAGCTCCGCCTGATGACGATGGCGACGAGGAGCAGCAGGTGGAGGAGGAGGAGGAGGAGAAGGAGCCAGAGGAGGAGGATGACGATGAGGAGGAGCACAAGGTGAAGAACAAGAAGGGCAAGGCGCGCGCGGCACCCAAAGCCAAGGGAGACAAGGCAGGCGGTGGCGGAGGGCGGCAGCGCAAGCCCAAGCAGGCCAAGGCGGCGGCGGACGGGGACGAGGAGGCGGCGGGCGACGCGCCGGCATTCGTCGGGTCGGGCTTGTGGCTGATGAAGGTGGGCGAGCGCTGTGTGCTGGGTGGGGGGGAGGCAGGGACGGCACCGGCGCCACCCTCCTGCGCTGCCACCTACACGCGCTGTCCCTGTGCGCAGAACGAGCCCACTGAGCTCTCCATGGACATCCTCAAGGACAAGCCAGACCAGACGGCCTATTGGGACGGTGCGCCTCGCCTGCCATCGCACCCATGTGCGCACCAAGTCTCAGCACCGGCCTTGCTGAGCCCCGCGCGTCTCTGGGGTCCCCGTCACCGCAGGCGTGCGCGGCTACCAGGCGCGCAACCACCTGCGGCGCATGAAGATGTGAGGACGCCTGTGGGGGCCGGTGTGGATGGGTCCTCTTTCGCTCTCCCACGGGTGCAGCGCCCGGCTGTGCGCTCACTCAGAAACCCAAGCGCCTGCTCCTGGCCCGCCGCAGCGGCGACGCGGCCCTGTTCTACTACTCGAGCTGCAAGGTGCCCGGCATCGCCGGCATCATAAAGGTGCAAGGAGTTGAAGCGCTGCTGCCGCGCCACGCGCACGCGGCGGGGCCGCGGCTGCACACGAGGCGCCCGCCCGCACTCCCCTTGCCCCGCAGGTGGTCAAGGAGGCGTACCCGGACCACACGGCCTGGGACCCAAAGTCCAGCTACTACGACCCAAAGAGGTAGGTCACGGAAGGGGACGCGCGCGGCGTGTGTGTGTGTGTGTGGGGGGGGGGGATTTGCAATCCGTTTGGACACCGCGGCGGTCGGAGCCAACCACAGGAACAAGGTGGCAGGTGTCATGCAGCGCGCACACGGCACGCGTGGCCGTTTCTCACCTGCCGCTGCGCAGCGACCCGGCGGCGCCCCGGTGGGACATGGTGGACGTGCAGTGGGTGGAGGAGCTTCCGCGCTTCGTCACCCTGGAGGAGCTCAAGCGGCACAAGGACGGCAAGCTGGCGGGGATGCAGCTCTTTACCCACCTGCGCCTCAGCATCCAGCCCATCAGCCAGGAGCACTGGTGAGCGTGGGGGACGCCCAGGGCAGGCAGCCCTACCTGCAACGCGCCCCCTCCCGTCCTACGGTTTGGCGCGTGCGCCCGCCCGTGCTCGTAACACGGCGCAGGGACGCCATCGTCGCGCTGGCCAACGAGCCTGCGCCCACGGACCTCAAGCTGCCGCCCAAGTAGCGCCGCCCGAGCATGGACTTCTGGGCTTGCACTCGATCAAGCCTGCAATCGAGAGCGGCGCGGTTCGACACGTCGAGCGATACCAACAGAGCACCTCCCTCGCGGCCAGCCAGTCTTTTGCCAGCATCTCTCCAGCCATGGCGACCGAGCGTGAGCTGGCGCTCTACAGCGCCAAGCTCTCCGAGCAGGCCGAGCGCTACCCAGACATGTGAGTTGCTCTGCATCGCCCAGGGCTGGCGTGGAGGGAGGCTGTCACGACCTTTTGGAGAAGGCACGCTTCGGGAGATCGACATCCTGTGGAGGACTTCCTCTTCGCGGAGCTGCAGCCGGCAGCGGGCAGCGCAGCGGGAGCAAAACGCCGTGGAAGAGGATTTTCCGTGGCATCCCTCAGCGCCAGCTTCTCCTGCGCGTGGGGGCGTTCTCCTCCACCGCACCAGTTGACGAAGGTGGAGCAGCTTCTGCGTCGCCCTGCGCGACCAGCAGGCCCTCCCTCGAGGCAGCAGGGCACCAGCAGCGCCAGCAGCGCCAGCTCTTGTGGGATGGCAGTGCTCCCACACACGGCGCTGGACGAGCTGCACGCGAGGCGGGAGGGGGGAAGCACGCCTCCCTGCCGAGCCCCTGGGCGCAATCCTGGAGCACGTGGACGACGTCCGCACGGCCGTGGTTTGAGCAGCACATCAAGGATTTCCCGTGTCACGCGTGGCTGCTCGCCTGCTCGCGGCGCCCAGGGTCACGGAGATGAAGAAGATCGCGCAGGGGGCGCAGGAGCAGGAGCTCTCCGTGGAGGAGCGCAACCTGCTGTCCGTGGCGTACAAGAACCTGGTCGGCGCGCGCCGCGCGTCGTGGCGCATCCTGCAGAGCGTCGAGCAGGCGAGCTTAAGGGAGAGGAACGAGCGAGTCGCACCTGCCGCGCAGTGCGGCGGGGCGCGAGCCGGAGGGAGCGAGCGAGAGGGCTCCTGACTCGCTCGCTCGCCTCGGCGGTCGGTTCGTTCGTTCGCGCAGAGCGAGCTCGCCAAGGGCAACGAGAAGCGCGTCAAGCTCATCCAGTCCTACCGCACCGTGGTGGAGAAGGAGCTGGACGAGATTTGCGGCGAGATCCTCTCGCTGCTGGACAAGTACCTCGTCCCCAGCGCCTCGACCGTCGAGGCGTCCGTCTTCTACCTCAAGATGAAGGCCGACTACCACCGCTACCTTGCCGAGTTCAAGGCGCGTGCCGCGGGAGCGCTGCGCGCCGCCCAGCTCGCACCCCTGGTCGGGAGGCGCCCGAGCAGCAGGGCGGGCGGATGGGCCCTGAAGGCTTGCGGCCATACTGCTGTGCGTGGGGCCTTTGCAGGTGGACGAGGACCGCAAGGTGGCGTCGGACCAGACGCTTGAGGCGTACAAGGCGGCGCAGGACAAGGCCGTGGCCGAGCTGCCCTCCACCAACCCCATCCGGCTGGGCCTGGCGCTCAACTTTTCCGTCTTCTACTACGAGGTGCTCAACCAGCCCGAGCAGGCGTGCTCGCTCGCCAAGCAGGTGAGGTTTGCTGCGCGGCGGGGCGGGGGGCCGCGTGCGGAGGCGCCTTGCAACTTGCGCCTCTGCCATCGCGGGGGCTCCCCATTCTCCCATCCACCGGACGCACCGCTCACGCTGCGTGCTGCGCTTGCTGGCTCCAGGCGTTTGACGAGGCCATCTCTGACCTGGACACGCTGGGCGAGGACTCGTACAAGGACAGCGCGCTCATCATGCAGCTGCTGAGGGACAACCTCACGCTCTGGACCTCCGAGATGCAGGACAACAAGCCCGTCTGAGCGCGGCGTCTCGCGCGTGCTGCTCTGGAGGGGGAGGCGAGGAGAGAGGTTGACGGGCGGGGCGGCAGCGGCAGCCGGTGTGGTGGACAAGGGTGGGCGCAGCTGCGGCCGGGCCCGGGCCTGGGCACGCCATCGCCAGGCGCCAGCTCTCTCGCGTGTGCCTCTCCCTCCTCTGCAGCCCTCTGCAGGACTACTGTGTGCTCTCTGTGTGCTCTCGTCATGTCCCCCATGCACAACGACCCATCACCTTCGACCCACCTGCTGACTTATGAGACTCCCCCGTGGCTTCAACCCCGCCGCGTCGCCCTGTCGCGTGTCGTCGTGCGCGTCCTCCCCTTTGTTCCTAGTAGCCTTACGCTGCCCACACTGGAAGCACCGTGTGCGCCGTGGCTCACCCTGATTGAACACTTGTCGCGCGCCCTCCCCGCCTGCCGTCCACCCGACGAGCCTTTGGCGGGGAGGCGCCCTTGACCCCGACGCCCTCCTGCTCCACGCTTGACTTGACTGCCCTGCGTCCCGCGACGACACGTGAGTGCTTGCTGCTCCCCTTGGCAATGCCGTTGAGCGCACGCACACCGTCACGGCCTCCAGACGAGTTGCAGCAGCCCACCGCGCAGCGTGCAGGGACAAGAGGAAAAAAGCGGTCCGCGGTCCGTCATTACAAAAAGGGGAAGAGCGCGTACTCGGTGTAGAAGAGGTTCCAGATCCAGCGGTAAAAGCTCTGGATGGCGTCGCGCGTGTACTTGTCCTGGTGCAGCCGCGCCGCGCGCCACACGAGCGCCAGGGCCAGCACAGCGTGGCCGCCCGCCATGACCCAGGGGTTGAAGCCCAGCTGCGGCTGCAGCGCCATCCAGATGGCGCCGCCGTAGTTGAGCAGCAGCAGCGACACGGCTGCGCGCGAGGCAAAGCAAGCGAGCGGGGTGGGGGGCACGTCACGTCAGGGATGTAAGGGGCAACGGGCGAGGCACCACCACCACTGGACCGCCTCCCCCCGAACCGGCTGACGCGGCGCCTCTCACCTCCCATGCTGACGGCGGGCACGCCCATGCGCGTGGCGAACGTCTCGATGCCGTTGGCGAGGTCGCCCTCCACGTCCGGCAGGTCCTTGGTCACGGCAATCACCACGGCAAACACCGTCACAAACACCGTGATGAAGCTGCACGCGGCAACGCGGCACGCGCACAGGAGCACATCGCATGGATTAGTCAGGGCAGGTGGGGCAGGCGAGCTGGGCGTGCGCGGGAAGGGGCGTCGGCGCGGAGCTGACGCACCAGCCCCGCCCCCGTGGCAGCGCTGCAGCCCCACTGCCTGTGCGCCTCACCTGATGGCGGGTGACCAGCTGGCGGGCGCGCCAATGGCCGCCTTGGTGGCGTTGTACACGCCAAAGTTGAGCAGGAAGCCCCGCACGCACGCAATGATGAGGAAGGCCGGCACGGCAAAGCGCTTGAGCCTGCGCACAGGACGAGGGCGCGGGGCCGCGGGCGCCATCACGGCTCGCGCCCCGCCTGTGCTTTGACGGTCCCGTCTCCAAACGTCGCCTTGCGGCGCGCACCTGAGGGGCGGCACGCTGTAGACGGTGCCGAGCGAGAGGCCAAACGTGTAGAGCGAGGTGATGAGCTTGCCGTAGTGCGTGGCCACAATGCCCACGCCCGCCGACGCCAGCGACAGGCACAGCACCCACGCCAGGCCCGGGGACAGCTGGCCTGCAGGCGTCACACGGCAAGCAGGCAGGCGCCAAGTGCAAGTCGAGCACCCCCGGGCAAACTCCTCGTGCTTGCCATCGCTGCTGCTGCCGCCGCTGCTGCTCGCGCCACACACACACCTGCTGCGATGGGCAGGAAGGGCTTGTTGACCACGTCAATGTCCACGTCGTAGATTTGGTTGATGCCCACGATGTACCTGCGCCAGGACGTACACACGCGCACACCACACCAGCCGCATCCGCGTGCGCAATCAGCACATCTGCCTTGAGGCAAGCACGTGCTCAAGGCACGCCCCTAAGGCAGCGCGTTGGGGCGCACCCGTTGCCGCACAGCAGCGCCAGCAGCCCCATGAGCGCCTTGGGCAGCAGGCCCCAGTCAATGAGCTCGGGGGTCTCTAGCAACGCCCGTGTGGTCACCGCCGTCGTGCCCAGCACCTGTGCGCCGCGGCCCGCACAGAGCGCGGAGGGTGTGGCTGGCGCGCACGCGTGGCGGGTGACCGAGGCACCCAGATCCGCGCGCTGCCAGCACGTGCTCGCGCTGCTGCGGCTCAGCCGTGTGCCCTCCCCCTCTGTCCTGGTGCTGCGCACAGACGCGTCCCGCGGCCACGAATCATCTGCGGGCGCGCACCGTGCCACGGATAGTGTGTGGCCGGAGGAACTTCCAGAACGCATCTGTGAAGTTGGCCAAACGCTTGCCCCAGGACGCCTCCGGCTCGCCCGCCGTGTTGCCGCCCGAGCCATCCGCCGCGCTGAGGGCCGCCTTGGCCTGGACGCCACGCGCGGCCCCCTGCAGCGGATCCCATCTCTGCGCGGCGCGCGGCGTGCGACGGACAGCGTTGCGCTCGTTCAGCTGCGTTGCCCGCAAGGTCGATCGCTCCTCCCACTGGCGCTCGTGAGGCGCAGAGCTCGTCCACCTCACCCTGTGCGGCCCAGCCGCGACGAGACCGCGCCCGCTGGTGCACGCCGCCAGCGGTGCGCCGCGTATGCATAACAAGCTTCTTCCCACTTGCAACGCTTGTCGCTGCTGGTGCTGCCGCTGCTGGAGCGGCTGCGCTCGCGGCTGCTGGCTGAGCTGCTGCTGCTGCGGGAGCGAGGCGTGGCGGTGCATCCTGCCGCAAAGGAGTAGTGGACGCTGCACTGCACCGGCGCTGGCGTGTTCGGATGATCGTTCTGCTCAATGCATTCCGAAACCATCTGTCAGGGAGGCGCGTCCGACAGATGGCGCACAGGGATCCAAGAGCCTGGATTGCAGGGAGAGCAAACACCGGGCGCCATCAAGAAGGGAAGGCGCAGTGGCAGCCGAAACAACAACAGCGGTCCACCGCGCTCAACGATCGCATGATGCCGTGTCACGCCCCGGACGAAGGAGGCAAGCAAGGCGGGCAGCCGAGGCAGCCCGGGCATAAGAGTCCGCTCTCTGGACAGTCAAAAAAGGTCATCCTGCCTGAGCCCAGCTCGTGCGTTAAGGGGATGGTGGTCAGGGAGCACCGCGACAAGAAACCAGGAGGCCAGCAAGCACGCTCTCTCGCCGCCAGCGCCGCAGCTCTCTACTTCTTGCCCGCGTCGTTGAACTCGGCGTCAATGACGTTGTCGTCGCCCGGCTTCTTCTCGCCGCCCGGCGCCGCGCCGCCCGCTGGCCCCGCGCCGCCGGGGCCTGGCTGCCCGGCCGCCTGCCCGCCTTGCGCGTACACGGCCTGGCCCAGCTTGAGCGCTTCCTGCTGCAGCGCCTCCATGGCGCTCTTCATCTTGGCCGCGTCGTCCGCCGCCACCGCCTCGCGCAGCGCCGCCACCTTGGCCTCCACCGCCGTCTGCACGCAGCAAAACACGGAGGACAGTGGCAAGGGGTCACGCCTCTCCTCTATCTCGCGCGCAAAATGGCGGGCAGGCACGGGCCTCCTGCGGCTCACCTTGACGTCCTCGGGCACCTTGCCCTCAAACTCCTTGAGCTGCTTCTCTGTCTGGTACACCATGCTCTCGGCCTGGTTCTTGGTGTCCACCGCCTCGCGGCGCTTCTTGTCCTCGCCAGCAAACTTCTCCGCCTCCTTGACCATCTTGTCCACGTCGTCCTTGCTCAGCGTAGACGCGCCCGTGATCTTGATGTCCTGCTTCTTGCCTGCGGGCGGGTGGACGAGGGGGCGCACGCACAGCGCGGCACGGGTCGCTCCCTCGTCCCAATCAAGCGGCCGGGCGCGTCGCAGGGGTGCGTGCACGTCCTCGAACCCGCGCGTCGCGAAGCAATGGCTGCTCACCCGTGCCCTTGTCGGTGGCCGTGACGCTCAGGATGCCGTTGGCGTCAATGTCAAACTTGACCTCAATCTGGGGCGTGCCGCGCGGCGCCGGGGGGATGCCGTCCAGGCGGAAGGTGCCCAGGCTCTTGTTGTCGCGGGCAAACTCGCGCTCGCCCTGCGCGCACAACACGCACATCAACGCACCACAAGGGTGCCGGGTGAGCACCAGCGTGCACGTCCCTTCAGCCCCGCCGCGGGCCCAACATGCCCGCCCCCTCAGCCCCTCACCTGCAGCACGTTGATCTCGACGCTCGTCTGCCCGTCGGCGGCCGTGGAGAAGACCTCGCTCTTGCTGGTGGGCAGCGTGGTGTTGCGGGGGATGAGGCGCGTCATGACGCCGCCCAGCGTCTCCAGGCCCAGCGACAGCGGCGTCACGTCCAGCAGCACAATGTCGCTCACCTCGCCCGCCAGCACACCTGTACAGCGACAGGAGTGAGGCCGCACAACCACACGTCACGCCGCGCTCAGACAAGGAGGCCCTCCTCAGTGCTCCCAGCTCCCATCGCCTCCATCGCCCCCCGAAAAAGGCCAAAGAGCCGCACGCACCGGCCTGCACGGCGGCGCCCAGGGCCACCACCTCGTCGGGGTTGACCGTCACGTTGGGCTCGCGCCCGCTCATCTTGCGCACAATCTCCTGCACCGCCGGGATGCGCGTCGAGCCGCCCACCAGGATGATCTGCGCGGCACCACACACACCGCAAGATGCGCCGGCGCGTGTCAGAGGCCGGCGGCTCGAGCAGGTGCGTGCGCCCCCAAATGGTGGGTGGGGCGTACGCCGCGCAGGAACTGCCTGCAGCCCGCCCATCGTCCCAAGCAGCCCGCCCACTGTGCGCACCTCCTTGATGTCGTTCATGGTGAGCTTGGCGTCGCGCAGCGCCTGCTCGACGGGCACGCGGCAGCGCGTGAGCAGGTCCGAGCACATCTCCTCGAAGCGCGCGCGCGTGAGCGTCGTGTCAATGTGCTTGGGGCCCTCGGCGGTGGCCGTGATGAAGGGCAGGTTGATGGACGTCTGCGCCAGCGCCGACAGCTCAATCTTGGCCTTCTCGGCCGCCTCCGTCAGCCTGAGAGTGACAGGCAACAACAGCAGCAGAACCCAGCGCGTCAGGCGCCTGCTCACAGTCGGATGTGCGAGCCCCGTCCCTGCCCCGCCTGCACGCGGCGCGGCGCCCCCGCCCACCCTAGC
>VFQP010004123.1_pt1 | contig 13943 bp, 10 predicted proteins | sample 3512351 | NCBI WGS metagenome assembly VFQP01 (sample SAMN10412372, study PRJNA504923) | tailings metagenome | isolation source: Relicate 1 Philex TSF1 revegetated site | place: Philippines: Tuba, Benguet | collected 2017-08-29 | reverse complement strand
CGACGCCGATGGTGTGGGGCGCTGTGCGGTTTGCTTTGCGGTGGCGGTTGAGTGAGGCGAGGGGCGGCGATCCGTCGCGTGCGGATGAGGAGGAGCGCGGCGCGGCGCGGCCCCCGGTTGGCGCCCGCTGCTTGATTCGGCGCGAGGTGGCGGGGCGAGAGACGAGGAGGTTGTGGCTGCAGCCCTGCCCGTCGCGTCCGTGGAGCCATTCGTTGGAGGACGAGGCGCTGTTGTTGCGAATTGCGAGGAGGAGCATGGCGAGAAATGGCGGCGAGGGCAGCGAGGCCGCGCGCGCCCACCGTCGACTCTTGCGGCGGGCGCCCCGCTAGGACTGTGGTTGCGTTGGCGGCGGCGGTTCGGGCACGTCTGCGACGCGCCGTGCCTGGAGGCTGAGACAACGGCGGCGCCGTTGCAGTTGCCGGCGCGTTGGGTGCTGCCTGAACTCATCGGCTTTCCGGCTGTCTGGTGGAGGCTGAACGCCAGCCGCTGCCTGGGACCAACCCAGCCGCACGCAGCGGTGCGCCGCGCGCAAGAGGCCCTGCTTTGATCATCCGTTTCGAGCCGGCTGTGTCGAGAGATCCGAACGCGCCGCACCGCACCCACGTGACCCCCCCGCGGCGTGTGTACATGCGACCTGCCGCACTGCACTGCCTCAGGAGGTCCCGACTTGGATCCATCGCAGTGGTTTCGGAATGGACGCAAAAGTCCTGGGCTAGGCGTTGCGTGGGCGCGCACCGCCTGGGTGCGCCCTCAGGGGCGCTTGCCGTGCCGTGCCGTGACGGTGGCGCAAACACGGTCTGACGTATCGTTGGGAGTTGGGTTCACTGCTGGAGTCGGGGGAAAGGGTTGCGAGGGTGCCGTGAGCTTGCGGGCGCTGTCGGCGCGGTTTCCCGTGAGGAGCAAGGGTTGCAGTCGGGGGGAGAAGAGGTCGAGGAAGTGCGCTTGCCCTGGCCTTTGCGGCTTCCGCCACGTCACGTGAGCGGGCGGCGGCGCGCAAGCGGACGGAGGCGCCGGCCGGCCTGCGGTGGCAACCGAGGGGGGCCACTGCGGAGGGAAGGGGGGCTGGTGGCTTGACGTGCTCCTCACGTGCGCGACGCGGGCAGCTGTGACCACACCACCATCACATCATGCTGTGGCCCCACCCAGAAGGACGGCGGCGATGTGATCATCCGCACGACGAGGTTGCCGCGAGGTGCTGGCCTATTGATCTTTGCTTCCCGTGTGGGCGTGTGTGGCAAGTTGTCTGTTGGGTCATTTGTTGGGTCCGGGGCAGTGTCGGGTGGTCGCGCCTCTCTCCCGCCAGCTCTGTGGCTGCCGGCGTTGCGAGGGGGTGCAAAGGTGGGAGGAGCAAGGACGAATTCGACGGAGGTCGTTTGGCTGTGTGGCTGTATTCCTTTGCCGGCGCACTTCATCGTCACCAACCTATCCTTGCGACTGGCTTGTGCAGCTGAGCCCCTCGTGACTGTCTTTCGACGTGTGGGGGGAGGGAACTCTGCCGTCCGTCCTGTCTTCTGTCTTGTGACCGCCCGCACGCCGTGTCGAGGCGCGCGAAACGCTGCCTTCCCCCAGCCTTCACCTCTTGTCTCTGTCCACCCCCTCGCACCGCGGGCCGGCCTGGCCACAGCAGTGGCGTCGGCGTGCCTCTTGCCAGTGCTCTCCTTTGGGAACCGTGGCAAGGCCTGGCGCTGCTGCCCAGTCACGCCGGCCCGCGCCGCGTCAGTGTCCTCCTCCACTCTCCACTCGTCGGTCGCCTCCAGGTTTGCCTGCACCGAGCGCGAGCTTTGCTTTTCTCGACGGATGTGAACGTTTGGCTGCTCTGCTGTCAGTGACACTCTGCTGCGACCCCAGGGTGCAGGGGCCCGTGCTGGCGACGTATATCACGTCGCTGAGGGAGAGGTGTGGGGCAGAGCGGCGCAGTCGTCTTGCGTTGCGTCCTGGGTTGCCTGTTTACGGGCGAAAGGTGGAGTGCACGGGTGCAAAAAGTCCTTCGTCAGCGTGCGGCACAAGAGTCCAAAGTGAGCCATGGCAGCCGTGACGCAGCCATGCACGGGAAGAGCGGGGTGGGGCATGAAGAGGGCACGGCGGCCCAGCAAAACGGTGGGGGCGGACGCCCACTGCTGCACAATCAATACTCGTCATCACGGGGGGGGGGGGTTCATCCCTTGGCGGGCTCGCGTTGGGGTGGCCATCCTGCAGTCCTGTGGTGCGGCTCGACTCAGTTGGCGTCCTGGGGGCAAAGCGGATCTTGGCTGGGCTTGAGATATTCGAATGCACTGGGTAAGGGGCGTGTGGGGATGAGCAAGAGGGGGAAAGGAGGCCGGAGGGGTGGGACAGAGGCAAGAGCGATCAAGACCTGGCGAACGACTGCGACAGGATCGTTGCGCGCGCGATAGGCTTGGCAAATCAACAAGCACGCCGGCACTGACGGAGCACACTCTTCCAGGTGACGCACACACACACACACTCTCTTACACTCAACGAACGAGACGCCACACGCTGCACATGGCCACGACGAAAACGGCGGCGCGCTCCAGCTGCTGGGGTGAAGAGTCCTGCCTGCGAGGACGAAAGGAAAGAAAAAGACGAGCGAGCGAGCGCGCCGACGCGCGTGCCCTCATGGGCCGCCCGCTCTCACGCCCTGCCGCCTTGCGCCGGCTTCGGCGGCACCACAAACCGCTGCACCCTGCTCCCGTACGCCGCGCCGGGCCCCTGCCCCGCCCCACCACCGGACGCCGCCGCCGCGCCGGCGCCGCCGCCCAGCGGCTGCAGCTGCGCGCCGCCCTGCGAGGTGGAGACCCAGGACGACGACGAGGTCGAGCCGCCCGAGGAGGAGGCGCCGCGCGGCGGCTTGGCGGCGGGCTGGGCTGGCTGGGCGGGCAGCGCCTGCAGCTGCCGCAGCTTGTCGCCGTCGTACATGCCCAAGAGCCCGCCCGTGTGCACAAACAGCACCCTGCACGCAACAAGGCACGCACAGACGCATGATTGTGTTTCTGACGATGGCGTTGCGGTGGCCTCTTGCTTGCGTTAGTGGTGAACTACGGCCGACGGCACGCAGCGACGCCGCGCGGTCCTGCTGCGCGATGGGCGCCGGCGTGCTGCTGCCCGGCCAGCGCGAAAAGGAAGGGCGGAAAGGGGGCGCGCAAAGCTCCACCAGGCGCTCACTCACTTGCGGTTGGCCCAGGCCTCTGGCTGGTCGCGCATCTCCTGCAGCAGCGCGTGCACCGCCTTGCCAGAGTAGACGGGGTCCAGCACCACGCCCGTCGCCTCGGCCACCGCCTGCGCACGCCCCGCCAGCGCCGCGCACACAAGCCTTCTTGGTGTCGGTCGCAGCGAGGCGAGGCGCACCACCGTAGCAGGAGGGGTGCTCCTGAGGCACATGTGCACGCCCCCCGAGACGGTGCGAGCGGGGAGGGGCGCGGCGACGCGCGCGACGCGGCGAGGTGGCGGGCAGCGAATTCCTGTCGCGGTGGTGGTGGTGAGGGGTGGAGTGGCGCACCTGGACGGTTTGGAGCTCGGCCTCGGAGCTCATGGCGTAGCCCAGCCCCCGCGCCTGCGCGTGGACACATGCGCCTCCTATGCGTGTCTCTACACCCGTGCACCCGTGTTTTGGCTCGCTTGCCTTTGGTGCTGCGAGGCATCTGATGCGCCCGGTAGGTGGGCTCCGGCCCCGCCGAGGTATCCAAACAGATGTAAAATCCCACACACACATGGACAACGGCGCAAGATGAGGCGGGCCGCCTCCTCCGCCCTGCCCCGACGGACAGAACCTGAGACTCGCCGGGGCCGCGGTACTGCGCCGCCGGCACGCGCTGCGTGGCCGCGCGGAGCTGGCAGCCGCACCCCTCGCCACGCCCACGCCACCTCCCCGCCCGCACGCTGGCCCCATGCCCACCTCCGCTGCACCGCAACACCCACCTGAACGGCGCGAAGCAGGCCCCGCGAGGCGCAGCCCAGGCCGCCCGGCGCCGTCCCGGCGCCCAGGTCGTCCAGCAGGTCGTCAATGTAGTCGTAGAAGTAGTTTGGGTCGTCGCACTGCGAGCCACGTGTAGAGACACAGGGGATGGGTGAGCAGGCATGGGCCAGCGCCCAGGCCCCCCGCCCTCGCAACCTCCATCACGCATGCCCCGCGCGCACTCTCCATCCCGTTGCCAGAATTGCACCTGCGCCGGACGCCAAGCAAGCTCAACGCGCGCGCCCACTCACCACGCCGTACGCGTGCACGTTGAGCTTGAGGCCAGACAGCTTGACGCCCAGCGCCAGGCCCGCCGTGGTGCCGCCGCTTCCGCACGCCTGCTCGTTCACGGACAGCAAGCGCACACACGCAGTGTGCCTTTGCAGCCACGACACTCCTGTGCTGGCGTTGAGGGCTCACGCAAGCCCTCACCATGACGAGGTCGGTGAAGCCCTGCGAGGCGCACTGCTGCCGGATCTCCTCCACCGCCTGCGCCACACAGCGCCAAACAAACATCAGCAAAACCTGGCGGACACCCTCCTTGAGCCGCAGCGTGCCAACACGACCGCAGCCCGCCCATGCCGCACAACCCTAGGGTTGAGGCGGGCTCCCCCCACCTGCAGGTAGCCCCAGGTGCCGAGCGCGTTGGAGCCGCCGACGGGGATGAGGTAGGGCCGCTTGCCCTGCGCCTGCAGCTGCCGCACCAGCGCCTCGCCCAGCGCCTTGCTGCCGTGCTGCCCGTACTCCTCCTTGGTCACCTGTGCGCATGCACGTGCGGAACACGCGCGCGCTTGACGTTTCAGTTCGCTGGCTGCTGTCCCTCGCTTCCGTCCTCTCGCCTGAAGGGCCTCTTCTGCCTGGCCGCCCGGCACGTGAGACAACCCCTCGCGAGTGCCCGCGCGCACTGCCGCACCCCTCCGGCGCCCCACGAGGCGCCTGCCCCCACGGCCGCTCCCCCACGGATGGCGCCATCCCACGCGCCGCCCGGCCTCCCGCGGGGCCGCGGCGTGGCAGCGCGGCGCCCCTGGCCCAACGCTGCTGGCCGCCGCCCCCGCCGCCGCCTCCCACGCCCCCCCCACGCAACAAGACGCCCCTCCGCCCTCACCAGGTGGATGTGCGCCCCGACCATCCTGTCCACCAGCAAATTGCCCTCCAGGCCCGGGTCGGCGCCCACGGCCTGCCGGCTGGTGCGCAGCAGCAGGTGCGCCTCCAGGCCCAGGTAGCGCGCCGCCACGGCGGTGGCGCGGCAGTGGTTGCTCTGGATGCCGCCGATGGTGACCACGCAGTCGGCGCCCTGGCGCTTGGCGTCGGCGAGCAGGAACTCGAGCTTGCGCACCTGCGGGCGTGCGGGCACAGGGCGGGCAGTTGGGATCGGAGCATGGGTGGGTGTGGGCGCGTCGTTGTTCCTCCCTTGAGGCTTGCGCAATGGCGGACGGCCAGTGCCGGGACGCTGCACCGCTGCTGAGGGCAGGCGGACCTTGTTTCCGCTGAGCTGCATGCCCGTGAGGTCGTCCCGCTTGATCCAGACTTGCACGTTGGGCGGGAGGCCGGGAAGCCGCCAAGGGTGGACGGGCGTCGGGAGCATCGCCAGCCCCACCCGCTCACGCGGCACCTGCGGATCACCATGGCGTTAGCGCACTGGACGGCGTGCCTGGCCACACGTGCCCCAGGGCCTGGTTGTGGCGCAGCCCACCGCACAAGCGGGGGCGGCGGACGCGTACCAGGGAGAGGGCCGCTGCCCACTCCGGCGGCTGGTAGCGCTCCACCTCCAAGAAGGGGACTGACAGGTCCGCCCTGTTGGCCACCGCTGGGCGGCCTGCATCGGCAATGCGCAGCGCAGAGGGGTGCGCGCCATGACTCCCAAAAGCGCGCTCTTCGCGCAGCAGTTCGCGCCCGGGCAGGATCCCGCTCTGCACTCACGCGTGACGAGCCACCGCAGCCACCCGCCCAGCAGCGTGCTGCTGTTCGCCCCCATCGCCACGCGGGGGTGGAGCAGTGGCGCGCTGCGCGGGAGTCCTCGCCAACTGGAGGACGGGCCTGGCGCTGCCGCTGGGGACGGGGAGGCCTCAGTCAGCAGCGTCCGTGCGGTGAGCTCACGGCTCACGTAGTGGCTGCAGTGCATTTGCTGGCAGGCATGCGGCCTGCGGGCCTGGCCGCGCGAGGAAGGCACGCAGACCTCCGGGGCGCAGACGCGTGATCATGCGGTGCGTGGTGCACAAGCGCCTGCAGAAGCGCCTGCAGAAGCGCAGGAGATGCCGCCTGAACCCACGCTCTGGAGGCGCATCCGCGGCAGTAAGGGTGAGTGCAGCGACCTGCAGTGCAGCGATCGTGCCCCCCGCCAGCCAGCCGCGTCTCCATCTCTGGGCGTCATCGGGCCGGAGTGGGTTGCGGTGCAACAACCACGTCTCCGTCCCTGGGTTAGCCTCTGTCACAGCCACTGGCAGTGGGTGCCCTGGATGCGCTGCGAACGCGTGCGCGGTGCTCAGGCGGGCTGGCGCTGGTCACCGTGGGATCCCTCTGCGCTATCGCGTTCTTCCCCGTCTGGTACCACGTCAACTTTGTGCCGCGGGTGAGGCCGCAGCACGGCGCAAGCAGCGGCCAAGGGACTGCCGCACCGTGCAGGCAGCACCGCGTCGTGGTTCAATCCTCTTGCCCGTGCCTTGCCCGTCGCGCAGCACGACCCGAGCAACCCGCTGCCGCGCAGCGCGCAGATGCGGGGCGCCTACGTCAACACCGGTTCCCGTGACGTGGTAAGCGTGGTGGCTGCAGGGGGGCCTCACCACGGCTGCACACAGATGCCCGCGCGTGCTGACTCTGGCCGCGATCTGTGCAACGCCCTGTGCACGCCGCAGGGCCCCGACCGGCCCGTCAGTCCATCCGACCACTAGCCTCTAGCCGCAACGGACTGAAGCCGTCGTCTTGCAGTCGCTCCACACACATGCGCCATTCTTTCAACAGTAAACGCCATTGTGACACCAGTCAGCCCCACGAGGACAGCTTCCACCTCTCCACGTCCTGCTGCGTCACCGCCACCACCTTCTCCTCGCGGTTGCACTTGTTGCAGTTGAACATCTCCCGCACCCGCCGCTCCAGCGCCGCGCCGCTCAGCGTGGCGTCCTTGCGCCGGAGCCGCAGCCGCACCCACCCCGCCACCCGGTGGCACGCCGCCGCCAGCTGCGCGGCCTGCTGCGCCCACTGCGTCCACGGGCCGCCCGCCGCCGCCTCGGGGCGCCCCGCCCACACCTCCGCCGCCACGTGGAGCGCCTCCTCCAGCACCTGCACACACCCAAGACGCAGCGCCGAGCCGTGGGGATGGTGTGTGTGCATTTTGCATCAACGGAACGGGCCACCGCCCGCGTCATGCAGCAAGATGAGAAGCGAGGAAGATGGTACAGTGCGCTCTCTCACACCGCCCCGGGCACTGCCGCAGGCGCCCGGCGCACGCGCCTCCGTTGCCGTCCCCCCCCCGGAACGCCCTGCGCCGCCCCCAAGGCACCCACCTGCAGCAGCTCGTCGCGCCGCCGCGACGTCTGCGAACACAGGACGGAACGCGCTGCGTCTTGCAGGCGCTCCACGCCACGGTTTGACAGCAGGCGCGACCAGGGGCGCAGCATCTCGCCCAGCGTCAGGTACGACGGATTTGCCATGTCGTGCAGCCTGGGCGGCAGCTCCGGGCGGCGCAGCAAGCGCAGCACGCTGCTGCGCTCCACGGCGTAGATGCAACCGACCCAGTCGCGGACGGCGTCGCACACGCAGTCCCAGTCGGACTCGCGCCCCGTCCAGCGGTGGGTCGCCGACTGCGTCGCGGAGACCCGGCCCTGCGGCAGCCGCGGCAGCACCAAGCGCCTCAGGTGTGGCGTCTGAGGCACGGTGGCTGGGCGCGGCCTCGGCGCAGCGCGGGACCCCGGGGGGGGCTGGGCACTGCGCTGCGTCTCTATCTGACGTGGGGGCCGCCCGTCCTGGCATGCTGGCGTTCTGCGGGCACAGAGAAAGCAGCGGGGCCTTGCGTGCCGCCCAGCACAGCTCACCAGGTAGTTGGTGTACTCGGTGAGGAACCGGACCACCTGCAAAAGCGCAGCGGCAGGCGGAGCAGGGCGGCCGTGAGCCGCCCTGCGTGAGCAGGAGGACCTTGGCGCGCCAAATCTGCCTGCCGCTCCGGTTCGAGCAGGCTGTGTCGCTCCTGCGCTCGCCCCTGTCCCCGCCCACACGCACCTGAGCGACCTCCTTGGCGTCGCCCACGCCGCGGAGCAGATAACCCAAGCCGCCAGGGCGGTCGAAGTAGGTCGCGCGGCCGCGCACAAAGTCCTCGCTGTCCACAGGACGTCGAACTCGTGCGCGCAGCCCACCTCGTCCATGGCCGCCACGAGGTCGCGGAAGCGCCGCACCGCGAAGAGCGCCGCGGAGGACGACGCCGGGTCGGAGCGCAGCGCCGCGCTGACGTCGGCCTGAAGGGGCGCCACCATGCGCGCCACCCTCTCGAGCGGCGCCGGCTCCCCAGGGGCCAGGCGCATGGCCCGCACCTCTGGCAGCACCTTGATGCCCTGCACGTAGTCGCTGACCTGCTTGCGCACCTGCGAACGGCGCCGAGAGCGACTTCGTGGTCTGGCTTCCTCGAACGCTTCCGCGTTGCGATGCGCGACTGCTGGCGGCTCAAGCGCGAGGTGTGGGTGGGGCGGGATCGAGCAGAGCGGGAAGGCTGCGCACCTTGGCGGCGACGGGGCACGCGAACGGCCGCTCGCCCAGCGGCGTGGCGGCCAGCGAGCGCTCCAGCTCCTGCGCGCGCTGCCCCAGCCCCGCGACGTGGCCCTGCAGCAGCTCCAGCTTGCGCGCCTTCTTCGCGCCGCTGAAGCCGCGCACGCCCAGCTCGCGGCACTTTGCCGCCAGCTGCGCGTCCGTCGCCTTGGCGCCGCCGTCGGCCGCCAACGCCGCCACCTCGCGCGCCGCGCGCTGGCACTGTTCCCGCTCCTCCCGCCACTGCCGCCGCTGCTCGTCGTCGCGCACCACCGCCTGGCGGTGCGCCTCGCGGCAGCCCGGGTCCACCAACTGGTCAAGCAGCGCGGACGACAGCGCCTGCCACACGCCGCCGCGGCTGGCGCAGGCCAGAGACGCCGCCAGCTGCGCCACCTCTGCGCGCGCGCCGTCGCTCAGCCCCGCCAGGCGCCCCTGCGCGTCCCTGCTCAGGGCGTGCTGGGGCCGGAAGCGCTCCACCAGGTGCGAGGCCACCAGCTGGACGGCCAGATCCGGGAGGTCCGCCAGGACCGTGGCCTCCCTCGCGTGCTGGCTGGATGCTGCCGGCGCCGGCGCCTCCAGGCCCATGCCGCCGTCCTCCGCGACGTCAGCGGCAGCGTCCGTGCGAGCGCGCTTGGCGGGCGGCGGCGAGGGCTCTTGCGCGTCTGCCGCGACGCCGTCGGAGGGCGCCGTGGCTGGGACCTGCGGCGAGGGGTCGCTTGCCGCTGCGCCGCTGGGGCCTGCTGCGGCGGCGGCGGCGCTGCAGCCGTCGGCTGGCGCAGGCTGCGGCGGCGGCGCGGGGCCACTGGCCACGGCGCCGCTGGGGCCTGCTGTGGCAGCGCCGTCGCCAGGCGCAGGCAGCTGCTGCGGCGTGTCGGGCGCGTCTTGGTGGTCCGTTGTTTGCGCGGGCTGGGGAGCGGCGGCGGCTGGCGCGGGTGCGGGAGCGGGAGCGGAGGCGGTGCGGCGCCAGGCCGCCAGGATGCGGCTGTGGCTCAACCGCACGGGGTGCAGGTCTATCGAAGTGTGCGTCCGAGCAAGCCCCGCCAAGTGGGCGTGCAGCGCCGTGAGCGTGCGCGGGATGGCGTACCGCTGCGCGGTGGCGAGGCATTGAATCCGCCGTCGCCATCAGTCAGAGGCGCGGCGGCAGGCAACGGAGACAACGGAGGCGTGGGGCGCCGGCGCCAGCGCCAGGCAGAGAGAGAGAGAGAGGGAGAAGCAGAAGAAAAGAGGCGGCGCACCTGGTCCCTGAGCATGTGTGTGAGCACGAGGTGGGTGTGGTGGAGTGCTGGCGCCAGGCAGACGTCTCGCCAGGGGATCTGGGCGAGCCGCAGGAAGTCCTGCGGCACGCGCGAGCCATACAGCCAGCCCGCACAGCCTGACACGGTGCGTGTGTATCCCAGCGGAGGCACGCGTCGTGCTGGGTCGGGGCGCCGTCCGTCAGGAGCGGGCCGTCCCAGGGCCGCACGCACGCACCACTTGAGACGCCCGCAGCGCCGCGTCGGCGCGTTCCAGCTCGCTCAGCAGGGCGCGCCACGTGGCGGCCGCGGCGTCGGGGCAGCTGCGTCCCGGGCCCGCCGCCGCCCGCACGTGCGCCGCCAGCGCGGACAGGACCTGCTGCGCCCTGCACCGCCGCAAGGTTGCAAGAGGCGCTGCCTGTGAGTCGGTGCGCCTGGCGCGCAGAGCGGTGGATGCCAACGCGGCGCGCAGCAGGACGCACAGCGGCGCGTTGAGCTCGACGTCCTCGGGCGGGCTGAACATGGAGCGGTCCTTCTGGTACATGTGCTTGACGACGTCGATGCCGCGGAGCGTCTGGCCGTCACGGAGGAGCGCGGGCGCCGCCCTGAGCGGTCGGAACGCAGGTGCCCCGCCATCATCGCGGGTGAGCCTGCTGCGCGAGAGCGTCCTGCAGGTGCTCTCCATCTGCTTCGCGAAGGCTCACCCGGGCTCGGCGTCCACGAGCGCGTTGGCGTACAAGCCCACCTTGTGCATGGCCAGAAGGTTAGTAGTGAGCATCGCGCCTGCGTGCGCACGATGAGATGGTCGCCCGGGGTCAAGCGTTCGTGGGGCCAGTCGCGGGCCAGGGGGCCGCTCACCGCGTGCCACACTCACAAGCTTCGCCATCTGGCAGCGGGGGGCAGGCCAGCACATACGATGAACGCTTGTCGCCGGGGTAGACGCTTTCTCGTAGCATCGTGCGGCGCATGAGGCACGTCTGCAGTGGGCGCCTGGCTGGGCTGGCTGGGCTGCGCGGAGGAGGACGCTGTGGCCTGCGAGGCTGCTGTGGTGCTGTGCTTGAATGCCTGGATGCGCATGCGCTCCGCGGGCCGGGCCCAGGTTTGCAGACCCTGGGCACGAGACGTCAGCGCCCCACCGTCCAGGCACCCATGTCCTCCTCCTCCCTTTCCAGTGCCGTGGCCGCTCGTTCCCGCCATCCCATCGCCGCCCCAGGCAGCAGGCACCCTACCCTGCAGCGTGGCCACGCGCCGGCGGCGGCGCGCCGGTGGTGATGACGCGACGCGCCCCCCCCTCCCGCGGCTCCTCCTCCTCCTCCGCCTCACGCGCAAAGCACGCATACGGCCGCGGCACCCCGGGAGGGAGGCTGCTCACGGCGCGGGCCCAGCCCGAGCCGCCCTGCCCCGGCACCACCGCGACGTGCTCAGCCGCCGGGGCGAGGCCGCCGGCGCCATCGCTCGCAGAGGCCTGTGGGGCCAAGAGCACGTACGCCTGCTCGCCTGCCTGCTGCTGGACAGGCTGCAAGACAGGCACGGCGGAGGGCGGGAGCTGCTGGGAGAGCTCGGCGGCGGCGGCGGCGGCGGCGGGCATGACAAAGGCCTGCACATGCGTGCCGTCCTCCTGGAGCAGCCACACCACGCTGTGCGCCGCGAGGGCCTGCGCGCCCGGGTGCGACGGCGGCGCCGGCGCTGGGTGCGGGCGGGCGAACTCTCCGGCCCCCGCCCCGCCGGCGTGCGTAGCAAAGGCGCCCCGCAGGTCAGCGGCGACGGCGCGGAGCGCGACGGGGGCCGGCGGCGACGCCGTGCCGCCGCTCGGCGCGGGCGCCGGCGCGCGCCGCTGCGCGTGCGGCGCAGCGGGGAGCGGCCCGTCGGGGCTGAGCGCCCAGCCCTGGTAGAGCGCCTCCACCAGCTCTGGAGAGGAGAGGTGCGTGGGCGGCACGTCGATGACGGCGCCTGCAGAAGCGCGCGAGCAAGCGAACGCGGGACGTGGAATGGTGAGTCCACACGCCTGGGTCCCGTCAGGGCGTGGGTGCTCAAAGGGTGAACTCACCGCTCGTGCTGCGCGCGCTGCCGCCGCTCCCTTCCTGCGCCACCACTACACGCCCCCAGCCGGTGGCTGCCGGCGCCTCGCGCCCGCGCCCGCCGGGGCCCACCGGCGACGGCGTGCCCTGCTGCTGCTCGCGGCCGCCCTCCCACGGCCCCGCCTGCCCACGCCGCTCCTGCTGCTGCGCCCACGGCGACAGCGCATCAACCCGCACCGAGCTGCCTCCCTCCCGCTCCTGCTGCTGCTGCACGGCGCTGCCGCTGGCGGCCCGCCGGTCAGCCAACCGGGGCGGCGTGAAGATCGTGCCCGCCGCGGCGCCGGTCGCTGGGGAGCCCAAGTCCACCGGCACGCCCCAGGTGCAGCCGGACGGGAGCGTGGCGGCGGGCGCGCCGCCGACGCACCCCACCGCGCGGACGCCGCCGGGCCCTGACGCCGCCGCCTCCGCCAAGGCGCGCTGCTGCCGCTGCTGGTGCTGGTGCTGGTGCTGCGGCGGCGGCGGCGGCGGCGGCAGCAGGTGGTAGGCGTGCTGGGCGGACGGGGGTTGGGGAGCGCTGCGCGGGTCGCGAGGGTGCTGCGGGCGCGGCGGCTGCGGGCGCGGCGCGTGCGGTTGCGGGTGTCCACGCGTATGCACGCTCGGGGCCGTCTGTGGGTGCTGTGGGTGGGGGAGGTCGTGGGGGAGGTGGTGGTGCTGCTGCTGCAGCGGTGGTGGGAAGGTCTGCACGCTCGGGGCCGCCTGTGGGTAGTGGTTGTGCTGCACCGGGTGCGCTTGTGATGGCGCAAAGGCCTGCGCGGCTGCCTGCTGCTGCTGCTGCTGCTGCTGCAGCTGCTGGTTGTGCAGCTGCTGGTGGTGCTGCTGCAGCTGCCGCCGCTGCTGCTCATGAACGGCCGCCTGCTGCTGCTGCTGCTGCTGCTGCTGCTGCGACGGCGTCGGCGGCGGCCCCTGCGCCAGGGCTGGTGCGGCGGCCGCCAGCGCACGCTGCGGCGCGTGACCGGTCGTGATCCCTGGGCCAGGCGGCGGCGCTGTGGCCCCCCTTGCGGCGCTGACTGGCAGCGGCCCCGCTCCCGCCGCGCGCCGAGGCTCCTCACCCGCCGGCGGGCCGGCGGCGGCGCGCGGCGCGACCGCGAGCGCGCCCAGGCGCTGCTGCTGCTGCCACGTCAAGGCGTGCGTGGCGCTTGTGCGCTGCGGCAGCAGCCCTGCCGCGCCCTCCAAGCCGGCAGCGCCCTCCCCTCCACGGCCCACCATCGAGTCCGCGCCGCGCCCGTCGCCGCCGCCCCCACCGCCGCCCAAGGCGGCGGCGCCGGCTCGGCCCTGGCCGGCCCCAGGCGGCGCGGCGGCGGCGATCGCGGCGGCGGCGGCGCGGCGGGCAGGGCTGCCGTTGGTGATGACGACGACGTCGCGCGGCGGCGCGGCGGGCGGCGCCTGCGGCCTCGTTCCAGCGGTGCGTGCCTGTCCCGCCGCCGACACGGCCGCCTGGCCCTGCCCGGCAGCGGAGCGCGGGGGCGGCGAGGTGCGGCGCGGCGGGCGCGCGCCGTTTGCTTGCGGGGCGCGGCTGCGGGTGGGGCTGGGGTCGGCGTGGGGGCGCGCGGCCAGCAGGGAGGACACCACGCCGCGGAGGCTGGTTGGGGCGCGGTCCTTGCCGGGCACTCCCAGCTGCAGCTGCTGCTCCAAGACGGCGCGGACGGAGGTGGCCACGCCGCCGCCGCCTGCGGGCCGCTGCGCCGGCGCCGGGGACCCCTTGGCGGGCAACGCTAGGGTTGGCTGCCCCGCCGGCGCCTCGTGGCCCGCCTGGAGGGCTGGGCGAGGGGGTAGGGTTGGCTGCCCCGGCCGCGCGGGCGGAGGGGCGGCGGGCGGCGCGACGGGCGGCGCCGTGGGCGGGCGGTTGTGGGTGGGCGGAGGCGGGTGCGGCGAGGGGGGTGCGACGGCGGGCGGCGGTTGGGTGTTGGTTGGGGCGGCGGCGGCGATGGTGGTGGGGTGCGAGGAGGGGCC
>VFQP010004122.1_pt1 | contig 13944 bp, 11 predicted proteins | sample 3512351 | NCBI WGS metagenome assembly VFQP01 (sample SAMN10412372, study PRJNA504923) | tailings metagenome | isolation source: Relicate 1 Philex TSF1 revegetated site | place: Philippines: Tuba, Benguet | collected 2017-08-29 | reverse complement strand
GTTGCAGGCAAACAGGTCAACCCGACTTCCCTCAAACTGCCGACGGGCAAAATGCTGGAAGGCAAGGACAAGGACAAATTCAACGCCCTGGTGGCCGAGCGTGACACCCAATTCGGCCAGTTGCTGCGCGGCATGACGATCGCCGACAGCGCGCCGATCAAAAAAGGCGTACAGCAGGCTTCGCGTTAAGCGAACCGGCGATTAAAAAAAAGAGCGGCCCTGAACTGGCCGCTCTTTTTTATGCCGCTTTTGCCGGGCCGCGCTGCGTGGTAGTAAAAGAGACACCCAGCCGATGGAGAAATTTATGCGCCTGCGCCACCTTGCCCTCGCCCTGCCGTTCTGTCTCGCCTTTGCATCCTTCGCGCCGCAAAGCGCGCGCGCCGTCAACAGCGACGGCCTGACAGGCAACGAGCTGCTGCGTCTTTGCTCCAGCAAATACGACACCGAATACGGATTTTGCGCGGGCTATATCAGCGCCATCGCCAATACGATGCTGTCGGATGCTGTCAGCGGAGAGCGCGCCTGCACCCACGGCACCGTGCGCCCCCAGCAGCTGATCGATATCTATCGCAGCTATGCCGAAATATTCCCCGAGAACCTGCGGGGCAGCGCGACCAAAAATGTGGCCGTATCCATTGCCCGCGGCTTTCCGTGCCGCGATACGCAATACCCGCCTTAACCCTGTCTATTTTTTAACCCAGCGGCCCTGTTCGTCCTGCTGGAAATAGGTCAATTCGTGCCCTGCGGCCTTGTAGGCCGTCCAGCGGGCGCGGGCGGCCTGGACCGCTTCCTCGTCGTTGCCGTCGAACAGTTCGCAGCACAGCGCATAATCGGCAACATGCGGCGATGTCGCGCCATCGGCCAGCACCAGCATTTTGGCGCCGTTCGGGTTGTCATCTTCGGTCGTCAGCCACACGGGCTGGTCGGCTTCGTTGCCGTCGCGCACGTAGCTGTGGGGCATGAAACTGCCCGCGTCATAGGTCCAGAGCAGGCTATCCAGCGTTTCGATCCGCTCGCGGCTGCCCGCCTTGACGACAATACGCGGCTGCACCGTCAACGCCTTGGCCAGCAGCTCCGGCAGGGCCTGTTCCAGCCTTTTGGTGATCATGTGATAAAAACGGATATCGGTCATGGCTCTCTTGGGTGCGGGGCAGTTTAATCATCCGGCGCGAGGCACCGTTTGCAAAAAAAGACGATGTGGTATTATCGGCCATCGCCCACAAAAGGCAAGAGGACAAGGCAAATGACCCAGGACTGGCAAAATCCCAGCATTGCGCAAAGCATGGACATGCTGAAAAAAGTTCACGCGGCCGAACCTGTCACGCGTTATGACAGCAACTGCGCACTGGCCATTCTGCCCCTGCCCTTTTACGGCGCCGAAGCGCATCTGCTGCGCGCGCAAAAACCGCAAGCGGAAAGCCCGCCGCAATACTACGTCATATTACGAAGCGAAGCGGTGCCGCTGGATGGCAGCATTGCCAATATCCATGCCGCAAATGCCGCCGCGCCCCTGCATTTGGCGGCGGATAATGTCGAATTCTATCTTGCCTTCCGGCTTTATTTCGGCAGCGCCAGCGTGCTGCAGCGTGTGCGCGCCGAACAAACCGGCGATGGCTGGCAGGCGACCCTGCGCGCGCAGGATAAAACCGGCACGCATGAAATGACGCTTTTGATCAGCAGCCGCGGCGAGGTGAGCGAAAGCCACAAAGAGCTGCGCAGCGATGATAAAATCACATCACTGCCGCCCTTCACCCCCCAAGGATAGGGCGCAAGGTCAAAGCGCGGCCGCCTGTTTTTGCAGCGTCACGTAATCTGTCTTGCCCGTGCCCAGCAGCGGAATGTCTGCCACCGTCTGGATCTGCTTGGGGATCGATAGTTCGTCGATGCCCAGTTCGCGGAAATGGCGCATGATGTCTTCGCCTTTCGCTTCCGGCTGCGTAGTGAATAAAATCAGCTTTTCGCCTTTCTTGTCGTCCTTGACGCTGACCACCGCGTGGTGCGTCTCGGGCCAGAGTTTTTGCAACGCAGCCTCGACCGCTGTCAGCGATACCATTTCACCGCCGATCTTGGCGAAACGTTTCATGCGGCCCTGAATGGTGATGTAACCGGCTTCGTCAATCGCGACGATATCGCCGGTGTCGTACCAGCCGTCTTCGGGCGGTTGCAGCACGCCGGGCATGTCGGATTTCAGGTATCCTTTCATGATATTGGGGCCGCTGATGACCAGTTTGCCGGCTTTTTCATCGATCCCCTCGATGCGCTCCAGCTTGGGCGTGATGCCGGGCAGCAGGCGGCCGACGGTGCCCGGCTTGTTATGCATGGGCGTGTTGATGCTGATGACGGGGGCGGTTTCGGTCGCGCCGTATCCTTCGAAAATGCGCACGCCGTATTTTTCTGCATAGACTTTGCGCGTCTCTTCCTTCAGCTTTTCCGCACCCGCGAAAATATAGCGAATAGCGTGGAAATCATACGGATGCGCAAAACGCGCATAACCGCCCAGGAACGTATCGGTGCCGAACAAGATCGTCGCGTTGGTGTCGTATACCAGCTCCGGCACAATGCGGTAATGCAGCGGCGACGGGTAGTAGAAGGTACGCAGACCCGACAAAACCGGCAAAAGCGTGCCGCCCGTCAAACCGAAGGAGTGGAACATGGGCAAGCAGTTGAACACGATATCGGTCGGGCCGAAATCTACCCGGCTGCCGATCTGGTGGCAGTTCGCGCGGATGTTCCGGTGCGACAGCACGACGCCCTTGGGCGTGCCTTCGGACCCTGATGTGAACAATACCACGGCGGCATCGTCGGGTTTCGCGGCCGGTTTGTGCAGGCGGTCCAGCATTTCCGGCCAGACACGCGCCAGCAGGGCATATAGCTTGTCGCCCGTGCCCAGTTGCTTGCGCAGGTCTTCCAGATACACCAGCGTCACGCCCGCGCCAGTTATGGCGGCAACAACGTTTTCAAGTTTGCCCATGTCGATGAACCGGCGCGACGTCAGCACATGCGTCAGCTTGGCCGTTTCGCAGGCGCTGGCAATCTGCGCGGGGCCAGCGGAGAAATTGAGCATCGCGGGCGCGCGGCGTATGGATTGCAGCGCAAAGAAACTGAGCACCGTGCCCGTCATGTTGGGCAGCAGCACGCCGACCGCAGGCACATCGCCCGTCACGGGTGGCAGCTGGCGGTTCAGCACACGGCCGAGCGCCATGGCGGCGCTGATCAGATGCATGTAATCCATCGGCTGGCGCTGCGGGTCTTCGGCAACCACATGGCCGCCGCCGTGCAGGCGGCGCGCACGCATCAGGGCGCGCATCATGGTTTCTTCGGAATCGCTGGCCTCGAACATCATGCCTGACATCAAATCGTACAGCTTCGATGCGGCCAGTTGACGGCGGCGGCGGCCGCGCGCGTCTTCGGGCAGCTGGAAATCACATGGCGGCAAAACCGTCAGCGTAATTTTGGGGAACAGGCGAATATGCACCTTGCCGCGCAGACGCGAAAACGGCGTATATTGCGCACCGTCAATACGAATAGGCAGTAAACGCGCATGCGCCTTGTCCGCGATCAGGCCGGGGCCTTCATAGACTTTCATCAGCGAACCCGTGACCGTGATGCGGCCTTCGGGGAAGATCATGGCGATTTTGTCTTGCTTGACCTCCTCCACCAGCGATTTGATCGCCATGGGGTTGGTGGGGTCAAGGGGGAAGGCATCGACCAGCGTCAAAAACGGCTTGATCCACCATTTGTTGGCGACATGCGTATTGACGGCGAAGGTGATTTTAACGGGCAGGTATGCCGCAACCAGCGCCGCATCCAGAAACGATGTATGGTTGGCGACAATCAGCACGCGCTTGCCCGCCGCTTCGAAATTTTCAAGACCTTTGATCTCGACGCCATAAGCCCAGCCGAGCACGGCACGCGCGATGGAACGCATCAAATCCTCCGGCAGTAAATGTACGATATAAAGCGCTGTCAAAATATTGCAAAGCGCCATGACAAGGAAAATGACGGGTATGGTGAACGACATTTGAATAAGAATGACGCAAACAACCGCCGACACCACCATGAACAAACTGTTCATGACGTTCAGCCCCGCAATGGTACGGGCCAGCATATTGCCCTGCGCGCGCTGCTGCACCATGGCATAAAGCGGCACGACAAACATACCGCCGCAGACCGCGATCAGAAACAGGTCGGCCATCACGCGCATGCCGCCCAGCGTCGATGCAAAGGCACCCGCCGTGACAAATTGCGTTTCATCGACGACATGCGACGCCGCATGACCGGTTGCGAAAAACAAATCAACGCCAAAAAGGGCCATGCCGATCGCAGCCAGCGGCACATAAGTTAATTGCACGCGCCCTTTGAGCAGTTTTTCGCACAGCACGGAGCCAACACCGATACCGATGGAAAAAAGCGTCAGCAGCAGCGTGACCACCGTTTCGTCGCTATGCAGATAGTCTTTGGCATAGGTCGGGAACTGCGTCAGGTAGGTCGCGCCCACGAGCCAGAACCACGAAATCGCCAGAATGCAGCGATATACAGCCACATCCTGCTGCGTATCGCGCATCATGCGGCCGGTTTCGCTCCAGAATTTCGGGTTGATTTTCAAATCCGGCATCGGGCCCGGCGCGGGCGGAATGGCGCGGCTGGAGATATACCCCGCGACGGCAACCGCGACGATAGCGATCGAAATCACCCACTCCCCGCCGCTCGACATCACCAGCAAGCCGCCCGCAATGGTGCCAAGCAGGATGGAGAGGAAGGTCGCCGCCTCTACATACGCATTGCCGGCCAGAAGCTCTTCGGGCTTCAGGTGCTGGGGCAAGATCGCGTATTTGACGGGGCCAAAAAATGCCGAATGCATGCCCATGCCAAACAGCAGGAACATCAAAATCCACACGTTCGGCAACACAAAGCCGATGGCAGCCAGCGCCATGAGACCAATTTCAGCCAGCTTGACCCAGCGGGCGATCGCCGCGCGGTCGTATTTGTCGGCCATCTGGCCGGCGGTCGCCGAGAAAAGAAAAAACGGCAGGATGAAAACACCCGCCGCCACCGGCACCAGCACCTGCGCATTCAGGCCCGATTGTTCGGCCAGACGGAAGGTGATGAGCATGAGCATCGCGTTTTTAAAAAGGTTATCGTTAAACGCGCCCAGAAACTGGGTGATGAAAAGCGGCAGGAAACGCCGCGTCTTCAGGATGCTCATGTTTTCTCCTTGCAAGGCGCGGGGCCTTTTCCTTTTATATTTTTACGCGGTGATGAACAGCCTTGCGGGCGCGGACCGTAGGGACCGCGCCCGCGCATGGCTTATTCCCAGTTATCTGCAACGTATTTGTCAAGCAGGCGGACGCCAAAGGACGACGCCCCCTTGGGCACGCCCGGACGGTCTTTGTTCGACCACGCCACGCCAGCGATATCCAGATGCGCCCATTTGACGCCGTCCTGAATAAAACGTTTCAGGAAATGCGCGCCAATCGCCGATCCGGCATCGCGGCCGCCGCTGATATTCTTCATGTCTGCGGCGGGACTGTCGATGGCTTTGTCCCATGCTTCATGCAGCGGCATTTGCCAAAGCGCTTCGCCGGTCGCCTTGCCTGCGCTGACCAGTTCCTGCGCAAAGCCATCGTCGTTTGCAAAGACGCCCGCATATTCATGCCCGAGCGCAATGATCATCGCGCCCGTCAGGGTGGCGAGATCGACGATATGCGTCGGCTTGAATTTTTCCTGCACGTACCAAAGCGCATCGCAGAGCACGAGGCGGCCTTCGGCGTCGGTGTTGTGCACTTCGATCGTCTGGCCCGACATCGATGTCACGATGTCGCCAGGGCGGTACGCTTCGCCCGACGGCATGTTTTCGGCAAGGCCGACGATGCCGATGACGTTCGCTTTCGCGCCGCGCGCGGCCAGCGCTTTCATCAGGCCGACAACCGTGCCCGCGCCCGCCATATCCCATTTCATTTCTTCCATGCCGGGGCCGGGTTTCAACGAAATGCCGCCGGTGTCAAACGTCACGCCCTTGCCGACGAAAGCCACGGGGCGCTGGCCTTTTTTGCCGCCCTTGTATTCCATGCTGACCAGGCGCGGCAGTCGCGCGCTGCCCCGACCGACCGCCAGAATGGCGCCCATGCCCAGTTTTGTCATGTCTTTGTCCGTCAGGACTTTCACTTCCACGCCCAGCGGCGCGAGCTCTTTTTTGATGATCGCGGCGAAGCTTTCGGGATACAGAACGTTCGGCACTTCGGATACCAGATCACGCGTCAGAAAAGCGCCTTCGGCCACTTTCTGGCCCGCGCTGAATGCTTTGCGCGCGCGCGCGGCGTCCTTCACCGTCACATGCAGGGTTTTCAACGTGGGCTTTTTATCCTTGGGTTCCCTGGTCAGGTATTTGTCAAAGCGGTAGGTATTGAGCAGCGCGCCGAGAGCGAAATGCGCCGCCGCCTCGTCTGCGGAAATCTTGCCCGCCTTCGCTTCGTCGTCGGGGAAGCTGACATCGGCCTGCACGGATTTACGCGCATTCAATTGTGCGCTGAGGGCGCTGCCGATTTTTTCAAAGCACAGCGTGCCCAGATCGGCCGGTTTGCCCAGGCCGGCCACAATAATATGGCCTGCCGATACGCCATCGGGGCCGGGGATAACCAGCAATTGCGCTTTTTTGCCGGCAAAGTCGGATGCCGCCACGGCGCGTTTGATCGCGCCCTTGGTTTTGCCATCGAGTGCCGCAGCCGCGGCGGTCAGGCGGGCGCCCTTGCCGTCTTCGGTTGCAAAAACAACCAGCGTATCGGCGTTTTTGGCGGGTTTCTGGTCAAACTGGATCTTGGCGGGGGTGCTGGTCATGACGGCTATTTTTCTTTCTTTTTGAGGCGGGAGAGGATAGAAACAAGACAATAGGCGCAAGCAATCCGCGGGATTGCCGGGATGCGCCGCCACAAAGATAATAATAGGGTGACAGGCGTTTCGCCACCCCCGGATGTAACGCCGATGCTGACAACACGGTATCTATTTAAAAACCTTTTTTCCGTAACGGTGTTTGTGGCCATTACGCTGGCTTTGGTTATCTGGCTCACGCAATCGCTGAAGCTTTTGGAGCTGGTCGCCAATTCCGACGCGCCGCCATCGCTGTTTTTGAAACTGGTCGCGCTGACGCTGCCAAGGTTCCTCGAAGTCATTCTGCCCCTTGCCCTTGTCGTCGGAACGCTGTTTACCTACAATAAAATGATTATGGATAACGAGCTGGTCGTCATGCGCGCCTGCGGGTTTGACCAGTTCACGCTGGCGCGTCCTGCGCTTATGCTCTGCGCGGGATTCATGGTCGTCATTCTTGCCATCACCAGCTTCCTGTCGCCTATGAGCCAGAGCGAGATGAAACAGCTGCGCCGCGAGATCAAGGCGCAATACTCCGCCTTTTTGCTGCGCGAGGGGGTTTTCAATACCTTCAGCAACGACCTGACCGTCTACGTGCGCCAGCGCGATGCGGCGGGCGACCTGCTGGGTTTGATGATCCACGACCGCCGCGATACCGACAAGCCCCCCGTGACCATCACCGCCAAACGCGGCCGCATTTTCATGAACGGCGAAGAGCCGAACATTCTGGTCTATGACGGCATGCGCCAGCAGATGGACCCGGCCAGCAACGTGGTATCGCGCCTGTTCTTCTCGCGCTATACGATCGAGATCAAGGGGCTGGAGGGGGAAACCAAAGAACGCTGGCGCGACGCAAGCGAGCGCACGGTGATCGAGCTGTTCAACCCCGACATGAACGACAAGCGCGACCGCAAGGCCGCCGAGGCGTTTTATGCAGAGGGGCATTTGCGCCTGCTCGCCCCGTTCAATACGCTCGGGTTCGCCCTGGTATCGCTGGCCTGCATTTTGCTGGGGCCGTTCAACCGCCGTGGACAGGGTAAAAAAGTACTGACCGCCGTAATGATCGTGATTGCGCTGCAGGCGGCGAATATGGGTCTTGGCAATGCGGCCAAGAAGTCACTCTCATTACTGCCCGTCTTGTACCTGCTGACCTTCGGGCCGATTTTCCTTTCGGCTTTTCTGATGCACCTGCGCGGGGAACAGTGGCTGATGGCGCGACTGCGCAAATGGCGCGGCAACCCGCCCGTGAGCACCGCGGAGGCAAAAGCATGATGACAGGCGCCACCACATTGTTCCGTTATATCATGCGGCATTTCCTGCTCAACTTCGCCGCGCTGCTGGCCGTGCTGCTGGGACTTGTTTTTATTTTCGACGTGATCGAGCTGATGCGCCGCGCCGCAGGCGCGGGCAACGTGCCGCTGGAGGCCGTGCTGGGCATGGCGGCATTGAAACTGCCCGAGGTGGGACAGCGCATCATTCCCTTTGGCGTGTTGTTCGGCGCGATTTATACCTGCTGGAAACTGAATAAAACGTCGGAGCTGGTCGTGATCCGCGCGGCGGGCATTTCGGCATGGCAATTCCTGAGCCCCATGATCTTCGGCGCGTTCCTGATCGGCATCGCGGCCACGGCGGCGGTCAATCCGGCGGGGTCTGTGCTGCTCGGCAAGTTCGAGCAGATGGAAACATCTTATTTCAACACATCGACCAATCTGGTGACGGTATCAAAAACGGGTATCTGGCTGCGCCAGCCGGCCGAGAACGGCTATACCCTGTTCCACGCCAACAGCTTTGACCAGCAAAACTGGCGCATGGCCGATGTCATCGTGTTTTTCTTTGACCGCGAGGACAATTTCCAGAAACGCGTCGACAGTCCGCAAGTATATCTGCGCGACGGATATTGGGAACTGACCGACGCGCTGGTCAATGACAGCGAGGGGGTGACGCGCGAAGACCTTTTCCGCCTGCCGACCGAGCTGACATCGCGCCAGATCGAAGAGTCCTTTGCCAATCCCGAGACGATTTCGTTCTGGGAGATCCCCGAATACCTCCGGATTATGACAGAGGCTGGGTTTTCGGGCACGCGTTTGTCGATCCATTTCCAGGCTTTGCTCGCCCAGCCCTTTTTGCTGGCAGCCATGATTTTACTGGCTGCGACATTTTCGCTACGCCCCCAAAGATTCGGGGGTACAGGGGTCATGATAGGCCTTGGCGTGGGCGTGGGTTTCTTTATATTCTTCATGGAATCCATTCTTCAGGCATTCGGTATTTCACAGAAGATCCCTGTGTATCTGGCCGCCTGGACCCCCGCCATCGTCAGTTTGCTGCTGGGCACCACGGCGCTCTTGCATATGGAAGACGGCTAGGGTTAAGAATTGAGTAATTATATACAGTTAAAGTTAATACAGGCCCCCTCTACGCGAGACACACATGTCCCCCTCCAGACTTTCTTCCCGCCAGATGATCTCCAAATCTTTCGCGCTTGTTCTTTGCGCCTTTGTACTGGCCAGCACACCCGGCTGCACCAGCGCGAAAAGCGAGCTGCAAAGCGGGGTCGTCCATGACCCGATCGAACCGTTCAACCGCGGCGTGTTCGCATTCAACGACGCGCTTGATCGCGCCGTGCTGGAACCGGTGGCCAAGGTTTACAACTTCATCACGCCCGACTTCTTCCGCGCGGGCGTCCAGAACTTCATGCGGAACCTCCGCACACCGCTGATCGTTGCCAATAACGTACTGCAGGGCGATTTCAAAGGTGCGGGCGTTGCCAGCGCGCGCTTTGTTATCAACACTGTAGGCGGTATCGGCGGCCTGTTCGATCTGGCCGGTGACAACGGCCTGCCCTATGAACCCGAAGATTTCGGCCAGACGCTGGCCGTTTGGGGTCTGGGCGAAGGCTTCTATATCGTTCTGCCGGTCGTGGGTCCGTCGACCCTGCGCGACACGGCGGGTATGGCGGTTGATACGTTTGCGGATCCTGTGCGCCTTTACGCATTCAACCGCGACGAAGAGTGGATTTACTACACGCGCGGTGCGGTCGAAGGTCTCGACAACCGTGCGCGCATGGTCAACGCGGTGCGCGATATGCGCCGCAACAGCCTCGACTATTACGCGGCTGTCCGCAGCGCCTATACGCAGAAACGCCGTTCGCTGGTGCGCGATGTGGCGCCTTCTGAAACGGCTCAGAAAGCGAAGCCGCAGGCCGTGCAGTACTATGACGAAGCTTGGGATTAATACCGATCCCTCGCGGCCAGATATCAGATAAGGAACTGACAATATGACTTTTGCTCTCTCGCGCCGCGTCCTGATGCTCGGCCTGGCTTTTGCTCTCTTGCTGCCCGCGGCGTCGGCCATGGCGCAAAAAAGCGATGCGGCCGCCTCGAAATTCATCCAGAAAATGGGTGATGTCGCGCTGACATCGCTGACGGACAAAGATCTCGCCTCGAAAGAGCGTGAAAAGCGTGTGCGCGACCTGCTGCGCCAGAATTTTGATGTCGAGGCCATCGGCAAGTTTGCCCTTGGCGGCCACTGGCGCACCATTACCCCCGCACAGCGCAGCGAATATCTGAAGCTGTTCGAAGACATGATCGTCAGCACCTACGCCCAGCGCTTCGGCGAATATTCGGGTCAACAGTTCAAAGTCGGCAGCACCAAACCGACGACCCGCAAGGGCGACAGCATCGTGAACAGCCAGGTCATCCAGAAAGATGGCCCGCCGCTGAACATCGAATGGCGCGTGCGTGAAAACGCCGGCCAGTTCAAAGTCATCGACGTATTCATCGAAAACGTCAGCATGGCGATCACCCAGCGTTCGGATTTTGACGCCGTGGTACAGCGTGGCGGCATTGACGGCCTGCTGAAAACCCTGCGCGAGCGTAGCAACTAAGTAGCCTTGACGCTTCACAAACAAAAAGCCCGCCGGTAAAACGGCGGGCTTTTTGTTTGTCTTATATCCGGTTTATTTCGGCGAAGGCTCCACCACCAGCGCGACAATCCGGCGCACGAGGGGCAATATCAGCAGCAGCGTCGGAAACGCAATCACCCACGATATCGCCCAACTATGCATCCAGCTGTGCACAAAGCCCGGCGCCAGCCCCATATGCGTAAAGGTGCTGATGCCCGACACAAGACAGCTCATGATCAGCGACAGCACCAGCGGAAAGACGAAAGGATAAAAACGATGCGGCAGCTTGCGTGAACGCAGGCCGCCGCATTTGTTTTCTTCGGTCATGCCCGTGCAGCCGCTCACGATGCGCGGCGCAGGGGTTTGTATTTGATACGGTGCGGCTGGTCGGCATCTTCGCCGAAGCGTTTCTTGCGGTCTTTCTCGTAATCTTCGTAGTTGCCTTCGAAGAACACGACCTGACTGTCGCCTTCAAACGCCAGAATATGCGTCGCTAGACGGTCGAGGAACCAGCGGTCGTGCGAGATAACAACCGCGCAGCCCGCGTAGTTTTCAAGCGCATCTTCCAGCGCGCCCAGCGTTTCCGTATCAAGGTCGTTGGTCGGCTCGTCAAGCAGCAGCAGGTTGGCAGGCGTTTTCATCATGCGCGCCATGTGCACGCGGTTGCGCTCCCCGCCCGACAGCACGCCGACTTTTTTCTGCTGGTCGGGGCCGCGGAAGCCGAAGGAGCCGCAATAAGCGCGGCTCGGCATTTCGCGTTTGCCGAGGGCGAGGATGTCGTTCCCTTCGGAGATTTCTTCCCACACCGTCTTGTTGGGATCCAGCGCATCGCGGCTCTGGTTCACATAGCCCATGGCGACGCTGTCGGCCACAGTGACGGTACCCGTATCGGGCGCTTCTTCGCCCGTGATCATGCGGAACAGCGTGGTTTTACCCGCGCCGTTGGGGCCGATGACGCCGACGATACCGCCCGGCGGCAGTTTGAACGACAGGTTTTCGATCAAGAGACGGTCGTCATAACCCTTAGATACGTTTTCAAATTCAACCACGTTTTGGCCCAGACGCGGCGGCACAGGAATAACAATCTGCGCCGTGCGTGTCTTTTCAAACTTCTGGCTTTCCGCCAACAAATCTTCATAGGCCGTGATACGGGCTTTGGATTTTGCCTGACGCGCCTTGGGCGATTGACGCACCCATTCCAGTTCGCGCGACAGGGTTTTTTCGCGGGCTTCCTGCTCGCGGCCTTCCTGCGCCAGACGCTTGGATTTGTTGTCGAGATATTCGGTATAGTTTCCCTCGTACGGGATGCCGCGGCCACGGTCGAGTTCAAGGATCCAGCCGGTGACGTTATCGAGGAAGTAGCGATCGTGCGTGACCATCACGACGGTGCCTTTGTAATCCAGCAGGTGGCGCTGCAGCCATGCGACCGATTCCGCATCCAGGTGGTTGGTCGGTTCGTCGAGCAGCAGCAGATCGGGCTTTTGCAGCAGCAGGCGGCACAGCGCCACGCGGCGTTTTTCACCGCCCGACAGGTTGGTGACGGCAGAATCGCCCGGCGGGCAACGCAGCGCGTCCATGGCGATTTCAATCGTACGCTCAAGGTTCCAGCCGTCGGCCGCATCGATGATTTCCTGCAGCTCCGCCTGGCGCGCCATTAGTGCATCGAAATCGGCATCTTCTTCGGCGAATTTCGCGCTGATCGCATCGAATTCATCGCGGGCGGCTTTGACGTCGCCCATCGCTTCCATCACGTTTTCAATGACGGTCTTGTTCGGATCCAGCTGCGGCTCCTGCGGCAGGTAGCCCACGCGCGCGCCCTCGGCAGACCACGCCTCGCCCTGAAAATCCTTTTCGATGCCCGCCATGATTTTCAGCAGCGTCGATTTACCCGAGCCGTTGGGACCCAGCACGCCGATTTTCACACCAGGCAGAAAGCTCAGGTAAATATTCTCCAGCACCTTTTTCCCGCCTTGGTAGGTCTTGGACAGGTCTTTCATCACATAAACGTACTGGTATGCTGCCATATCTTTGATTTCCTTGCATTTTTCGGCTTTATTTGCGCAGCCGGGGCGCGAAAAGCCTGTATTCTATAAACGAATGCCTTTTTAGCATTCCCCCCGCATGGGTTCAATTGCTTGTTCGCACCTGAATTTATGCTGATATTTTATATATTTAGGGCACGCAGGGCGCACGTCCAGCCATGGACAAAATAATAGACAATCCCGCGCCCGCATTGTTTATGATGCGGTTCACGAAAAACGAGGCCGCCGCATGGATATCACCGCAAATTTTGACCTGACCCCTCATAACACGCTCGGCCTTGGGGCACGCGCGCAGCTGGGCGTCTATGTGACCGCGCCCGCACAGGTCGCTACACTGGCCAGACGCGCGGCGGCCGAGGGGTTGCCCCTGCGCATTATTGGCGAGGGCAGCAATATCATCCTGCGCGACATCATCCCCGCCGCCGTCGGCATCATGGCCACCAAAGGCATCTCGGTACACGAAACGGACGACAGCTTTATCGTGACGGCACAGGCCGGCGAAAACTGGTCGGACTTTGTCGACTGGACGATTGCGCACGGCATGGGCGGGCTTGAAAACCTGACGAGCATTCCGGGCACCGTTGGCGCCGCGCCGATTCAAAACATCGGCGCCTATGGCCTTGAAGTCGCCGAGCGCATGTCAAGCCTGACTGCCTATGACACAGACACGCAGCAAACATGCACCTTCAGCCGCGATGATTGCGCGTTTTCGTATCGTCAGAGCATGTTTAAACGCACGCCTAACCGTTATATCGTGCTGGATGTCACATTCGCGTTGCCGAAAAAATGGCAGCCGATCTTGAACTATGCGGGGCTGGATACGCTGCCGCCGGATGCCGATGCCGCCGCCATCCGCGACCGCGTGGCATCCATCCGCCGCGATAAATTGCCGGACTGGAAAACGCTGGGTAATGTCGGCTCGTTCTTTCACAACCCCATCGTGCCCGCAGCGCTGGCGGATAAAATCGACGGCGTGCCCAAATATGCGCAGGCGCATACCAGTGATGTGAAGTTGTCAGCCGCATGGCTGATCGAAGCCTGCGGACTGAAAGGCTACCGCGACGGGGCGGTCGGCACGTACGAAAAACACGCGCTGATCGTGGTCAATCATGGCGGCGGCACCTACAGCGACATCGCCCG
>VFQP010004121.1_pt1 | contig 13947 bp, 12 predicted proteins | sample 3512351 | NCBI WGS metagenome assembly VFQP01 (sample SAMN10412372, study PRJNA504923) | tailings metagenome | isolation source: Relicate 1 Philex TSF1 revegetated site | place: Philippines: Tuba, Benguet | collected 2017-08-29 | reverse complement strand
CAAGCCGGTACGCATTGGTGTGAACTAGGGCAGCCTGGACCAGGACCTGCTCGCGCGCATCATGGACGAAAACGCCCAGCGCGCGCAGCCGTGGCCCGCGCAAAGCGTGATGGTGGAAGCGCTGATCACGTCGGCGATCGAATCGGCGCAGAAGGCCGAGGAAATCGGCCTGCCGGGCAACCAGATCATCCTGTCGTGCAAGGTGTCGCAGGTGCAGGAACTGGTCGCGGTGTACCGTGACCTCTCGCGTCGTTGCGACTACGCGCTGCATCTGGGCCTGACCGAGGCCGGCATGGGCAGCAAGGGTATCGTGGCCTCGACGGCGGCGCTGTCGGTGCTGCTGCAGGAAGGCATTGGCGATACGATCCGCATCTCGCTGACGCCGGAACCGGGCGCGCCGCGCGAGAAGGAAGTCTACGTCGGGCAGGAAATCCTGCAGACGATGGGCCTGCGCAATTTCACGCCGATGGTGATTGCATGCCCGGGCTGCGGCCGTACCACGAGTACCACGTTCCAGGAACTGGCGGCGAGCATCCAGTCGCACCTGCGCGAGCAGATGCCGGTCTGGAAGACTGAATATCCCGGCGTGGAAGAGATGGACGTGGCCGTGATGGGCTGCATCGTCAACGGTCCAGGCGAAAGCAAGCACGCCAATATCGGCATCTCGTTGCCGGGCTCGGGCGAATCGCCGGCCGCACCGGTGTTTGTCGATGGCGTCAAGGTCAAGACCTTGCGCGGCGAGAACATTGCCCAGGAGTTCCAGGCGATCGTCGACGAATACGTTCGTACGCACTATGGTCCGGGTGCAAAACAGGCTGCCGTGGCAGCCGAGGCAACGCAGTAAGCAAGGGCGCGGGCGCAACGGCGCCCGGCGCATTCTGCAATCACGAAGAAGACATGAGCGAAGACAAGACGAAGGCCGCCAAGGCACTGCAGGGCGTGAAGGGCATGAACGACATGCTGCCCGCCGACGCCCCGCTGTGGGAGATGTTTGATAACGCCGCGCGCAGCATGCTGCGGGCCTATGGCTACCAGCAGATCCGCACGCCGATCGTCGAGCAAACGCAGCTGTTCGTGCGCGGTATCGGCGAGGTGACCGATATCGTCGAGAAGGAAATGTATTCGTTCACCGATTCGCTGAACGGCGAGAACCTGACGCTGCGTCCGGAAGGCACCGCCGCGGCCGTGCGTTCCACGATCGAGCACAACCTGCTGTACGACGGCCCGAAGCGTCTCTGGTACACCGGCCCGATGTTCCGTCACGAGCGTCCGCAACGCGGCCGCTATCGCCAGTTCCATCAGCTCGGCGCGGAGGCGCTCGGTTTCGCGGGCCCCGACGTCGATGCGGAAATTATCCTGATGTGCCAGCGCCTGTGGGACGACCTGGGCCTGGTCAACGTGCGTCTGGAACTGAACTCGCTTGGCCAGGCGCACGAGCGCGCCGCGCACCGCGAAGAGCTGATCAAGTACCTCGAAGGCTTCAAGGACATCCTCGACGAGGACGGCAAGCGTCGCCTGTACACCAATCCGCTGCGCGTGCTGGATACCAAGAATCCCGCGCTGCAGGAAATGGCGGCGAACGCGCCGAAGCTGATCGACTTCCTTGGCGAGGAATCGCTGGCCCACTTCGAAGGCGTGCAGCGGATCCTGAAGGCGAACAATATTCCGTTCAAGATCAATCCGCGCCTGGTGCGTGGCCTGGACTACTACAACCTGACCGTGTTCGAGTGGATCACCGACAAGCTCGGTGCCCAGGGCACGATCGCCGGCGGTGGCCGTTACGATCCGCTGATCCAGCAGATGGGCGGCAAGTCCGCGCCGGCCTGCGGCTGGGCCATGGGAATCGAGCGCATCATCGAACTGCTGCGCGAGGAAAAGCTGGTGCCCGAGGCGCAGGGCTGCGACGTCTACATGGTCCACCAGGGCGAGGCCGCCAGCCTGCAGGCGATGATTGCCGCGGAACGGCTGCGCGATGCAGGCCTGGACGTGGTGCTGCATGCCACGCCCGATGGCAAGAGCGGCAGCTTCAAGTCGCAGATGAAGCGTGCCGATGCGAGTGGCGCATCCTTTGCCGTTATCATTGGCGACGACGAAATCGCTGCCGGCACAGCGCAGGTCAAGCAGTTGCGCGGCGGTAGTGCGGCCGAAGGCGGTCCGCAGACCAGCGTGCCGGCCGAGGAAGTCGTCGACTTCATCATCGATGCGATGGTGAATGAAATCGAAGCGGATGACGACGAGGACGACGAGCAGTAAGTCAGCCGTCAAATTCGTACTGCACGGCCGCGGTCCGGGCCGGATGCAGTCGTGTCAAATTCAATCAACGCGGGTAACTGCCTCGACATGGCTTACGATCTAGAAGAACAGGAACAGCTTGAGAGTCTCAAGGCCTGGTGGAAACAGTACGGCAATACCGTGACCTGGGCGCTGATTGTCGCCTTGCTGGCGTTTGCCGGCTGGTCCGGCTGGAACTACTGGCAACGCAGCCAGGCACGTGACGCCGCACAACTTTACGAGCAGGTGACCAAGGCCGCTGAGGCGCGCGACGCCGAGCGCGTCAAGCGCGCGGCCACCGACCTGGAAGACAAGTTCGGCCGTACCGCCTATGGTCCGATGAGCGCGCTGACCGCGGCCAAGGTGCTCTACGATGCGGGCGACCTGGCCGGTGCCAAGACGCAGCTGCAATGGGCCATCGATCATGGCGGCGATGACTACGCCCCGCTGGCGCGTGTTCGGCTGGCCGGCGTGCTGCTCGACGAAAAGGCCTATGACCAGGGCCTGGCATTGCTGAAGGATGCGCCTGCCCAGTATGAGGCACTGTTCGCCGATCGCCGTGGCGACCTGCTGGCGGCGCAGGACAAGCGTGATGAAGCTCGCACGGCGTATCGCCGCGCGCTGGAAAAGCTGGGTGCGGCCGAGGCCGGCATGCGCCAGATCATCCAGTTCAAGCTCGACGCGCTGGGTACCGCGTGAGCGGACCGCGGACCCTTTCATAAAATTCTGGATCGCATCCTATGACGTCATTGCTTCGCACAGCCGCAACCCGCACGCTCGTGGCCGGCACCTGCCTGGGCCTGCTGGCGGGCTGCTCGCTGTTCAGCAAGGAAAACAAGCACCCTCCCACCGAACTGAAGCCGATCTCGGCGACCCTGTCGGTCAAGCAGGCCTGGAAGGCCGACGTTGGCAAGAGCGGCGAGTACGTGATGGCGCCGGTGGCCGCCGGCAATGCGGTGTTCGTGTCGGGCAAGAGCGGCGCGGTCATGGCGATCGACGCCACCAATGGCCAGACGCTGTGGAAGGCCAAGACCGATCTCGACCTGACCTCGGGCCCCGGTACTGACGGCGATGTGACGGCGGTTGCGGGCGAGAAGGGCGCGATCTATGCGTTCGACAAGAGCGGCAAGCAGCTCTGGAAAAAGCAGATCAACGGCGAGGTGCTGTCGGCCCCGCTGGTAGGCAACGGCCTCGTGGTGGTGCGTACCACCGACACGCGCCTGATCGGCCTCGATGCCGGCACCGGCGACCGCCGCTGGATCTACCAGCGCTCGCAGACGCCGCTGAACCTGCGCGCTGCCATGGGGATGGTATTCGCCGGCGACGGCATCGTGACCGGCTTCCCCGGCGGCAAGCTTGGCGTGCTGGCGCCGGGCAACGGCGTGCTGCGCTGGGAAAGCACGGTGTCGTATCCGAAGGGCGTGTCCGAAATCGAGCGCCTGAACGATGTGACGGGTGTCCCGGCGGTGCTGGGTCGCCAGGTGTGCGCCACGACGTTCCAGGGCCGCATCGCGTGCCTGGAACTGGCCAATGGCCAGCCGCAGTGGGGCAAGGATTTCTCGTCGCCGATGGGGCTGGCGCAGGACGACAGTTCGCTGTTTGCCAGCGATGAATCGTCGACCGTGTTCTCGTTCGATCGCCAGAACGGCAATGAACGCTGGAAGAACACGGACCTGCGCTATCGCAGCCTGGGCGCGCCGGTGGCGGTGGGCCGCTCGGTGGCCGTGGGTGACTTTGAAGGGTTTGTGCACTTCCTGTCGCGGGAAGATGGCCAGGTCCTGGCGCGCATGAAGACCGATGGCAGCGCGATCAGCGCGGCACCGGTGATGGCGGGTCAGACGCTGGTGGTGCAGACCCGCGACGGCGATATCTACGGTTTCGTGCCGAACTGATCGCCAACGCACGCAAGCCCGCCCGTGCCCCTGTCGCGCGGGCGGCGCCAATCCGGTAGCATGATCCCTGGTCGTGCCAACAATAGCGGATCGGGGCAGGTGCCACGCATCCGCTAGACAGGAAAAGCGGCCAGCCGTGCATGGGCACGGTGGTTGTCGGATCAACATGACTCCGGAATTGCTGGGGGACGGCGCAAGCCGCCCCCTGTTTCCGTTTATTGAATGAAACCAGTTATCGCAATCGTCGGCCGCCCCAATGTGGGCAAGTCGACGCTATTCAATCGCATGACCCGCTCGCGCGACGCACTCGTCGCGGACCTGCCGGGTCTGACGCGCGACCGCCACTATGGCGAGGGGCGCATCGGCGATCGTCCGTTCATCGTGATCGATACGGGCGGTTTCGAGCCCGTGGCCAAGGACGGCATCGTTGCCGAGATGGCCAAGCAGACGCGCCAGGCCGTGGTGGAAGCCGATGTCGTGATCTTCCTGGTCGATGGCCGTCTGGGCCTGGCGCCGCAGGATCGCGTGATTGCCGACTACCTGCGCAAGACCGGTCGTCGCGTTCTGCTGGCCGTGAACAAGGCCGAGGGCATGAAGTACACCTCGGTGGCGGCGGATTTCTACGAGTTGGGCATGGGCGATCCGTGCGCGATCTCGTCGACCCACGGCGACGGCGTCAATGAGCTGGTAGACGAAGCGCTCGACCTGGCCATTCAGGAGCGTCCGGAGCTGGCCGAGCAGGACGACGGCGCCCAGCGCGGCGTCAAGATCGCCATCGTGGGGCGACCCAATGTGGGCAAGTCCACGCTGGTCAATACGCTGATTGGCGAGGAGCGCGTGATTGCGTTCGACATGCCCGGCACCACGCGCGATGCGATTTATGTGGAGTTCGAGCGTGGCGGCAAGCCGTACACGCTGATCGACACGGCCGGGCTGCGCAAGCGCGGCAAGGTGTTCGAGGCCATCGAGAAGTTCTCGGTGGTGAAGACGCTGCAGTCGATTGCCGATGCCAACGTGGTGGTGCTGCTGCTCGATGCGCAGCAGGACATCTCCGAGCAGGATGCGCATATCGCCGGCTTTATCGTGGAATCGGGTCGTGCACTGGTAGTGGGCGTGAACAAGTGGGATGGCCTCGATGGTCATGCGCGCGATCGCATCAAGCACGATCTGGAGCGCAAGCTGCAGTTCCTGAGTTTTGCGAATGTCCACTATGTCTCGGCGCTCGCGCGTACCGGTATTGGTGCGTTGCTGCGCTCGGTGGACGACGCCTATGCGGCCGCCATGGTCAAGCTGCCGACACCGCAACTGACACGCGTGCTCAATGAGGCGGTGGAATTCCAGCAACCGAAGCGTTCCGGTGTATCGCGCCCCAAGCTGCGCTATGCGCACCAGGGTGGGTCCAATCCGCCGATCGTCATCATTCACGGCAATGGCCTGCAGAACGTGACTGATTCGTACAAGCGCTACCTGGAAAACCGTTTCCGTACGGCGTTCAAGCTCAAGGGCACGCCGTTGCGCATCGAATTTCGTACGAACAAAAACCCGTATGCGGAATCGAAGGATTGAGCCCAAAAGGTGCCGTTCCTTGCGTCCAAGTTTCGTTTGCGTTCGTTTGGAACTGCGGCTAAATTCACGGTAGCAGGGGGAGCCCTGCTCGTTGATGCCAGCCTGGTACCGTTTTGATCTTTTTTCTGGCGCGTTTTTGCGCCGACTGACTTGAACCGGGGACTTTCGTCCCCATGATCCATCACTAAATCTATAAATTTGGAGTGTGCCATGAGCAACAAAGGGCAATTGCTACAAGACCCGTTCCTGAACGCGCTGCGCAAAGAGCACGTGCCGGTTTCCATCTATCTCGTCAATGGCATCAAGCTGCAAGGCAATATCGAGTCGTTTGACCAGTACGTCGTCCTGCTGCGCAATACTGTGACGCAGATGGTCTACAAACATGCGATTTCCACCGTCGTGCCCGCGCGCGCGGTCAATTTCCGTGTGGATGATTCCACCGAGGGCTGATTCTGCCTCGTTCGTGGACGGCCGCATCCGCATGCGGCCGTCGCATTGCATGTCCCCGGCGCTGCCGTCCAGCAGGCCGAACCGCCTGAACTGCCCGAGCCGTCCGAATCGTTGTTGTCGGGCTGCGCGCCGCGCAACCATCTCCCGATCGAACCCTCGTCCGACCCTGAGCCTGGTGGCATCCAGGTGTGGCAGGTTGTCGCAGTTCGCCCGGTTATTGTCCTGACAACCGCTTTCAACCAATTTTCTCCGGCGCTCCGCGTCTTCCCGCTTGCAATCCAGAGCTACCTCACAGACCGAACCTTCGCGCGCCATCCTAGTTGGCGTGGATTTCGGCAAGCATGACTTCCAGGAAAGCCTTTCCGAGCTGGCGCTGCTGACCAGCACGGCTGGCTCGGTGCCGGTGCACACGCTGACCGGCAAGCGTTCGCGCCCCGATCCGGCGCTGTTCATCGGATCGGGCAAGGCGGAAGAGCTCAAGCAGGCGGCGGACGCGCTGGACGCCGACGTGGTCGTGTTCAATCATGCATTGAGCCCGGCCCAGCAACGTAATCTCGAACGCTTCCTGAACTGCCATGTGATCGACCGCACCGGCCTGATCCTCGACATCTTCGGCCAGCGTGCGCAAAGCCACGTGGGCAAGGTGCAGGTGGAACTGGCGCAGGTGCAATACCAGGCGTCGCGGCTGGTTCGCGCCTGGAGCCACCTTGAACGCCAGAAGGGCGGGATCGGCATGCGCGGTGGTCCCGGTGAACGCCAGCTCGAACTCGATCGCCGGATGCTCGATGATCGCGCGAAGCGACTCAAGACCGATCTGGCACGCCTGCAACGCCAGCACCATACGCAGCGCCGTGCGCGCGCGCGCAACGACACGCTGAGCATTTCGCTGGTCGGCTACACCAACGCGGGCAAGTCGACGCTGTTCAATTCGCTGACCAAGGCCCGCGCCTATGCCGCGGACCAGTTGTTCGCGACACTCGACACCACATCGCGGCGCCTGTTTCTCGACGGGCTGGGCAATGTGGTGCTGTCCGATACCGTCGGCTTCATCCGTGACCTGCCGACGCAACTGGTGGCGGCGTTCCGTGCCACGCTCGATGAAACCGTGCATGCGGACCTGCTGCTGCATGTGGTGGATGCATCGAGCCCGGTGCGCCATGAGCAGATCGAGCAGGTGAACCGTGTGCTGGCGGAAATCGATGCCTCGGACATTCCGCAGATCGTGGTCATGAACAAGATCGACGCGGCCCCCGAGCTGCTCGAGCAGGGGCCGCGCATCGAACGCAACGAAGAGGGTGTGCCGACGCGCGTGTTCGTTTCCGCGCGCGATGGCCTGGGCCTCGACGGGTTGCGCGAGTCGCTGGTCGACGTGGCGCGCTGGCTGGCCGAACGGCCCGGCGAACCAGCTCCCTTTGACCCGCGGCTTGAAGGCATGCCGTTGTCTGCCAGCGAGGGCGACGAGGAAGCCGATGACCTCGATGACGGCGCTGGCGATGCTGGCGATGGGGTCGAAAGTGACCCGGATCGAGGAGCCAACGCCCCGCACTGACCGTCGTTGACTGAGAATCGGCTGATAATCGCCGCCTGATTGGGGGAATTTGAGCAAAAGTGATCAAGATGGCTGCTAGAATCCCCCTGTTCCAACTTTCCCGGACCCGTGCTCTACATGCCCCTGTTCCCTCGGAATCCTGACTCGCACTTCGTGCCCGGCAGCCGCACCGCGCGCGCTGCACGCTGGCCGCGCCTGCGCGCCATCTTCTCGTTGAACGATCCTCGCTGGGGTCGCAACGGACAGGATGATGAAGACAAGGACAAGAGTCGCCAGCAGAACCAGCGTCCGCAGGACGGTCCGCCCGATCTCGACGAACTCTGGCGTGACTTCAATCGCCGCCTGAGCGGCCTGCTGGGCCGCAAGGACAATGGCGGCGGCGGCCAGGGCTTCGGCAATGGCTCGCGTCCGTCGGGCAAGGGCTCGAATGTCGGTGTCGGCGTGATCGTCGGGGCCGTCATCGCCATCTGGCTGGCCAGCGGCTTCTTTATGGTGCAGGAAGGGCAGACCGCCGTGATCCTGCAGTTCGGCAAGTTCAAGTACACCACGGGCCCCGGTATCAACTGGCGCGCGCCGTGGCCGATCCAGTCGGCCGAAGTGGTGAACCTGTCGGCGGTGCGTTCGGTGGAAGTAGGCCGTGCCACGTCGATCAAGGACAGCAACCTGAAGGACTCGTCGATGCTGACGCAGGACGAGAACATCATCGACGTCCGCTTCACGGTGCAGTACGACATCCAGGACGCCAGCGAGTTTTTGTTCTTCAACAAGACCGAACGCGGTGGCGATGAAGAACTGGTGACGCAGGCGGCCGAAACGTCGGTGCGCGAAATCGTGGGCCGCAACCGCATGGATTCCGTGCTGTACGAAAACCGCGAGCAGATTGCGCAGGGTCTGGCCAAATCGATCCAGTCGATCCTGACCGCCTACAAGACCGGTATCCGCGTGATCTCGGTGAACGTGCAGAGCGTGCAACCGCCCGAGCAGGTCCAGGCCGCGTTCGACGACGTGAACAAGGCCAGCCAGGATCGCGAACGCGCGATCAGCGAAGGACAGGCCTATGCCAATGACATCCTGCCGCGCGCCAAGGGTACCGCTGCGCGCCTGAAGGAAGAGTCCGAAGCGTATCGCGCCCGCGTGGTCGCACAGGCCGAGGGTGACGCGTCCCGCTTCCGTTCGGTGCAGACCGAATACGCGAAGGCGCCGCAGGTTACGCGCGACCGTATCTATCTGGAGACCATGCAGCAGATCTACAGCAATTCGAACAAGATCCTTGTCGACGCCAAAGCGGGCAACAACCTGCTGTATCTGCCGCTGGACAAGCTGATGTCGCAGGTGCAGTCGTCCAGCGCGCCCACGGCGGCGCCGGGCACGAATGCGCCGCCCGCGCCCGATTCGACCACGCCGGACATCCGTTCACGTGAGTCGATGCGCAACCGCGATCGCGACGTTCGCTAAGGAGACCTGTCATGAACCGACTGATTTCCTTCGCTATTGGCCTGTTTATCCTGCTGGCCGTTGCTTCGTCGATGCTGTTCGTAGTGGATCAGCGCCAGTACGCGGTGGTCTTCGCGTTCGGCGAGATCAAGCAGGTGGTGCGCGAGCCGGGCCTGCATTTCAAGTTGCCGCCGCCGCTGCAGAACGTGGTTTTCATGGACCGTCGCCTGCAGACGATCGACGTGGCAGCCAATGAACGTTTCCTGACCGCCGAGAAGAAGTCGATGGTGGTGGACTGGTTCGTGAAATGGCGCATTACCGATCCGCGCAAGTTCTTCGTGGCGTTTGGCGGCAACGTGCGCGGCGCGCAAGACCGCATGACGCAGCGTATCGATGCCGTGGCACGTGAGGAGTTCGGCAAGCGTACCGTCACCGACGTGGTGGCCGGCGAGCGCGAGAAGGTCATGCAGAACATCCGTTCCGGCATGGCCGAGTATGCGCAGTCCGTGGGTGTCGAGATCCTCGATGTGCGCCTGAAGCGTGTGGACCTGCTGCCGGCGATCAGCGAGTCGGTCTATCGCCGCATGGAAGCCGAGCGCAAGCGCGTGGCCAACGAACTGCGTTCGACCGGTGCCGCCGAAGGTGAGAAGATTCGTGCTGATGCCGATCGTCAGCGTGAAGTGGTGCTGGCTGAAGCGTACCGCGACGCGCAGATGGTAAAGGGTGAGGGCGATGCCAAGGCTTCACAGATCTACGCCGACGCGTTTGGCAAGGATCCGAGCTTCGCGCAGTTCTGGCGCAGCATGGAAGCCTATCGCAACACGTTCCGCGACAAGGGCAACGTGATGGTGCTCGAGCCGAACTCCGACTTCTTCCGCTATATGCGTTCGGCAGGTGGCAACGCCGCGCCGGCGGCGTCGGGCGGCAAGAAGTAGCGCGCAGACCGCGCACCGGGCGCATAGGCGCCCTGATCGCAATATTCGACAGAACCCCGGTCCGCCCGGGGTTTTGTCCGGCTGGAGGGGCCGCTCCCCACTAGCCCGTTTTTGATAGAAGAGACCCCCATGTCCAACCGCTGGCTCCTGCCCGAAAACATTGCCGACGTCCTGCCGTCGGAAGCGCGCAAGATTGAAGAACTGCGCCGCCGCATGCTGGACCTGTTCCGCACCTATGGCTACGAGCTGGTCATGCCGCCGATGCTTGAGTACCTGGAGTCATTGCTGACCGGTACCGGCCACGATCTCGACCTGCGCACGCTGAAGCTGGTGGACCAGTTGTCTGGCCGCACCATGGGCCTGCGCGCCGATATCACGCCGCAGGTGGCGCGGATCGACGCCCACCTGCTCAATCGCCCCGGCGTGACGCGCCTGTGCTATGCGGGCAATGTGCTGCACGCGCGTCCGGCTGGCTTCCATGCCACGCGCGAACCGATCCAGATTGGCGCCGAGATCTATGGTCATGCCGGCCTTGAGGCGGACGTCGAGATCCAGGAGCTGATGCTGGCCGCATTGCAGGCCGCCGGGTTGACCGACATCCGCCTGGACCTGTGCCACGCCGGGATTCTCGAGGCCTTGTTGGCGGCGCTGCCGTCGGTGCGCCAGATCGAGGACGCGCTGTTTGCCGCGCTGGAGACCAAGGATGTGCCCGCGCTGCGCGAACTGACGACCGGGCTGCCTGCTACCGAGCGCGACGCGCTGCTGGCCTTGCCGACGCTTTATGGCGGCATCGAAGTGATCGAGCGCGCGCGCACGACGCTGCCGGCCAGCCCGGCAATTGGCCGTGCGCTGGACGAGCTGGCGGCGCTGGCAAGCCAGGTGAGCGGCGCCAGCGTGAACATCGACCTTTCCGATTTGCGCGGTTACCACTATCACAGTGGCGTGATGTTTACGGCCTATGTTGCCGGTTTGCCGAACTACGTGGCCCGGGGCGGCCGCTATGACAAGGTTGGCGAAGCATTCGGCCGCGCGCGTCCGGCTACCGGATTCTCGCTGGACCTGCGCGAAGTAGCTGCGCTGTCGCCGGTCCAGGTGCGCGCCCTGGCCATCTTTGCGCCGTGGGACGCCGACCCTGCGCTGCGCGCAACCATTGCCACGCTGCGCGCAGCGGGCGAGATCGTGATCCAGTCGCTGCCGGGCCACACGCACGAACTCGACGAATTCAATTGCGACCGGCAACTGCTGCGCCAGGGCGATGCCTGGGTAGTGGTGCCGCGCTGATTTGGCGGGCCGGCCGTTTGCGTCGGCTCATTCCTAGTGCTCTCAAATGACGTTTGCTGCCCGCGGCGGCCTGTTATCGCCCGGAAAGGCATGCAAACGTCTGTTATACGGGTGCCCGAAAAACGGGAACCGTCCGGCAACGAGAGTAGAATACGTTTTTAACCTTCTGACCAATTCAACATGTCCGCATCCGCAGTAAGCCAGGGACGCAATGTCGTCGTGATCGGAACCCAGTGGGGTGACGAAGGCAAAGGGAAAATCGTCGATTGGCTTACCGACCAGGCAAAAGGCGTGGTGCGGTTCCAGGGCGGCCACAACGCTGGCCACACGCTCATCATCGGCGGCAAGAAGACCATCCTGCGACTGATCCCGTCGGGAATCATGCGCGAAGGCACCGTCTGCTATATCGGCAATGGTGTGGTGCTGTCGCCCGAAGCACTGTTCCGCGAAATCGAAGAGCTCGAAGCCGCTGGGCTGCAAGTGCAGAACCGCCTGCGCATTTCCGAAGCCACCACGCTGATCCTGCCGTACCACGTTGCCATCGACAAGGCGCGTGAAGCGCGCCGCGGCGCCGCCAAGATCGGCACCACGGGTCGCGGCATTGGCCCGGCCTATGAAGACAAGGTGGCGCGCCGCGCGCTGCGCGTACAGGACCTGTTCGATCCGAAGCATTTCGCCGAACGCCTGCGCGAGAACGTGGAGTTCCACAACTTCATGCTGACCCAGTACCTGGGCGCCGAAGCCGTGGACTACCAGCAGATCCTCGACGAGATGCTGGCCTACGCGCCGCGTCTGAAGCCGATGGTGGCCGACGTGTCGGCCGAGCTGTACGCGGTGAATGCTGCGGGCGGCAACCTGATGTTCGAGGGTGCGCAGGGCACGCTGCTGGACGTGGACCATGGCACCTACCCGTTCGTGACGTCGAGCAACTGTGTGGCCGGTGCGGCCGCCGCGGGTGCCGGTGTTGGCCCGGGTCGCCTGAACTACATCCTGGGCATTACCAAGGCGTACTGCACGCGCGTGGGCGCTGGCCCGTTCCCGAGCGAACTCTACGACAACGACAACCCGGCCCGTCAGGACGCCGTGGGCGTACGCCTGGCCAATGTCGGCAAGGAATTCGGCTCGGTGACCGGCCGTCCGCGCCGTACCGGCTGGCTCGACGCCGCCGCGCTGAAGCGCTCGGTGCAGATCAACGGCGTTTCGGGCTTGTGCATGACCAAGCTCGACGTGCTCGATGGCCTGGAAACGCTGAACCTGTGCGTGGGCTATGAGCTCGACGGCAAGCGCGTGGACATCCTGCCGCGCGGTTCGGACGCCGTGGCTGCCTGCGTGCCGGTGTACGAGGAATTCCCGGGCTGGAACGAATCGACGTTTGGCGTGAAAACCTGGGATGCGCTGCCGGAAGCGGCACGCGTGTACCTGAAGCGCATCGAGGAAGTGGTTGGTATTCCGATCGACATGGTTTCGACCGGTCCGGACCGCGACGAAACGATCCTGCTGCGTCATCCGTACCAGGTCGCCTGAGTCAGCAAAAATACCCGTGAGCATGACCGTGGCGCCACGAGCGCCGCGGCCTCACAAAAGCCTTCGGCCCGCGATATGCGGGCCGATGCTTTATCGATTGGCCATTGATACAAGAAAGACGCCATGAACCTGCCTACCAATGATGAAGAGAACCTGTGGGTCTCGTGGGACGAGTACCACCGCCTGGTTGCACGCCTGGCATTGAACGTGCACGAGTCGGGCTGGAAGTTCGACAAGATCCTGTGCCTGGCGCGCGGCGGCCTGCGCGTGGGCGACCAGATGTCGCGCATTTTTGACGTGCCGCTGGCCATTCTGGCTACGAGCTCATACCGCGAAGCTGCCGGTACGCAGCAAGGCGATCTCGATATCGCGCAATACATCACGATGACCCGCGGCGAGCTGACCGGCAAGATCCTGCTGGTCGATGACCTCGTCGATTCGGGCGTGACGCTGGAACGCGTGGGCCGTCACCTGAAGGAGCGCTATCCTGCCGTGACCGACGTACGTTCGGCGGTGCTCTGGTACAAGGCCTGCTCGAAGGTCGAGCCCGATTACCACGTGACGTTCCTGCCGTCGAACCCGTGGATCCACCAGCCGTTCGAGGAATACGACACGCTGCGTCCGCATAACCTTGCGGCCTGGCTCAAGCGCGGCAAACGCGCCAGCCTGCTGGACGACGATTCGGCAGCATAGGTTTGCTGTCGCTTCGTGTCCCTCTCCCGCCTGCGGGAGAGGGACGCACCCACCGAGGTAGTCAATACCCCACCGTGAATCGCTCACGCGTGTGCTTCGGCTGCTCGATCTCATCGAGCATCGCAATCGCAAAGTCCTCCATCGAAATCCAGCTCTTGCCATCGGCGGCAGTGAGCAGTTCGTCGTGTCCGAGTCGGAACTTTCCCGTGCGCTCGCCGGGTGTGAACAGGGCCGATGGCGACAGGAAGCTCCAGTCGAGTTGTGCTTCGCCGCGCAGTGCATTCAGGAAATCGCGACCTGCGGAAGCTTCGGCCTTGTAAGCATCGGGGAAGCTCGGCGTATCGACCAGTTG
>VFQP010004120.1_pt1 | contig 13947 bp, 16 predicted proteins | sample 3512351 | NCBI WGS metagenome assembly VFQP01 (sample SAMN10412372, study PRJNA504923) | tailings metagenome | isolation source: Relicate 1 Philex TSF1 revegetated site | place: Philippines: Tuba, Benguet | collected 2017-08-29 | reverse complement strand
CACACACACACACACACACACACACACACACACACACACACACACACACACACACTCTGTGTCCCTGTTTACAGATGCAGATGACCTCCCCACACAGTTGCTTCTACAGTGACAATCAGTAGGCATCCCACTTTTGCTGGGCAATTTGTGTGAACGTCGCAAAACATCGGCGAGGGGGGCCTGACGCGCATGATGGACGCCCACGCGTGTTGACCACTCTGTTTCTCTTCCTGCACATCTGTATGCTGTTGTAGGACGTGTAACGAAGCTCTGTAGAGTGCCAAAAAAGGAACTCCCCCTACGGGAATCGAACCCGTGTCACAAGCGATCAATTATATTTAACTAAATATATTCAATTGACAGGCTTGCATGCTAGCCACTGCACCAAGGAGGACTTTTTATACCAAATTTACAAATCGAGCCATACATAGCTCGGTGCCTACGTATGTCCTCACTGCCAATACTGCCATGAGCCGACGAAACAATGCATCAACTTGCCGATGGGGCATCGTACCATATGCACGCATTGATTTTGGCGTGTAAAGCGCGCTGCGCGGCATGATCATACCTGCAACCATGCTACTCGTCATATCCAGAAAGGAGAGGCGCAATGAGCACGGATGTATGAACGACACATGATATGACAAATCATAGATGCATGCCCAAACAAAAACAATCGTGTAAGAGCACGACACAGCACGCCAGGCGCGCCTGCGATGCTTGACAATGCCACTTTCTACACAGTGCTTTGTTTTACATGACAAGTGGTTCATTGTGTAGCCAGTACGTGGAAGAATGACTGGGCTTTGAAAGCGCCGAATTCCATGCTGGGATGTGCATGTATGCCTGCAAAGCAGGAGGAGGACCGTCACTTGGCGTCAGTTGGCATCAGTTTCCGTACAAAAAATGCCTTCTTTTTGGCTCAGTTGCCACCTCCATAACTGAGGTCAATAGGCCTCCATGCGTTGACCAAGTCAACAACAATTGCCGTGAAAACCAAAATGCACGTGAAAAATTTTCACCCTGGTTTCAACCACTGCACCAACAACGCAACGCAGCATTGCACCAAACGTAACGTGCATTGCCAAAAGCGTACCGCGATCAACCACCATCATCAGCAGTTGTCCTCGTAAAGAAGATGCAAACTCGCAGAAAAAAAACCAAGAACGGCTTCTACGGGGTGGAGAACAGGGGAACAGTGGACAAATCCAAATGGATGGTCAGTTTCTCCATTGATGGAGGACAGCACAGACTGGGGACGGCCCATCCAACATTGGAATCGGCAATCATGACGTATAACACGGCAGCGGTGATGGTTGGGCTTCCCAGGTACGTACTGGTGGTGGCGACACGTTCTCATCACATCCGCAGCCATCCACCCAACAGTAATGAAATGAATCAGCTACCACAGGGGCACTACCCTACTCTCCCCTCCATCTACACACCCGAAATTTTTTCTTTTAGGGAGTGGCTGGAAACTATGGCGGCCCCCCCACCCGTGGGAAAGGGAGGCAAGGTTGCAGCACGTGCCAGCCGATACTTCCTCACTGACTGGTATGAACTAAAAATCCACAACGCACCAGTAGTACACGCATATGATTGCCAACCAAAAATCTCACAGGGAGAAGAGGGAGACAAAAAATTACAAGGGCCCTGACTATGACGAAGGCGAGGATGTGAAGGTGGATGTGGCCACCCTCAGGGTGGTGGACACAGGGTATGATGGTGTGGAGGAGACCCCTACAGGCAAATGGACCGCCTTTATTGGAGGCAGGGGCACCGCAGGTCCCAAAACTGTATTTAAAGAAGAATACGACACAATAAAGCAGGCCGTCACTGCACGGAACACGGCAGCCCTGTACCTTGGCCGCCACTGGTATGGGGATGGTGGTGTGTGCCAACAGTCGACCATGTGCTGCTCACACATCATCCCCTCCACGCAACCAGGGACGTCCAGTGGGTTGGCAGCGAGTTACCAGTCAACGATATCAACAACCCCGATACCGTTGAAAAACTCTTAGAGATTGCCCCTGGTTTGAGGAACATGCTAGGTATGTGTGGTGTTGATAACGAATGGTATGCAGCAACACTTGCACACCTTGCTCCCACCAACAACAGGCAAAAACGTGGGGGCATCGGGGTACAGGGGTGTGAAAGTGCCCACCCAAGCTCATGGGCCAGGGAGTTATGAAGGGAGATACTCTTTAAACAAACAGCAGAAAACTATTTGTTACAGCTCAGATCCTGTGGAGGCTGCCAAAGCATTCAACAATGCTGCTGTCTACCTCTTTGACAGCAAGTACGATGTTGCACACCCACCTCAACACCCAGCAACAATCGTTTTAAACACATCCACCCACCCACCCACCCCAGAATAAACAAGGTTCCGGGCTGGAAGTATAAAGAACCGCCGCAATATGTACGTATTTTGCTGAGGGAATGGAGAGGTATGTGGGGTGTACATCATAAGATGAGGATACCCGTCCATCATCATCACCACTAGCGTCATCAACACACAGCTGCTGCAGTTCAAAGGGCAAAAGAAGAAGGTATAAGCCGGGAAATGAGGAACCTTCTTCTTTCAGGGAGCATTGTGGTGAAGCCGGAGTTCCATGAGGCAATCCCTGTCGTCCGAGAGGACCCTGCAGAGCACTACGCAAGATCAGTGAGAGTGCTCATGGAGTGGGTATGTCGTGGTTGGGCGCTGCATGTATCCACAGTGTTTGACCCCAGTGTGTCAACCCCCCTACCACAGGCAGCTAGTCAACGTGCCGCCCGACGTGCACAGGGCAGCGGGTTTGGTTGCTTGAGCGGCATGGGGCTCAGTTGCTGTTTGCCCGGTGGCAGGGGTCGTGCCAGTGGAGTTGGTGCTGGCGCTGCCAGTGGTGGTGCCGGTCCCAGTGGTGCTGGCGGTGCCAGTGGCAGCGGTGCCGGTCCCAGTGGTGTTGCTGCCAGTGGTGGTGCCGGTCCCAGTGGTGTTGCTGCCAGTGGTGAATCCCGGCCAGCCAAACAGCCCAGAATATCCACGCCACGTGAAGTGATTGACCTTACGCATGACCATGATGAGCAAATGATGGACCTGACTCGCGATGACGAGTCGCAACTACAATAAGAACGCAGCAGGGAAGAACACTGCTGAGGGCGACGACGTTCGTGCGTTCGTGGCCAGCCTCAGGGTGGTGGAACCGCAATACTACGGTGTGGAGAAGGCTGAGGAAGGCATATGGTTGGCGTATATCCAGATTTCAATACTTCAAAAGACACCCCTCATCATACTACAACATACACCATATCATGCGAGGGGCCAGTAGGCACCTGTGCGTTCCCGCTACTCACATACGTCTGTTACGTAACACAACCTTGTTACTAAGCTTGTGCTATTTTTGTTTGCATGTTACCATCCTTTTCTTCCTACTATATGCCCTTTCCAACAGATACGCCATATGTAACGGCCACAAGTCTTCAGAGAGCGCATGCTTTCAGGGGCACACTTGTGACAGCCCCTTACAGGCAAGTCCAGAGCAAATGCTGTTTACTATCACTATGTGTGGGTGCCTTTTGTGTGCTTGGGAAAAACAACAATCTGGGTAGCGAGAGTGCATTGGTAAGAAGGGCGAACACCATCACCTCTCTCTGTTGACCATTTGCCACCATGACAGTAACCCAGTATTATGTTACACACACCCTAACAAAATCTCACCAACTTTTCCAACAGCAGCTCATCATCCTCGACCCGCTTTTCCTTTTTTCCAACAACAACACCCCCACCCACCGCAACCCCACCCCTGCTCTCATTCACCTCCAGCACAAGCTCCTCCACCGTGTCCTCCACCAGCAACCGGTGCACCGTCACCGGCCGCGTCTGCCCAATGCGATGCACGCGCGCCACTGCTTGCTGCTCCACAGCCGGGTCCATTGCCGGCTCGAGCAAAAACACATGACTCGCACGCGTCAGCGTCAGCCCTGCCGCCGCCGTCTTCATGGGCAGCAAAAACACCCGCACGTCATCGTCGTGCTCAAACGACTGAATAATCGCTCGTGCAGCACGCCGCCCGCCCGTCAGCATCACGTGTTTGACGCTGTTGACATCGAGCGCCCTTGCAATGAGCTTGAGCGCCTCGGGAAACTGGGAGAATATCAGCGACTTTTGATCCGGGTGTGTGGCTTGCAATGCCAATATGCGGCGTAGCAATGCCTCTATTTTCGTGCCCCAGCTGCCAATCGGTGTGTGATGGTTGCTCGACACAAACGAGGGATCCTGCTGCTGCTGTGTTTGGGGTGTCCCTGTGGCGAGCGTCACGCGAAACAGCTGCTGGGTGTTGCGCGCCCGCTGTCGACACACCGCACACTGCAGCCCCAAGTGCTCGGCACATCGTTGACAAAACCAGTGCCCACATGGAAACATGGTCATTGTGTTGGTGATGTTGTCGAGGCATACAGGGCATTTGGTTGTGTGTGTGGTTGTATGGTGTTTTGTTGGGGGGGGGGGCTGCTGCGGGGCACGATGATGGACGACCTCCTGAAACTGCAACGCAGCTGCGATGCCCGTTTGATGCGCAATGTCATGCAGCAGCAACCCTACATACTCACCCTGCTGCATTTCTGCTTCTGTCACTGCCTCCACCACCACCACATCCCCTTCATCCACCCACCCCACACGCTGATTTTCCAAATACCGCATGCGTCCCCGCAACGCACGCGCCTCGTCCGCCAATGCCCGCACGGTCCGCATCGACCCACATCCACACCCCTCGACATCATCGCTCCGCGCAGCAACCGCCGCGTCCACATCCTCTTGCACTGCCTCCACCTCGGCCTTGGCCAATTCCAGCCGCACCGTCGCCACATGGTGATTGCGCAGCGTTCTCAGCAGCTCCACCTTGTCAGCCACCAACTCCAACGCTGCCATGTATTGACCGCGGTGCTTTGTCACCCCATGAAACCCGCTATCGTTGCGCTGGCACCGCTGCAGCATGCGCTCAAGCTGCCGATGCAAACGAATCGCGGCATTGGTGATGTAGTGTTGGTCATGGTACACACCACCACCACCACCCATCCCCCCTCCGAATAACAACCCTCTCCTCAGCAAAACATGCTCTGGCAACATGCTGTGCGATAGGCGCCCCACCACCCCACCTCGCACCACCGCGTCGACGCCACGCACCCCCACACTCAACCCCCCTATCAACACTGCATTTTCCAACGCCGTGCGCAGCTCCAACAGTGGCTTTTCCAACAGCGCAAGCTCCTTGCTGACCTCTTTCCCCAACAATACCTGCACAGCATGCCCGTCTGCTTGTTCCCGCAGCCTTCGTGACCGCGCCTCCCGCCGGCACGCGCGATCATACGCGTCTTGTACACTGTGCAGCCACGCAGTCACATCACCATACAACACGACTGGCATCTTTTTGGCAGCACATGCTTCTGCATTGCGTCGTATGCGCTGCTGGAGGCCTTGTAGTTCCTTGTCCAGCGCCTCGAGGCGGCTTTTTGCAGTGGATGTTGCAACATCCACCCCGTCCCGCAGCTCGGCTGTTTTCGCATCGGCTTCCTCTGCATAGCGTTGTGCAGCTGCTATGTCATCCAACTGCCGACACACATCCGCCAACCGTGTACAGGTGTTAATCTGAATAAGCCGCCATGCACGAATACTCGAGTTGGCCCCTGTAATGTCCGGCAGGCTGTGTATGTCCTCCACGTCCATTGCGTCAATACCCTTTTCCCCGATACGCCATGATTGTTCTAAAAGGTGTTGCGCATGGTGTTGGGGTGTGGCATGGAGGTGGTGGTCGTTGTGCTCGTCCTCCACATCTTGTCCTGCTAGCAGACACTCGGCGACAGCGTTGAGTGCAGCACACAGCTCGCGCTCCTTGCCTTGGAGCTTGAGTTGCGCTGCATCGAGCATGCGCTGCATGATTTCCGACATGCTCAGTGCACCACCCTGGTAGTATGGGAGTGTTTTTTTTTAGGGTTTGGACAAGGCGTTTCTTACCCACCCACACTCCCACCTGATCAATTTGCAGTTCGCTGCTGAGTTGTTTCCAATATGCCGTGAGTTGTGGGTGGATGCATGCATACCGCAGCTGCTCAAGCTCCTTGCGTGCAGCACCACGCAGTGCATCCCGCTCTGCTGCTGCTTTTGCTGCTGCCTTGGCTGCTGCCTTGCTGTTGCTGCCTCCCGCACCACCATCTCCCCCCTCCTCCAGAACAACCTCTCTTCCTTGCGTGTGGAGCTTGAGTAACTCGTTAAACACGTGCATGTAAATTTCCCGCTCATTGCTCGGCATGTGCAACCCGACACGCACCAATGTACGCCCCGGCAACACAAACGCCGCCTGCACAGACTGTTTGGTGTGTCGCCATGCCACGCCATCCATCACCCGACGCAGCCGCCCCACATCCCGCCTGCGCAACGCCACATTCCCCCCAAACACCGCCTTCCACAAATTCGCATCGTCAAATGGCCAACAGTTGATCACCCGTAACAGTCCCTGGACATCGTTCAGGCCACCGGGCCCAATGGGGGTGCCCGTGACACACCAGCGTGCCTGGGCTTGTATTTTCCCCGCCATGACCGCGGCCGCCGAGTGGCCACCGCCCACCATTTGCGCCTCGTCAATCACAAGCCGCCGCCATGTCAGCGACGCCAGGGGGGACCGGGGGACCGGGTAGCGCTTTTCCCTACGCAATGGGCGAGCCCCCGCATCTGGATCGTAATGCACCTCTTGCCGTAGGACGTCATAGGTGGTGAGCACCACGTCGACATCATAGATAAATTGCTCGGTACACGCACGTGCCTCTTGCAGGGCGTCGTCGTGTATGGTCGTGGGCATGTTGCCTGCCAGTGCGTTGAGCACCCACCCGTATTCTTGCCACTTTCTTTTGTCTTGCTTGCTCATGCGTACAGGTGGGGGGGGTAGTATATAAGTGTCCGTATTGTTGTCCTGACCACGTTTTCCGCGCTGCTTGCCTGTGTTGTGTGCGGCCCCTGCAGGCTGCACAATGGCAATGTCCTCTTCTTCAAGCGTGTCTTTAAAGTACTGCAGGCCATCATACACAGTCACACGGATGCTTTCTCCTGCATGGGTGGCTAGTTCATTGACCCACTGCTGTAGGATTGCAGGTGGGGTGATGATGAGCGTGGCATGGGTGGTGGTTGGCAATGGGGTTATGATTGGTTCGGTGGTTGTGTCGGTGTTTAGTGGGTCGTGTGTAGGTTCTAGTTTCACACGCTTGGTGAGGCGTGCTGTTGCGTCCACATCATCACTGTTATTGTTGTTGGTGGTGGTAGTGTTGGTGTCTGCTGCAGCTGTTGCTTTTGTGTATGCATCATTTAGTGGCATTGCTGTCCCATTGGCAACATCACCGTTTTGTGCATCATCCCTATCCTCCTCTCCACCTTGAACATCCTTCCCCTCCTTTTCCCCACCAACACTACCACCACCACCACGCAACATTGCTACCGGACGCTGTGGACGTGCATGCACTGGTGGTAAAGTGGCGAGCATGGTGGCGATGACCTCCACTGTTTTGCCCAAGCCCATTTCATCACACAGGATGCCGCCACATGGTGCTGGTAGGTCGGGGGGAGGGTGTCGGCACATGACACCTGTGTGTGATGTGCGGGGTTTGATGTGGGTGTGGGGGGGGGGTGATGTGTGGGGGGGGGGGGGATGATGTGGGGAGAAGCATGTAGGTGAATGAGGTGGGTGGGTGCAGGGGATGAGGTGGGGAGAAGCATGTTAAAAGGCATGATAGCTGTGTGCAGGTACAAGGTCAACCATGCTGCAATACCATGGACTTGCAACAACAGCACAGCAAGCAAGCAAGCACACATGCATTTCATCCACACACCAAACACCCACACATGTAATGCATTCACAGAACACAGAAATGTAATGCATTCACAAAACACACGCATATGATGCATTCACAAAATACACAAACACATGATACATGCACAAAAACACACGTACTTCATCCATACACCAAACACACATACATATTTGATACATACACCACACGCATGTATTTCATCCGCACACCAAACTCACAAACACATGTGGTGCATTCATAACACACATATTGTTCCATACACCAAAGACACACATCTGGTGCATGTACACAAATGCACACACGTACTTGATACATACACCAAAAAAATACACACATACTTGATACATATGGCAAAGACACACACATATTTGATACATACACCAAAAGAACACGCACATATTTCATCCACACACCAGAAACATCCACACACCCACCAACCCAACACCCAATACCCATACCATTGTATGCATTCCACCACACACGCTCCCCACTGGGCAGTGTCAGGTGCTCAAACAAACAATGGGGTGCATCACTCTTGGGAGGATGTGTGGCCAATGCAGTGGCTGCAGTAGTGGTCAATGCAGTGGTGAACTTCTCTACGCCATTGGACAACTGATTATGTGCAGCCCCCTCCATGTGATCCCCCTGCCAAGGGCTGCTTCCATCCACAAAAACCTCCATGTGATCCCCCACATCCTCATCCCGTTCAACAACCCCCTCACAGCGCAGCATCCAATGCAATGCCTGCCGCTGGTAGTCAAACAGCGTACACAGCAACCCTGCAGGTTCCTCTGCGAGGGGGGCATCCACTGGTGGCAGCATCATGGAAAACAGCAGCTCACGCATTTCAGGTGCTGCAATGACTGATGTGGTTGTCTTCTCATCATCAAAAACGTCCTGGTCAAGCCCAACGCTGTTCCCCCCCACACCACCACCACCACCACCACCCATCCATGCATCGCCCATGAGGGCATACATGACGATACGAAAGTCGCCATTACTCGACACCAATGCCTGCATGCTACTCCCAGCATCGCAAAGCCCTTGCTCCTCCACCCTCACCCCCAGCGTCACCTCCCACTGTGTCTCCCCAGCATCACCACCCGCATCATTATGCATCATCTGCTGCACCACCTCGACCACATGCACAGACACATGCCCACGTGCCACCATGCGTCCCAGTGCCCTCAGCAAGATGCTGTTTGGGTTGTTGCGCTTGTGTCTGGCGCGCTTTCGTGCTCCTGCCACTATCATACGACAGTCTTGTGTGAGCACGGGGATGCCTGCTGCGATGAGTGACACATGGCCCGGGGGTTGTGCTGCCAGAGTGATGGCGTGGTGGTGGTCATGATGCACCGTTGATGGGTCCGTTGGCCAACTGTTGTTATTTTTTTGGGGGTGGGGGTTTCTTGACTGTGGTCTGCGCAGTACAACACATTAGTACAACACACCTAGGGGCTTGGAGCCAGCCTTGTATACTAATCGTGCCAACATCCACCATCATATTGCCCCCCATTATTTCTTCATGAGTTGTCGATCATGTTTTGCGCACATCGTGCGTATTGTTTTGCTTGGAGAAGCAACGGGTTTGTTTGTTGATTTTGGCTGTGTTATAACACATATTTATTTTTGCTATTTTTATGTACACAACCATTGCTCAAGCATATTCTTGATGATACACATAATAGCAACAGTAGTTAGCAACAGTAGCTAGGAACATAGCTACAGGGTGTCGTTGTCATCCATGCAATCAATCGTGCTCTGTTGACCAACCTATGTGCTGTGACAACCTCTCCTATATAATATAACACTATAGACACACAACCCAGGCACACGTTTCAGTGCACACCACCCAGAATGATCACCAAAATCCTGCTCCTCCCTGTTCGCCTCACGGCCGGTGTGTTGTGCATGCTACGCCTTACTGGGCGCCAGTTTCGTGGCCCGCGTCGCCTCCCCGTGGGTGGCATTGACGAGGTGGCAGCCCAAAACATCCTCTCCGCCCTACGCGAGCACGACCGCCCCGATGTTGCCGCGGAATGGCTGCGTGCCCTGCAGCTCGCCCAGATTGCCTCGGATCGCATCTACGTATCACGACACCATGTATTGACTGATCTCAAATTCTGGCAGGCTCGCATGTCCTCAGGACGTCAGCATGTGTTTATGTTGCTCAAGCAGGGCCCCGTGCATTTTGCGCAACAGCTGCTCGCACTCGTACAGCCCAGACGAGCACGTGCCCGGCGTGCTGTCGCGCAAATCGACGCCAAGATCACGTCGTTACGGTTGATTGATGCCGCGCTGCTCGAGGCGCTTGCCACGGTGCACTTTGCCGCAGCGGCATTGGCAGCGGGTGGGGAGGACCTGGTTGGGGGTATTGGCAGTGGTGGAGAAACTGCAGTGGCAGTAATGGAGGAGTTGCAAGGTCATGCACGCAACGTAGCAGCTGCGGTGGTGAAAGCATTGGCGATTGTGCGCCAGGCGGTAGGCAAGGATGATGTGGTGGACGAACCGCATCCCACCCTTGATCAGGCAACGCACATCCTGCTCCATGCAGGGTTTGATGTGTACACACAACTAGAGGGGGATGCCCCCCCCCCACGTCGTCGTCGACTGCGCCGTGCTCTGCGCACCCAGTGGCAGCAGTCGCTGCTCCAAGACAATCTTGCGCTGCTCGACACCGCCCACCCAGTCCCCGCAGGGGAGGCCCTCTCACGTGCGGCCGTGGTTGCCGCCACCCCTGCGACCATTGTCCCACTGCCCCGGGCCCTCAGGGCCCCCAATCGCTACCAGCAGCACTGGATTGGGTATGGAGCAGCAGGCATTGCGCTTGCCTATGTGCTCACGTTTCTCTACCGCCACTCCCCACTCGCTGGCAGCAACGACCTGCAGCGGTGGGTGGCCAAGGTGGTCCATGCAGCCACCACGGCGGTCAAGGAGAACGTAGAAAAGCCGCTCTTGTCGCTCCAGGGTGAGTTGTTTAAAACATTCCGGGATAGGAGCAGCATAGTGAGTCGACAAGAGTTTGAGACGGATAGGGAAGCGCTGGTGAGAATGTTGGATGATTTCAAGCGGGACAAGACTGGGCGGTCTCTAGTGGTAGGGTTTTGTTACGCATGGTTGTATATTGAGGGTGTCCCACACCCTGTCCCGCACACTCAGGCACCATACCCGACCAACCCGCGCACGCTCAAGCGCACCGAAAGCGAGGTGGTTGCTGATGGCATGTCCTTTCTCATGCGCTCGTACGAGGAACAGCTCGTGCACCCCTTGCGCAACCTGGTCACAGGGGACCTGGCCCGGTCACTGCTCATTCAAATTCAAAAGGTCAAAGTTGACTCGGAAGCAGCCATGTTGGAAATTGACCAAATTCTACGTGCAAATGAACTCAGCATATCCCTTGTAGCAGCTATTCCGGCTATTTTAATTGCATACCTGGCCATGCGAGGGACGTGGCGATTGCTCACACCCACCGCACCCGATCCCGTGTGGGAAGCCCTGCCTGCACGGTTTGTGGGAGGCAACATACCAACACAACCCCTTGTTTGTACATACATTTTGCTGTTTTGTCAGTATACACAACCAACATTCCCCCACCACACAACAGCCTGGCCATGATTGACTTGGAGCGATGCATAGGACGCATTCTGGTGCATTCACGCCCTGCGATGGCCCCCCCCTCTGCCATTGCCCGCATGCCCTCCATGCGCCCCGCAGCACCTTCCATGGCCCCCCTTGCAGAGGAAGGGGAGTTTGTGTATTGCCTGGCCCGCGTGTATGTGCTGTGTCGGGCGCTCTTTGTGCGACACGGCATGACGCAGCGGCGCAGCGAGTGGCCCCAGCTACAGCGGGACCTGTTGGAACTGGGTGCGCTATCGCATGCGGCACATCGGCGGGATGTTGCCCTGCGCATGATGCGTTCGTATACTATATTCCAACAGTTTCGGCTGGAGTAGTTGGCGCTAGTATGTGTGTGTTACATTGTGCTATGTATTATACAGTGACAAACATGTTGCTTTTTATAGGTTTTCTACAGCTGTGTACAGCAAAAAGACAACATGAGAGCATTAAATCAGTGTGCCCAACATGATGTGTACAAAATCACACACGGATGCGCACGTGCAAGTAGCCACGGGAGCCATATTCATATGCAGTGTGGGAGCTGCGGCCCCGTTCCCGCAAGCACATGCGCAACATCTCGTGGTTGAATGCATACAGTTCTCTCCAGCTGGGTGGGGTGCAGTGCTGAGACACTGCAAACTTGGACACGCACAGCTGCTTCCACAAGCGCTCATCCCGAGCAGCAATGCTGATAGAGGGTAGCATATATAGTGGTACGGGGTATATATGGTGTGGGCAGAATAACAACCGTGTGCAGGGTGTATATGGTGTGTGCACCCGGGTGTATATAATGTGTGCACCCGGGTGTATATAATGTGTGCACCCGCTGTACACACCCACCGCAACCATACCTGGAGGCGTGGCTGATGCGTCCAAATAGGCAGAGTTCCCGAGCGGTGGTCATATGTGATGCAATTGTAAACAAGACCTCCAAGGGCAGCTTTTCCCAACCGCATTGCAATACAAGTGGCGTGCTTGGGGGCAATGTGTGCATGAATTTGGGGTGCACGATGATTGACTTGTTTTTCTGTTGTGAATGGGGGATGATGAATGGGGGATGCACATATCCGTTGATAATTTCCTGTTGTTCCTGACGCAATACAAAATGACCATGCCATATAATATTCCCTAACAAACCTTGTGGTCAACACGCAGAGTCGTGCGGTTGTTGCCCATGCTGCTCACTGCCTGCAGCAACCCTACTCCGTACACTGTACACAATGTATTTATTACACGTATAGTTACACAAGTTACACAATGTTTTTGGTTGTTGTTTGCACGCAACAAAAATACACCAACCTCATCACCCCCACACATAACCCACGTCCACACATAACACCACCCGATACCACAACAACGTCAGCACTATTGTGCACGCATGCCACAGCGCATGGGCATCCAGCACCCCCCACATTGGCGCAAAGTCAAACACCTCGAGCACCATGCAGCAAAACAACCCCACAAACCAGAAAGTGATGCTGTGCCTTGCAGGGTGCCCCACACGCCATGCCCATGTCAGCCATATGCACGCATTGGCCACACCCAATGTCAAACACACCCACATGTTGAACCCATAATCGAAGAGAATAGTGGTCATGTAATACCAGTGACGCGCAAACAAGATGATGCAGGCACATGTGATCAACAGTGCACGTGGTATGCTTGCATTTGGTATGGCCCATACACGCAGCATGGCACAACAACAACTCGTAAACACCACTGCATCTGCGAGAAAATAATCCACACGCTCAGTAGACAACGTGTCACGGGTGTGGAAGACTGCTGCTGCTGCCCAACTCATGCATGCCACGATGCCCTGGATTGTGTACAACAGGGCTGCTTTGGTTTGTAGAATGGGTTTGTGTGCTGTTTTGTGGTGTTTTGAGGGAGTAGTATGATGCAACCATCGCAAGCCGATCACATGTGCCACCAAATTGGCCAGTGAAAACACCACAGCTGCTGCTTCTTGGGCACCCCATATCCGCACAAATGGCCACTTGCCGTAATACTTTTGTTTGCCCATGGTGGTTGGTTGGTTGTCGGCAGCCTGCCACATGCATTGGTAGCGACATTCCTGCTCACATGTCCATGGGTAGTACCGTGCAATGCCGCTGCGATACAGTGATGTGGTGCCATCACACACTGGGACACATGGTGGTGTGTTGCCATCATGTGCAGTAATGCCATGGTAATGTATGCAGCCCTGCAGGCCACAAGCAAACACACAGGCACGAAAGGTTGGGTCCCGGTCCCCCGGGGAAGCACAGGTTATGTGTATCGTTGCAACGATAAAAAAGAGCAGCAGGCGTGTGTTGGTCATGCCTCCAACAGCGCCTTGTGGCTGTCTCGTACTTCGTATAGCCAGTGTTGCTCAGTCACGTCGCCAACCGACGTCACCTGGGGTGGTGGATAATGAAAGTGGGTGGGTGCCTCACAAGCAGCCTTCCATACACCTCTCCACACACCTTGGTGGGCACAATGTACCACTTCCCC
>VFQP010004119.1_pt1 | contig 13949 bp, 18 predicted proteins | sample 3512351 | NCBI WGS metagenome assembly VFQP01 (sample SAMN10412372, study PRJNA504923) | tailings metagenome | isolation source: Relicate 1 Philex TSF1 revegetated site | place: Philippines: Tuba, Benguet | collected 2017-08-29 | reverse complement strand
AGTTATTTTTTCTTGATCAGTAATTGCTCGTGCTGCCGGGTAATGCGAATCGGCAAAGTGTGGCTGAGCGTTTGTAAGGCATGCTCGGCTGGATCATCACGATTGAGCTGGAATACGCCAGAAACTGTCAGGTTGCCGGTATCGTCTTCATAGCTGAGAGGCAGCGGCTGGTAGCGCGCGAGTTCGGACATCAAGCTCTCCAGACGCATTTTTTTGGCGATAACCACACCCTCTACCCAGGCTATCGGGTCAGAATGCTGTGTCCCTGTTTTGACCGGGGCAGCCGCAACCCCTTGCATGCGGTAGGTGTCGCTAGCATATGCGCGAACTTCTGGCTGCTGGGCAACACGAATCGCCACCACGCCCTCGGCCACATGTAATTGAGTGGTGTTTGCGTGCTGGTAAACCGAAAAGCGGGTGCCTATGGCTTCAAATTTGGCCTGTGCCGTATCGACCCAGAAACGACGACGTCCAAACCATGCGTCTGTATCGTGACCAGTGATGAGATAGATTTCACCGTGATTGAGTACAATTTCACGTTTCAACAACGAATAGCGCACATCGACACTGGAGTTGGTGTTAAGTGTAAGTTGTGTACCATCTGCCAGTGTAAATTCCGCGCGCTGACCCATGTGCGTGGAGTAGTGTAGCGGCGTTTGCCATGGCGAAACTTGCTGGATAAGTAAGGCGCTGCCAATCAGCGTGACCGCACAGATCGCTAGTGCTTTGACTTTGGACTTGCGCTGCTTGTCTGTGCGGATTTGTGCATCGGCAAGCGCAATGGTATTGGCTACCAACTGTCTGGAGTGCGCTGGAATAGCCATAAAATCCTGTTCCATGGCATGCAGTGTTTGCCAGGCTCGCTCATGCATAGGATCAAGGTCTCGCCATGCCTGAAAGCGTTGCTGATCAGCAGCGCTGGCGGTGCCTGAGTTTAACTTGACTGACCAGGTGATCAACTCATCCATGATATCAGGGGGGATATGGCTAGGTTCAGTCATTGGGCGAACGTTGATTGTAGGCATGTGATGTTTTTTTTAAGCGCGTGGCACGGTCAATATATGGCGTAGCGCCTCCGCCATGTAAGTTTCCACCGTACGCAAGGAGACTCCAAGTCGCACTGCAATTTCAGGATAAGTCAGTCCCTCTAGCCTCGATAGCAGGAAAGCGTTGCGCACATTCGGTTTTAATCCACGGAATAATTGGTCTATCTGTAGCAAAATTTCAAGAATAGCAAGATGCTCTTCGGGAGAGGGCGCCGGCGACGCTGGTAAATGCCTGATTGCATCCAGGTAGGCTTGCTCTAAGGCGCTTTTACGAAATTGATCCACCATCAGTCCATGTGCCATGGTTGTTAAAAAGGCACGTGGCTCCTGGATATGTGTCAGTGTGGCGGGCTTGGCAACGAGCTTCAGGAACGTATCATGGGCCAGGTCATTCGCATGATGGATGCAACCCAGGCGTCGTTTTAACCAGTTGACCAGCCAGGCGTGGTGCGTGTGATAAAACGTACGTAGTTCTTGTTGGGGAGGTGCATCCGCTGCGGACATGAGTGGTCATTTTATGTAATGATAATTATTCTCATATGATATGCATGGTGAATGCGGCTGTCAACCAAGTGTAGGTTGCCGCTAGCCTGTATGATGGCAACTTGTGATGATACGCATGCTCATTTTTTTGTGGACACTGCCAACGACCTTGATCGGCTTGGCAGCCGCTTTGCTCTGGATAGCATTGGGGGCTAAGGCACGCATACGCCATGGGGTGGTCGAGGTGCATGGTGGCTGGCTGGCAAAGCGTATGTTACATAATGGCGGATTTGCCGCCATGGCCCTGGGGCATGTGATTATTGGCTGCTCGCCTGGTGTCCTGGATCAACTGCGTACGCACGAGCATGTGCATGTGAAGCAGGCTGAGCGCTGGGGAATCCTGTTTATCCCCGCTTATTTGCTGGCAGGGTTGTGGCAGTTATTGTGTGGACGACATGCGTATTATGACAATCCGTTTGAGCGAGAGGCGTTTGCCGCTGAGGCGCAGCCAGTGAAGGCGTGTGAGGCTCGCCAACAGAGGCAATAAAAAACGCCAGCGATGCTGGCGTTTTTGTTGGAATGCTAGGCTTAGTACAGGCTTTCCCAGAACTTCCACCAGACCTTTTCATCTTCATTGATCTTGCCGGTAATCATTGGGTTTTCAGGGTAGTTGGTTTTCAGGATGCGCAATGTATCGGCTTTCAGGTCAGCCATATCCATGGCGTCGTAGGCGCTGATCATCGTGACTAATGCATCCTCAATAGAACTGGAGTTCGGGTAAGTTTCCAACACGTATCTGGTGCGGTTAAGGGCTGCGACATAGGCTTTACGTTGCATGTAGTAACGCGCAACGTGCATTTCGTGCATGGCCAGCGTATTGACCAGGTACACCATGCGTTGGGTCGAGTCTTTGGCATAACGGCTGGTAGGAAAACGCTCAACTAACTCTTTGAATGCGTTAAATGATACGCGCAAGGTTTTCGGGTCGCGGTCGTTGATTTCCTGTTTGGTGTATTTCTCCATAATGCCACGCTCGTTAAATGTCGCCAGGCCTTTGAGGTAGTAGGCGTAATCGAGGTTAGGGTGGTTAGGATGCAGCTTGATAAAACGGTCAACGGCAGATAAACACAACACCGGTTCAGTTTTTTTATAGTAGGCATAAGCCACTTCCAACTGCGCTTGCGTGGCATAAGCACCATGCGGATAACGCGCTTCAAGCTTCTGGAAATACTCAATCGCCTTGTCGTAGTTCTTGTCGGCCATCTTTTCCTGACCAGCAGCGTAAAGGCGTTGTTCTGCCCAGCCTTTGGTCTCATCCGGTGGATTCGGGTTGCCGAAAATGGCACAAGCACTCAAAGCCAGCGCGGTGATTAAAATAAAAGCACGCGTGAACAGGGTGTTAAGCGGTAAAATGCGAAGCATGTTGTTTAATGTTGTTTTATCAAAGGAAACTCAGGGCATTATAACTGATGCCGTTTGAAAATATGAAAGAAAGCGCCTCCTTACATCTGGTCGTTCCTGGCAATCTTGGCGGGCAGCGTCTCGATCTGGCTTTGCAGCAAATGTTGCCGGATCATTCCCGTAGCCGATTACAGGCTTGGATTAAAGAAGGGCTGGTCTTGCTGGATGGCAAGGCACCAACGGCTAAAACCAAAGTCTGGGGCGGTGAGAAACTGGATATCACGCCGCCTAAAAACGCGCAGGAAAACGCATTTGAGCCTGAAGACATTGATTTGGATGTTGTCTATGAAGACGATGCCCTGATCATTATTAACAAGCCTGCTGGGTTGGTGGTGCATCCGGCCGCCGGTAACTGGAGTGGTACTTTGCTCAACGCTTTGCTGTTCCACTGGCCTGCTTTAAAAGAGGTGCCACGTGCAGGTATCGTACATCGGCTGGATAAAGATACTAGCGGCTTGCTGGTGGTGGCCAAAACGCTGGAGGCTCAAACCAGTCTGGTGCGCCAGTTGCAGGCGCGTACGGTTAAACGTGAGTACCGTGCAATTGTCTGGGGCCAGTTGTGGCGTAACGGCAAGGTCGATCAACCGGTTGGTCGCCATCCGCACCACCGCACCAAAATGGCGGTGATCCGTCGCGGCCGCCCGGCCATCACGCATTACGAAATTCTCGAGCGCTTTGGTACTAACACTTATTTGCGCTGTAACCTCGAAACCGGCCGTACACACCAGATCCGCGTGCATTTGCAGCATTTAAAAGCACCTATGGTGGGGGATCCGATGTATGGCATCGGCAATATTATCCCGCACAAAATGATGACGCCGGAACTGCGCGAGGTGATCGGCAACTTTAAACGCCAGGCGCTGCACGCAATCAAACTGGGGCTGATCCACCCGGTGACCAATTAGCCTATGGAATGGCAGATTGAATTGGCCGACGATATGCGTGAGCTGCTGGAAGCCATGCGCGTAGTTAAACCGGTAGAGGAGTTGCCACCGCCTGATTTTAATGTCGATGAAAATGGTCTGTTTATCGGCGACGATGACGAAGATTGGGGCGACGACGACTTTGATGAGTCCGAGGACGATCTGGACGAAGACTGGGGCGATGAGGACGAGTGATGGCCGGCCTGACATTCATTACGCCTGACTGGCCTGCACCAGTCAATGTGAAAGCCCTGCAAACTACACGCAATGGTGGGGTGAGCATGGGTGTGTATGCCAGTTTGAATTTAGGCGATCATGTCAAAGACCATCCACAGCATGTGGCGGCCAATCGGCAATTGCTGAGTACTTATCTACCCAGTGAGCCGGTATGGTTGAACCAGGTGCATGGTGTGCGTGTGATTGATGCCGCTTTGTCCTCTTGTCTGGAAAGTGCGGATGCCAGCTTCACCAGCCGTAAACAAGTGGTGTGTGTCACCATGACTGCAGATTGCCTGCCAGTGTTGCTGTGTGACCAGACCGGAACGACTGTCGCGGCCATACACGCTGGCTGGCGTAGCTTGTGCGATGGCGTGATTGAAGCGACCATCGCTGCCATGCCGGTGCCTGCTAATCAACTGATGGCTTGGCTGGGGCCTGCTATTGGCCCAGAGGCATTTGAAGTGGGCAGTGAGGTGAGGGCGCAATTTATGGCGCAGGATGCCCAGGCCGAGTCTGCGTTTGCAGCAAAAGGCGATAAGTGGCTGGGCGATTTATACACCATTGCCAGGCAGCGTTTGCAAACATTAGGCGTCACGCAGATATATGGCGGCGGGCGTTGCACATTCAGTGAGCCTGAGAACTTTTTCAGCTTCAGGCGCGATGGCGATACCGGCCGTATGGGGTGTTTTATCTGGCTGGCATAAATAAGGCGCGGCTGAGTTGAGCTCACAACAATATTAATAAAAACGATTGTTTATGAAACAGCATTTAATTTTTGATTTAGACGGCACATTGATTGATTCTGCGCCAAGCATCCTACATTGTTTTGGTCTGGCGTTCAGTACCACGAATACGCCTTTGGCAGCACCGTTGACGCATGATGTGATCGGACCGCCGCTGATGGAAACGCTGAAGCGGCTTTCAGGTAGCGAGGATACTACCTTATTAAGCACACTGGCAGCGGCTTTCAAGCAGCATTACGACAGCTCGGGCTGTTTGCAGTCAGTGGTGTTTGACGGCGTGCCAGCCATGTTGCAGCAACTGCAAGCACAGGGCTACCAGTTATATATTGCGACCAATAAGCGCTTTTACCCGACTGAAAGAATCATGGCGCATTTGGGCTGGCAGGCATTTTTCACGGGCGTGTATGCGTTGGATTATTTTAATCCACCACTTAAATCCAAAGCCGAGATGATAGGGCGGGTGGTGGCTGAGAACGGCCTGGCGCTAGTAGAGTGTTTGTATATTGGTGATCGCCTGGAAGATGGGATGTCGGCCGATGCCAATCAGATGGATTTTACATTGGTGAGCTGGGGTTATGCGGGAGATGTCGCCATGCGCAAACCACATTGGCATAGCTGTGCCAAGGTACAGGACCTTGCTGGTTTAATCTCAACTTTATAGACGCTTCTACTATGCTCAAACGATTACGTGTTCGACGCCATCCGGCAAGCTTTAATACGGGTGTCGACCCTTTGTTGAGCGGTCAGCGCGTCTGGCCGAATATCTTGCTGGTAGTAGGCTTGACGGCATTAATCGCTGGCGGCATGTATCTGGATTGGGATGCCCGCGTATTAGCGGGTGTGGCCGTGCTGGTTGGTTTGGTGACAGGGCTATTTGTCTGGCTGGTAGGCATTGTTGGCCTGGTGCCACTCATTGGCCCCATTATCGTTAAAGTGCTCAGTTTCGGTTTTATCTGGTTGCTTAATGCCATGGGCTACCTGGTGTCCTATATCGCCATTCGCCGCGGTTATTCCCGTGACGTGCTGACGTATCGTGGGCTGACCATGGCTTTGTTGATCGGCATTGTCATTGGCTATATTGTGGCGCAGTTTATTTAAGGCTTAATCGCCTGATAGTCCCTGGCGACTGATAAAGCATAACTGTTTGTTTATGCTTTGTTTTTTTGATAACTCACGTATAATGCGCGGCTTCCCGCAATAAACACGGCATGGCTCATTTGTCTTCATTATTTTCAACGATTTCACCGCTCACCGGCATGGTGCTGGCTTGTTTGCTGGGCGGAGTCTTAAGCGTCTGTGTCGCAGCGATCTTTGCGCTCAATGCCAAAAAACATTGGGTGCCTTTGTTGGTAAGTTACGCCATTGGTGCCTTGCTAGCTGCGGTATTTCTTGAAATCTTGCCGCATGCGATTGAAACCAGCCCTAATATAGAAGCCATGACCGCCACCATGCTGTTTGGCGTGTTACTGTTCTTTACCTTGGAAAAACTGGTGCTATGGCGTCATTGCCACGGTGAGCACTGTGAAATGCATGCCATGCATGATGAAGCACATTGCCCGGAGTTGCATCCTGAGCAGCAGGGTAGTAAGAAACCACAAGGCGCGATCAAATTCAAATTGCCACAGGCTCAGCCAGCGCAGGTGGTTGGGCATCATCATGGTCATGCGCACGATGGTGGCCGTAGTGGCTTGATGATTATGGTCGGCGATACTTTCCATAATTTTGTCGACGGTATCCTGATTTGTGCAGCCTTTATGGTGGATATGCAAGTCGGGTTGGTGACGGCATTGGCGATTATTGCGCATGAGATTCCACAAGAGGTAGGCGACTTCCTGATTTTGCTGCACTCTGGCTACAGCAAGAAAAAAGCATTCCTGTTTAATATCGCTTCCAGCCTGGCCACGCTGGCAGGCGGGCTGATTGCCTATCTGGCGCTGAATTTGGTTGAGCAGTGGGTACCGTATATTTTAAGCCTGGCAGCGGCGAGCATGCTCTACGTGGCTGTGGCTGATTTGATTCCGGGTTTGCATAAACGCACCGCGTTGCGCGACACCCTGAGTCAGTTATTGTTAATTGTGTTGGGTGTGGCGTCGGTCGCTGTCACCAAATGGTTGGTAGAAGGTTAAGAGAGAATCAATATGCAAAGTTCGCCTAAAGTCGGGTTTGTTTCCTTGGGTTGCCCAAAAGCCGGGTCTGATTCCGAGCGCATTTTGACCCAGCTGCGTGCTGAGGGCTACGAAATCAGTAATAGCTATGAGCAGTCTGACCTGGTCGTGGTCAACACTTGTGGCTTTATTGATTCTGCTGTGCAGGAATCACTGGATGCGATTGGTGAAGCGCTCAACAAGAACGGTAAAGTGATTGTGACTGGCTGTCTGGGTGCTAAAAAAGACGTGGTTACCGGTGCGCACCCTAGCGTATTGGCCGTGACAGGTCCACATGCGCTGGAAGAGGTGATGGGCCATGTGCATACGCATTTACCCAAGCCACATGATCCCTATACTGATCTAGTACCGCCGCAAGGTATCCGCCTGACGCCCAAGCATTATGCTTACCTCAAGATTTCTGAAGGCTGTAACCACCGTTGCAGCTTCTGCATTATCCCTAGCATGCGTGGTGACCTAGTCAGCCGTCCGATTGGTGATGTACTCAACGAAGCCGAAAGCCTGGTCAATGCCGGTGTGTCAGAAATCCTGGTGATTTCACAAGATACGTCTGCATATGGTGTGGACATGAAGTTCCGTAAAGGCTTCTGGAACGGCCGCCCAATCAGAACGCATATGACAGAACTCAGTAAATCACTCGGTGAGCTGGGCGTGTGGGTGCGCCTGCATTACGTGTATCCATACCCGCATGTGGATGATGTGATTCCGCTGATGGCCGAAGGTGCCATTTTGCCGTACCTGGATGTGCCTTTGCAGCATGCCAGCCCACGTATCCTCAAGTCCATGAAACGCCCGGCCAGCAGCGAAAACAACCTGGCGCGTATCAAAGCATGGCGCGATATCTGTCCTGACATTGCGATCCGCAGTACCTTTATTGTCGGTTTCCCAGGGGAAACTGAAGATGACTTTAAAATGCTGCTCGACTTTATGGAAGAAGCACAACTCGACCGCGTAGGTTGTTTTGCCTACTCTGCCGTCGATGGTGCTGTCGCCAATGCTTTGCCAGACCAAGTCGCTGAAGAAATCAAGCAGGAGCGTTTAAGCCGCTTTATGGAGGTGCAGGAGCGTATCAGTGCAGCCAAGGTGGCCGCCAAGATTGGTAGCCTGCAAACCGTGCTGGTGGATGAGCTGACTGAAGACGACGAAGGCAATGTCATTGCTATCGCGCGCACGAAAAGCGATGCGCCAGAAATTGATGGTATTGTTTACTTGCAGGATGCCGATGGATTGAACCCGGGCGACTTTGTCGATGTGCAGATTGTGGACTCGCAAGGTCACGACTTGATTGGTGCGCCGCCAGAGGCTTAGCCAAGTCAGGATGTTGTCCGCTGGACTCAGTCGTAAAAAATGCCGCTATTGCGGCATTTTTTTATTGTTGATGTCGCTCAGGCAACCACTGCCGGTCGTTCACAATCGGCGCGCTCAGCAAATGCATCCAGCGTAAACGGGCAGCGCTTGAGCTTTTGTTGCGCTGATTTGCGTTTGCCCGCCTGTTGCAGGTTGACATAAGGGGTTTGGCTTAAGCGCACATAGCCTGATTGCAGCAATTTGCTGGCGGTGGTCTCAAACTGGCTCAGCGGGTTATCCATATTTTGCAAGGTGATCCCTAGCTTGTGCACGGCAACCACGTGGTAAATCGCAGTGGTTTGGCCAGGTGCGGCAGGTTTGCCATAAAGCTCGCCGACATGAATATCGCTGCTGGAAGAGAGGAGTTGCGTCATGGCTGCATCATATCGCGTTTGCGCGTGGGCTTCAATCTGGCTGCCGCCATTTTGCAGCAAAGTCGCAGTCAGGCAGGAGAGCGCCTGCCATGTTAAAATGGCAAGCTTGAGCGTTTAGAGATTCATTATGTCACAAGCTGTTAAAACCCGTTTTGCACCCAGTCCTACCGGATACCTTCATATTGGCGGCGCACGTACTGCCTTGTTTTCATGGGCGTATGCCAAGCGCCATGGCGGACAGTTTATCCTGCGGATTGAAGATACCGATGTCGCGCGTTCAACGCCAGAAGCGGTGCAGGCGATTCTGGATGGCATGGCCTGGTTGCAACTGGACCATGACGAAGGCCCGTTTTACCAGATGCAGCGCATGGATACTTACAAAAAAATCATCCAGAAAATGCTGGACGACGGTCATGCCTACTATTGCTATTGCAGCAAAGAAGAACTGGATGCCTTGCGTGAAACGCAAATGCAGCAGGGCGTAAAGCCACGCTATGATGGCCGCTGGCGCCCGGAAGCAGGCAAGACTTTGCCTGAAGCACCCAAAGATATACCACCAGTCGTGCGCTTTAAAAACCCGACCACCGGCGTGGTGGCCTGGGATGATATGGTGAAAGGCCGCATTGAAATTGCCAATGCCGAGCTGGATGACCTGATTATTGCACGTGCTGACGGTACGCCCACTTATAACTTCTGTGTGGTCGTCGACGACTGGGAAATGGGCGTGACGCAGGTGATCCGCGGGGATGACCATGTTAACAACACGCCGCGTCAGATCAATATGTTGCAGGCTTTGGGCGCGCAAGTGCCTCAATATGCGCATTTGTCCATGATCCTCGGTGATGATGGTCAGAAATTATCTAAGCGCCATGGCGCCGTCAGTGTGATGCAGTATCACGAAGACGGTTATCTGCGTGAAGCGGTGCTTAACTACCTGGCACGCTTGGGCTGGTCACATGGTGATGATGAAGTATTCAGTATGGAGCAGTTCTGTGCTTGGTTTGACCTCGACCATATCACGCCATCGGCTGCGCAATTTAATACCGAAAAACTCAACTGGCTCAATGCACATTACATTAAAACGTTGCCACTGGAGCACATTGCTGATGAAGTAAAACCGCGCCTGGCTGCCCTCGGTGTGACGGAAACGCAATCGCCAGACTTGCTGGCGGTGCTGAATTTATACCGTGAGCGCGCCAATAACCTGAATCAACTGGCGAAAGAAATTGCGTTCTTCTACCAGGTGCCTGCCATCAATGAAGCAGATGCCGCCAAGCATATCCAGGAAGAAACGACTGCGACTATCGAAAGTTTCTTGGAGAAGACTCAAGATTCCGACTGGACTGCCGATAAATTACACGATGCGCTAAATCAGGTCGTGGCTGAGCAGCAGATCAAGTTCCCCAAACTGGCCATGCCATTGCGGGTCGCTTTAATCGGTATCGCACAATCACCCAGTATTGATCAGGTGATGTCTATTCTGGGTAAAGAGGCCTGTTTGCAGCGTATTCGCGCATTATTTCCAAAAAAATAAGGTGCGGGGATTGAAATTGGAACAAATTAGTACAATCATAGTCATTATGATGGATTGGTGTTCAAGATAATAAAAACTCCAATACGATTAAAACAAACAAGGAGCAATTCTATGAATAATAAAGGCCAAATGTTACAAGACCCTTTTCTGAACGCCTTAAGAAAAGAACACGTGCAAGTGTCTATTTATCTGGTTAATGGTATCAAGCTGCAAGGTCAAGTCGACTCTTTCGACCAGTATGTGATTTTGTTAAAAAATACAGTGACCCAGATGGTATACAAACACGCGATTTCAACCATTGTTCCAGCGCGTCCAGTGAGTTTGGCGCCACACGAAACAGCACAAGAATCTTAATGCATGTTTGATAGACCAAGCGGCGGAGATGCCGTCGTTCTGGTCAGCGTCAACTTTGGTGATGCTGACTACGAAGAAAGTTTGCAAGAACTCCGCCACCTCGCCGGCACTGCCGGATTGAATATCTCAGCGACGCTGGAAAGCAAGCGTCAGGCTCCCGATCCTAAATACTTCATCGGCTCTGGTAAAGCTGATGAGCTCAAGACCTTATTGGCAGCACATGATAGCAAGGTGGCTGCCTTTAATCATGACTTGAGCCCCTCACAGCAACGCAACCTGGAAAAACTGCTCGAAGCACGCGTGGTCGACCGCACCGGCCTGATTCTGGATATTTTTGCCCAGCGTGCGCAGTCGCACGAGGGTAAGTTACAGGTCGAACTGGCACAACTGGAGCACTTGTCGACACGGCTGGTGCGCGGCTGGACCCACCTTGAACGTCAAAAAGGCGGTATCGGTGTGCGTGGTGGTCCAGGTGAAACGCAGTTGGAGCTGGATAGGCGTATGCTGCGTGTACGCGTCAAGCAGTTGCGTGAGAAACTGGATAAGCTTAAACAGCAGCGAGGTATGCAGCGGCGTGCGCGCAAGCGTTCTAACTTGATGACAGTGTCGCTGGTTGGCTACACCAACGCCGGTAAATCCACCTTGTTTAACCGTTTGACGCATTCTGGTGTCTATGCGGCGGACCAACTTTTTGCCACGTTGGATACTACCTCGCGCAAAATGCACCTGCCTGATGGCTATCCTGTGGTGTTGTCTGACACAGTTGGATTTATCAAGCATTTGCCTACCACCTTGATTGAAGCCTTTGGTGCTACGCTGGAAGAAGCGGCGCAGGCGGATTTGTTGCTGCATATTGTCGATGTGGCCAGCCCGAATCGCGACAATCAGATTGAGCAGGTTAATATTGTGCTGAACGAGATTGGCGCTGCTAATGTCCCACAGATTCTGGTGTTGAACCAGATTGACCGCATGGGCATGGCGCCCGGAGTCGATCTGGACGAATATGGTAACATCCGTACGGTGCGTGTCTCGGCACGAGAGGGTACTGGTATTGAGGATTTGCGCCAGGCGCTGTTACAACATCAGCAATATTTGAAAAAACTGAGCACGGAAGAAAGTGCTTATGTTTAAAAAATCAAAAAACACGGAGTACTAGCATGAGAAAATTCCCCGGCTTTTGGAATAAGAATAACGAAGGCCCGCCTGACCTGGATGAGGTATTCAAGGATTTGAATCAAAAGCTGAATCGTTTGTTTGGCAATAAGGGCGGTCAAGGTGGCCCGCGCGGTACGGCGCCTGCACCACAACCATTGCCAGTGGCCCCAATTCTTGGTTTAGTCGCCTTGATCTGGCTAGGTTAAGGTTTCTATATTGTCGACGAGGGTTCGCGTGGCGTGGTATTGCGCTTTGGCCAGCATGTGGAAACCACCATGCCTGGTCCGCGCTGGCATTTGCCGTTCCCGATTGAAACCATAGAAAACGTCAACCTGGAGCAGGTGCGTACCATAGAAATGGGCTATCGCTCATTTGATAGCGAATCTGGCCGCAGCAAAGAGCTACGGGAGTCACTGATGCTGACAGATGATGAAAACATCATCGACTTACAGGTGGCGGTGCAATATAACCTGAAGTCGGTGGAGGATTACCAGTTTAGCAACCGCTCTACTGAAGAGAGTGTGCGTGGCGTGGCAGAAACCGCGATTCGTGAAATCGTTGGTAAGAGCAAAATGGACTTTGTGCTGTATGAAGGCCGTGATGACGTGGCTGCCAAAGCGAAAAAACTCATGCAGGAAATGCTGGACAGGTATAAATCCGGTATCAATATTGTCAACGTGACCATGCAGAATGCGCAGCCGCCAGAACAGGTACAAGCGGCGTTTGACGATGCAGTCAAAGCCAAACAGGATCTGGAACGCCAGAAAAATGAAGGCCAGGCTTACGCGAATGACGTGATTCCTAAGGCGCGCGGTACCGCCGCCCGCTTGTCTGAAGAGGCTGCAGGTTACAAGTTGCGTGTAGAAAATGAAGCCAAGGGTAACGCTGACCGTTTCGAGCAGATTCTGGCGCAATATAACAAGGCGCCAGAAGTCACCCGTCAACGCCTGTATCTGGATGCGCAAGAGCATGTGCTGGCCAATACCAGCAAAGTGCTGGTGGACCAAAAAGGCGGTAACAGCCTGCTGTATTTACCATTGGATAAACTCATGAGCATGAGCGGTGCAGGCGGTAATGCGGCATCTGCCCCTGCGGCAGCGGCTGAGAAGCCTGTACAGGAGACGCAAGCCGACTCAAGCACCTCGGATCGCTCGCGTGATGCGATGCGTAACCGTGATCGCGAATACCGCTAGATTGCCCTGAAGGAAAATACATTATGAGAAATATTGGAAGTCTGTTAATCGGGGTATTTGTTCTATTGGTGATCATTACCTCTTCCGCCTATACCGTAGATCAGCGTGAATACGCACTGGTGTTCCGTCTGGGTGAAATCGTGTCGGTTAAGAGCGAGCCTGGGCTCTATTTTAAGATGCCTATGGTGGAAAATATCCGCTATTACGACAAGCGTATCCTGACCCTGAACTGGGAAGAGCCAGACCGTTTTATTACCAGTGAAAAGAAAAACGTGCTGGTGGACTCATTTGTGAAATGGCGTATTGTTGACCCGTCCAAGTACTATGTATCAGTCCGTGGTGACGAGGTGCAGGCTGAGCGTCGTTTGTCGCAAATGGTGAATGATGGTTTGCGCGCCGAGTTTGGTAAACGCACGATTCATGATGTGGTGTCAGGCGAACGTTCCGAGATCATGGAAATCCTGCGTCAGCGTGCTGATAAGGAAAGCCGTCAGATGGGTATCCAGATTCTGGATGTGCGTCTGCGCCGTGTCGACTTGCCAAAAGAAGTGAGTGAGTCTGTTTATCAGCGTATGGAAGCCGAGCGTAAATCTGTGGCGAACGAGCTGCGCTCACAAGGTGCGGCGGCGGCGGAAAAAATCCGCGCCGATGCGGATAAGCAACGCGAAGTGATTATTGCCGAAGCTTACCGTGATGCGCAAAAGGTAAAAGGTGAGGGCGATGCCAAAGCGGCCGAGGTTTCTGCACAGGCATTTGGTAAAAACCCGGAATTTTATGCGTTTTATCGCAGCCAGGAAGCTTATAAAAACAGCTTCAAAAGTAAATCTGACGTGATGGTGCTTGACCAAAGCTCGGAGTTCTTCAAATACATGCGTAGCAGTGGCAAGAAGTAATTTTGCCTGATGCCGTATGAACTGGTGGTGGCTAATCGGCGGTGTAATGTTGGTTGAAG
>VFQP010004118.1_pt1 | contig 13952 bp, 11 predicted proteins | sample 3512351 | NCBI WGS metagenome assembly VFQP01 (sample SAMN10412372, study PRJNA504923) | tailings metagenome | isolation source: Relicate 1 Philex TSF1 revegetated site | place: Philippines: Tuba, Benguet | collected 2017-08-29 | reverse complement strand
AACTACTCTGCGCTGGCATTTTCGCTTTTGACGCAAGCGCAGGCCGATCAGAATCGTTCGCCCGCCGAGGATGCGCTCGCGCTCCTGATCGTGCGCGATCTTCAAGGCCTTCGCCAACGTGCGAGGGCGTGGCTTAGCAGCCCAGCGAACCGCGATGAGGGAATCACTAGAGCTGCGGCCGAGGGAGCGCTTGACCCCGATGAGATCGTCTCACGTGTGGCGACGTCGACAATGTTCAGAGCATTGGTGTTCTTTGAGTTTGCCCTGCAAACCGGCCAGGAGTCCCTCGTCGTAGAAGCTCGCAACCTGCTGAGACGGGCGATTTCGTTGACCAAGGCGGCCAGCGCGGTGTCACTCTGGTGGATTCTTCGAATCACTGCGAACCTAATAGACGATCTTTGGTTAAGCAGTCTGCACAAGGTTCTTCCCTCCGAAGGGCCGCCAAGCTCGCAAAACTACGCGCAGCTCCGGAAGCTTTTTGTCTCCGAGTTGTATAGCCGGAGGTCCTCTGAGGTCGAATTGTGGCCCTCTCAACTTCTGGCGGCACAACGAGCCGTCGATATATCCGACGACCTGGTGGTCGCTCTCCCCACGAGCGCGGGCAAGACGCGGATTGCAGAGATCGCTGCGTTGATGGCCCTGGCGTGTGGTCAACGCGTTTTGATAGTCACGCCACTCAGAGCGCTGTCGGCTCAGACCGAACGCTCCTTCCGCAAGACGTTCACACCTCTTGGATTTTCCGTCTCGTCGCTGTACGGAAGCAGCGGCTTAGCGGGAACTGACGAGGATGCGCTGCGGGAACAGAACATCGTCATAGCCACCCCAGAGAAGTTGGACTTTGCTTTGCGGAACGACCCCGACATCATCAATGACGTCGGCTTAATCGTCCTAGACGAAGGGCATCTGATCGGCCCAAGCGAACGCGAGATCCGCTATGAGAATCTGGTACAGCGGTTACTGCGGCGCACTGACCATGGCGACCGACGGATCGTTTGTCTTTCGGCAATTCTGCCGGCGGGCGATCAGCTCAACGATCTGACTGCGTGGATTCGCAGTGACACGCCTGGCGATCCGATCCAGTCCAGTTGGCGCCCCACGCGTCAGCGCTTTGGCACCCTGTCTTGGCTCGGAAATTCCGCGCGGCTGAGCTTCGACCTTGAGCAAGATGGCCCGTTCATTCGACACTTTGTGCCAGAAGTCCCACCCATTCGGCCTCGTCGAACAGCATTTCCCAGGGACAACAAGGAGCTGACGCTCGCAGCGGCATGGAGGTTCTCTGAGCAAGGAAAGCGAGCTCTCGTCTTCTGCACCCAGCGAGATCATGTTGAAGGATTTGCGGAGACTGCCCTGGACCTGCAACGACGGGGCTTTCTGCCGTCCCTGCTTGCCAATGCCCAGGAGGTTGAACGTGCCATGGCCGTAGGTAGAGAGTGGCTGGGCGCCGAGCATCCGGCAGTACGCTGTCTGGCCATCGGCGTTGCGATTCATCATGGGCGTCTTCCCGGCCCCTTCCTGCGGGAAGTGGAGGCACTGCTTGCCACAGGCGTTTTACGCGTTACCGTGGCATCACCCACCTTGGCGCAAGGCCTGAACCTAAATGCGGCGGTGCTCTTGATCCCGAATCTGTACAGGGCGGGCACTCTGATCACGGGTGAGGAATTTGCCAACGTCGCGGGCCGCGCCGGCCGCGCATTCGTGGATCTCGAAGGGCTCGTGATCCACGTAATGCATCAACCCGAGGATTGGCGCCACCAGCGATGGAGAGAGTTGGTCACGTCGGCCAAGGCTCGATCACTCTCGAGCGGCATCATTGTCGTGGTCAACGAGGTCATACGGCGCCTCGCGACGTCGGGTGTTTTTGCGCGTGGTAATGCCATGGAATACCTGTCTAACACGCGAGAGGCTTGGTTCCCGGACGCAGCAGATGGCGAGCCGGAGTCAGACTCAATGGAGAGCCTCATCGAGCGGTTGGATGCAACCGTCCTCGGGCTCGTCGAAGCGCTTGACGCGCAAAGTGCGGATCTACCAAAGCTGCTCGATGAAGCCCTTGCGGGCTCACTTTGGGCAAGGCAAATCGCCCGCCTTGACGGCGTCGAAAAGCAGAAGCAACTGTGGATTCTCCTCAGCAGAGCACAGCTCATTTGGAGCAAGACAACGGTCGAGCAACGCAAGGGGCAGTTCGCGATGGGCGTGGGCTTGGAATCGGGCCTTGCCATCGACGCGTTGGCTGCGGATCTGACCGAGCTTCTTGATCGTGGCGATGCGGCCGCCCTCGCCAGTGACGCAGATGCCCTGATCGCTGCTCTCATTGGAATGGGAGAGCGGCTCCTGGGGATTCGTCCCTTTGTGCCAGATGAGCCATTGCCGGCGGACTGTAGAGACCTGCTGGGCGCTTGGGTGCGAGGTCAAGACGTGGCGGCTATTGGCCAAGAGGGAATGCGCGTCGTGGACGATGCATTTGTCTATCGCTTGGTCTGGGCGATTGAAGCCGTCCGGATGAATCGACGCATCAATGGAGACGAATCAGAACTGCCCGTCGAGGGAGCCGCTGCCGCGTGCCTGGAAGCAGGACTACCATCCAACGCCATGGCCATGCTTGTTCGAGCCGGGCTGCCCTCGCGGGTTGCCGCGAAGACAGCCGTAGAGCAGCTTGCCCCCGCGTTCACGAATCGCGCGGAAATGAAAGCCTGGTTACGATCGGCAGAACTAGCAGGCTTCGACGACGTTCTTGGATGGCCCACGCGCGAAACGCATGCAATCTGGCGGCAATTCCGGCGGGACGTTCTTTCAAGCGTAGACGGTAAGTGGACGCCACAGGAGTGGACGATGGAATGGGCGACGGACTCGGCCGTTCCTCTGCGAATTGAAGTCGATCCGCAAGATGGCGAAGTGTCGATCGCGACGCCAGATTTTTCGCGGCTCACGACGATCAGACAAAAGCTTCAGATGGAATCCCCAAGCCTGTTTGAAGTGGAACCGTTGCAGGATGGCACGAATGTGAGAATTCGCCGCATCGGACGAGGCCAGGCGCGTTGGGTGTAGCAGGGTTGCGGCGTATCGGTTTCTGGGCAATGAGCAGATCGATTGGCGCGACGTGATGCAGCCGCACTGGGAGCGCACGGCGGACCGAGTCGCGCAGTTTCCGGTGGTGCTTTGTATCGCGGATACGACCGAGCTGAACTTCAATGGCCAGGAGATGGATGGGCTGGGTCCGCTGAGCTACGAAGCCCAGCGAGGCATGTTTCTGCATCCGACCTACGCGGTGACGCCCGACCGTGAACAGCTGGGGGTGATCGATGCCTGGATGTGGGCCCGGGAACCAAAGGACGCCGATGGCAACCGCGGCGGCATCAAGGAAAGCGTACGCTGGATCGAAGGGTATGAACGCGTTGCGGAGCAAGCCGCGCTATTGCCCCAGACACGGCTGGTCTATGTGACGGACCGCGAGGGTGATATTGCCGAGTTGATGGCGCGCGCCCAGGAACTTGGCCAGCCGGCCGACTGGTTGATTCGCAGCCAACACAACCGCGACCTTGCTGAAGGCGGCAAGTTGTGGGCTAGCGTCGACGCCAGCCCGGTACTTGGGGAAATCACCTTTATCTTGCCAGGGCGAGCAGGCCAGAAGGCGCGAAGTCAAACAGGAACTACGTGCCCAACGTGTGAAGCTGCCGGGTATGGCCGGGGCGGCGCTCACTTGCGTAGAGGCTAGGGAGATCGACGTGCCCGCAGGCGTCAAGCCAGTGGTTTGGCGGCTGTTGACGAACCGAGATGCGCAGGATGCCGATGCTGTCGTTGAACTCGTCGACTGGTACCGAGCCCGCTGGGAAGTGGAGATGTTCTTCCATGTTTTGAAGACCGGCTGCAAGGTCGAGGCGCTGCAGCTATCGCAGATGGACCGCGTGGAGAGGGCCCTGGCGTTGTATATGGTGGTGGCGTGGCGCATTGCCCGCCTGATGCGGTTGGGCAGAACGTGCCCGGATCTCGACGCGTCCCTGTTCTTCGACGCTGACGAGATTCGGGGAGCCTTCGTGCTCGCCAAGAAAGCCCGCCCGAAGACAGTCTCACTCAATCAGATGATCCGCCAGGTTGCTTCGCTGGGTGGATTTCTGGAGCGCAAGAGCGATGGCGAGCCCGGCGCCAAGACGATCTGGATCGGTATGCAGCGAACTATGGACGCGGCACTCACCATTCAGGCGCTACGCGACGAGTCATGACTTCCGTATAACGAGATGGTTAATAGTGCCTTTGAAAGTCGAATTGCTTCAAAGATCGAACTTTTCCAAATGGCGTTGGGGCCAACGATTACCGAAGCGACTTCTCCGCAGTTGCGGGCGGCTTTAGAAAACGGAAAATATTGCCCCGGTAAGACCTTTTCCCTACCGTGATGCTAACCACCGGTTAATACCGTCCCCCTTCGTTTTCTAGGATTTGTTGACGTCATCCATCGAAACGCAATGCGTCCACGACTAACGAGAACGCCGGAGAAGGCTGCCGTCGACTCGGGTAGTAGAGGTGGTATCCGGCGAATTTCGGGCACCAGTCTTCCAGCACGCACCTCGGGCGAACGACGAATCTGGATGACGGTCGGTGAACGCCGTTTTTCGATCACGCTCGAAGACAACGACGCGGCCCGTGCATTTGCGGCCCACTTGCTGCTCACCCTGGACATGCCGGACCTGCACGGCAACGAGAAGCACGCGAAGCTTCCGAAGACTCTGCCGACCAAGGACTGCCGACCCGGAACGATCCGCATTGGCGATCTCATGCTGTGGCGCGCGGGCACATGACGTTCAGCGCAAAGCGCACGAATTGCCCATCTGGTATGGTGTGCGGGGCCGCGAGAAAAGAAAACCCCGCTGGCCAAACCTTTCCGGGGGCCATTACAATGGATAGCAAATACAATCGCTCAGTCACCTTGCAATGCCCCACTTGCGGCGGCAAAGACTTCGCCACAGGGGAGGACGCCCCGGAAGTGAAAACGTGCGCGGGCTGCAACCGCCAGTTTTCGAAGGACGAGCTCATCCGTGAAAATCAAGCGAGCATCCAGGCTAATCTGGACGACTTGAAGAAGCAGGTTACCGCCGACCTGACAAAAAACCTTCGCGACGCCCTGAAGAAGCTCAAATGAATATTTCCTTCGGCGCGAGCGAGTTCATCGCCTCCCTATCGCTTCTCGTTTCTCTGGTTACTTACTTCAGCCAGCGGGGTGTCAACACTCGTCAGGCTCGGTTGAACGACCACCTGCTCGCGCAAGCGGTGGCGGAAATGGAGGCCGCGAAGAAGGCGGAGCTCGACGCGAGTTTTGTCAAGGTGCCAGGCACGTCGGGAGGCGTCGTGCTCAAGGTTTTCAATCGCGGCAAGGCCACGGCAAGGAACGTGAAGTTTGAATTCCTCAAGCCGCAATTCACAGTGTTTAAGTCCGAGCTCGACGTGTTTCCATTGGCTACGCTCGGTCCCCAACGGTACGTGGACTTGCGAGGCGCCACTCACCTTGGGAGCACGGAAAAAAAGCTGGCGGTTCGACTTCAATGGTCCGATGACCACAGTGACACAAACGAGCGAGTCGTGCATCCCACACTGTGAATAGGTATCACCAGGCAGGAGCCGAGCGCTGCTTGGAGGCATATGCGCCGGATTGGCGGCCGCAGGGCCGCCCTTGATAAGATGTGCCATCCAAAAACTGGAGGGATGGGATCATGGCGCTACAGGGCACTCGCAGCCATGCGGTCATTGCAGTGTTGGCATTCGGCATTGGTTTTGTCGCTTCCCACTACCTTTGGCCGCGACTGTTCGGCTACGCGACGGCAGAGGAGTGCGCGGTTCAGACAACGCACGAATTTGCTGCCCGCGCCTGCTACGGCCTATATCCTTCCGCGCAACTCGCCCGGGAGCGAGAGGGGCAGCGCTAGGCGGCGATTTCGATCACACCTGTGGTTTAACCCATCCCCGTATCCGCGCGTCGAACAGCACGGCGAGTTCCGCCACGTCCTGGTGCTTGCTGAAGACCGTGATGGCGTGGGCATGACCCGATGGGCGTGTTTGTCCATGCGGACCTCAATTACCACCTGACCGCGATACAGGCGCTGCTCGCCCCACCATCCCCGGTGCAGCCGGCGCCCCTCCTGACAGAGTTTCATGACTTCGAGTAGCATACCTGTATAAATATACAGTATCAGGAGAACGGCGTTACAGTGGTAATCGTACTTTTCGTGCTTGTATGGACCCGACGCCTTTTGCAAGCTTCTTGTTCGTGATGTCGAAACGGTCTGCATGCATGTATCCGGCTTGCCTGGTGGGCTCTTGCCGAAGCATGCCCGCAGCCTCGATGAGATCCGCGCATCCTGTCCTTAGCAAAATCGCGGCGTGCCTGACAAGGGCCGCCGGCACGAAAATCAGGCTCTAGGATGCTGGTTCAACCAATTTCGTCATCGCTTTGAGAAGCTTCGCAAACCTGCGTGGGTATTCCTCCTTGCAAGCAAGCCCAGAAGTTATGCTGCCGCTGTGCGGGCCATATAGCTCGAGTCACTGCTCAGCAGTGCCTGGATGACGCGCGCGTTCTTGTTGGCCAACGCGACCGCCGCGCAGTTGTGCCCCCGCCGCGCGATCAGCTGCTGCAGCCAGACGCTCTGCGGATCGGCCTTCTTCATGGCATAACGCAGGACGGCTCGGGCGCCATGAATGAGCAGAGTCCGCAAGTAAGTGTCGCCGCGCCGGCTGATGCCGTGCAGTCGAGGTTTGCCTCCTGAAGAGTACTGACGTGGCACCAGGCCGAGCCATGCCGCCAGATGCCGGCCGTTCCTGAATTGCTTGGCGTCGCCGACAGCGGCGACCATGGCCGTGGCGGTAATCGGACCGATGCCAGGCACTTGCGCGATCTTCTTGCACAGCACAGACTGCTTCATGAACGACTGGATCGATGCCTCGATCAAGTGGACGCGTTCCTCGATCGCCTGCAGGTGCTGCAGCAGTTCAGTCAGCAGCGTCTGGCAGAACGAGGTCAGTTCGTCGGCGCTCTTGCTGAGTAGCTCCGGGATTGCGCGCTTGAACGCCTCTGGTGAGCGCGCAATCGTGAGTCCACGCTCGCCGAGCAGACCACGCATCTGGTTGATCATGGCGGTACGGTGGCGGATCAGGATTGCACGCATCCGATGTGCGGCTTGGATGTCCTGTTGTTCGACCGATTTGATCGCAACGAAACGCATGGCAGGCCGGCTGGCGGCCTCAACAATTGCTTCGGCATCGTTGCGATCGTTCTTGTTGGTCTTGACGAAGGGCGACACATACTGCGGGCTGATCAGCCGAACCTCAATGCCAAGCGATCGGAAGCGCCGTGCCCAGTGATGGGCAGTGCCGCAGGCTTCCATGACGACCATCCGCGGCTTCAGAGTGCGCACGGCCTCCAGGAGCGAGCCACGCGAGACCTTCACTCGATGCACAGGCCGTCCGCGGCGGTCGGCGCCATGGAGCTGGAACACATGTTTCGCGAGATCGATGCCGAGGATGTCGATTTCCATGATGAACCTCCACGTGTCAGGTTAGGCCGACAGTGTCCCCCGAAGGGAGGCGCCGGGTCCATCTCAGTAAAATCTGGCGCTTCCCCTGAAAGCCTTTACTGACAAGGATTGCCGGTCGACTCCGGCGACTGTCGGCAGACTCTGAGATATCCCGCCGTACCATAGCTGCCCGCGCACCACGCCGCCGCAAGGAGGCATGGAAATGCCAGGCATGGAATTTCGCTATGTGGGAATCGACCGCTTGCCCGCCAGGATGTCGGAGTTCGACGTGGAGCGATACTGTGCCAGCGAGCCCATGCGATGCCCTGTTTTGGCAAGATAATTAGATTTATCCGTCTTTTGTCTTATCTTGCCACGATGCAATGCGTTTTCTAACGTTAGGCTCGTGCGTTAGATTGGATCGCGTTAAACTCCGGATCGCCGTCGTAGACCGGGCCCACGCACATTGCCAAACACGCTATAAATCTTTGATTTATGAGTTCGCTCCAAAGGTGAGCATCATCTGCTCCCGTACCTCAGCATCGGTGTCACCCTCAACCAGCGTCAATCGAATCGGCAGCACATGCTCGACGACGCCTGGGACGTTTGCAGCATGTGCGCGACAGCGCAGCGCAGCAGAGACGGTTCCCGCGGCCCATCGCTGGGGCCTGAAGCGCAAAATCTGTGTGAATGGCTCATGCAGGTGTCGAAAAGCGCTGCACTCCAGTTCCCACTGCTGGGTCTCAACGGTCGGACGATTCGGCTTCCAGTAAAACGCATCGGGGTCATGCGGTTGTGGCGCCAGCAGACTACCAAAATGGAGTTTGGGGGCTAAGGCGTTGTTTGCGCCTTGCAGCGCCCGTGCGAGTTCACCAAGGGCACTCTCCCAACGTCCGGCTGGGGCGCGAGGAGGTGCGGGCAACGGCGTGTCTGTCGTCGGGGCGACGGCATCCGTGTCCTTGGCCGGGGGCAGTAGCACGATCCCGCCTTGGGCCTCCAAGCTCACCAGAAGCGAATGGGCCGGGACCGCTCCATCGTTCTGCAGTTGTGCCTCGACTTGGCACACTGCTCGGCGATTCAGCCGGTCATGGATTGTTGCGAACCACTCTTCCAGCGCTTCCAGCCAAGCGGGATAATCTTCCTGATGGTACTTGCGGATCGCCGAGTCACTGGGCGGCACCCAGCGCTCGCTTCCCATCACTGCTCTGAGCGCAGAGCCGACTTGATCCATCTTGGTCTTTGGCGGCGGTTCTTGGCTGAAGATCTGTTGCATCGGCCGCGCCGCCTTGGCGTAGGCCAAAAAAGCCGCGCGCTGGGCGGGCTTTAGTGGCGGATAGACCGTCAATTGGCTGCGCAGAGGCCCGCCTTCCCATCCCGCGATCGCAAACTTCAGGTCGGGTGTCTGTGCCTGCAGCTCGGCTAGTTGAAGGCGCAGGCTCTCGATGGTTTTATCTCGCTCATCGGTCTCGCTCGGCAGCGACCAAGCTGACGGCAGACGCCGATAGGGCAAGTCTTCGTGCTTGGCCGTTACCAAAGCCGGCGTGTCGTTGGACAAAAAGGTGACCGGGGTGCCTCGGTGGGCGTTGCGCAGCCACAAGGCCTCGGCAACAATCCGATTGTCATCGTCCTGCAAATCCAGGTTGGGATAGTCGTCCTGTCGCAATGTGGGAGCAAGCAACGTCAGAGTCAAGCTGCGGCCTCGGCTGTTTCGCACGAGCCGCAGGTCGTCCGCTTCCAGAATCTCGGCGAATAGCGAACAGATTTTTCTCGCTCGGCTGGCCCGCCGCGTGTTGCCCCCATCCTTATGCTTGTCGAGTTCGCGCTGCACTGTCCGCGGCACGGCAATGACGATCTCGGCTTCGGTAGTGACGACGGACCAGTCGAGTTCGTGGTAGTCCTTGCATTGCAGAAAAAAATTTGTATCGGGCACGATGTAATGCATGGACACGACTCGTAGTGCTTTGGAAGGCGCTATTCTAATTCGGCATCGATGATGCAGGGGCACGGCGGGGCAGGGTAGCCGGCTAATCATTGGACTCCCACGTCTGGCACGGGGATGGTAGGGCCAATCTCACGGCCAGGGCCTACAAGCAACCACTTCTTCAGGACCCTTGCCATTGAAGAATTTCGCTATCAGTCAATTGAAAAGCGTGCGAAAGGGCGCATCTTCCGGCATATCAAGCCGCCTTGTACGCAGGCAAAACGGGAGAACCCAAAGCCGTAGACCCTGGGACGCCGGAAACTCAAATCGCTCCAGCGGGGCCGCAAATGTGGAAGTCTTGGGATAGATCAGGACGATATCGCCGGCGCCCTCGAGATAGTTGTGCCCGTATGCGAACAACTGATAAAGGTCAGCCTGCGACAGATCGTACTTCTCTCGACGGCTGAATCGCTGGTGATCCAGACGCTTCCATTTCGTATCGAGCACCAGCATATTTCTGGCATCGTGTTGCAGCAGCAGGTCCGGTTTCAGCCGAAACCAGTTTTCCTCCCGATGCCGGACCAGATATCGCCCTTGTGCCTGACTCTTCATGGCAAGGGGATGCACGACGGCCTTCCCGAGATGCTTGCTGACGAATGCTTCGAACAGCGCAGCCATGGGAAACAACAGCGATGCGCCGTGATGGTCTCCGCGTGTCGTGACGGGCGCGTTGGCGTCGAGAATCAATCGTACCCAATCGAGCCCACGCGCGTAGTGCGACATGCTGCGATCGAGGTGGATGCTTGTGAAATCTTGTCGATGATCACGAGATGGCGGAATGTCACCAAAGGCGAACAGCAGTTCCCGAGCCGTCCGCTGGTTTTGGGGCGCCTTGCACCAGCCCAATACCATATCGAGTGCCGCGCGTATTAGTCGGTTCTCGGCACGATCGGTTAAGAAGACGTCGTGTTCGGTGTAGAACCTGTCGCGCCGGCAAACATTCTGTCGAATTTGATCCGGGATCATTAACCGTCCGCGCAATGTCGTGAGATTGCCCTGTTCGGCTCGATATTGACTCGCAATCCCCCGCCGCACGATGTGGGTTACCGATTCGAGAAACTCGGCCACGAAGATCTCAAGCAGCGGCATTCGCGCCAAGTCGATTGAAGCTGAGCCGACATGGAGGTACCGGAACTGCCGCAGCGAAGACAACATGTCGAGTAAGAGCCGGCGCGATTGGGTGACGGACGCCTGATCCCCATCGTCAATCTTCGGTAGGATTTCGATAGCGAACTGCCGTGGCCCGAACACGATACCAACATGGCTAAGCACCTGGACGGCACGGCGCCCATGGCGCGACGTCAATCTCGCCCAGGACTGCTCGCCAGATGCGTTGCGGCGCAGGCATTGATCTTCGAGCCAATCGAAGACATAGCCGGGCACGACGTGCGTGCCATCATCCGCTGTCTGGCGGGCGCCATCGGCCATGACTGTATCGAATTCGCGGATGATGATGCCTCCCGCGCGCGCGGTCGTCTCCATATTAGAGCGGCATGCTTTCGTAGATGCCAATGTAAGCGTCGGGATCGCCGAAGGCGCGCTCGTTCAGGTTGAAGCGGCGGCTTTCAGAGTGCTCATTCAGATCGTGATTGGGACCAAACAACCGGCGCAGATCAGTGCCCGACCCATTGATTTCCTGGACGAACTGTAGATGCGCTGGCTTCTGGTTGTCCGCCAGGATCAGGCGGATCTTATTCCAGTCGTCAAAGAAATATTCTTCCAGCAGTGGCAGTATGCGATTGCGAAAAATCCTCACGAGTTCGGTGAAGGGCTCCTTTTCCGCGGCGATGGCCGGTTGGAGCGATCGGAAATAGGCATGTCCGATGGTGTGGTCGCGGTCGTACAACGCCTCGATGCGTGCATTGATAGTCGCGAGCATGTAGGGAATATGAATTTCCTTGTCGCCGCTCCTGATTCGCATGCCGGCAAGGGGCCCTTGCGTGTCGCTCGTCTCCGGCATGACCGCAACGAATTCGAATCGGCGGCGCAGCGCGGTATCGAGCAACGCCAGGGAACGGTCCGCCGTGTTCATCGAGCCGATGATGTCGACGTTTGCGGGAACGCTGAAAGATTTCCCGGAGTAGGGCAACGTGACCGCCACGGCATTTGCGCAGCTCTCGCGCTTGTCGGGCTCGATCAAGGTGATCAGTTCCCCGAAGATCTTGCTCACATTGCCTCGGTTGATTTCGTCGATCACCATGGCGAACCGATCGTCTGGCGACAGTCGGGCGCGCTCGCAGAGTTTCTTGAATGCGCCATCGCGGATTTCATAGCGCACCTCGCCATCGCCCTGTTCGTGGTCGATTACCGGCCGCAGCCCTTCGACAAAATCTTCATAGCTGTAGGACTGGTGGAACGTGACGAAGCTGAATCGCTCCATGTGGCTGGTCTTGGCCTCCAACACCGTAGCCGGCCGTTCCGCTCTATAGTCGCGGACCAGTTCCTTTAGCGCCCCACAGTGCTCCTGCCATTCGCCTGCGAGTGTCCATTCCGAGGCCGGCAGCTTGTCGAAGATGCCCGGCGCCATACGCCGCTGCTCTTTCACCGTGACGGAACCGGCAATGGCATGCGGCTGCAGGGCGCTCCAGATTCGCTGTACGACGTTTTTGTCGTTACCGCTTGCGACGATCATTGCACGCAAGAACGGATGTTCGGCGATCTCCGCTACACGGGCCGGTCGACCCATGTCGATCAGCGCTGCGGCAATCGCCTCCCACCAACTGAGCGACGCGACGCGGTCGAGGACGGCGTGCCGACGCACATCGGGCTCGGAGGCCGCGGAAATTTCCTGGACGTATTCCCGACCAAGACGGCGCATGATCTGATAGGTCTTGCCGGTGCCGGGTGGCCCGTAATAGATGGTGTTCTCCGCGTACCGGATTTCGGCCTCGTGCGCGACGTCGGGCGCGTTGTCGGCCTCGATGCCCTCATCGGCATCCGCATCGTCACCTCGGTCGTCGCCAAGCTCGTCTGGCCAGAGTGCGCGGCGGCGCGGATCGGAGCCGAAGACCTCGGCGATGGCCGGACGCTCCTTTTTCAGCGTCGACAGGATTCGCGAGACCAACTCCGGAGTGAAGGGCAGCGACGTTCTCCGCTGGATTTCGCCGATATCCTGACGCCAGCGAAGCGTCCTAGTCCGGATGCCGCGCGTCAGGCCCAGTACTGCCACCGCATGCCGAGAGCCCGGGTTCTTCCTGCCGAATCGCACCTCGTGGCCGTTGTTCCTGTGCCACCAGTCCAGCCCCGCGGTATGTACGGCACGCGCGAGCATGCAAAACTGTTGCGTGGTCTCTTCAGTCCAGTTCAGGCGGAAACCCTTGAAGATCAGGTTGACATCGAAGTGGGCCAGGATGGCTGCGTCGCTGAGCGGGTGTTCGTCGTCCGCCTCCTGGTGGTCGGAAATGAGGTCGTCAGGCATGATCCTTTTTGGAGTAGTTCTGTTCAGAGCCAGCGTGGCGGGCATGTAGCGGATGGTCCGTCCCGTTCGTCATCGTCAACGGCGTGAGTTCGGTCATGCTGTATCCCTCGCAAGTTGGGCACATGCGACGCTCTCCGCGCCGTGAGCATCCGTTAGCAACACGGGCAGCACAAAGCGTACGTGGCGATAGGTCGAAACGTCATTCCGACCTATGCCTCGCACATGAGTCGTACCCAACCCCTGGGATCTACCTGCGCGTGCAAATAGGGGGGCGGAGGGCGGTTCGCGACCCTTCGCCGCCATTTGCGGCGCGCGCGTGAACGACCGTTCCCGAGCATGAATCAGCTACTCAACACTCTTCTGTAGACTGAGGCGGGGATATAAGAGCCAACAACAGGCGCTCAACAAGCACGCGGGATTCGTTTTCACAAAACAGCAGATCAGCAGCCGGCAAAAAACCATCATGTACCAAAACGCTTCGCGAGTCATACACCCGGAGCGCGCGCTTTTGATAATCACGGGACTCGTCCTCGGAGAGGCCCGGAAGTTCACGAAACAGCTTCCGAACTTGACTTCGAATGGAGTCGGTAGCCCGAAATTGCATCTCTCGGAATAAAGCATCGAGGCTCAAGTAAGCTTCACCTTCTTTCTCGAACTTCCCCATCTCGGATTTAAGTTCTTGCTCCCATTTCTTAAGCAAAGCTACAGCAACGTCGTGCTTCGAGCTCCCTTTCGCCAATGATTCCATGGCCATGACCAGAAGAAGGAATCGTACCCGTACTTGGCGCTCGACGAAATGCGCCGCATATAGCTCAAGAGCAACAGTGAGCTTTGCTGAGGTAGCTTGGCCGGAGAGGGCGTTTCCTATACCGGAAAAACATGCTTCGATATTTGCGGTGGACAGAGTTTTGCGTTCAAGCACCGACACCTGCAATTCGGAACCGATCTGACCACCTTCGGTCGTCACTTTGCGGATCTGCAGGGGAGCCGTAGGTGTCAGATAGTCGTGCAGTCGAAGGTTAATGAGAGCAGCGACCGATGAAAGCGTGGACCTGACAAC
>VFQP010006170.1_pt1 | contig 13957 bp, 16 predicted proteins | sample 3512351 | NCBI WGS metagenome assembly VFQP01 (sample SAMN10412372, study PRJNA504923) | tailings metagenome | isolation source: Relicate 1 Philex TSF1 revegetated site | place: Philippines: Tuba, Benguet | collected 2017-08-29 | reverse complement strand
CGCACTTGAGCAGCGGGAAGCGCGACATCTGCCCGTTCTCTAACCGGTAGTCAATCAGCTGCACGCGCTCACACGTGGAGCGCGCAAGAGCCTCGCTCTTGCGCGAGGCTCAGGTGCCAGGTGCACAAAGCAGCCACCCAGCACCACTCATCCTCCTCCTCGTCCTCCTCCTGTCCCCGTGTCGCCCGCCCCGCACCTGGGCGCAGCCGGCCGGCGCCTCGGCCATCTTGAGGTGCGCCGACGTGAGCGCCGGGCCAAACATGTCGCGCAGCCGCGCCTCAAACTCGGGGACCCTGCGCCTCACGCGGCGCCAACGGGCAGACCACCCCAGCCTTGACGCCCCTGACGCCCCTCACTCGTCACTGCCTGTGCTCCCCAGGGCACACAACGGGGTCGCATGGTTTGCCACGGCTGGGCGGGCCAGAGCAGCGAGTAGCGGCGCGCTCACCTGGCCAGGGGCCGGCCCAGCGCCATGGCCACGCCCTCGACCGTCACGTCGTCCAGCGTGGGGCCAATGCCCCCGCACGTCAGCACCACGTCCGCCTCGTCCGCCGCACGCCGCACCTCGTCGGCAATCACGCCCACGCTGTCGGGCAGGATGGCCGCGCGCAGCACCGAGTAGCCAATGCCGCGCAGCTCCTGGCAAAGGTACGACGACGCCGTGTCCGCCACCTGCGCAGGCCGTGCACAGGGCAGGGCCGTCCCACGCAGATTGCCCCAGCTCCAGCGCCCCCCCTGCCAAGGAGCAGCCCAATGAGGGTGGGAGCTCCCCTGGTGGCCACCCCCTGGTGCGTTCCGTGCATGCACGCTGCTCCGACGAGGCCCACTGCGCCCTGGCCGTCTCTGGGTTTTCCCTCTGGCGGTTTGCACACCACGTGCTCGCGTGGCCCCTGTGCACCCCCCCTGCAAGCGTTCCTCTCCTCCTCCTGCCATCCTCCTCACCTTGCCCGCCAGCAGTTCGTCGCCCACCAGCACCACCACGGCCGTGGGCAGCGCCGCGTCCCTCCCGCCCGAGGGACTGGTGGGCGTCTGCGCCTGCTGCTGCTGCTGCTGGCCGCCCGCCTGCTTGCTGCTGCTGCGCCCGGCGCGCTCCAGGCGCCCGTCCGCCAGCATGTGCGCCGGCGCGTGGCTGCCGTCCTCGCGCCGCAGGGCACTGCGCGCGGCACCACAAGGCGGCCGTGGCGCCACCACACTTTGCACCATCGGCCAGACGGCGCGCTGGGCGGAGGACGGCGCTGCTCCTCCCCCCCGCCTGCCATCACAGCAGGCGCGCACCTGTTTGGCTGCGTGTTGCTGCGGCCGCCCAGCGAGGTGTACCCCTCGTCGTAGAGGCTGCAGTAGGGCACCTTGGTGGCCAGCAGGAAGGACCACACGTCGTGGTAGCTCCAGTCAAAGATGGGGTTGATGCGCATGAAGGGCGGCCAGCCCTCGCTGCTGGGACAAAAGAACTGCTGGTCGCCGGCGTTGGGGTCGTTGCTGCGTGCGGCAACGACGTGTGCGCAGGGCAGCGCAACACGTGTGAGTCACACTGAGCTGCCAGTGCTGCTCTTGCCGTCGCGTGAGACCTCCCTGACCTGCGCGTGCCCAGGATGATGGCCTTGACGCCGGTCCGAGCGATAAAGTCCACCAGGCCCGCCTTGAAGTTGTTGTTGGAGGCGTCCAGCCACTGCACCTTGAGACCGTACCTGTGCGGGTGCAGAGGAAGGACGCGGATAGCTGGCGCGGCAGGGCGAGGTGTCCCGCTCCGCCCCGCCCCGCCCTTCGCGTGCTCAGAACTCTTCCCACGGCACGTTGCCCACGGGGCGCTGCCTCACTTCTTGTCAGCGGCGTCCAGGAAGTCCCGCACTTGCGCAAAGTCGTCCGGGTGCGAAAAGACAAAGCTGTGCATGCCGCCGAGCCCCACCAGCTGCGGCAGGTTGGGCGAGGACGACGACGCCGGCAAGCCATTGGTGAGGCCTGCTGTCCCGCCACTGGAGGAGGCCTGCTGCTGCTGCTGCTGCTGGAGGTGGTGCGCCACGGCGGTGCGGAGCAGGTGGAGCAGCACGGTGGAATCCTTGCCGCCGTTGAAGCTGAAGGCCAGCTCGTGCGGCGCGTAGAGCTGCAGGCTGCGCTGGATGAGCTTGAGAGCGTGGCTGGTGCGGCTGCTGGTCACCGGGTCGGGACAAGACGCCAGGAGCGTGCGCGCCTCGAGGATCGGCTCCAGCTCCTCCGGCGACGCGAAGCTGCCTGCGCGCCGGCTGCCCAGCAGCACCTCCTCGTCGCCTTTGCTCCTGGTAGTGCCGAGCGGGGCGCTCGCCGCGACTGCGTCCGCTCCTTCGCCGCCTGCTTGCTGCGGATCTGCCATCCAGTCTCTGCGTAGCGCTGGTGTGTGCGGTGTGTGCTTCTGCCTACCTCTGCTAAAGCCTTGTGCTCGCGTGCGCCGAGAGGGTCAGGGTATCGTAAGGGTAGCACGTGCAGGCGCAGCAACACCAGCAAGAGAAGGCAGCAGGACGCCTAACCCATCACCGGCGGTCGTTCTCGTTCTTCACGTTGACGATGGTGATCGAGACGCCCGGCGCCGCCGTGGTCACGGCCGAAGCGGGCGCGGGCGGTGCGGGGGACGACGCGGGTGGGCGTGGTGCCGCCGCTGCAGCGGACCCACCACCACCACTGGCTCCAGAAGCACCGCCAGCTCCACCACCAGCTGCTGCTGCCGGCGTGGCGCTGGCCGCCGCCGAGGGGGTGGCGGCGGGCGCTCGCGCCGTGGCGCCCTGTTGGAAGACCCAGGTCTTGAACAGCCCGCGCACCACCACGGGCCCAGGGTTCGTGGTCACGGTCACTGCAGGCGCCAGGGAGTTGGCGCGTGTGGATGAGCGCGCACAGGCGGAGCCGATCATCGCGGGCGCACCGCAGCCAGCGGCACGCGTGTCAATCGCAACGCCGCGATGGCATCGATGCGCGCACCTTGAGCGACCTGGGCGCCCGCGCGGCCCGAGAGCCCCACGCCCATCAACTCAACTGTAGCAGGCAACGGTGCGTGGAACGTCCTCTGCAGCGTGACTTCGTGTGCCCCGTCCTTCGAGGGCATGCGGTTTTGCGCGGGCTACACCACAGCAGCGCGCACACCCGTCACTACGATGAGCTCGCGGCTACACGGCAGCAGAGCGCACTTGCGCATGCGTGGCCGGGCGCCTGCCAACCTCAGCGCAGCACCGCACCGCACACCGCGGCCTCAGTCTCGCCATGCTGGGGCTACGTGCAGAGCGCAGCCATGGCGTGACGTGGAGACGCTGCAGGAGGGGCGCGACGCCACAGAGCGCCTCAGCACAGAGGTGGCCGAGGGCGTGAGCGGGCTGGTCGACACGGACCGCACGGCGGAGCTGCTCATCTGGGTCTGGCAGTCCTTGACGGGCCGCCTGACGGCACCCACGGAGCAAGCACAGCAGCAGGCGCAGCAGCAACAAGGTGGGCACGACCACCTCTGCGCTGTGCCCCTGAGCAGTGGCACGCATGCCGCAGGTGCGCACGCCGTCAATGCGCTCAGGTGAGGAGGCCGTCTTCTGCGCTGGCTGCTCCTGGGCCGTGGAGGCGGTGTTCCTGGCCCTGCGCGGCGTGCTGCGCGTGGAGCCGGGCTTTGCCGGCGGACTCACCCCCTCCGCACCCAAGTCGTACCGCGAGGTGGGGCCGGGCGGTGGCACCCCAGCGTACCTTGATGCACAGGAGGACGAGGACTCACCCCCAGCTACGCGCGCCTTGATGCCGGGCAGGTGCACCACGGGGGCAACGAGGGCGACCACGCCGAGGCGGTGCGCGTGGTGTACGACCCCTCCGTCGTCAGCTACAGCCAACTGCTGGACGTGCTGCTCTCCCTCTTCCTGGGGCCAGGCTCCGCCACAGCAGACAGCAAAAACGCGCCGCAAGACACGAGCGCCAGCGCGCGCGCGTACCGGCCCATCGTCGTGTGCTGCACGCCAGAGCAGGCGGCCGCCGTCGCAGAGGTGAGCGGGCAGACGGCAGCTGGGCCTTACCTGCCTCACACCACATGGTTCGCTGAGGTCGCTGCTCCTGGCTGGCGTGCCGTCGTTGTCGTGGTGCAGGCGCGAGCGAGGGGGCGCCTGGGGCCAGACGTGCAGGTAGTGCACCACGCCCAAGGACCTGGCTCGGCCCCGCCCCCAGCAGCAGCAGCCTTCCACCCTGCCGGGGAGGAGCACGTCCGCTTCTTCGAACGCAACCCTGGGCTGGGCTACTGCTCGGCCAACATCGTCCCCAAGCTCAGGGCTCTGCGGTCGGCCTACCCCCAGCTCGTGCATGATGCGGAGGACGCGGCTGCGGCCTGAGCTCTCTTTTGCGGTCGGTCAAGGCTGCAGCCCGAGCCGGCGGTTGCAAAGCGTGTTGCAGGGAGCACCAGGTGTGGTGCGCAAACCACGGCAGCAGCAAAAACCAAGGCTGGGCTGAGGAGGGGGAAGCACGCCCCGCCCAGCGCAGGCACGGCTGAGCTGAGTAGGGAGTCGAGTACAAAGAGAGGTGTGCAGGCAGCATCCTGTCAGGTTCGGCGTGTCGGTGGCCATGGTTCCGGTCATGAAGGCCAAGATCAAGCAAAGCGGCGTGCCGACGGTCGAGACCTGGGAGATGGCGGACAAGCCGCTCGACATGATGGTCGGCTTCTCCAACGAAGCCGCCGCCGCCGCCGCCGCCCGTTACTTGATCGGGCGCGGCTATCGCGAGCTCGGCTTCATCGGCGGCATGGATCAACGCTCGCAATCGCGTTGGGAGGGGTTCTCGCAAGCGGCGATCGCGGCGGGGGCGCCGCCGCCTTCGGCTTACCGTATCCATTCGCCGGCGCCTTCGTCGGTTGTCGCGGGCGGCGAGGGCTTGCGCACGCTGTTGGCTGAGCGGCCCAATCTGCGCGCGGTCTTTTGCAGTAACGATATGATCGCGTCGGGCGCGGTGTTCGCCTGCCAGCGCTTGGGGCTTGCCGTGCCCGACAAGATGGCGGTGATGGGGTTCTCCAACCTGCCGATCGGCGCCGAATTGGTGCCGCCATTGACGACGATCCAAGTTAGCGCGCGCGAAATCGGCGTTTGCGCGGCGAAGATGATTCTCGACCGCGTCGAAGGCCGGGCCGGCCGTCCGGCGAAACTCGATCTCGGCTTTTCGGTGATCGCGCGCGGCAGCGCGTGAACCGCACGGCGGCGTCGGGCATTCGAATCCCGCCGCTCCGACCATCATTCGAAAGACGAAGAAGCCCGCCCTGGGAAACCAGCGGCGGGCTTCGGCGTTTTGGTGTTTGGCGAAGGCGCGGGAAGTTTTCCGGGCGGCCGCGAAAACGCATCCGCGTCAGGATGAAAATATAAATAAATCAATAAATTAAAGAATAGGCAGTGATCGGATTGCTTGACTCACGTCCGTCGCTATGGCCTAAGTGAACCGTTATTCGGTTTGATTGTTCCGATAATCGGACATAGCGGTTTCCCGCGACGCAAACCGAGGCATGGGAGCGAAATGTCGAACGCGGCGATTCCAACGTCCCGAGGTTCCGGCGAGCCGGAATTTTCGCTGACCGTCAGCCGGGCGCTGCAGGTCTTGGCGGCGTTCGACGTCAACCGGACGGAGCTGGGCGTCAGCGAAATCGCGCGCATGCTCTCGCTCTCGCGCACGGCGATTCAGCGTCTGGTCCAGACGCTGGAGATCCATCACTTCCTCGAGCAAAACCCCGAGACGCGGAAATACCGGATCGGCGTCCAGGCTTTCCGCATCGGCAATCTCTTCGCGCTCGGCCGGCAATTGGAAACGCTCGCGCGCCCCGATATGGAAGCGCTCGCCGCGCGCGCGACCTTCACCGTCTATCTGTCGGTGCTGCGCCACGACGCGATGGTCATGACCGCCGCGATCGAGGGCTCGGGACCGCTGCGCTACAACGCGCAGGTCGGCCAGCGCCTGCCGCTGCATTCCACTGCCGCCGGAAAGGTCGCGCTCGCGTCGCTGTCGCCGGCCGAGGCCGACGCGATCCTCGCGCGCACCGGCCAGCGTGCCATCACGCCGAACACCATCACCGATCGCGCGGCGCTGCACGAACAGCTCGCCGAAATCCGCGATCGCGGCTTTTCGGTGAACCGGGGCGAGAACACGCCCGGCGTGGGCTCGATCGCCGCGCCGATCTTCGACGCGAACGGCCGATTGCTTGCCGTGTTGTCGAACACCTTCGCGACCAGCCAGGTCGCGCCCCAAGACATCGACGCGCTCGGCCGCGATATCGCGCAAACCGCGCGCGGTATCGCCGAGAAGGCGCGATCAAGCCCCGCCACGGCGGCGGCGTAAACAAAGACGAAAACGAGTCGGAGGAAATTGCGATGGCTACACGCGCGAAGAAGGCCGCCAAATCGAAGACGAAGGCGAGGAAAGCGACGCCGCAAGCGGCGTACCGGCTTGCCGGCGAGTTGAAGGCGGCCGTGCTGCCGAAAAAGAAGAAGCACAGCCTGATCACCGAGGCCGAGTTCGATCCGCGTAAGTCGCTCGCGCGTCTGGCGGGCTGGCCGAAGCAGAAATTCCACATCAGCCATCTGCGCGAAAAGGATTTCCGCAACGACGGCTTCCGCGGCTACACGCTGTGCCGCGATCTCGGTTTCGCCAAGGCGACCGGCGGCATGATCCAGGCGCATGTCAACCGTCGCGCCCGCCCGTTCGACGCGAAGGAAGTGTCGAAGCCCCATTTCCACGACACGCTGTTCCAGATGGTCTACGTGCTCAAAGGCTGGGTGCGCAGCGAATTCGAAGGGCAAGGCGTGCTGACGATGCGCGAAGGGGCGTGCTGGATCCAGCCGCCCGGCATCAAGCATTGCGTGCGCGGTTATTCCAACGATCTCGAAATCCTCGAGATCATCCTGCCCGCGCAGTACGACACGGTGAATATCGCCCCGCGCGCCAAGGGCAAGCTGTGATCGGACGTCTGGAAGGCCGCAAGATCCTGGTGACGGGGGCGAGTGCGGGTATCGGCCGCGCTTGCGCGCTCGCTTTCGCGGGGGCCGGCGCGATCGTCTACGTGACGGGCCGGCGGCAAGCGGCGCTCGACGAGGTGGTCGCGGCCTGCGCCGCCGCCGGCGGCAAGGCGATCGCGTTCGCCGGCGACCTCGGCGATCCGGCCTTCGTCGATCGTTTGGCGCGCGACTGCGGCGATTGCGACGTATTCGTCAACAACGCGGGCATTCTCACCTACGCGCCCATCCTCGACACGCGGATGGCCGACGTGGAAGCGATGTTCCGCACCAACGTCGTCGCGGCTTTCGCCATCACGCTGGAGATCGCCAAGAAGATGGCCGCGCGCAAAGCCGGGCATCTGATCTTCGTGACCTCGGGTGCGGCCCGCAACGTCAATCCGTTCGGCGCGGTCTATGCCGCGACGAAGCATGCGCTGTCGGCTTTCGCCAAGGGCTTCCGGCTGGAGCTCAAAGGCGCTGGCCTGCGGGTCAGCGAAGTGGCGCCCGGCATGGTCGATACGGGGATCCGCGACACGAGCGACCATCCGGAGGTTTTGAAGTCGATCGGTTCGCGCAAATACAAGCCTTTGTCGCCCGAGGACGTGGCCGAAGCGGTGCTCTACGTCGCCAACGCCGCGCCCGGCGGTTGCCCTGATCTGCTCGAGCTCCGCCCCAAGGACGCCTGACGATGGATCTCGGTCTTCGCGGAAAATGGGCGCTGGTCACCGGCGCGTCGCAAGGCATCGGCAGGGCGACGGCGCAAGCGCTCGCGCGCGAGGGCTGCGATCTTCGCCTGGTCGCGCGCGACGCGGCGGCACTCGCGGATCTGTCAGCCGAACTCGTCCGCGACTACGGCGTATCCGTCACCGTCCATCCTTGCGATCTGTCGCAACGCGGGGCGGCGGCCGAGCTGGCTGCGTCCTGCGGCGAGGTCGATATCCTGGTCAATAATGCGGGCAACACGCCGCGCGGCGACATCCTCAGCGTCGACGAACAAACGTGGCGCGACGGCTGGGAACTGAAGATCTTCGGCTACATCAACATGACGCGCGAGTTCTACCGCCGCATGGTGGCGCGCGGCTCGGGCGTCGTCGTCAACGTGATCGGCATCGGCGCCGACAAGCTCGAATACGCCTATGCGGCCGGCGGCAGTGGCAATTCGGCGATCGCCACGCTGACGCGCTCGATCGGCAGCGTCAGCCTCGATCTGGGCGTGCGCGTCGTCGGCGTCCATCCGGGCTGGGTGGAGACGGAGAAGGCCAAGCGCTCGTTGCGCAAGCGTGCCGCGGCCGAACTCGGCGACGAAGCGCGTTGGCCCGAACTCGTTGTCGACTGGCCGCGCGGCCGCTTGATCGCACCCGCCGAGATCGCCGACGTGATCGCCTTCGTCGCGTCGGACCGCGCGAGTGCGATGTCCGGCCATGTCGTGACGGTCGATGCGGGGTTTGCGTCGCGCGGCTATCCGCGCCCGGCCCACGTGACGCCCAAACGGAGCGCCTCGCGATGACGGCGCCAATCGAAAACCCCGTTCGCCGTAAACTCGCAGCGGGCGAGAAGATCGTACTGATGTCGTTGCGCCAATTGCGCACGCCCGATGCCGCTTTGATCCTGGGCGAATGCGGCTTCGACGGCTTCTATGTCGATCGCGAGCACGGCTTGTTCTCCGACGCCGAAACCTCGGCGTTATGCGTCGCGGCCCAGATGGCCGGGCTGATGCCCGCCGTGCGCGTGCGCGCCAACGCGCCCGCGGATATCGGGGCGGCGCTCGACGCGGGCGCGCTTTGCATCATCGTTCCGCATGTCGAGGACGCGGCCGATGCGGCGCGCGCCGTGGCGGCGGCGAAGTTTCCGCCGGCGGGGGCGCGCTCGATGGCGGCGCTCAATCCGACGCTGCGCTACCGCAACGTTCCCGCCGCCGAGGCGGTTGGGTTGGTCAACGGCATGACGATGATCATCGCGATGCTGGAGACGGCGAAGGGTATCGCCGCCGCCGACGCGATCGCCGCCGTGCCGGGGATCGACGCCTTGATGATCGGGCCCAACGATCTCAGCGCCGAACTCGGCATCCCCGGTGAAGTCCGCCACGCCCGGATTTTCGAAGCGTATTTCGCCGCACTCGACGCGGCGAAGCGCCACGGCAAGGAATTCGTCGCCGGCGGCGCCGGCGGTCCCGACGCGGCGGAAATGGCCGCGCGCGGCGCGCGGATTTTCATGGGTGGTTCCGACGTCGGCTATCTGATGTCCGCCGCCCGCGCCGCTTCCGGCGAGATCCGGCGCAAGGCTGCCGGTTCCAATTGAGTTCGATCACACGCAACCGCCGCGACGTGGAAATCACGCGCGGTCCCAAGGGAGGAAAGAACGTGAAGCATACAATGGCAAGATTGATCGGGGCTTTCGCCTTGACCCTCGGTTTCGCGGCGGGCGCCGCGGCCGATAATTATCCCACGCGGCCGATCACGATCGTCGTCGCGTGGCCGCCGGGCAGCGGCATCGACGTGATGTCCCGGCATATGAGCGACGCGCTGCGCGTGGAACTGGGCCAGCCCATCATCATCGACAACCGCGGCGGTGCGGCCGGCGTGATCGGTTCGCAGGTCGTCGCGAACGCGGCACCCGACGGATACACGCTGCTGTTCACCTCCTCCGCGCTCAACATGGTCGCGGCGATGGGCACCAAGACGAATTACGACGTGCGCACGAGCTTCGTGCCGATCGCCAATGTGTCGTGGACGCCGTCGCTGCTGCTGGCGCATCCCTCGCTCGGCGTGAAGACGCCGGCCGATCTGGTGGCGCTCGCCAAGGCGAAGCCGGGTCAGCTCTTCTACGCGACCGCGGGCTACGGCGCGCCGTCGCATTTCGTGACCGAGATGTTCCGCGCGCGCACCGGGATCGATGCCGTCGGCATTCCTTTCCGGGGATCGCCGGAAGCGATGGTCGATCAGATCGCCGGCCGCGTGCATTTCTCGGTCGCGAACTCGTCGACCGCGCTGCCGCAGGTCCGTCAAGGCACCGTGACGGCGCTGGCCGTCACCAGCCGCCAGCGTTTGGCGGTGGCGCCGGAAATTCCGACGATGATCGAGCAGGGCTTCGAGGATTTCGCCGCCGCCAGCTACTGGAACGGCATTCTCGGGCCGAAGGGCCTGTCGCCGGCGATCGCCGATCGCCTCGCGGTCGCGGTGAACAAGGTGCTCGCCAAGCAGGACGTGCTCGATCGCATGGCGCCCTCGGGCAACGAGATCGACGGCAAGAGCACGCCGGCGACCTTCGCCGAACTTATCAAGAAGGACATGGATATCTGGGCGGGTGTGGCCAAGGCGGCCAACATCGTCGCGCAGTAAATTCGTTTCTAATGCGGCCCGGCGGGGGAACCTGCCGGGCCGTTCAGCGAGGAGCGCCATGTCGCATATCCGCCCCCGGGATGTTCCCGATCTCCTGACCGGCGCGATTTTCGTCGCGCTGGGCGTATTGGCCATTTCCTACGCGCAAGACTACACACTGGGCACCGCGCGGCAGATGGGCCCGGGATATTTTCCCACCGTACTCGGCATTCTGCTGACCTTGTTCGGCTTCGTGCTCGTCGTGCGCAGCTTCTTCGGGCGCATGGTGCCGCTCGAAACGTTCTCGTGGTGGCCGCTCGCCGCCGTCACCGGATCGATCGTCGTGTTCGGCTTGACCGTGCGCGAGGCGGGCTTCGTGCCCGCGCTCATACTGCTGACCATCATCAGCTTCAAGGCGAGCGATCGCTTCCGGCTTTCGAGCGCCTTGTGGCTCGCGATCGGTCTTTCGTTGTTCTCGTGGGTCGTCTTCCGCGTCGGTCTTGGACTGCCGTTGCCCGCCCTCGGCACGTTTTTCGGCGGTCAGGGATAAACCATGGATATCTTCGCCAATTTGGCGCTCGGCCTCGATGTCGCGCTGACGTTCAACAACGTCATGTTCTGCTTCATCGGTGTGCTGCTCGGCACGCTGATCGGCGTGCTGCCCGGTCTCGGGCCGGCCGCAACGATCGCCATGCTATTGCCGATCACCTTCACGCTGGAACCGACGAGCGCGCTGATCATGCTCGCCGGCATCTATTACGGCGCGCAATACGGCGGCTCGACGACGGCCGTCCTCATCAACATTCCCGGTGAAAGCTCGTCGATCGTCACGGCACTCGACGGCTATCAAATGGCGCGCCAGGGTCGCGCGGGCGTGGCGCTCGCCACGGCGGCGATCGGTTCGTTCTTCGCGGGCACCGTGGCGACGATGATCATCGTGATGTTCGCCCCGCCGCTCGCCAAGGTCGCGCTGAATTTCGGTCCGGCCGATTACTTCTCGTTGATGGTGCTGGGCTTGGTCGGCGCGGTCGTGATTTCGTCGGGCTCGCTGATCAAGGCCTTCGGCATGATCGTGCTGGGCCTGATACTGGGAATCGTCGGCACCGACGTGACCAGCGGGCAGCAACGCTTCACCTTCGGCGTCGTGGATATGGCGGACGGCATCGGCTTCGTCGGCGTGGCGATGGGGATGTTCGGCATCGCCGAGATCGTGCGCAATCTCGAAGACCAGCGTCTGCGCACGATGGTTGCCGCGAAGATCACCAATCTGTTGCCGACGCGCGAGGATTTCCGCCGGATGGCGGGGCCGATCGTGCGCGGCACGGCGTTCGGTTCGATCCTCGGCATTCTGCCGGGCGGCGGCGCGTTGCTGTCGTCCTTCGCGTCCTATTCGATCGAGAAGCGCCTGTCCCGTACGCCCGAAGCGTTCGGCAAGGGCGCCATCGAAGGCGTGGCGGGTCCGGAAAGCGCCAACAACGCGGGCGCCCAGACCAGCTTCATTCCCATGTTGACGCTCGGCATTCCGTCGAACCCCGTCATGGCGCTGATGATCGGCGCGATGATCATCCAGGGGATCGCACCCGGTCCGCAGGTGATGACGGGCAAGCCGGATCTTTTCTGGGGGCTGATCGTTTCGATGTGGGTCGGCAATCTGATGCTGCTGGTCCTCAACCTGCCGCTGATCGGGATGTGGGTCCGCCTGTTGAAGGTGCCCTATCATCTGCTGTTCCCCGCGATCCTCGTTTTCTGCGCGATCGGCGCCGTCAGCCTCAACAACTCGGTGTTCGACGTGTGGGTTCTCGCGGCGGCCGGTGTCGCGGGCTACATCTTCGCGAAACTGGGCTGCGAACCGGCACCGATGCTGCTCGGCTACATCCTGGGTCCGCTGATGGAAGAATATCTGCGCCGGGCGATGCTGCTGTCGCGCGGCGACCCGATGGTGTTCGTCACCAGCCCGATCAGCGGTGCGATGCTGGCCGTCGCCGTCGTGGCGCTCGCCTTCGTCGTCAGCCCGCATATCCGCAGCAAGCGCGACGAGGCGCTCAAGGAATGAAACCGCTCACGGGACGGACGGCGCTCCTCACGGGGTCGCTCGACGGGATCGGATTCGCGATCGCCGATGCGCTTGCTGCGGAAGGCGCTTCGGTCATGCTCAATGGCTTCGGCACGGCGGATACCGTGCGCGAGAGCCTCGACCGGATCGGACGGCACGGCGGTGCGGCCGCGTATCACGGGGCGGATATCTCGCAGCCCGACGAAATCCGCGATCTGGTCGAGACGACCGAGAAGCGCTTCGGGCAAGTCGATATCCTGGTCAACAACGCGGTGACGCGCTTCGCCGCCGCGATCGAGGATTATCCGGTCGAGCGCTGGGACTACGCCATCGCGGTCAATCTCTCGGCGCCGTTCCATCTGATCCGCCGCACCATGGCGGGGATGAAAAACCGGCGATGGGGGCGGATCATCAATCTGGCGTCGACCTACGGCGTCACGGGCACGCCGAACCGGTCGGATTACTGCGCGACGAAACACGGGCTCGTCGGGTTGACGCGCGTCGTGGCGCTGGAAGGCATCGCGCACAACGTGACCTGCAACGCACTGTGTCCCGGGGCGGCGGATACGCCGAACATGCGCAAGGTGCTGTCTGAACGCGCCGAAAAATCCGGCCGGACGATGGAGCAGATGCTCGACGCGTTCTGGCCCGGGCATCAACCGTCGCGCCGTTTCGTGGCGCCGGAGCGCGTCGGTGCGCTGGCCGCGTTCCTGTGCGGCGACGACGCGATCGATATTTCCGGCTCGCCGATTCCGATCGACGGCGGCTGGCTGGCGGGAGTGTGAGGTCTTATGGAAACGGATTCGTTGAAGGGAAAAATAGCGCTCGTCACGGGCGCCGCGTCGGGTATCGGGCTCGCGTCGAGCAAATTGCTGGCGCGCCACGGCGCCTATGTGGCGCTCGCCGATCGTAACGGCGACGCGGCGGAAGCGGCGGCGGAAGACATTCGCGCGTCGGGTGGTGCCGCCGGCGCTTACACCGTCGATGTCGGCGATTCCGCGCAAGTCGCCAAGCTCGTGGCGGACGTGTCCGGCGCGCAAGGCCGTATCGACGTGTTGCTCCACGCGGCCGGCATTTATCCGAAGAATCCGTTCCTCGAAATGACCGACGAGCAGTGGCGCCATGTTTTGCGCATCAATCTCGACGGGTCGTTCTACGTGACGCGCGATGTCGCGCGCGTGATGGCGGCGCAGCGCGCGGGCACGATGATCCTGATGACGTCCGATCGCGGCGTCTATGGCAGCATCGATTTCGCGCATTACGCCGTCGCGAAGGGCGGCATGATCTCGCTGGTCAAGAGCCTTGCGCTGAATCTGGGTAAATACGGCGTCACGGCGAACGGAATCAATCCGGGGCTGACCGATACGCCGCTTGCGCGCGCCGGCAATCCGAATTGGGGCGCCAAGCAGGATATCGATGTTCTTGGCACGCATAGCAAACCGGAGGAGATCGCCGATATCGTGCTGTTCCTGGCGGGGACCGCCGGGCGCTTCATGACGGGTCAGATCGTATCGACGCGGATGCGCCACGGGAGTTAACCGCCGCGATATCGACGCTAAAATCGAAATAGAATAATTCAATACGGTCTGGGGGACTGGGCGCGACGCGATGCGTCACGGGATTCGAATCCCGCC
>VFQP010004116.1_pt1 | contig 13959 bp, 10 predicted proteins | sample 3512351 | NCBI WGS metagenome assembly VFQP01 (sample SAMN10412372, study PRJNA504923) | tailings metagenome | isolation source: Relicate 1 Philex TSF1 revegetated site | place: Philippines: Tuba, Benguet | collected 2017-08-29 | reverse complement strand
TCCGATCGCTGAGTGGCACGCACCGCACACGAGGCTGATGAGCGCGTCCCAGCGCGGCGAGGCCATGGACATGGTGATGATGGCCATGGCGGCGAAGAAGACTGCGCGAACGGCAGAGCACGGCGGCTTGCGGGATCGACGCGCGGGCACCACGGCCATGTGACTGACGACGAAAGCCGCAGGCACCCCACCACGGTGGGCCGATCTGCTCCCCACGCTGAGGCTGCTCACCTGCGTCGTAGCCCCCATCTGCGCCGTCCCGGAGCCGTCAGCACAGCGCAGGCACGCAGGCACACAGGAAGCGGCAAGTGTTGGTCAGGGGCAGCGACAACCGTGCAAAAGAGCACACGCGTTCGCTTCGCGCACCTGGCACCAGGCACCTGCGCGCGTCAAGACACGCAGAGGCGCAGCGTCGATGAGTTACTGCGCGATGGTAGTCTGGCAGCGCTGGCCCAGTAGGACTCGGGCACACGACGCGTCGCGCGAACACACCAGCACGCACCAGTTCCACTGCGGCGGGTCGTCCACGCGGTGCGAGTAGGTCACGTTCTGCGACGCGCACCACAGCCCGGCGTTCGGGTCGCTGCCTCCGCCTCCCGAGAGCAGGCGCCGAAGCGCCTCGGGGAGCGACATTCTCTGCTCACGCCCTCCTCAGGCGCCCTGGGCGCAGCGCGATTGCTGCTGCTGGTGCTGCTGCCCTTGCTCGTCCCCCCGCGCTTGCAGAGCGAATCGCTGAACCCGCACCATGCAGAGAAGGACAAGCAAGCACGAGGAACGCCATCCTCCAGGCCCAACTCCTCCCCGTCACTACTGCAGCATGGCGGCGAGCTGCTGGATGCCCGTGAGCTCCTCCTCGCTGCACACGTGCTGCGCCGCTGCCAGCAGCAGCTCCAGGCGGCTGGGCGCGCTCACGCAGAGCAGCTGCAGGTCCTGCTGCCCAATGCCCAGGAAGAGGGTCACGAGCTCCCGCTGGAGCCTGCAGGGGCAGGCAAGCAAAGCGCAGGCAGCGCGATTGCTGACCTCGGCGCCACCCTGCTTGTGGCGCCACGAGCAGCATGCAGCAGTGCCGTGCCACGCACCTGTTGCGTGTCTCGACCGCCTCCTCGTCGGCGTCCGCAGCCTCGGCCTCTGCCGTGGCCTCCCGCAGCTGGTGCTCCAGCGAGAAGAAGAGGTTGATGAGCTGCACCTCGTCCAGGTGCTTGCTGGCCTTGCCAAACCACGACAGCCCGCTGCCAGGCGCCCCCGCGTCGCCCGCGCCGGGGCTGCTGGTGCGGGACGCCGCTGCGCCGGCCAGCCCGCCGCCCAGGGAGGCCGGCAGGGCTGCGGGAGGCTCCAGGTGCTGCGCAGCAGCAGCAACCACGCGGGCGCAACGCATGTTGCGTGCCTTTGGCCGAGTGCGGCGCGTCCCCTTGCACACCGTCTTTCCCCGCGCACGCACCGCCAGGCGCCGCCGGTGCAGCATGAACCAGTCCCGGAAGTTGACGCACGACACAAAGCGCGCGTACAGCTCCACCAGGTTGGCCGTCACGCCGCCCACCCTGCACGGCACGCAAGGAGGCGGAGGAGGAGGGCAAGGGCAGCACGCAGGTGAGACGCCAGCGCCTGTGGCGGCCGCCTGAAAAGCGTGCCCCAAAACACACGCGCACCTGTCGAGCAGCACGGGCGGCGGCGGCGTGGCGGGCGAGCGGATGGTGAAGAGGAACTCCTGCTCGTCCCAGGGGGGCAGGTGGCCGTCTGGCCCCGGCTCAAAGTAGCGCCCAAAGGGCTGCAGGAAGGCGGCCATGAGCTCCTGCAGGTGGCGCCTGAGCGCCTCGCTGTTGACGGCGGCGATGCGCGCCAGCTTGCTCTTGGCGTCGCCCGGCTTGGGCTGAAGCAACCTGCGCACGCCACGTGGTGGTGGGCGGTGTGGTGTGGTGAGGTGTGTCACCAGCCCACGGCGCCATGAGGATGCCAGGCAGCGCGGGGCGTGCACCCGGCGCGCACCTGACGAGCAGGGTCTGGTCTGGCCGCGTGATGGGCTTGTAGGTCGACCACAGCGCCTCCATGTGCCCGCTTAGCAACGCCTGCAGTTGGCAGCGAGCGGCACGCTTTACCCATCCCATCAAGGCGCGCATCAGCCGGCATCAAGCGGGGGCGCCACCAGGCAAGGTGGCACGCACCTGTGCGCCCTGCGCCCTCTGCCTGAGTGCCTTGACGGCGCCCACGGCGCTGAACATGCTGGCCATGGCCGAGCTCTGCGACGCGGCCTGGTCAGGCGCCCAGCTGTTGCCCGTCTCCTTGCGCCCCACCGACAGCACGTTGGGCCATTGCGTCAAGGACTGCACCGTGCGGTGGGAGGGTGCAAGATGGCACAGGCGTGAGAGCTGCACAGAGTGACTGGTGACCCGCCGTGACCAGCCCAACACGCGTCAGAAGCGCCCCACACACCTTGACGAAAAAAAGGTTGGTGCACCCGATGAGGCACGGCACGCTGCGCTGCTGCGGGCCAGGGAGCGCGCCGGCGGCCAGCGCCGCAAAGGCCGGGTCGTGGATGGTGTAGTAGGGCCTGTGGAGCAGGGAGGTGTCAGTGCGCCACGCCAGGTCCCTCGTGCATGTCTCACCACCACGTGCCTTTCCCACCGCGCCCAGCACGCACGCAGCACACCTAAAGTCTGGCGCGTAGGGCAGAGGCGTGATGAGCGAGACGAGCGCCGCCACAGCACCGCTGCAGTCAGCCGGCGTGGGGCCGATCACCAGCAGGGGCCGCGCCAGCAGAACCTGCGTCAGTAGCAGGACATGTGGCAAGGAGCGAAGCAGTGAGCGCTACGAGTCCAGGGCGTGGCCAGGTGGAGAGGGAACGGCCGCTCACACAACACGCGTGCTGCACGCACGCACGTCGCTCACCATCTCCCACAGCTGCCAGAGGCGTGAGAGGTGCGGCTGCAGCGGCGTGAAGAGGTCCGAGTCGCAAAAGGCGCCGGCGCTCACGCCGCCCCCCACGTCCAGCAGGCCCGTGGACAGGCGGCGCGGCAGCCCGCCCGAGTGCGAGGTGGGGATGCCTGACGCGTGGTGAGACAGCCCGCCGCCGCCCGCCGCCGCCCCGTTGCCCGGCTGCTGGCCCTGCAGCTGCGGCTGCTGCCCGGCGGACGAGGGTCCCTGCGCGCCGCCTGACTGGCTGTGTGCGTGGTAGTGGTGGTGGTGCGGGTAGATGGGGCCGCTGACGGGCGGCAGCAGCACGTTGGCTCCCTGCCCCTGCGCGTCCAGCGCCGCCGCGCTGGGGGGGTGCGAGCCGGCGGCCGCCACGCTGCCCGGCCCGCCCAGGTGGCCGCTGCCCAGCGAGTCGTACGACTGCAGCGAGGCGCGCGATATGCTGCGCATCTTGAGCTGCACCTGCTGCTGCTGCTGGGACTGCTGCTGCTGGGACTGCTGGAGCATCTGCAGGATGAGCGAAGGCTGCTGCGGGGCCGAGCTGCCGCCCTGCGGCGCGTGCGGGTGCACCTGCCCCTGGGAGGAGGGCGGCTGCAGCAGAAAGGCGCTGCCAGCGCCAGCGACGGGCCCTGACGGCGGCGCCGCTCCCGCCGAGTTGAAGACGGTGGCGTGCTGCGCCTGCCCGTGCAAGGGGCTGCCCGTGCCCAGCTGCAGCGAGGAGCTGCTGCCCGCCTGCTGCGCATGGTGCTGAGACAGCGCCGGCGTGCCCGGGTTGCCGGGCGTGCCGCTGTGCGCGCTGAGCAGCAGCAGCCCGTCGCTCGACCCCTCGCGCCGCCCGTTGCCGCTGCGCAGCCGGGGCAGGGGAGGGTGCGGCCCCAGCGAGGCCGTGGCGGCGGCCGTGGCGCCCTGCAGCCCGAACGAGGGCAGGGACTGCAGGCCGCCCGACCCTCCGGCGCCCGGCGCGGCCGCCGGGTCCGCCAGCGCGCCCGACCCCTCGAGGGACAGGCGGGACAGGGAGGCGCCCAGGCCACCCGCTGTGCCAACCACCCCCGCTGCCGCGCCCGCCGCGCCCCGGTCCCACGAGCCCACAAACAGCTCGCCAGAGGCGCTCAGGCCAGGGCTGCCCACCATGGGCGGAGCCAGCGCCGGGAACAGGCTGCCACTGCGCAGGACAGGGGGGGCGTTGGTGCAGGCGGTCAGTCGTTGGCGAACATGCGCCCTCCTTCCAACCCCCAAAAACGCAACACGTTCCTCACCTGTTGCGTCCCAGGAGGTCGAGGGGAGGCAGCGCCCCGCTGCCGGCGCTGGCCTGGTGCTTGTGCAGCTGCGCTGCCGTCAGGGGCCCCGACGTGGGGCCTGGCATCCCGGCGTAGGCGCCCCCCTCGCCACCCGCCTGCTGTGCGCCGCCGCCCGCCCCTTGAGAGGCCAAGGAGCCAGACCGGGCCAGGTTGCTGGAGCGGCCCAAGGCCACTGGGCCCTGCGCCGCGTGTTCACGGAGCGCACTAAGAGGCGCAAGTGATGCGGGCCGCTGCGCAGACGCGCGCGTAGGGTACACCGATGCTGTACAAGCCGCCCCTCCCTCCCTGACGCGCACGCGCACGCACCAGGTCGACGGCCAGGGCGCACGAGGGGTGCGGCAGCGTGTCAAAGGGCGGCAGGCGCGCCGACAGCGTGGTGAAGCTGACCTGCAGCTGCAGCATGCCAGAGGCCGTGGGCGCCGGCCACAGGCCCACCTCCGCCACGACCTGAAGAAACACATGGACAGCGGAGGGCGCGGAGAAATATGAGGGCGTGCTGCACTCGTAGGGATGCGCCAGCGCGTCTGCGCGTTGCAGCTTGCTGGCACGGACCTGCTGTAGGGCCTGCGGGCCGTGGCTGAAGTACATCGGTCCCGCCACCTGAGATAGCGGCCGCAGCACCGAGCTGAAGGGGTGCTCCGACAGCACCACCACCGACACCTGCTCGCCGCCACGGCGCAGCGACTCGTCCTGGCGCTGCCGGCAAAACACATACCTGCGCAGCACAGGCGCACCATCCCTCTTGCTGTGTCCTGCTCTGCAAGGGTGTTGCGCACTGCTCTGCAACGACGCACGCGCTCACCCGTAGAGGCACGGCTCTGCTGCCGCCGCTGCTGCAGCCTTGCTGCCCCCTGCTGCCCCCTGGCTGGTCGCAGATCCAGCGCGCTCGTCCGCCGCGCCGCCTTGCTGTCCCGAGGAACGCCGCACGCGGAACCAGAAGCAAGTGTCGCGCACGGAAGTCTTGGCGTGCAGCTCCATGGACATGGAGTCCTGCAGCCAGTCATGGGGCAGCAGGGGTGCACAGCTCGCGGAGGTCGCGCGCGGGTCGGCGGAGACGGCAGTCCTGGCCCCATCAATGCGTTGGCCACCGGCACACCGACTCTCAGCAGAGGCTGCGATTGCGCAGAGGATCCAGGGCTCACGGGGAAGGAGTGGAAGGCGACCGCGTGCTGCTCGTCCTCCGTGAGCACGGTCGGGCCGGGCGCCAGGTAGTCGATGCGCTGCCCCACGTCCACGTCGAAGATCACCACCGCTATGCCCACCAGCCATCGCGTCGTGGCGGGCTGCTGCACCTCCTGCTGCTGCTGCTGGGAAGCCATGGCGGGCACCTGCTCCGCGAGCTCGGGACGCCAGCACTCAGAGCGACGTCAGCTCATGGAGGCCACGCGGGGCAATCGCGCTCGTAGAGGTGTCGCGTATGAGCGCAGCTGTAGGCCCGAGCTGTAGGCCCTCAATCCGTGGGAGGGGGACGGGCGTGCAGACCTGAGCAAAGGCTTGAGCACTTGTTGAGCCGCTGTGCGCTGGCTGCAGCTCACCGCCTGCAGCCTCCCGTCCGTTCAGCACAGGTGAGCGCGCTCAATGAGGGCGCTGCACACGCACCAACTCGCCGCGGGAAGCCCGCAGCACGCATGCAAAGGCTTGCAGCGCGGGGATGAGCTCACACCACGGGCCGGGTGGCCTGCCCACGCCAAGAGCCGCACGCTCCGCCGAACGGCCCGACGCGTGCGCGTGTGTTCGCCTTCACACGCAGCCCGCAGAAAAGTGTTCATTGACACTGTGCACGCATGCCCGCACGCAGCGGGATGGCCGCAGCGGCGCAGCAGCCAACGTCATGGGCTGACGCCCCGGACAAGTGGATGGCGAGGCTCGTGACGGCCAAGACGTTCAGCTACTCGCAGGGCACGCTGCGCTCGGTGCACGCCACGTGCAAGGCGTGGCGCGACGCCGTGCGGCAGCACTGCAGCGCCAACTTCTCGACCGCCGTGCCGCTGGACGCGGAGGACTTTCCGCACGCGTTGCAGCAGCTGTGCCTGCTCCTGAGCACGTGCCGCAACGTGTTCCTGGTGCTCAGCGGCCCGGCGCAAGGTGAGGCCGCGTGGAGCGAGACGGACCCCAGCATCACGCACCTGCTCGCGTACGCCAAGGTCGAGGTGGGCGAGGCGGCGCTGGCCAACATCAAGGAGGTGCAGGTCACGGTGAGGCGACTAGGGGCCAGCGTGGCCTGGCGACTCAAGCGCCCAGGTCTTTCTTCCAGGAAGGAAGCCTTGGGTCTGTCCAGCACGGCCACGGGCAGGTCCCTTCAACGCTGCATGCTCGGTGGTGCCGCAGGACATGGAGTTGGCGTCCCTGGTGCCGGTGTGGCTCACGGCCTTGTGCCCCGGCGCCACCAACCTGCGCGCCCCGGGTGTGGCCGTCAAGCCGCCGACCCACCGCACAGCGGCATCGCCGCCCGTCAACACCTCTTTGACGCACATCATGTGGTACCCGCCTCCTGGCACTCCCGTCACGCCAGCCGCGGCACGGCACGTGAGGGAGCAGCTGGCGGCGCTGCCCTCCCTCACCAACGCCGCCCTGCCCCAGGAGCTCATCATGATGGAGGGCGAGCACGGCGCGGCAGGAGGCCCCATCCACGCCGGGCTGACCCGCCTGTACTGCTTCAAGCCGACGGCGGGCAGCCTGCCCAGCCCCGCCGCTAGCGGCGCCTCGCTGCTGGCGCGTGCGCTGGCGCTCTTCCCCGGCGTCAGGGAGCTGCGCACGGGCGTGACGGTGGACGACGCCGGGCTGGACGCCCTGCTCGGCACCCTCCCTGGCACCGCCGCCGCCAAGCTGCAGCTGCTCAAAGTGAGCCACTTCGACCTCAAGCTGAGCCACGTGCAGCAGCCCTGGCCGTGGCCCAAGCTGGAGGTGGACACCCTGCACGTGGACTCGTTCGCGCTGCTGCCGCTGGAACGCATCAGCAGCTGCAAGGCCGTCTACGGTGTCGCGCCCGGCGGCGGCGCGCAGGAGGCGGCGCGCGTCGCTCAGGCGCTGGCCAGGTGGGCAGAGACGTCTCGTGAGCCCCCGGAGCTCAAGGCCACCATCAAGCAGCCCGAGGCGGAGCTGCCTGCGCTGTGGCGGCTGATGGCCGCCCTGCCAGCGGAGCGGCAGCGCACGCTCAGCATCGCCTCCCTCCCGCGCATCACGTCGCACGTGCTCAGTGAGCTGGCGCTGCACCTGCCCTCCAGCGTGCAGCGGGTCGACTTTTGGGACTACCACGCCTCTGACCCTGACGTGTGGGGCGCGCTGCTGCCCAGCCTGCCGGCCAGCGTGCGGGAGCTGAGCCTCGTCAGCGTGCGGGAGCCCATGACCTTTGGGCGCATCCACACGCTGTGCTGCCAGGCAGTGCGGCCCATCGCGCTCGAGGTCTGGGGGCTGCAGCCCTTGGACGCGCAGATGGTGCGCCTCTCGCTGCCAGAGGCCGTACGCTGCCTCATCACGTTCCGTTAGGCGATGTCCTGCACGTGCTCATCAAGCGCGTGAGGACCGGGCCTTTGCACTGCGTCCTCGGGGCTTGAGTTGAGTTGGCAGGCTGTGCGAGTGAGTGCAAGCTTGAAGCTGCTGGTTCCACCAGAGCATGCTCAGCACCGCGCGTTCGAAGTGAGAGCCGTCGTTCGAACGTGCCAGAGCAGCTCACGCCACGGAAACTGCGCGGAGCACACGCTCAGCCAAAGATGATGGAGTGGCTCGTGAGCAGTGTGGAGGAGCGGGGAGCTGCAGCTGGATCCTCTCGCTCGCCACCATGAGGCAGCAGCATGGCCGCCCAAAGAGGGGGACGGGCGCCGCAGTTGCAGTTGCTGCTGCGTTTGCTCATTGCAGCGGCGTTCCTCAGCTCTTGCGCTGAGGGCGGCAAGCAGCAGGGGGCGCGGGGCGGCGCCAGCAAGCGCCACGTGCTCCGCGCACCGCTGGGCCTACGCAGCCTGCCCCCCGGCGACCTGACGCTAGAGCAGCAGCGCAGCAACGCCATGCTGTGCATGCGCAACGACACGGAGTGGGCCGCGCTCTACGACGCCGTGGACAGCGTGCTCGCGCCCTGGCAACAGCCCGGCATCACGCCCGACCTGGCAAGCGAAGGCGTGGACACCTTTGCCAGGCCCGTGGCCGCACCAGCCGCCGCACACAGTGCCACGCGTGCACCAATCACGCCGCAGGTCGACGAGGCCATCCTGAGCAAGGACACGTATTGGGGGTGGAGGCGCCTCGGCGTGTCGTTCCAGGGCGGCCAGGCCTACCTCATCAGCGACCCAGCCTGTGAGCCAGCAGGTCCAGCGCTTGAATGGAGTCAGCCACGCTAGGGCACGGGCCGCTTTGAGCTCCGGGATGGTGCGCGAGCCTGCCGCCGCTGCCCCTGCTGCTGCCGCTGCCTCAGGGCCGGACGAGGCGGGCCACCACCGCATGCTGGCCGCCGCGCACGCGCTGCTCATGGTGAGCCCTCACAGGTCTGCTGGTGGACCTTGTAGTGGCAACCGGGCGTGAGGGGGGGGATGCACAGGTGACGCGCAGGAAAGGAGTCCCCGCCGTGCCTGCCGTGCTCAGGTGGGCCTGGCGCGCCTCTACGGCGCCGCCCTGCCCGACGTGGACTTTGTGGTGGGTACCTCGGACGACCCCACCATCCGTAAGGACGCCGCCCGGCCCCCGGGCAAGCCACCTGTGCCCCTGCTCCGGTGAACTGAGCGGCGCGCGGCGTGTGGGTGGGTGCACGCGGCGCCCCCATCACCCTCAGCGCTACGGTGCGCTCCACACGTTGAGCTGGCCGCCCTTGGGACTGGTCGCGCGCAGGTTCTGCACCACTGCGCACCACCACGACATTTTGGTGCCCGACGTGCACTTCCACATGCGCGCCTTCACCGGCACCACGCTGGCGCTCAGCTGGGGCAACGACACGCACAAGACGTGAGCGCGCTCGCCAGGTCATCATCGGGGAGGGCGGAGGCGTGCCCACGCCAGCAGCACCTCTACGTGCACCCTTGCCGCCCTGCCGCCCTTGGGCTGCAGGCAGCTGCCCCCTTGGTCGGAGCGCGAGCCCAGGCTGTTTGGGCGGTTCACGCCCTACGTGCGCCTGCACAACACCCGGGACAACAGCACGCACCGGGACGGCTTCCGGTGCGCGCTTTGATGCTTGGCCGCACAAGCACAGCGCCCTGTGGCCCTGGCCTGAACCCACCGTGCCTTGTACCCGCCTTGCTTCACACGCGTCAGGGGCGAGCAGATCTGCGTGCAGCCAGAGGGCACGCGCAACGCGTACTGCCCCGTGCGCTCGGCCTTCATGGAGGTGAGGCAGGGCGCAGGCGCAGGCAGCCCATCCTGCGTCGACGGTGCACTCCACCCCAGCTCTTTGCTTGCTGGGGCGCGGCGCAGTGGGCCAACGTGACGAGGCAGCACCAGGGCGTGCGGGTGGACGTGGCGCAGCAGCCGCGCGTCACCATGGCCAAGCACGCGCAGTTCAAGTACCTGCTGCACCTGGACGGGCAGACCTGCAGCTCCAGGTGAGGCGCTGGAGGAGCAGCCAGGGCGCGCGTGTGCACTGGCGCCAGCGCCCACGCAAACTGCCGCCGCGTGCACGTGTGGACCAGGTTGGAGCAGCTGCTGGCGCTGGGGAGCCTGACCGTCAAGGAGGAGAGCGGCTACGTCGCCTTCTTCCACCACCTGCTGAAACCCATGGTGCACTACGCGCCGTTCTACATCAAGGTGATCACACGGCGTGGACAGCGCTGCATGGTGGCGGTGGTCCGCGCGGTGCAAACTCGGCTCACGCCAGGCATGCTCGCCACACGTGCGCAGGCGCCCGAGGAGGTGCTGGGGGTGCTGGAGTGGGCTCAGCGGCACGACGCCGAGGCGCAGCGCATCGCCCAGGCGGGGCAGCGCTTCGCCCAGACCTTTCTGCACCAGCGCGCGCTGTCCTGCTACTGGCTCAGGCTGCTGCAGCGCTACGCCCAGCTGCAGCGGTTTGAGCCGGCCGGCGCGGCCAGGGCGTACAAGTGGCGCGTGCCCCTGGAGCACTGGCTGACCAAGGGCGAGGGGGGCACCTTTGTGCGCAAGTGGCGCATCAGCGTCGAGGCGTGACTCCAGACAAATGCTTGCAAGCGACGCTCCTCGAAGAGCAAAAGCAAAAGCAACTGCTCTCAGAGCAGGCTGAGGCGCACTGTCAGCAAGCCGGCCTCGGCCTCAGGCAGGTCCTTGAGCCGCGCCCACTGCTGCCGGGGCACGTGCGCCACCTTGTAGCCGGAGCGCCCCAGCACCCAGCTCTGCAGCACCTGCGCGCCGCTGAGCCCGTGCTGCTCCTGCTGCTGCTTGCCGTCCTCCACCAGGTCCTCGTCCGTCAACAGCACCACCAGCCCGGTGCCGCCCGCCGAGGCCGGCGCCACCGCCACGCCCCAGGGCGCCACCCTCAGGCTGAGCGTGGTCCCGGCGTCGCCTCCTCCCTCCTGCTGCCGCGACAGGAGCGCCCGCACGCGCTCATTGCCGGCGACGGTTGAGTCGTCCAGCAGCAGCCGGCCCAGCGCCTGGGCCAGCCGCACGCCCTGCTCCTCGCGTCCCTCCTCCTCCTCCTTGGCGCCGTCCCCGCCACCGCCGCGCGGCGCCGCGCCCTCCCCCAGCAGGCGCCCAGCGGCCTTGCTGTACTGCACCACGTGCGACTGCTGCCCTGGGCGCCGCCCCTCCACCAGCAGCGCGTCCAGCACCTCCTCGGGAGCCGGCAGCGCCTGCGCCGCCAGGTGCTGCAGGCGCCTCCACTGCTTGTCCGCCTGGCTCTCGGGCTGTTCGCCGTCCTTTGCCGAGGGAGCGCTGGGCGCGTCCGGCTGCGCGGGCAGCAGGGGCTTGCCGGGGGACAGCGCCAGCGCCGCCAGCACCGCCGGCACCGCCCGCTGGTCCACGTCCTCCATCAGGCGGTCGTGCCCGCTGCCGCCCCCGCGGCGGGTGTGCACGCCCGCCGGGTGCTGCAGCAGGTGCGGCACCGTGGCCAGCAGCGCCCTCTGGGCCGCCGCGCGCAGGTCCGCCAGCCCCTCGGGTGCGCTGCTGGCGCTGGCAGGGTCGGCGGCGTCGGGCGCAACTGCCGCGATGGGCGGGCGCGCGTCGCAGAGTGCCACCAGGGTGGCGGCCGCCAGGCACAGCTGGCTGCTCTGCACCAGGTCCAGGTGGGAGATGGCGTCAGGGGGGGTGAATGGCGCCAGGGTCTGCGCGAGCAAAGCGAGCGGGCGGCGTGGCGGCATGAGCACTCGCACCAACGCAGCGCAGCGGTGGCGGCAGCACCACAGATCTCTGCTCCAGGGGCGCTCGCCTTGAGTTGGAAGGGCGGGTCGAGGTGCCCCACGTGCGTCGTGGCGGCCAGCAGCGCGGGCAGGAAGCCCAGCAAGGCGCGGGACTGGCGCTCCTCGGCCGAGGACAGGTCGAACAGGTCCAGGGCGCGCCCGGCGCCGCCGCACACGTCGCCCCACAGCCCGCGGTCACGCACCCCCAGCAGCGCCAGCACCTGCGGGGCGCACACACCCGCAACAAAACCCACATGTGAGGGCGGCAAAGCAGCATGCTAGGGGGCCTAGCGGCCACACAGTTAATCTCGCGCCCCCGGCAGGGCAGGGCAACTGAGCGCACCTGCGAGGCCGTGGCCAGGCCCGTGAGCACCGAGGAGGATGCCTCCCGGGTGGCGTCCTGCTGCAGCTGCTGCGCGCGCTGCACCAGGTGGCGCGCCACCAGGGCGGCCAGGTCCGGCGAGGCGGCGCCCAGCTTGTGCAGGCCCTGCAGGGTGAGCACCGCCCGGTGGGGCAGCAGCGCGTCGAGCGTTTGGGGCAGGGCCTGCGCCAGCGCCGCCGGCATGCCCCCGGCGGAGCCAGGCGAGGTGGTGTGGTAGGGCCGCAGCAGGTCCGGCCACCCCTGCGAGGGTGAGGAAGCAAGGCGCAAGGCACGCTCGTCGCAGCTGTCGCGCTCTGCTGGTGCGCTCTCCTTGGTGCTTCAAGGGGAAAAGGGCAACAATCAGCAAGAGGAGGCTCACGTTTGGCGCGATGCTGGTGGGGTCCTTCTCCACCAGGTCTGCCAGCACCTGCAGCAGCTGCGGCACGCAGCAGCCGCGCGCCCGCAGCGCGCGCGCCGCCAGGCCCAGCTGCGCCACCGAGCCGCGCGACAGGGGCTCGGCGCCCTGCCGCTGCGCAAGGCTGGCCGCCGCCACCTGGTAGAGCTGCAGGTCCTCCACGCACCCCAGCTGGCTCAGGGCGCCCACCACCTGTGCCAACCCGTCCACCTGCGCACGCAAACAAGTGGCTCGCTCAACACGAGTCGCTGGCTGTGACGCAGCGCGTGGTGGTGACGCGACGTGGCGCGCTGCCGCCGCCCCCCCCACACACACACACACGCACACAAGAAAGAATGCTCACCGTGAGTGCGTCGGCGTGCTGCAGCACCAGCGCCTGCGCCGTGCGCACCACCTGCCGCGCCACCTCCGCCAGGCGACGCGCCTGCTCCTCCTCCACCGCAGCGCCCAGCACCGCCACGGGGGCGGGCGCATCCGCCGCCGCCTCGCCGCTGCCGGCCGGGGGTGCTGTGGGGTGCAGCAGCTCGCCCAACTTCAGGCTGGCCATGCCCTGCAGGGCTTGCACCCACGCCTTTTCCGTGGCGCCCATGAGCGCGGCGCAGTCGTCGCGCGCCAGCTCACTCAGCACGCCTGCGGCAAGTGCCCAAGACGTGCGACCCACACACGTTGCCACTCTGCGGCGCTGACGCCAGGCCTTCGGCCAAGCCCACCCGTGCGCAGCGCCCGCTCACTGGTGACGAGGGCGACCAGGGTCCTGTGCTGCAGGGCGAGCTCGTCCTCCTCCTTGCTGGTGGTGGTGGGTGGGGCGGTGGGGGGGTAGGGGGTGGTGGCGCGCAGCGTGCTTCCCATGGACAGCAGCACGCGGCTGTTGTGCGCGCCGTCCAGCTGCGAGCCGCCGCCCACCGCCATGAGCTGGGCGCACAGCAGCGCCAGGGCGGCGCGTGCGCTGGCCTGCGCGCACGCGAGGGCACCAGGGAACAGGTTGCGTGCCTGGAGCGTGCCTTTCCTGCATTGCCGCCAGCCTCCCGACACCCGCCAGTGCCGCACCTGCGCGGCCTGCAGCGCGCCCTGCGCCTGCGCCTGCGCCTGGGAGGTGGGGGGCGCGGGTGACGCCGGCTTGGAGGCCATGTGCCGCATGGCCATGGACACGCGGCCCAGGCCCTGCACCACGTCCTCGGGGCTCAGCCACCGGCCCACCGCCTGGACCTGCGCCACCAACCACAGGACGTACAGCACACAAAGCGCGTGCTCAGTGCACTCGACACACTACGACACCACGCAGCCGCAGGGACAGCAGCACCCCGCACCTCACCTCGCTGTGCAGGCGCTGCAGGTAGGCCGGGGTCCAGGCGGCCTCCCTGCTCCCGTCCTGCAGCACCTGGCGCCACCGCTGTCGCGCGTCCGCCACCGTGAGGCCGCCGACGCCGCCGCCGGCCAGCCCTCCCCGCCTGCCGCTGGCCCCGCGCGGCGCCGCGCCGCCCTCCGCCTCCCCGTCCTCCACATCGCGCCTCTCCTCGCCGCGCGGCCCGCCAAAGAGGCGGCGAGGCGCGCTGGAGAGCTGCGGAGCGCCGCCATCTGACCGCTCCCGCCGACGGTCCGCCCCACCGCGCTCGTCCACCCGCCCCCCCCCGCCGCCCCCCTCCCACCCCCCCCCCCCCCCCCCCCCCCCCCCCCCCCCCCCCCCCCCCCCCCCCC
>VFQP010004115.1_pt1 | contig 13963 bp, 15 predicted proteins | sample 3512351 | NCBI WGS metagenome assembly VFQP01 (sample SAMN10412372, study PRJNA504923) | tailings metagenome | isolation source: Relicate 1 Philex TSF1 revegetated site | place: Philippines: Tuba, Benguet | collected 2017-08-29 | reverse complement strand
GGCATACGCGCGGGCAATTCACGAACGACAGCCTTATTAGGGGAAAATCATGGGTTTTGGTCAAGGGGTAAGCGGCCTGAACGCCGCGGCGTCCAACCTGGACGTGATCGGTAACAACATTGCCAACGCCAACACGGTTGGTTTCAAGCAATCGACGGCACAGTTCGCCGACGTGTACGCAGGCTCGAAAATCGGCCTCGGTACGCGCGTGAACGCCGTGGTGCAATCGTTCACCAACGGCAATATCTCCACATCGGGCCGCAACCTGGACGTGGCCATCAGCAATGGCAATGGTTTCTTCCGCCTGACCAATACCGATGGTTCGGTGTTCTATTCGCGTAACGGCCAGCTGCAGCGTCTGGACGATGGCCGCCTGGTCAACGCCACGGGTCTGCAGGTGACCGGCTACCCGGCAGGTTCGACGGCCGGCGGCGTGGCGCCGCAGCCGATCACGATCAGCAACGCGCAGATGCCGCCGAAGGCAACGACCAACATCGCAGCGCAGTTCCAGCTTGATTCGCGCAGCACGGTGCCGACCAATGTGTTTGCCAGCAACCCGGCCGCAACGCCGGCGGTGGTGCCCGATTCGTCGATGTTCAGCTACAGCACGGCCATGACTGTGTACGACTCGCTGGGCAACAAGCAGCAGCTGACCGCGTACTTCGGCAAGTCCGTGGTGGCGGGCCCGCCCGTAGCGCCAGCCCCGCTCAACGCATCGGGCGGCAACGACTGGACCATGAACCTCACGGATTCGGCCGGCAATGTCCTCAGCACGACCACCATCTCGTTCGATGCGAACGGCACGATGGTAGGCACCAACCCCGCTGCTCCGACCGTCACGCTGCCGGCTGCCAATGGCGCCGCCGCGATGACCGCCGCGGTCAACCTGACCGGCACCACGCAGTTCGGTTCCGACAACGACCCGAAGAGCATCGTGCAGAAGGGCTTTGCCTCGGGGGCGCTGCTGGGCTTCTCGGTGCAGGAAGACGGCACGATCCTGGGCTCGTACTCGAACGAGCAGACGCTGTCGCTGGGCCAGATCGCCATGGCATCGTTCGGCAACGTTGAAGGACTGAAGCCGGAAGGCGACAACGTGTGGTCGGCCACTGGCGCCTCGGGTCAGGAACTGCTCGGCACGGCCGGCGGTTCGATGGGCACGCTGAAGTCGAACGCAGTGGAAGAGTCGAACGTCGACTTGTCCGGCCAGTTGGTGAACCTGATCGTGGCACAGCGCAACTACCAGGCCAATGCCCAGACCATCAAGGCGCAGGACACCGTCCTGCAGACCCTGGTGAACATCTGATCGATGGCCCTGAGCTGACGCATACGCCATGGACCGCATGATCTACACCGCCCTGTCGGGCGCCAAGCAGATACTCGACCAGCAGGCCGCGGTATCGAACAACCTGGCCAACGCCTCCACGCCAGCCTTCAAGGCGCAGGTGAACCTGTACCGTGCCGTACCGGTGCAGGGCCAGGAAACGCAGACGCGCGCCTTCACGCTGGCGTCCACGCCGGGTGCCGACATGAAGGCCGGCCCGCTGACCTATACGGGCCGCGATCTCGACGTGGCCCTGCAGGGCAACGGCTGGCTGGCGGTGCAGATGCCCGACGGTTCCGAGGCCTATACCCGCGCGGGTTCGCTGCAGGTATCGGCCGACGGACAGCTGCAGACCTCGGCGGGGCGTCCGGTAATGGGCGACGGTGGTCCGATCGCCGTGCCGCCGGGCTCGACGGTGTCGATCGGTACCGATGGCAGCGTGGTGGTGCGCGGCCCGGGCGAGGCCGCCAACGGCCTGGCGCAGGTAGGCAAGCTGCGCGTGGTCACGCCGCCGCCCGAAGGGCTCGCGCGCGGTGACGACGGCTACTTCCGCCTGCGTCCCGGCGTGGATGCGCTCCAGCAGGACCCCAACGTGCGTGTGGTGTCAGGCGCGCTCGAAGGCAGCAATGTCAACCCGGTCGAGGCCATGGTGGACATGATTGCCAATGCGCGCCGCTTCGAGATGCAGATGAAGATGATCTCGGGCGCCGATACCAACGACCAGCGGGCCAACTCGCTGCTCTCGAACAACTGATGACGCGCGCGCCAGCGACCGCACGCACGACAACACTAGCGAACTAGGACAACCCATGATCCGCTCTCTCTGGATTGCCAAGACCGGCCTCGATGCGCAGCAGACGCAGATGGACGTGATCTCGAACAACCTGGCCAACGTGTCTACCACGGGCTTCAAGCGCAGCCGCGCGGTGTTCGAGGAATTGATGTATCAAACGATCCGCCAGCCTGGGGCATTGTCGTCGGACCAGACCGTACTGCCTTCCGGCATGCAGCTCGGTACCGGCGTGCGTCCCGTGGCCACGGAGCGTATCCACACGCAGGGCAACCCGCAGCAAACGGGCAATGCCAAGGACGTGGCCATCATTGGCCAGGGCTTCTTCCAGGTCACGATGCCGGACGGCACCACGTCGTACACGCGTGACGGTTCGTTCCAGGTCGATCCGAATGGCCAGCTGGTAACGTCCAGCGGCTTCGTGATCAACCCGGCCATCACGCTGCCGGCCAACTACACGTCCGTGAACATCGCACGCGACGGTACCGTGACCGTGATGCAGCCGGGCTCCACCAACGCCGCGACGGTTGGCCAGATCCAGCTTGCCACGTTCCCGAACCCGGCCGGCCTGGAAAGCCTGGGCGAGAACCTCTATGTGCAGACCGACGCGTCGGGCGCACCGAATACCTCGGTGCCGGGCCTGAACGGCGCCGGTACGCTGCAGAACAACTACGTCGAAGCGTCGAACGTGAACGTGGTGGAAGAACTGGTCAGCATGATCCAGACCCAGCGCGCTTACGAGATCAACAGCAAGGCGGTGCAGACGGCTGACCAGATGCTGCAACGCCTGACGCAGATGGGTTAAGGACGGGAATGACCATGGCCGCCACGCAGTATCGCATCGGTGCAATCGTCCTCAATGTCATCGTCGGCCTGGCCGCGCTGGCAAGCGGCGGCTGCGCGATGATGCCGAAGGAACCGCTGGTGCAGATGCCTACCACCGCGCGCGCGGAGCCGCGTGCGGCGGGCCCTGCCACCGGTTCTATCTTTGCATCCTCGTACGCGGGTAATCCGCTGTTCGAGGATCGGCGGCCGCGTAACGTTGGCGACATCCTGACCATCGTGATCAGCGAGAACGTCAACGCCAGCAAGAATTCGGCAACCAACGCCAATCGCACGGGCACCACCAACCTCGCATTCAATGCCGTGCCGCGTGCATTGAGCGGGCTGTTCAGTACCAGCCAGAACGCCGATGTCAGCGGTGCCAATTCGCTGAAGGCAGGCGGTGGCGCCACGGCGGCCAACACCTTCAACGGCACCATTACCGTCACGGTGCTGGAGGTGCTGCCCAACGGCAACCTGGTGGTATCTGGCGAGAAGCAGATGGCCATCAACCAGGGCGCGGAATTCATTCGTTTCTCGGGCGTGGTCAATCCGCGCACGATCACTGGCGACAACGCAGTGCCGTCCACCCAGGTGGCGGACGCGCGCATCGAGTACACCGCGAAGGGGTATATCGACGAGGCGCAGAACATGGGCTGGCTGCAGCGCTTCTTCCTCAATGTCCTACCGTACTGATCCCGTCATGTTTCTGCCTCCGATGCCTTCCCTCAAGCCAGGCTCGTTCTTTGGCACCCCGTTCGGCCCTGGTTCCCGCTCCGGTCGCGCGGCTTCTTTTGCCGGCGCCGTGCTCCTGCTGCTCGCACTGATCCTGGTGCTGGGCACGGGCACCGCGCATGCGGAACGCCTGAAGAACCTGGCTACGTTCCAGGGCGTGCGCGACAATCCGCTGGTCGGGTACGGCCTCGTTGTGGGGCTGGACAACACCGGCGACCAGACGATGCAGACGCCGTTCACCACGCAGAGCTTGAGCAACATGCTGTCGCAGCTTGGCATCACGTTGCCGGCCGGCAAGAACATGCAGCTCAAGAACGTGGCCGCCGTGATGGTGACGGCCACTCTGCCTGCCTTTGCACAGCCGGGCAGCCAGATGGACGTGGTGGTGTCGTCGATGGGTAACGCCAAGAGCCTGCGCGGCGGCACGCTGCTGATGACGCCGCTCAAGGGTGCCGATGGCCAGGTCTACGCCATCGCGCAGGGCAACATGCTGGTGGGCGGCGCGGGCGCGTCGGCCAACGGCAGCAAGGTTCAGATCAACCAGCTGGCGGTAGGGCGCATTGCCAATGGCGCCATCGTCGAGCGCGCCGTGGCTTCGTTCCAGCCCGAAGGCGGCTATATGAACCTCGAACTCAAGGACACCGATTTCGGCACTGCCGAACGCGTGGTCGAGGCCATCAACCGTAACCTGGGCCCCGGCACGGCGGCCGCGATGGACGGCCGCGTGGTACAGGTCCGTACGCCCCAGTCGCCGTCGGCGCGCGTTGGCTTCATGGCGCGCATCGAGAATATCGACGTCACGCGTGCCAAGGCCGCGGCCAAGGTCATTCTCAATGCCCGCACCGGTTCGATCGTGATGAACCAGGCGGTGACGGTGGAGGACTGCGCGATTGCCCACGGCAACCTGTCGGTGGTCATCAATACGCAGCCGGTGATCAGCCAGCCCGCACCGTTCAGCCAGGGCCAGACCGTGGTGGCGCCGGTATCGCAGATCGATCTCAAGCGCGACGGTGGCTCGCTGCAGATAGTCAAGGCGGGGGCATCGCTGGCAGCGGTGGTCAAGGGCCTGAACGCGCTGGGCGCGACGCCGGCCGACCTGCAGACCATCCTGGAAGCGATGCGTGCCGCAGGTGCACTGCGCGCCGAACTGGAGATCATCTGATGGCGGCGGGCAATACGCTGAGCGGGCAGGCCGATATCTCGCAGCGCTTCGCCCTTGATACGCAGGGATTCGAAGCGCTCAAGAACCAGTCGCGCGCCGGTAACAACACCGGTACGCTGCAGGCCGCCGCCAAGCAGTTCGAAGCGGTGTTCACGCAGATGGTGCTCAAGAGCATGCGCGACGCCACGCCATCCGACGGCATGTTCGACAACGAGCAGACCAAGCTCTACATGTCGATGATGGACCAGCAACTGTCGCAGCAACTGTCGTCGCGCGGCATCGGCCTGGCTGACGTGATGATTCGCCAGTTGGCTCGCGCCACGGGTACCGAGCTGCCGCAGGGCATGGCCACCGCTGGTGGCGTGACTGGCGCCAGCGTGCGCGATGCGCAGATGGCCCATCTGCTCGACAGCCGTGGCGCCACCGATGCCGATGGACCACCTCCGATCGGCACCACGGTGCCGGGCACCGCATGGAATCCCACGGCCGGCCTGCGCCAGTACCAGAACCAGGCTGACGGGCAGGGCAACGGCCAGGCACAGCTGGGTCAGTTGCCGGACGACTCGCCCGAGCACATCAGCAACTTCGTCAATCGGATGGCCGAACCGGCAATGGCCGCATCGCGCGCCTCGGGCGTGCCGGCCAAGCTGATCGTGGGCCAGGCCGCACTCGAATCGGGCTGGGGCCGCCGCGAGATTCGCAATCCGGATGGATCGACCACGTTCAACGTGTTCGGCATCAAGGCCGGCGCCAACTGGAAGGGACCGACCACCGAGATCGTCACCACCGAATACGTGGATGGCCAGCCGCAGAAGGTGCGTGCCAGGTTCCGTGCCTATGGTTCGTATGACGAAGCCTGCAACGACTACGCGCGATTGCTGACCAACAACCCGCGTTACGCGGGCGTGGTGGCGGCATCGAATGCCGACGAGGCAGCGCATGGCCTGCAGCGCGCTGGTTATGCCACCGACCCGGCCTATGGCGAGAAGCTCGTCCGCATCATGAAGAAAGTATCCACCTGAGCGGTGGATGGGGTTTGAAACTCCGTTGTCCCATTCCATGGGAGAGGGGAGCAAGACAACTGGAAACCGTGGTAGCGCGACCGTTCTGCGGCCGCGCTATTTGCCGTTCTGCAAAGGATCTGGTCGAGAGCGATCACTCACAAGCATGTGCCATTCGAGGTGCTTGCGGCGCTAAAGTCGCGCAACGTTTGCGCCGTTATCCAACACATCCATCGCCGTCGGCTGTGTGCCGCAGGCTAGCCATTCGTCCGGAGTCAGGCAAACATGTCTCTGTTTAATATCGGTCTTTCGGGCCTTAACGTTGCACAGAACGGGCTCACCACGGTCGGCCACAACTTCAGCAACGCGGCCACCACAGGTTACTCGCGCCAGAACACGATCATTGCATCGGCCGGCGGACTGAATACGAGCTCGGGCTTCTATGGCCAGGGTTCCAACACGGTGAGCGTGCAGCGTGTGTACGACAGCTTCCTGACCGGACAACTGCGCGGTGCCACATCGGCCAGCTACGACCTGTCGACGTACTCGGACCAGATTTCGCAGATCGACAACCTGCTGGCCGACCAGAAGGGCGGCCTGGCTCCGCTGATGCAGAAGTTCTTCGCGGCCGTGCAGTCCGTGTCGGACACGCCGGCTGACCCGGCCACGCGTCAGGGCATGATCTCCGCCGCGCAAGCGCTGGCGGGACAGATCAAGTCGTCGAGCGACTACTTCAAGCAGATGCAGAGTGGCATCAACACGCAGCTGACGTCGTCGGTGACACAGGTCAACGACTACACCAAGCAGATTGCCAACCTGAACCAGGAAATCACACGCATGACCGCCGCTTCCGGCGGTCAGCCGCCCAACGACCTGCTCGACCAGCGCGACCAGGCCGTGGCCAAGCTGACCGAACTGGTGGGCGCCAAGGTGGTGGTGCAGGATGGTGGTACATACAACGTGTTCGTCGGCAACGGCCAGCCGCTGGTGATGGGCTCCGATTCCTACGACATCAAGGCCGTGCCGTCGTCGGCCGACCCGAGCCGTACCACGATTGCCTACACGCTGCCCAATGGCAACGTAGTGGAATCGGAAGAAGGCGCCGTGACCGGTGGTTCGATCGGCGGCCTGATGCGCTTCCGCAGCGAGACGCTCGACGGCGCGCAGAACGCGATTGGCCGCCTGTCGCTGGCCATCGGCCAGACCTTCAACGACCAGCACAAGCTTGGCATCGACCTGAACGGTGCGATTGGTACCGATGTGTTCTCGCTCGGTTCGCCCACGGTCTACTCCAACGCCAAGAATACGTCGGGCGCCATCGCCACGGCAGCCATTACCAACTCCAGCGCGCTGACCACCAGCGACTACTCGCTGAAGTATGACGGTACCAACTACACGCTGACGCGCAAGTCCGACAACTCCGTGGTGGCTACCCAGGCAGGCGCCACGGCTACCTACCCGTTGTCGATGTCGGCCGATGGCTTCTCGGTCAATGTCAGCGTGGCGATGAATGCGAACGAATCGTTCGAGATCCAGCCCACGCGCAACGCCGCGGCGGGCTTTGGCTCGCTGATCACGGACCCCGCCAAGATCGCGGCAGCTTCGCCGGCTCGTGTCGACGCCAGCACGCAGAACACCGGTACCGCCAAAGCGTCGCTGAGCGGTGTGACCGCAGGCTTCTCGCTGCTGACCGGCAGCCTGACGGCCAAGTACGACAGCACGACCTCGACCTACGTGTTCTCAGACGCCACCGGCACCGCGCTGGCGCCGCAGCCCACGGCGACCGCCACGGCGAGCGGCGTGGACTACACGATCAATGGCATGACGTTCAGCTTCAGCGGCACGCCGAAGAATGGCGACACGTTCACGCTGTCCAACAACGCGGGCTCGGTTGCCGACAACGGCAACATGCTCGCGCTGGCCAAGCTGCAGACCGACAAGACCATCAACGGCACGTCGAGCTTCAACGATGCCTACGCGCAGTTGGTCAACGACGTGGGCAGCAAGGCCAAGTCGACCGACATCGCGTCGACGTCGCAGGACAGCATCACGGACCAGATCTATACGGCCCAGCAATCGGTGTCGGGCGTAAACATGGACGAGGAAACCGTGAACCTGCTCAAGTTCCAGCAGCTGTACCAGGCCAATGCAAAGGTTATCCAGACGGCCAGCTCGATTTTCGACACGCTGATCAACATTGGCTGATTGCCGCCGATAAGCAACCAGTAAGCCGCCAGCCAGCCGCCAGCCGTCAACTGACAGAAACACCGGAAAAGAAGGAATCACGCCATGCGCGTTGCAACCTCCACCCTGTATCACCAGGGCTTGTCCTCGATGAACAACCAGCAGTCCAGCCTGCTGCATGTGCAGCAGCAGCTGGGCACGGGCCGCCGTGTGCTGACCCCTTCGGACGACCCCGTTGCCGCCACGCGCGCACTGGGCGTGTCGCAGGCCACCGCAGTGAACGGCCAGTACACCGCATCGCGCAAGCAGGCCACCGCATCGCTGGGCCTGACCGAAAACACGCTGTCGACGGTGACCACCACCGTGCAGAACATCCAGACGCTGCTGGTGAACGCCGGTAACGGCACGCTGAGCGACAACGACCGCGCATCGCTGGCCACTGCGCTGCAAGGCCAGTACGACCAGCTGCTGGGTCTGGCCAACGCCGACGACGGCAACGGCAACTACCTGTTCGCCGGCCTGAAGACAGGCTCGGCCCCGTTCGTGACCGACGCAGCTGGCAACACCGTGTACCAGGGCGACACCGGCCACCAGTTGCTGCAGGTCGACGTGGCACGTCAGATGGAATCCGGCAACACTGGCGCTGAAGTCTTCCAGACCGTGACCAACAATTCCGGCTACGTGGTCAAGGGCAATAGCAACAACCTGGGTACCGGCACTTTCGGCACGGTTTCCGTGACCGATCCGACCGATCCGCTCTACGGTCATTCGCTGCGCGTGACGTTCCAGACCGATGCCACGACTGGCGCCAAGCAATACGTGGTGGCCGACATGACGAATGGCGGCACTGCCGTTGGCACGCCCGTCAACTACACTGACGGTGCTGCCATCAGCATCGGCGGGGTTTCGTTCTCGATCAAGGGTACGCCGGCCGACGGCGACTCGTTCTCGGCCGATCCGGCACAACAGGCTGGCGCCGACATGTTCGCCAACCTCAAGAGCGTAATCGACGCACTGAAGCAACCGATCAATACCGGCGTTTCGCAGGACACGGTTTCGGCCAACCTGAAGAACGTGATCGCCACGGGCATCCGCCAGTTCAGCAACTCGCTGGACAACGTGCTGACTGTCCGCTCGTCGGTAGGCTCGCGCATGGATGAAATCGACTCGCTGGACACCATCGGCGCGAACCGCGACCTGACCAACACCCAGACGCTGTCAGGCCTGCAGGACCTGGACTACGCCTCGGCCATCACCGAGTACTACCAGCGCCAGACCGCACTGCAAGGTGCACAGCAATCGTTCATGCAGATCCAGGGGATGAATCTGTTCCAGTATTTGCGTTGATGGGGTGGTAGACAGCGGCAAAAGCTGTGATGGGACGGGTCGGATAGTCCTGGTTTTGCGCTGCGGCCACGCCACTGAAGGCCAGCACGAGCATGGGAAAATCGAGCGCAGGCCCGCCGGCCGGGAAGGGAACGATCAGGCGCACCGGCTTCGATGGCCAGGCTTGCGCTTGAGCGGGGGATGTAGGCAGCGCGAAAGTCGCGCAGGCCAGCGTGAAAAGCGCGATAAGCTTGGGCAAGTCGGCCACTCTCATGTTCGATGTCTCCCTGTGGTTGGCTCGTATCTGGCTTGACGCGATGCGTCGATGCAGTCTCGCAACGGTGGTGTACGCCGCCCCACGCCAGCCCACCGGGCTTGGGGGGCTGCACCGGGAAGTTGGCCGGGACTGACTGCACCAATCGTCCCCAAGAGACAGCGGGCACCCGGCGGCCCACTGTCCGTTCTGCACGTGCGATGTCCTGGTTCGCCAAGAACCAACCTGTCGGCGGAGGCCTCGCCTGGGGCCGCTTTTGCACCGGAACCGGTCCTGACCATTTAGTCGGGTCATCGGCTGAGCACCGGCCGGCTCGGTCTGCTAGTACGGCACCGGCGGATGTCTCAACGTGGCCGGAAATAGCCCGATGCCCAGCCGACTGTCGCAATGAATAACCGGTTTTGCCTTTGTATTGACTGCGGTGGGACGGGCATACTGAACCACCGGCAGATGCAACACTACCTCCGTTCAGCTTTCGAAGCTCGCCCCAAGGAGGAGGTCGCACACGTTGGGAATCTCGAGGCCAGGCACCAGACGGCGGCCAATGTCAGCCAGACCGGTTCCGATGGCGGTGTGCGGCTTCCTCCTGGCGACCTCGGCTAGTGCCTCCGTGAAAGCTTTCTTGAAGCCGAGCCGCGGATAGAGCGCCAGGGTATCGTCGATCAGTTGGGGAGAAATCTCGTCCATCCTGAGCCCCATGACGTCGACATGAGCGCCGAAGTGGACGAGCGCGACTTCCGGCTCTCTGCGATCGGCAATGTCAGCGGACGAGTGAAGCGCAATGGCGTCCCAAACGACGTCGATTTTCGTCTTCGGGTAGTCGTGGGCATGCAAGAACCTGCTCGCAGCGTCGGCACCGTCGACTTCAAATCGCTTATCCGCAGCATGATTCTCCGACAGCCCCAGGTCGTGAAGCAACGATGCGAGATAAACCAGTTCCCGATCGTACTTCATTTGCCGCTTTCTCCCGATGAACTCTGCGAACCACCATGTCCTGTGGACGTGATTGAGCAGCGGTCCCGAGTGGGCCTGCTCGGCAAGGGCTGCCGCCTTGCGGGCGAGCACGGAATCCGGTGCGATCAAGCCGCCGATGGTGACAGCGGGTTTCATAGGCCCTCCTCAAACGATTGCGGCGACTACGGGATTGACGAATCTGTTCTGCCCGCCATGCATATAGAGACTTAGTCTTCCGACGAACTCATCGGCACATCGCCGACAACTACCCCTCTCAGCCCCTCGCGCAACGCCGTTACATTATCTACGCCGTTCAGTTGCTCGAACTTTCGCTGCGCTTCTTGCCAGAGAGGGGCCGCCCTGTCGTGCAGGCGTCGTCCCTCTTCGGTGAGTTCGACTAGACGGCTTCGGCCGTCCGTGGGCGAGGGCTTGATCGTGACGAAGCCGTCGCGTTGCAGAAAGCCAACCATTTTCCCCATCGCCGTTCGTTCGATATCGAGCCGTTCGGCAAGCGCGTTGACCGGGGTACTTCCCACCTCGTTTAGCGCGGCCAGGGTGAGGAATTGCGTGATACGCAGACCGGAGGGCTCGAGATGGCTGTCGTAGAGCCGGGAAATCTGTCTGCTCGCCTTCCTCACGGCAAAGCAATTGCATTGATCAATTCCAAGCGGCTGGTTAACCGGCAACATCCGTCTGACTCCTGATTTCGGATAATTGGGCGACACTACGTGGGCGTCGCGTGAAGGTTCGGCGGTAAGTCTCAATGAAAACCGAGCGCGGCATCGCTGCCGCACGCGCCCTGTGCCACCCCGTATTCAAAGCCCTGCAGGTGGTGTGATGTACCCGGGGATCTCGGCCGCAAGCGTACTTTTCAGCACCGCCGTTCCCTTGTCGGCCATCACCTCGCTCTTGCCGGCGGCGAGAGCGTCAAAGGTCTCCCGCACGACGTCCTCGGGACTGGCTTTCGGCACATCAATGCCATTGGTCAGATCGGTATCCATGAACCCGACGTGCAGGCCGAGAACCTGGATGCCATGTTCGCGCAGGTGAAAGCGAAGCTGGTTTGTGTAACTCCAGGCTGCGGCCTTCGACGCGGCATAGGGTGCCAGACAAGGTCGCGGAAGCCACACGATGTCGGAAAGCACATTGATGATGGCGGCATGCGGTTGGGCTGCCAGTATCCGTTCGAACGCCTGCGTGACGCGTACGACGCCGTAGTAATTGGTATCGAACATGCGGGCGGATTGCGTTTCCACGTCGGCCGCCAACGGCCCATCGATCAACGCGGCGATGCCCGCGTTGTTGATCAACAGCGTGGTATCCGCCGCCAGTTTCGCGGCCTCGGCGATCGACGCCTTGTCCGTGACATCGATCCTGACCGGCACGATGCCCGGTTCGTCGAAACCACTCGTGTTGCGCATGCCTGCATACACCTTCGCCCCCCGACGACGTGCCTCTCGTGCAAAAGCCAGGCCCAGGCCACGATTGGCGCCGGTGATGAAGACGGTAGCGTTCTTGATATCCATGACAAGCTCCTCTTTCAAAAGCCGCTTGCGAGGGGAGAATCGACTCCCGTCACTCGCCTGCGGTGGCTTGGTTCAAAGAAAGATGTTTTCCGGCAATTGCTTCGAAAGCGCCTGCCGCAGATGACCGGCGAGAGTCAGGACAGCGCCAAGCGGGCTCATCCGGACACTGACACGCGGCACCGATCCGTCGGCGTTGCGATCCACGACAACCGCCGCACTCAACGTCTCGCCGCTCTTCAGGACAGCCTCGTATTCAACAAAGAGCCGCGAGCCGACGGTATGAAGAAACGTGGGCGTCTGCGAGACATAAAACGTTCCGACGGCGTCGACGGCGAGGCGGATGTCGTCGCGACCGATCACGGGACCGCGCAACACCGAGCTGACCAGTTCCGCGTCAGCCGTCAGATCATCGAGAAACGGGTGACGCTGATCTTGGGTGGGTGACATTGTCAAACCTCGATTCACTTAAAGAGCGCATTCATGCGAATGCGGCCCGATTTTTAGTGACGAACTGCTGGACCGAAAGCGGCGGCTTGCCGGTGATCGTCTCGACGGCATCGTTGGTGCCCGAGAAGATGCCGTCTCGGTAGTTCTGCGCAACTTCGACCAGATGCTGCGTGAGGAATGGTGGAAACTTGTAAAGGGATTCCATCTTGATGCGGAATGCCTCGATGGAAGTCGGCGCGTAGTCGATTCGCGCACCGAGAGCCTCGCTCATCGCGGCGGCGATTTCGACATGGTTCATTTCGACGGGGCCGTGGAGCGTGTAGGTCTTGCCCTCGTGGCCTTTGGGGTTCGCGAGGAGATGGGCGATGACGCGTCCCTGATCATCGGCGGCAATGGGCGCGTGACGGCCGTCGCCAAAGGGAAATTCAATCTTCCTCGTGGCCCAGATCTCCTTTGCAAAATGCGGATAGACAAGCCAGTCGGCAAAGAAGGTGGGGCGCAAATGCGTCGTCGCGACATCTGACCAATCAAAAACCCGTTCGGAGACCCAGTGGTCCTGTGCGGCGTGGCTCGTCGACTCGCGGCGTGCGGAAATCTGCGACATGTTGACGATCGACGTGACCCCCGCTTCCTTCGCTGCCTGCGCGAAATAGGCCGCGGCCCCGATGATTCCCGGCGCGATCGGATGAAGGAAATAGGCTGACTGGATTCCTTCCATCGCTGCCCGGATGTCGTCGATGTCGGTGAAGTCCCCGACCGCGATATCCACGCCGCGCTGCCTCAGCGCGGCCGCTCGATCGTCATCTGTGCGCACATAGGCTCGCACGCGCTTGCCCATCTTGAGCAGTTCGTCAATCGCAATGCCTCCTGTTCGTCCGGTCGCACCGCTCACAAGAATCTCGGCCTCGTTCATCGTTTCGCTCCATTCTGAAATAAGAGCATATGCTCTCTTGCAACGAAGATTAGGAGCATATACCCGTATTGTCAAGGTTTTCTGGTCTTGAGCAGCATGAGGTACATCACCCTTGATTTCGCTGGCGGATTCCTAGCGACGCATCGATGGGCGAGGGGCTGCCGAGGTATTTGGAGCCGGACATTAGTCTCGGTCTGCGCAGCGAGCGAGTTCAACGGTGGTCGAGGTGCCGGGTAGCAACGCGCTCTCGCAGCGCGAGGCCGTTGCCGCCCTGAACACACAAACCTCAAAGGTGGTTGCTCCGGCGTGCTGCGTTGAGCCGCCCGCTGATACTCTCGAATGCCCAATGATCGGGCAACTGACCGTCAAGCAGAAAATGCAGCATGACGAGGTCCACAGCATGGTCGTAGCAGATCACCGGCTTGGATGTGGAAGGATGGTTGCGACCCATTCACGCAGTTCCTGTCTTAGGTTGACCAGAACCATCGCCCTGCCATCGATTTGACCG
>VFQP010004114.1_pt1 | contig 13963 bp, 9 predicted proteins | sample 3512351 | NCBI WGS metagenome assembly VFQP01 (sample SAMN10412372, study PRJNA504923) | tailings metagenome | isolation source: Relicate 1 Philex TSF1 revegetated site | place: Philippines: Tuba, Benguet | collected 2017-08-29 | reverse complement strand
CACATCAGCGACAGCTGGTGCTGAGTTGGATGGGGCTGATGGTTGGGAGGCCTCTCCTGCTGGCGTTGATGCGTGCAGGCGGGCGCACGCCGTGCGCGTCGCCCAGGCCACGGCGTGCACGTGTGATCCGCATCGCAGCCGCCGCCACAGAGTGCTGCCATCGCGAGCCAAGCTCATCTTGCTGGGCGAAGAGTGGCTGCTGCTCGCCGCGACGAGCAGAGAAGTGCATGCGCAAGGGCATGCGTGGTGTGGGCGAACCCCGCAGCACCTGCGCACGCACGCACGCACGCCCTTACCTCCACCACGATGGTGCTCGAGCCGAGAGGTGAGGAGGATTCTCCCCTGCTGCGTGCGGCGTGCTTGTGCTGCCCCCTGCGTGCGTTCCTGCACAAACGGCCCGTGCGCAATCTTCACACGCGCGCGCAGACGTGTGCATCGTGGCGACGGCGCGCACGCCTCTGGGCGCCTTCCAAGGAGGCTTGTCGGGCTTCACGGCGCCACAGCTGGGCTCCTTGGCCATCAGCGGTGCGCCACTGCTCTTCTTCTGCCCAGCTTCATCAATTGCAGCTTGCGGGGCTCATCCACCTTTTGTGTGCACGGCACGTGCGTCTGCAGGCGCGCTGGAGCGGTGTGGATTGCCGCCGGACAAGGTGCGCCCGGCGTTTGCGCACCCCGCAGCGCTGCTCAGCCAATTGCGACCGCAGCAGCGGAATCTAGAGCTCTCCTCTCTCTGGGGCGCGCGTGCCTGCACAGGTGGACGAGGTCTTCCTGGGCAACGTGTGCAGCGCCAACCTTGGGCAGGTGCGCAGCGAGCGTTGCACTCGTTCCAGCAAGCTGCTGCTGCAGCGCAGCGGAACAGCGCAGCGGAGGCAGCCCGCTGAGTCAGCGGCACACAGGCGCGGCATGGCGGGCGCGACGCGGCCGTGACACCCGCTGACGCTGCGGCAGCACGCGTTCGAAGCCGCCCTGCATCTCCCACCCCTCCGCAGGCGCCGGCGACGCAGGCGGCGTTGGGCGCTGGCCTGCCCAACAGCGTGCCGTGCACCACCGTCAACAAGGTGTGCTCCTCGGGCATGAAGGCAACCATGATGGCGGCACTCACCATCTCCCAAGGTGCGGCGCCACCGCGCATGCGTTGCGCGTCGCGCAGCGGCGCGATCCAGGGGCTTCCAGGCAGGTAGCTCCTTCTGCAGGGGCGCCCAGGCATGCGCTGCACCGCACCTGCTGTGGGGCGAAGCGGGGATGTGCGTGCTGCGGGCTGTTGCCGCCGCAGGGCTCAACGACGTGGTCGTGGCCGGCGGCTTTGAGTCCATGTCCAACATCCCGCATTACCTGCCCAAGGTGCGCGTGCGGACGTGCTGGGGCCCACGGCCACATGGCCGCGCACATGGACCAGAACGCCTGTGCTCACGAAGCCAGCGGCCAGTCACGGGCAGCCACTGGCCCTGGCGCGGTCCTGCGGGCGGGCTGTGGCACCGCAAAGGCGGCGGTCACTGACGAGAGTAGTGTGGCACCGCACGCCGCCTTGCGTGTGCGCGCAGTCACGGGGCGGCATGCGCATCGGCCACGGGGAGCTGGTGGACGGCATGATCAAGGACGGTGAGCGCGGCGGCCGCTGCGGCACGCGGTGGCCACCTTCGAGGAACGCCCACGGCTCTCACCCGTGTGCCGCTGGCCCCCGCCCTCACTGACGCCCTCATGCAGGGCTTTGGGACCCCTACAAAAACATGCACATGGGCAGCTGCGCCGAGCTGTGTGCTGACAAGTACCACTTCACGCGAGAGCAGCAGGTGCAACGACGTGTGATGGTGCCGCAAGTCTTGTGTCTGCTCCTCGGCCCCTCGTGTGCGCGGCCGCCCGCGCCCGATCACTGAGGGCCCTTCCTCGTTTGGGAGCGAGCGCGGGGAGTTTGCACCTGTTTGACACATCGGCGGGTCCCACGCCTTCCCCTCACAGTGAGCGATCTGGTGAGCGATGCGCGCACGTGACCGCGCAGGACGCGCACGCCATCGCCAGCCACGAGCGCGCACGCCGCGCCATGGCCAACGGCTGGACGGCGCGCGAGGTGGTGCCCGTGACGCTGCCGGCGCGCAGCGGCGGCGCGGCCCCCGGCGGCGTCACCGTGGTGGACCAGGACGAGGGCCCGGCCAAGTTTGACGCCGACAAGCTGCGCAAGCTGCGGCCCGCCTTCAAGGTGCGCTTGAGAGCCAGGATCGCTTGTTCCCCGGCACTCCAGCGGGCGCCAGGACGGGTGTGCGACACTTCTCCCCAGGATACCAGGGCTGCTCCCAAGTCGCTGGTGGGGCGCCACCGTGCTTGTACGGTTTTCCTGCGTGAATCAGCGAAAGACGGTGGCGGGCCGGTCAGTGTGTGGCCGTGGCGCGCTGCACCCAGGGCGTCGCCACCCGCCCGTGCGTGCTGTGGCGCAGGCGCAAGGCGGCACCGTCACGGCGGGCAACGCCTCCCCGGTGACGGACGGCGCCGCTGCGCTGGTGCTGGCTAGCCGCGAGGCGGCCGACCGCCTGGGCCTGCCTGTGCTGGCCGTGTTGCGGGGGCAGGCCGACGCCAACCAGGCGCCAGAGTGGTTCACCACCACGCCGGCGCTGGCGGCGCCAAAGGTGCGCTTCACCCCTCCCCCCTCTTGGCAGCTGACCGCCGCGTGCATGTGGCACATGGAAGTGCGGCGACGGCAGGCGAATGGTGTGGGCGTGCGCGCAGGCCTTGGCGCGGGCGGGGTTGGGCGTGGAGGACGTGAGCTTCTGGGAGTTCAACGAGGCGTTCAGCGTGGTGGACCTGGCCAACCGGCAGTTGCTGGGGCTGAGCGCCGACAAGTGAGTGAGCGGCGCAGCGATGATTAGGCACCTTGGCGTTGTCGTGGCGCACGATGCGCAGTGTTGCTGACGCGCCCAGGTGTGTGCGTGTGGCGTAGGGTGAACGTGCACGGCGGCGCCGTGGCGCTGGGGCATCCCATCGGCGCCAGCGGGGCGCGCATTCTCGTCACGCTCACCAACGTGCTGCACGTGAGTCTGGAGGGGGGAGTGAAGGGCCAAGCAGGGCAGGCGGCCATGTCCCTGAAGGGGGGGACAAGGCAGCTGGTGCTCACACATCGCTGCCTGCGTGTGCTGGTTGGTGCTTGTGCAGACGCACGGCGGGCGGTATGGGTGTGCGGCCATCTGCAACGGGGGCGGCGGCGCGAGCTGTGTGGTGGTCGAGGCGTGGCCGGGGCCCCCGCGGCTATGATCAAAGCCTGCTCTCCAGCTTTCCGTCCCATGTACCACAACGTGTACCACATGCTCTGCCGTGGCTTGCTCGATGGCTTTGGTCGGGGCGCGGGGTGGGTTTGCGTGCCCCGCGCGCTCGCCCCCCCCGCACAGCAGGATTCTGTAGACAGGACACTGTGGCTGCGCACAGATGATGGCCCCGTCGACTCTGCAACAACTGAGAGGCAGCGGTGCGCAGCGGAGCAGCGCTGCACGCTTGGTGTGCCGAGCGGGAGGGTCAGGTTCTCATCCTCGGCCGCGGGCGCGGCGAGAGCTCTCTGAGCCTCAGGTGCAGATCTTCGAAGCCAGCAGACGGCAAGCGCTGCTGGCTTCGGTGGGCGCTGCGATCGCCGCTGGGCTCGGCCGGCCTCGTGGCGCAGTGGCTATGCTGGTGGACGAGCAGGTCACCGAGGACGTCTACACAGCTGCAGCAGCCAGCACGGCGAGTGCTTGCACGTCACGCTTGCTGCTCATCGGACGTGCTGCTTGGCCCTGGGGAACCAGAGGGCGACGCGCGGATGCACGCGCCAGAGTTCCGTGCCAGCTTGCGCAACTGCTGCTGGCACTGCTGACACGGCGCACTGCAGGTGTCAGTGCTGCTCTACAAGCGCGACGTGACGGGGACAGAGGTGCAGACGGGCGTCGGCTCTGGCTTCGTGTGGGACGCCTTCGGCCACTGCGTCACCAACTACCACTGCATCAGCAAGCTGGACAAGAGCTCGGACGTGAGCCTGGATGTGGTGAACGGGTGCCATCCAATCGGGGGGAGGCCGCGGAGCTCCCCAGAGCCTTGGCACCACGCCCTGTGCACGCTCTCCCTGTGCCATCCGCAGGTGGTGCAGGTGCAGCCGGTGCAGCTGCCCGGCGCGGCCGCCGTCCCGCCGCTCAAGGCCCGCATCGTGGCCATGGACACGCAGCACGACCTGGCGGTGCTGCAGGTGGAGGACGAGGCGGCCTGGCCGTTGCTGACACCCGCCCGGCTGGGCACCTCTGCGGACCTCAAGGTGGGTCAGCTGTGCCGTGCACTCGCTCGCATGAAGCGGGAGCAAGGGGACAGCGCGAGCATGCCCTCAGGCGCCATGCCAGGGGGCGTGGACGCGCGCCCGCTGCGTGCAGGTCGGGCAGACGGTCATGGCAATCGGGGCGCCGTACGGGCTCAGCGGGTCGCTGGCGGCGGGCGTGGTGAGCGGGCTCAACCGGTCCATCCCGTCGCCCGTCGGCACGCGCATCTACGGAGCGATCCAGGTGATCCAGGCGCGCTGACGACCCGTTGTAGGGGCGCGCCGTGCGGCCTCCAGGTTTGCTCTGATGGCTGTTGGATGAGGGCGCGCGATGTGTGGGCGGTGCTGGGCGTGCGCAGACGGACGCGTCCATCAACGCGGGCAACAGCGGCGGGCCTCTTTTGGACAGCAACGGGCGGGTGGTGGGCGTCAACACGGCGACCTTCACCCGCAGCGGGACGGTGAGCTGCCGCCGCTTTGTCTTGCTCGCTCGCTCCCACGCTTTGCAACCGGTCACTCACGGTTCATCCACGTGGACGCGACGCGTGCAAGCAGGGGCGGGCCTCTGGCGTCAACTTTGCGTTGCCCATCAGTATGGTTCAAGAGCTGGTCCCTCCGCTCATCGTCTACGGCGCCGGGTCGCGGCCAGGCCGGCGGTAGCGGCTGCCACCCCCCCGAATGCACATGCACGCATCTCTTCTTCATCGTCGGGCAATGTGGTGGCCCAGCTGCTGCGTCATCCTGCGCCTGACCCAGTGTGACCGACAAACGCTCCGCGCACAACTCACAGCCCCAGGCCCCCGAGGGTGACGTACTGCAGCGCCAGCCGCATTGCGCGCAGCAGCGTGTAGCTGCCCAGCGCTGCGGCCGCTGCGATGAACTGCTGCGGCGCCCCCAGCAGGTTCACCAACAGGCTCTCTGCCTCCTCCTCCTCCTCCTCCTCTGCGCCCTCGCTGCAGCTCTCCTCCTCTCCCTCCCGGCCGGACGCCCGCCCCGCCACCGTGGCGCCCGCCTCCTCCCACGCAGGGATCGCCGCCTGGCACTCGGCCGCCCACCGCCCAAACAGCCGCACGAACGCGTGCCCCGCCACGTGCGCGGCGGCCACGCCCGTCGCCGCCTCCGGCGCGGCCCCGCCGGCGCCGGCCTCGTCGACGCGCGCCGCGGCCGCTTGGAGCACGCACAGCAGCCCGTCCAGCACGTTGCCCCGCGCCCCGCGCGCCGAACCGCACGCGAGCCGCTCGGCTAGAAGCTCCGCCGCGGCCATCACCTCCTGGGAGTCGCCCCCCAGGTGCCCCGCTTCGGCAGCGTCTGCGGGCTTCAATGGCAGGGCCGGCGCAAGCAGGTCCAGCACTGACTCCGCAGCCGCACCCGGCTGGTGCAGCTGGCAGCCCTTCAGCAGCGCCAAAGCCGCGCGGCCCACAGCTGCCTCCAGATTCGGCGCCGCGGCGTCGATCGCGGGCCCGGCGTCGCTCACGTCGCGGCGGCCTCGCTGCTTGCTGGGAGTGGCGGGGCCCGCGAACCGCGCCACGCACGCGGCGTCCGCGGGCCGATCCTGAGCCCCGTCGCGCTGCTGCTGCTGCAGCTGCTGCACAGCGGCCGGCGGCTGCCCGTCCTGTGCCTCCGCGCGCGCCGCGGTGGAGGTGGCGGCCTGCTTGAGCGCTGCCTTGGCCACGCCCTCCAGCTGCTGCTGCAGGGTGGACAGCACCATGCTCGGCACCTGCGCAGGTGATCACCAGGCACCGCCAGACAGAACAACGCTCGTCGTTGCTGGCCCAGTCCTTTTGACGACGTGCGGCAGTCCAAATGGCACGGAACACGCGACCCGACAGTGTGACTTGCCTGCTGGCTGAGCCTCTGCGCGCACGCCACCAGCGCCGCCTGCTCGGCCAGCGTCGCCGCGCACGCCCGCACCGCCGCCGGCCACGCCGGCGGCAGCAGCGCGCGCAGCGCCGCCGCCGCCGCCGCCCGCACGTGCGCGCCGCACACGCGCTCGGCCGCCGCCAGCGCGCGCCGGCTCGCCCGCACCGCCACGCCGCCCACCGCCTCGCGCTGCAGCTGCCGCACGCACGCCTCGAGCTGCGCCGCCGTGAAGAGCAGCGCCTGGCCCTCCCTCTGCGCCGCCTGCTGCTGTCGCGGTTCAGGCACTTGCAGCGCTGCCGCCGCCGCCGCCAACCCATCAATCCCTGAAGCGGCGATGGTAGCCTGCGGCGCCGCAGCGGCAGACACCGTCCCGCCGCCGCCCAGATCCGGATGCAGCGGCGCCGTCGGCGGCGCGCCGGGTGGCGGCAGCAGCAGGGCGGCGGCGCGTGCCTGCGCCTCCTCCTGCAGCTGCTGCAGCGCCGCCAGCGCCGCCGGCCGCACCGCCTCATCCAACGCCAGCGCGCAGGCGTTGGCAGCCAGCAGGTCACTCACCACCGCCACCACGTCGCGGAGCCGCACAGGCTGCTCGTCCCCGCTGTACTGTGCCACCAGCGCACGCTGAAGCTGCAGGGCCACGGCCGGCGGCGGCGGCGGCGCGGCGCCGCCGCCGCCGCTGCTCTCCGCATCGCCCGGAGTTGGCGGCGCGGCGGTTTGCTCGGCAGGCGCCGCGGTGCCGTGCGCGGTGGTGAGGCGGAGCAGGGCGGCCCAGGCGGGCGGGAGCAGGGCGGCGGGCTGGGAGAGTAGGGCTGTTGCCGCATCGGCGGCGTGGCCCTGCGGCGGCGCGTGCGGGGGCGGCGGCGGGTCGAGCCGGATGGCGCTGACCTTGCGCGGCGGCGGCGCCGCCGGGCGCCCCGGCGTGGTGGCGGCGGTGGTGCTGGCGCTGACGCCGCTGTGGCTGCGCGTGGGCGTGAGCAGCCCGGGCAGGGCGTCGGGCGCGGCGGCGGCGGAGGAGGCGCACTGGCCCAGGAACGGGTGCCGGGCGACCGCGGCGGCGGCGCGTGAGGGCGTGACGGCACCGTGGGCGCTGCTGACGGAGTGCAGCCGCAGCACCGAGGCGTGCGTGGCCGCGGCGGCGGCCACCTCGCGCTGCAGCTGCTGGCACCGCGAGTCCAGCGTGGGGCAGCACAGCTCCAGCAGCCAGGGGTCCACCGCCTGGTCCCACGCCGCCAGCCCCAGCGCCGCCGACCTCCACCCCGTCCACTGGCACTGCGCGGCGTCCAGTGCCGAGGGCGGCGTCGGCGGCAGCAGCAGCTGCTGCAGCTGGTGCACGGTGAGGCCGGGGGTGGAAGCTGCCGAGAACCTGGACAGCGTGGCGTCGACGAGCGCCCGCACGGCGTGCGCCGCCACGGCGAACCCGGCAGCGCCTGGCTGGAGGTCCCGGTGCTGGCGCAGCGCGCACAGCGCGCGCAGCGCGTCGCGGGCGGCGGCCGCCGCCCCGCCCGTTGACGCGCCGCCGCCGGCGGAGCAGGCGGCCAGCACGGCAGCGTCGCGGTGCGCGTGGCCGAGCAGGTGCGCCACGCACGGCAGCACCAGCGGCAGCATCCCTCTCTCCGCCGCCTGCTGCAGCAGCCGGGGCGCGCACGCCGTCGCCGCCGGCCACGGCACGTGCAGCTCTGCCGCCGCTGCTGGGCAGCGCCCCTCGCCCGCCTGCGCCGGTGGATGGCTGGTGGACGCTGCTGCTGCTGGCGGCGGCGGCCCCTCCAAGCCGGCGGCTGCTGCACTAGCTGTGGGCGACTGGTGGGCGTGCGTGAGGTAGCTGAGGTAGGTCGAGAGGGTCATGGCGGCCGACAGGCGCTCGTGGAGCAGGCGCTGCTGCTGCACGCTCGGCCTCCCGAACGGCGCGGAAGGTGGCGACAACGCGTTGCCGTTGTCCGAGGACGACGGCGACGACGGCGACGGCCACGCGTCGAGCAGCGCCGTGAGCCCGCGCTCCAGGCGCGCGGCCATGCACCGCCCGACGGCGTTGGCCAGCGCCAGGCTGTCGCAGAGCTCGAGTACCAGCGCGAAGCCGCGCTGCACCGGCGCAAAGTCGTCGGCTAGCGAGAGGCAGCGGGCCAGCCGCTCAGCGCCGGCGAACATCATCTCTCGCGCCGCCTGGGCCGTCGCGCCGTCGCCCTCGTGGGCCGCCTGCCACGCGCGCGCCCACGCCGACGCGCCTACATTCGCCGCCGCGCCGCTGCTTGCGCCGCTGCTGGCCTGCCCGGGGGGCTGATCCGAGTGCGCGGGCCGCGACGACGGCGGCTGGTGCTGCAGCTGCACGACCTTGGGCGCCTGGCGCGCGCGCGCGGCTGCGCCCGCCGCCGGCCCGTGGTCGGGCTGGAGCCGGGCGCTGAGCCGCGCAAAGCGCGAGGGGTCCTGCTGCGCCAGGCTCGCCACAGCGCCCTCCATCACCGCCTGGCCCGTCGCCGCCGCCTGCGCTTGCGAGCGCAGCAGCACGACTCCCACGCATGAAGGCTCGCCGCGTGGAGCCAGAGAGCGCAGCAAAGCAGGGATGGGCGCCGGCTTTAGCAGGGCAGCTCAGTGATTGCCACGTGCGACACGCACCTGGAGCACCGAGTGCGTGAAGAGGTCGGCGAGGAAGGGGAGGTTGGCGGGGTGCGTGCCCGCCAGCAAGTCGCGCGCCTTGCGCTGCACGGCCAGAAGCGCCTGCAGGCGCTCCAGCACCTCGTGCTTGGCCACGCTGGGCGAGGAGGCCGCGGCGGCGGCAGCAAAGGAGGAGGAGGCTGGGGGCGGTCGGTGGGCCGCGTTGCTGCTGCCCCTGCCGCCGGCGCCGCCCGGCGCGGGGCGCAGCTCCAGCAGCAGCGCGTCGAGGAGCGCGCCGTCGCTTGCGGCCAGCGCCGCCGTGAGGGCGCACGCCTCCTTGGCCAGCGCGTGCCAGGCGTCGCGCAGGCGCTCGCGGTTGGACGTCAGGCGCGCGGCGTCGGGGCGGGCGGGGCCGAACGCCGGGCCGGGCGCGGCGGCCGGCGGCTGCAGCGCCGCTGCGGGCCATGCACATGCGTCATCAGCGCGCGGGGTGGTGAGCGTCTGATCCACGGCTGCACACTGCTGCACTATTGAGAGCCCAGTGCTACCTTGCCCCAAGCTGCCCAGCTGCCATCAGTCACCTCTTCCCTTCCCCTGCTCAAAACACAAGCCCGTGAGGATGGAGGTCCCGCCTCACCCTTGAGGTGCAGTGTGAGAGGCCGCCCTAGCGCCTCGCCGGCCCTCTCCCTGGCCTCCTCCAGCCGCGCCCACAGCGCCGGGCACGCCTGGGGCAGCCAAGGCACGTCCAGCAACATGTCCCGCACCCGCGACCCCAGGCTGCACACCTGCAGGCAAGCACGCGCGCACAGGCGCCGCCAAGCCCACCAGCGCGCCATCAAGCACCGCTGCTGTGGCAAGTGTGGGTCGCACAGGAGGAGCGGGGCGGCGCTACAGTCGGCGCCACCAAACCCTGGTCTGGGCTGGTACTAGCTGCTGATCCTTGCTTGCGGCGTGCCGCGGGCGGTGACGCATTTTGTTGATGCCAGACGCACACGCTTCCATGCTCACCAGGGGCGCGCAGCGGTCCAGCACCTGCGCCGCCTGCACCGCCGCCGCCATACCCGGAGTGCCGTGCCGCGGCGTGACCCCGCCGGCAGGCCTCTGCACGCCCTGCTGCGCGGCCGGCTTATCGGCAGGCGCCGCCGCGCCCGGGCCCTCCTCCAGCGCGGCGGCGGCGCTGGTGGCGCGGGCGGGCGGCGGCGCCAGCAGCTGCAGCAGCAGCCTGGTGAGGTCCTCCACCAGCGAAACCTTGAAGTGACCACGCATCAAGTGGTCGGCCAGGCGCTGCGCCGCCAGCGACGCTGTGGGCGGGGCAGCGGCCTGCGCCGCCGCCGCCGCCGCCGCCGGTGGCGGCGTGCGGGAGGGCGCCGGCGCGGGAGGCGGCGTGCGAGGCGGTTGCCCTGTGGGAGCGGCGGCGGGCCGTGGCGGGAGCAGGCCTGGGAGCTGGGCGGCGCTGGTTGCAAACGGGCTGATGGGGGTGTTGTGGGGGGCGGGGCGCGTGGCGGGGAGTGCGGCATCGGCCGCGTGGGCCTTGCCTGTGGGCGTGAGGTGCGCGTCGTGCTGCCGTTCCGCGTGCCGTGGCACGCTGGTGCTGATGGTGGAGGCTGGAGCGGGGGCGGCTCTCGACAGCTTGGCGGTCGCGCGGTCCTCGCCCGATTGCAGCGTTGCCGCCTGCTGTTGTTGCTGTTGATGCTGGGAGGGCGGTGAGGTGATGCGTGCGGGCTGCCACGCGTGCGACCCGCACGCCTGGGTGAGGTGGTGCTGCTCCGTCACGGTCGGCGCTCCGGCGGGGGCCGGCGCGATGCGCCGCGGGGGGCCAGGCTTGCCTCCAGGTGCTCCTGCTGGTGTGGATGACGCCGCGTCCTTGTCGCTCTTGACGTGCTGCTGCCGCTGCTGCGGCTGCTGCTGGCGCTGTGCTGCCGGCGGGGGGGGGCCGGCGCCGGCAGGCAGTGGCACGCCGAGCAGCCGGCTGTCCAGCGCCCTCTGCCGGGCATCAGTGACGCCCTGCAGCTCGGACTTTTGCTGCCGGACGGCCCACGCGCCCTGCAGACCAGGCGGCTGTGACACGGCAGGCGGCGGGGCGTCGCTGCCAGCGCCCCACACGCCTGCGGCCGCCCGCAGCGATCCTCCTAGCTCGGCCTTTCCCATGGCCGTCACCGCATCGCTTCGCCTCAGCAGCTGCTTCTCTTGCGCTTGAATGTTCAAGCGCGCAACCCGGCAACCCATGCGTGCCCCACACGCCGGCTGCAGCGCGAAGGGCCGCAGCGGGTGCGCGGCAAGATGTTGGCAGGCGGCGTGGTGGCGCCGCTGGGCGCGGCGTGCCGGTCCCAGCTGCAGCCAGGCGCCCGCGTGGTGCACCTCGACGCGTCGCTGCGTTGCGCGGCGAGCAAGCCGCCCGCGCGCTCCATCAGCGCCCGCTACGTCACCGATCAGAGAGGCAGGAGACGTGGCCTGGTGTTCGACAACCTCAGCGACGACGATGACGCGGCGCTGCAGGGCGCCGTGCCTTACTCGCTGGAGGCGGCGGTGCCTGCGCACTTGCACCCCCACCAGCACGGCAGCGTCCAGGACGACGGCTCGCTGCAGCAGCGTGAACACCACCACGACCACCACCACAGCGCGCTAGCCGACGCCGCTGGCGCTCACCCCACCCGCGGCGACGACGCGCAGCACCACAACGGCGGCGCGGCACCACAACACACGAGCAGCGAGTGGGAGCGGAACCCGCCTCATGCCAGCAGCAACGGGAGCAGGCACCGCGGCCACCACCACGACCCACCTGGCAGCAGCGTCGACGACGACGGGTGGGGCGAGGTGGCCGGCCCCACGGACTGGGGCGGCACGTCGCCGGCGCAGGCGCACTCGCAGCACTCGCACCAACAACAACCTCACCACAGCAGCCGCCAAGCTTATCGCGCAGAGGGAGACCGCAGCAGGGACCGCCCGTCATCGCCCAGCGGGTGGACGGCCGGCGAAACGTCCTCCTCCTCCTCTTGGGACACCAATGGCGTCAACGGCTACTCTGACGCCGCGCCGGCGGCGGGCCTGGGCAGCCGCAGCGGCAGCAGCACAGACAGCGTGGAGGAGGACGCCGAGGAGGGTGCCTGGCGCGAGTGGCGGGCGTCGCGGCGGCGCGCGCGGCGCCAGGCGCAGGAGGGCGGCGGCCAGGGGCCGGCGGGCCCCTCGGCGGCACAGCAGGGCGGGCCGGCGCAGTGGGGCGCTGCTGGCGATGGGAGCGCGTACGGCGCGGAGGGCGCCGAGGGCGCGGAGGGCGCGCCCAGCCTGCCCATCTACCCGTCGGACATCACGCTGCTGTCCCGCTCAGAGACGGTGCGCACCCTCTGCACGCAGCCGCAGGCGAGAGCACGCATCGTGGGGAAGAGCGTGCGTGCACGCTCACCAGGACGTGTGCGCCGTGTGCACGCCGCGCCCTCGCTGCAGGACGCCATCCTGCCCGTGCTTCCAAATGGCCGGCAGGCCGACTACTTCCAGCCCCGGGGCCTCAGCGAGTGAGCACACCCGCCTCGTCTCTCTCGCGCGCCCCTTCCTCCTTCCCAACGCCCAGCCGGCACGCCCCGCACCGCCAGGCCCCCGCACAGGCGGGCTCCCTCGTTGCGGGGCGGAGCAACTTGCCAGCGGGTGGGAGCGACGCGCCCCCTTGGTGTGTGTGTGTGCCGCCCGCAGGCGCGTGGTGCAGCTGATGGGTTCGCTGGCGGCGTCCATGCTGCTGTCCAAGAGCACGGTGCTGGCGGCGCCTGCGCTGCTCTACCCCGTCTGGAGCCCCTGGGTGCGGGCGGGGCTCAAGAACGCAGAGCTGCACAACAACCAGCTCAAGGTGGCGGGCCTCTGGAGGGCCACGGTGCGAATTGGCTTGCTGGCCGATGGTTGGGCAGGGCCGGGCCTGCCACTGCACTCGGCTTGCAAAGGGAGGGCCGTGGCGTGCTTGCGCCAGCAACTGCAACTGGCAGGGCGGGGGCGGGGCGGGGCTGCCTCTTCCAACGCCGCTGGCGCGCGCTGGTGCCCCCGGGCGTGCCTGTGCGCAGGTGCTCGAGGTGGAGGTGCTGGCCAGCACCACCTTCCGGCCAGGTTCCTGGTCCTCGCCGCTGGGCCGCCAGCCGGCGGGCATCGCGTCCGCCTCCACCACCACGGTCCGGCTGCTCATGGGCGACCCCTGGGAGGGCGGCGCCAGGGTGCAGCTCGAGTTCCCCTACCAGCCAAAGTGAGCCCGGTGTGGCTGCTCTCACCCGCGCGGGGCCCGCGGCCAGCTGCCCCGCCAAGCGCCCTGCTGCGCTGGGGCCTCGTCGAGGGCGGCGGGCCCGCAGCAGCCCCAGCGTTTGTGCCCAGCGCTGCCCAGGGCCGGCGCTTGCGAGAGAGCAAGCGAGGGAGTGCATTGCATACAGCCGTTGAGCTGCGTCGCGCTGCCGTCGGTGCGCCGTGCGCGCGCGCGCGCAGGTCTGAGCTGCTGCAGCTGGGCGAGCAGGTCGAGGCTCTGGTGCTGGCCAGGGACGCCGAGTTCCAGGCCTTCAAGGTGCGAGGCGGTGGCCCGCCACCCGGGAGGCCGGCGGCGCCGAGCTTGTTGCAGCGGGGTCCCGCGCCGCGCGTGCGGTGGGCAGCTCCCACGCCGCGGGTCTGGCGCCGGGGAGGTGTGCACGAGCCTGTGCTGCTGCTGGCGATGGCGTGGTCGTGGTGGTGGTGGTGGGCGCAGGTGATCCGTGAGGTCTATGCGCCTGGGCTCGGCCTATGGCTGGCCGAGTACCCCTTTGTGGACCGCACGGCCTTCCTGGACGTCAGCCTGCAGGTGTGTATGGGGAGCGCCCCGGGGAGGAGCGCAGCAACCCGTGGGCTTGCAGCAGGCTCGGGAGCAGATTGCTCGCCTCCTGGTCACGCCGCGGCCCCTCTCGCGCAAGTTTGCCGCCAGCAGGTGCTCGGGAGGAGGGGCGGCACACCATGTGCGTGGCGTGGTGGCCGTGCCTCGCGTGCCGCCGTGCGCAGGTGGAGCGGTCGCGGCAGGGCGATGCGTACGGCTGTCAGGCCGAGGCAGACCCCGTCACGGGAGAGACGGTGCTCACGGTGGACGTGGACGTGGCGCCCGCGCCTCCCTCCTACGGCGATGCTGGAGACGTGCAGGGCGGCACGTACGGCGCCGCTGGGCCGGAGGGCGCCGCGTGGTGGTCTTCGGCACCGGAGGAGGGGGCGCCGCAGGGCGGGGCGGCGTCTGGTGTTGTGGGCGAGGCAGGGGCGGGGCCTGGGTGGGAGGGG
>VFQP010004113.1_pt1 | contig 13965 bp, 16 predicted proteins | sample 3512351 | NCBI WGS metagenome assembly VFQP01 (sample SAMN10412372, study PRJNA504923) | tailings metagenome | isolation source: Relicate 1 Philex TSF1 revegetated site | place: Philippines: Tuba, Benguet | collected 2017-08-29 | reverse complement strand
AGCGAGGGCATGCGCGGCACGCCTCGCCCCGCCGCCCCCCCGCCCAGCGCTGGCAGCGGCACCCTCTCTCCTGCCGCCGCCGCGTCGGCGCCGGGCTCCCCCAGCAGCATGCCGTCCACGCTCTGGTTCCAGGACAGCTCCTCGCCCTCGGCGCCGCCGGCGCCCCACAGCGGCCCACTGGGCAGCGCCAGGCTCGCCTGCTGCTGCTGCTGCTGCTGGTTGGGGGGAGGAGGTGGTGCGCCCGTGCCGGTCGAGGTGGAGGCGGGCGGCAGCAGCACCAGGCTCGCCGCGCTGTTCATGGACGCGCCGCCCGCTGTGCCCTGCTGCTGGGGCTTTGGGCCCGCGCCAAAGCCGGGGAGCGCCCCGCCGGCCGCCTCCTCACCACCCGCCACCACCCCGCTCGTGACAAAGTCCAGCAGGCCGCCCTCCACGTCCCCCACCAGCCCCGCAATGCCGGGGGAGGGGCTCGCCACCCTGGCGCTGACACCTGCTGCTCCTCCTCCCGTGCCACCTGCCAGCAGCTCCAGCCGGCTGTCGCTGGCGCGCACCGCCCGCCGCTTGCTGCTGGCCCACCCCGCCCCTCCGCCTGCCCCCGCCGCCCCCCCACTGCCGCCCTCTGCCGCTGCGCCCGCGTCGCCCAGGTTGCCAAAGCTCATGCTGAGGCTCAGGCTGGGCGAGTCGGCGCGGCCCCCCTCCAGGCTGCGCAGGCCGCCGTCGTCCACCACAAACCCCGACGGGGGGTTGACCATGAGGCCGTGCGCGCGCTTGGTGCCGCGCGGCGCCCCCCCTCGCTGCTCCGCCGCGCCGCCCTCCTCCTCGTCCCCGTCCCCGTCCTCCTCCTCCCCCAAGCCCCGCGCCCCCAGGGCGCCAGAGGCGGCGGAAGGGGGCCGGTCGCCCCCCAGCAAGCCGCCAGCAGTCGGGCCCGGCTGCACGGGCTCCAGGACGTCTTCCTCCTCCTCCTCTTGGTCGTCGTCCTCGTCCTCCTCCTCCTCTTCGTCTTGCTCATCCTCCTCCTCTTGCTGGGGCCGTACCTGGCGGCGTGAGGCAAGCAGGGGGGCGGTGGCGGGTCGCGGCAGCGCGCTAGCCAGGCGAGAGCGATGGCCTAAGGATGAGATGGACAAGGAGCCAAAAAGCTGCGTCGCGCACCAGGGTCCTGAGCTCCTCTGCCAGGTCCTCAGGCAACACGGGCAGGCCGCCGGGCACGTGCGCGCCGTGCTGCTGCAGCTGCGCCTGCGCGTCGTACTGCTGAGGCCCATGGGACGCCTGCGCGACACACATTAGCATCCCTTATCAAGGCCAGGCCGCTCACACTGAGGGTGGTGGCCGCGGACCACCACGCACCTCGTCGCCTGCCGCTGCGCCGCCCCCGTCCACCAGCCCCTGCAGCACGTCCAGCGCCTGGGTGGTGCCGGCGGCCTCAGCCTCGGAGGGCCAGCTCTCCGCCAGCTGCTCGCCAGTCGCAACGGCGCGCCGGAGGACGTACCTGCCGCAAAAGACAGCCGGACGGCGGGCGCACCCCACCCCTCGATCACGAATCTCTGGAAGGCTGCCACATACACACACGCTGGCTGATGCGGCCCCCGTCCTGACTCACTTCCAGTTGGGCACGACCGCGGCGCTGAGCTGCTCCTTGGCCTGCAGGGCACGCGCCGCGCTGATCCAGAGCGCCATCAGCAGCCGCAAGAACGCCGCCCTCCCGCCCTCTGGCACGCCTGCACACACGTCAGGAACGCAATGCCGACAGTACACGTCTCTTGCTGGCCGGTCTTGCTCCACCCGTGGCGCTGCCCCAGTTTGGCAGTGACCCCACCTGCCAGCTCGGGGTCGTGCTGTTCTACAAACATGTCGGCAGCTTCAAGCAGAACAAAGGCCGACAGCGGCACTCCGTCGCCACCACCACCACCGCTGCTCGCGAGCAGCGACGCGGCCAGGCGTAGCGCGCCCAGGAGAAGGACCTGCGCACAAAGCGCCCCAGCGCGCACACGCCACTGAGGGGGACAGGCCAGGGAGCTGCGGGAGCCACGGCTGCGTGAATGCGGCCCTGACGCCTGCCGCCCCACGCTTGGCTGCGCGCTGATGAGCCCCTGTCGATGTGGCGGGCGTGCGCGACCCAGAGCGCGCACCCACGCCAGAGGAGCTAGAGCAATGGTAGAGGCGCACAGCGTCGAGCCAGTGGCCGCGGCGCCCTGCATTTGCGCCTGCGCTGCTCACCTGGCGCTGGGGTGCCGCTTCCGCACTGTCAGTGAGCTTCCCCAGAGCGGCGAGCGCCTCACGTGATGGCTCGCTCACGTCGCGCGCCCGCCCACGCCCGCGCAGCAGCCCCAAGCCGGGCATCGCGGAGAAGCGCCACTGGTCAAGGGGGGACCACTTCTCGACACCAGGGCCAGCAGCAGCTGCTACGACGTCTACGACAGAGTGCTTTCGCGCTGCTGGAGCTCCAGTGCTGCTGCTGCACGCACGCTGCTGGTACTCCAGTTTGCGACATGGACATGAGGGCTTGCACGCGAGCGGGAGAAACCTGGACGCCTTATCTTTCTTCTTCAACCGTTCCTTTTGACCCATCCAGAACGACGCTCTCACTCCACGGACCTTTGTGCCGGCGCACGCGGCGCGCTGCGCGTGCTCTGCCCATGTGGGGATGGTCCAAGACGCTCATCACAAGCGCGCGGCCGCGGCCCCCACCGAGCGCCTCGAGCACCAGCAATCTCTTCACACACACATCGGACGAATGGCTCCGGGCCCGCCTCGAGCTCCTGCGCAGATGCGCCTCGAGGGCGCCACGACCGTCTTTGCCAGCTCCGCGCCGCGCCACACGACCACGAGCGTGGCCCGCCTCTCCTCGCTCGACCACACGGCGCTCCTGGCGTGCCTCAACCCCAAGGCGCTCTGGCTGCGCCGCGCGCTGGACCCCTGCCTCCTGCGGGCCGCCCTGGCGCGCACGCTCGACGCCTTTCCCTGCCTCGCCGGGCGGCTCGTCACCCTGCCCCCCCTCGCCGCCGACGGGGCGCCGCCGCCACCACCACCCTCTTCGCACTGCCAGCCCTGGAAGCCGCCGCCGCGCTGGAAGGCGCCACGAGGCATCTCCGCCGCCCACCTGCACCCCTACCGCCGCGACCAGTCCGTCGCCATCGCCCACTGCAACGCAGGTGCAAACGCCGCCGCTCCGAGTGGCACCAGTGCTGTGCTTGCCGTAGCTCAGACGCACCACGAACAAAGCGCCGCGCTGCTTGCTTTTCCTGCGCAGGCGCGCCCGTGCGCGTGGCGCACGCCCTGCACTGGCGCCTGGCCCAGGACTTTCCCCCGCAGGCCACGGCCCGGCAGCACTTTGCCGCCGGCACGCATGAGAGCAACCCGGACCTCCCACCCTGGTTCGAGGTGCGCCCTTGTCATCATGTGTCACTGCGCCTGCCTGCGTGCCCGCACCGCGAGCGAGGGCCCGTGCCTTTGTCCCACTCGCGCGCAGCCGCTGGACCTGTGCGAGCTGCTGGCCGGCCGCGCCGCACCTTTGGCCGTGCGCCTCTCGCTCCTGGGCTGCGGCGGCTGCATCCTCAGCCTCAACACCTCGCACGCCGTCGTCGGTGCGCCGCCCACTATAGCGCACGCGCGCACCTCTTTGCCCTTGCTCGACGCGTTTGAGAATTCACCGCTTGGCGCTGCTGCGTCCTGTTTGGCTGCGTGCGCAGACGGGTACGCCACCCAGGCCTTCCTCGCGGCCCTCTCCTCCACCTACCGCCACCTGGCCGCCGCCGGGCCCATCGCCTCCCCCCCGCAGCCGGCGTCCAGCACCGACACGCCGCCCCCGCCCAACCACGACCGTCACCTGCTCCTCGTCGCGCCTCCCCACAAGCACCCGCAGCAGCACCCGCAGCAGCACCGCCCGTACGTGCACTGCCAGACGCTCGCCGGCGTGACGACGCTCCCGCGCCCGCCGTCCCCCACCTCCCCCGCCTCCACGCCGCCCTCGTCTGGCGTCCTCCCGCGCGCCGCCACGCCCACCAACCCGCCCTCTCCGCTCGAGAGCCTTCGCTTGCAGCGGCCGCCCGCCCGCCGCCCCTCGTGGGGCCACGCCCTCTCGCGCGCGCTGGGTGCGCTGCGCGCCGCGCGCGCCGAGGAGCAGCTCTGGCCTGGCCTTAGCACAGACCTCACCACCACGCTCGTTTACCTGCCGCCGGGCACGGTCCGCCACGTCAAGGTGAGGGGGCCGCGCTTGGGAGCTTGGGTGCGCTTGGCAACGGCGTGCGCACGCAGACGCCAGCTCCGTCACCCGCGTGGCTGTCGTGCAGGCGCTGGCCGCGGGCGTCGGCGTCGACGAGGACCCCTCCGCCGAGCTGCGCATCTCCACCAACGACGCCCTGACCTCGCTGGTCTGGGTGCTGGTATGCGCGCTGCGGGGGCGCCCGCTGCCAGGCCAAGCGCCACCTGGCAATGCCCTCGGGATGGCCGTCGACCTACGGCGGTGCGAGACTTGCTGCTGAAGAGGGAAAGCGCCTTGCTACCGTGGACAGCGTGCCGGCGCCAACCGTGCCCCTTGCTTGCGCTGCTGCCCTTGCCCCGCTGCCGCAGCAACGGGCTGGCGGGCGAGGTGCCGGACGAGCTCTTCGCCAACCTCACCTGGTGCCTGCACATCAGCGCCGCCAGCGACGCAACTGCCACTCCCACCGCCCCCGCCGCCCCCGCCGCCGCCGTGCCCACCCCGGCGCCCGCCGCCGCCGCCCTCCGGTCGCTGTCTCCGTGCGACCCTCAGCCCAGCGCACCCGCCCCGCCCGCAGCCGCCGCAGCAGCGCCGCCACGCGCCCACGAGGAGCAGGACGACGACTCGGACGAGGAGCAGCGGCCTCGGGCCCCCTCGCCGGCGCTGCAGGCGCCACCCTCCTCCAACCGCCAGGTCACCATCTCGGTGCACGCCTCGGCTGCGGCCCCCGCCGCGCTGCCCAGCCCCCCCTCGCCGCCGCCGCCGCTCAAGCCCACGCTGCAGGAGGCCTGGGCGGCGGTGCAGCAGGGCCACGCCAAGGCCCCGCCGTGCCTCTCCACCACCACCTCTGGTGGGGGCTTTCCCGGCACGCCCGCCAGCGGCCACGCGCGCACGGCGCCGATCCTGCCGCGCATGGCCAGCCTCAGCGCGCTGGCGCCGCAGCGCCGCAGCGGCGGCTCGCTCCTGCAGGCCTCGAGCTCCTCCTCCTCCCGCGCCAAGCCCTCGTCCATGCGGCGCGCCAACTCGCTCACGGTGGTGCTGCTGCTCGCGCCGCACGCCGCCGCCGCCGTCGGCACCACGGCCGCCGCCGCCGTCGCGCCCCGCCCCGCCGTCGTTGGGGGCGGCGGCCGCAGCGCCCCCAGGCCCCGGGGTGCCACGCCTCCCCCCTCCCCGCAGCGCTCCTCCGCCGCCGCCGTCGCAGAGTCCGTGGGAGTTGCGCCGGTGCTGGCGGCCAGCGCAGTGGAGGAGGAGGAGGAGGCGTGGCGCGTGGCGCTGCGGGAGGGGGCGCGGCGCGTGCGCACCTCGGTCCTCGAGCTGCGGGGCTCCCCTCACGGCGCCGCGGCAGGTGTCCGCGCCCCCTCGCCCGACGGCGCGAGCAGCGGCAGCGGCGGCGACGGCTGCCTGCCTTCAGCTGCGCCCACCAGCAAGCCGGGCCGCGGCTGGGAGGTGCTGGCGCACGCGCGCGCTTTGACTGCGGCGCCCATCACCAGCCAGGTGGGCGTGAACTCCTGCGACGCATGGTGACACCCGCTTGCACCCCCTGGTCCAGAGCGCGCTCGCAGCCCACTTGACTGTCGATGGACCACCTTGCACGCAGGTGGACGTCGTGTGCCGCGCGTACATCGGGATGGACCTGATGCTCACGAGCTGGGCAGGCTTCAACTTCTTCGGTGGCGCCATTGACTTTGGCGCCGCCGGCGCCGGCGCCACCAACCGCCCCGTCAGGTGCGGCCGCGTGGTGTGCGTCGGGTCGTGTTGTTCAACTGCGGTGCTGATCGACTGACGTCGCGTTGCGCGCACGCTCCCACTGATCACTCGTGACGTCCGAAGGCTCCAGGGCCTGCTCCACCCGACGCCGCCCTGGGCCGCCGCAATCGTGGCCGCCCCACCGGACCTCGACCACCACGAGGGTGGCGGCGGCGGCGGCGGCGGCGGCATGGTGCTCCAGCTCAACACGCCCTCGTCGGCGGTGCAGGCGCTGCGCGACAGCCCCGTGCTGAGGGCGCTGGCGCCGGGCTGCACCGTCCTCACCTGACCGTGTGCCCGCGTGACTCGGCGTGTTGCAACGGCGAGGACCGGAGAAGAGAGAAGCAGGCGAGGCAGACGCAACCCCACGAGTGGTGGCGCGCACACCAAACAAGCAATCCAGCGGCGGCAGGAGGCGGCGTCAGGACAAGCAAACAAGGCGTGGGCAGGCAGGCAGAGTGTGGGTAAAAGAAGGAACGAGGCGGGGAGAGCAAGCAGCCCTTTGGCGCAGGGCCGGCGCGCGGCGTCCCCAGGTGGCGTCAAGCTGCAGAGACTCGGTCACCCCAAAGCGCTCAGACCATGGTCATGCCCGCGTTGACGTCGAGCGCGGCGTTGACGAACTCGGCCTGCTCGCGCTGGTGCACGGCGGCGTAGCCCGTGGCGGTGGAGGCCGACGGCCCACGGCCAATGTACTTGATGCGCCCGCCCGGCGGCAGCGGCACGTTGCCCTCCCTGCGCGCAGCAGCAGCACGTTGGCGGCCCGCAACGTTGCGAGCAATCAGGCGTAGCACGTGAGGCGCGGCCTGGTGTCCCGACGCGCGCCGCGTCGCGTCGCGCGGAGGAGCACCCCCCGCGCCGCGCCACGCCTCGGCAAAGCGCCGCACACTCACAGCATGGTGGTGATGATGCGCGGCTGCACGTGGAAGTAGGCGCCCATGTTCATGTGCTCCTCCTGGCACCACACCACCTCGGCGTTGGGGTAGCGCTTGAGCTCGCGCAGCACCAGGTCGAAGGGGAAGGGCGCCAGCTGCGGCAGCAACGTATGGTCACGCACGCATCACGTTGCATTTCGTCACGTCTCCAGGCCGCTGCAGCCTTCCACCCACACGCGGCCAGCTCGCCTCTGTCCTCCTGCCAGCGCACCTGCTCCAGGCGCACGATGGCCACCTCGTTCTTCTTGTCCAGCCCGCTCTTCTCCCGCGCGGCGTGCAGGTCGTAAAACACCTTGCCGCTGCAAAACACAATGCGCCTGCGCAGCGACCACAGGGCACACACAAACACGCACGCGCACAGCACCACCGTCACGAATCGCCCGCCCCTGCCTTGCTCCCTCCCCACCTCGGCATCTCCCTCACAGCGCCCATGCTGCCCGCCTGTGCTCCATCCGTCTCCCCCGGCGCGCGGCCTCCTCTGGCCCCTGATCCACGTCCCCTTCCCCTCCAAGTGCCCCAAGCGAAGCGAGCCGCCTCCGTTCCTCACTTGAAGCTGGGCTCGACCGGCGGCTCGGGCGCGCGGCTCTTGGGCAGCTCGCCCGTGTCGTCCATGATGATGCGCTTGAACCGCACGCCCACAATGCCTGAACAGGCCAGCGACCAAGCAGTGCGCGCAAATGAGCGGGGTGGCGGTGCGCGCGCGCAGCCTTGAGCCAGCGCGCGGGCGGGGGCGGCGGGGCGGGCGCTCACCGGCGTCGTCGGCCTCGTCGTCAAACTCCCACAGGCCGCTCTTGCACTTGGGGTGCCGCAGCAGCGCCTTGGGGCTCATGACGATGAGCGGCTTGCGGAACTGGCGGTGCACCTGCGCAGGGAACAGGGAAGAGAGGGTGGGCAAGGGAAGGGACGAGACGGCGCGCATATCCGCACCGTTTGCTCCTGCAGCCCTTGCTCTTCCCTCGCCAGGTCACAGCGGCCCACGGCGCAGCCCACCGCAACCCCCAAACACCAGGCCCCCCCTTTTCTCCCCCCCTCGCTCCCTCGCGAGATCTCACCTGCCTCCTGAGGACGTGGAAGTAGTTGGCGGGCGTGGTGACGTTGACGACCTGCCAGTTGGCGCTCTGGATCTGCGTGCCCAGGTGCGCGCCCGTGAACCACTGGCTCAGGTCCACGTGCGGGAAGTCGTACGGGTCCTCGTCGCACATCTGCAGGAAGCGCTCGAGGCGCGCCGAGCTGTGCTCGGGCCCCTGCCCGTCGTAGCCGTGCGGCAGCAGGCACACGAGCCCGCTCTGCCGCAGCCACTTGGCCTCGCCGCTCGACAGGAACTGGTCGAAAATGACCTGGGCCGTGTTGGCAAAGTCGCCGAACTGCGCCTCCCACAGCACCTGCGAAGATCGACGCGCGATCCCGGCGGGGGCGCGAGCGCGATGATCAACCTTCTCGCGCCCACGCCGGTGCGAGTCCCGTCGAAAGGCAGCGCGCCAGCCCACCCAGCCGACCCCCGCGAACGCACCAGGCTGTTGGGGTTCTCCATCGAGTAGCCCAGCTCAAAGCCCAGCACGCCAAACTCGCTCAGGGAGCTGCGCAAACGCGGGCGGGCGGGACAGCGCGTCACACAGGCGACGTGAGGAGGCCTGCGTCTGCAGGCAGCGTGTCCCAGCGTCCAGGGAGCCATGCTCGCCGCCCCAGTGCGCCTCTCTCCCGGCCGCTCACCTGTTGGAGACGATGAACTGGTGCGGGTGCTGGCCCGAGTAGACGTGGTTGAGCGGCACGTACTTGGCGTTGGTCACCTGGTCATGGATGAGCGCGTGCCTGCACGCACGCAGACACAAAGCATGACCCCACGCACACACACACGCACGCACGCTTGCCTGCCCCGCTCAACGCACACACGGTGCGCTCGGGTTCACTGGAGGAGCGCGCAGACCCCCCGGCCGCCTCCCTTGGCGCCCACCTGTGGCTGAAGGTGCCGCGCTCCACGTCCTGCCCGCTCAGGCGCACGTGGTTGCCCTCGCTGAGCAGCGTGGCAAAGGCCAGCGCCTCGGCCATGCCCCAGTCCAGGCCCTCGCCCGACTCAATCATCTGCCGCCGCAGCTCGTACACCTTCTTGATCTGAGCAAAGGCAGCAAGTGCAGGGGGGGACACAAGCAGGCCCCCACCTCGTTCAACGCCCGCGCTCGTGTCTACAGAGAGAGGAGAGCAGCTAGCTGCCTGTTCAGCCGCTTGCTCATGTGCGCGCGTGGGCGTGGCCTGTGAGCAAGTAAGCGTGCGTGGCGCGCCCTCTCACCTGCTTGTGCGGCGTGAAGGAGGCGGGCAGGTCGGTGATGGCCAGGCCCACCTTCTTGAGCACCTCGAGGTGCACGCCTGGGAGCACAGCGTGCACAGCGTGCACAGCAGCGCACACTGAGGAGAGAGCTCTGGGGACGGCGCGCGCGCGCGAGGCGGGGCGAGGGAAGCGCGCACACAGCAAGGCGTCCCCATGCTCCCCTCACCCGTGTTGCGGATGCGCGAGAGCTGCGCCGGCGACATGAAGCCCTCCCTGAGGACACACACAGCACGCACAGCACAACGGTGGGTGCTCAACCGCCGTGCCACCCGTCAACGTTCCAGCGAGAATCTCGAGGCGCTAGACGCCTGCTTGCACCGCACGCATTTGTGTTGTGTCTGGCGCTCACCAGTGCGAGGCGAGCCAGTCCTTCTTGCTGTACTTGTAGCTCTTGGCGGCGTCAAACTCCTCGTCCAGCAGCCGCGTCACCTTGCTGTGCACCGCCTCCACGTCCGCCTGGCCACATCAGCACAACGGAGCAGCAGGAGAGGAGCGCAAACGGCACGCTGCAAAGAGGTCAGGTGACCCGGGCGACGCGTTGCGACGCAGCTGGGACACCATGTGGCGCCTCTGCCAGTGGTCAAACCAACCCCCCAGCGCAGCGCGCCGCACCTGGGTGAGCGAGCCCTCTCCCAGCAGCTGCTCCACGTACTGCTTGTGCACGGGCTTGTGCGCGCGGATCTTCTTGTACATGAGCGGCTGCGTGAACATGGGCTCGTCAATCTCGTTGTGCCCGTGCTTGCGGTAGCACACCAGGTCCACCACCACGTCCGTCTTCCACGCCTGGCGCCACTCGGCCGCCAGCTGGCACACGCGCACCTAGCCGAGGGGAGGGGCGGGCGTAGGGGAGGGCAAGCAACACAGCGGTGACGGCGACGGCAGCAGTGGGGGAAAACGGGACGCTCGCACGCGCCAGCAGCAATGGCCGAGCCTCGTCGTTGGGACGACGACTGAACTGCACGCCCGCAGACCCCAAAGCCCTAGCGTGCATGGGGGTGCGCACGCACCACGGCCTCGACGTCGTCCCCGTTGACGTGGAAGATGGGCGCGTGGATGGACTTGGCCACGTCCGTGCAGTAGGGGCTCGAGCGGCCGTCCTTGGGGTCCGTGGTGAAGGCCACCTGGGGGACACGGGGGAGGGAGGGAGGGAGGGAGGGAGAGGGAGGGAGGGACAGCTGGTGTGACGGCGCAGTGGGGCTGGCAGCGAGGCGAGGTGGGGCGTGCATGAGCTGTGCGGCACGTCAAGAGCGCGCACACACCTGGTTGTTGACGACGAGGTGGATGCAGCCGCCCACCGTGTAGTCGGTCAGCGCGCTCATGTCCAGCGTCTCAAACACAATGCCCTGCGAGGGGAGGGCGCGCGCAAACACGTGCGCGCTGTGTGCAGCCGTTGCACCAGCGTGCAGAGAGAGAAGGCACGGAGTGGAGATGAGGCATGGGCTCTCAGAGAAGGTACGTTTTGATGTCAGCGGCAACACACGCCTAATAGCACAGTGTTTGACGTCACTGAGCCTTGCCTCTCCTCCCAACTCGCCACCAACCAGTCGCTCCCGTGGGCTCCCACCCTGCCCCCCAGCCCCTACCCGCAGCGTCCACCACCCACCTGACCGGCGAAGGCTCCGTCTCCGTGCAGCAGGATGGGCATGGAGTGCGTGCGCTGGAGGTCGTCGGCGTAGTGCTGCTTGGCGCGCGTCTTGCCCAGCACCACCGTGTTGACCGCCTCCAGGTGGCTGCAGGTGCACGCACATACGCACATACAGTCAACGCCACAGCCCCCACCCAACGACGCAGCGCTCCTCTTGTGCGCGAGGACGAACGTTGCCATCGCTCCTCTCTGCTACCGCCCGCCCGCACCGCAGCTGCTGCTCCGACCAAAGCAGCAAGAGAGCCCCCCCCCTCCCCCACCCAAAAGGCACGCATACACGCACCTGGGGTTGGCGACCAGCGAGAGGTTGACCTTCTTGCCCGAGGTGGTGGGGCGCGTGTACGACGTGCCCAGGTGGTACTTGACGTCGCCACTGCCCTCGTACTCTCCCGCCTTGGACTGCGCGCCAATCACAGGGCACGCACGCACCCGTCAGAGAGCGCAGCTGGCCACGGGCTTCACAGCTAACGCCCCTTGCTCTCCGCCTGTGAGCTGCGCTGCTGTCCCGCCAGCTCGGCACTCACGTCGGAGGGCACGCCGCTGAACTCGCAAAAGATCTGCCGCATGGGCTTGCGCACCACGTTGGCCAGCACGTTGAGCCGCCCTGCGGCGGCACCGGCACCAACACCAACACGCACAGGAGAGGTTGAGCTGGGGCACCCCGGCAGCGCGACTCCCTCGCCCGCCCGCTGGCCCGTCTGCAGCGCTACGGCCCACACGCGCCCCTCCCCGCGTGGTCTTTGCGCGCACCTCGGTGCGGCATGCCGATGACGATGTTTTGCACGCCCAGGTCGGCGGCGCGGTCAATCAGCGCCTTCATGCCCGGGATGAGGCTCTCGGCGCCCTCCAGCCCAAAGCGCTTGGCCGCCGTGTACCTGGGCAGGGAGGGAGAGGGGGCAAGCACGCGCACAAGGCACACGTCACGGCGCCTGCGCAGCTTGCGGCTGCCCCACCAACCCACCCACAGCCAGCACCCCACGCCTCACTTGTTGGCGAGGTAGGTCTCAAACATGTCGGACCAGGCCAGGCGGTCCAGGATGTTGGTCTTCTCCGCCTTGGTGTACGTGGGCTGCGCGCGCGGTTACAGGGGGACACAGGGCAGCACACGCACGCGCGCACACACGCTTGCAGCCATGGAGCGGAGGCTGCAGCTCCCTCGCTCCTGCCAGCTGCCCTAGGGAGGCCCCACTCCACGCCACCGCGCCCCACCCAGTGTGCGCACCGCGTCGGGCGTCTCGATCCTCTCGCGGATCCAGTTGCACTTGTCCGGCTCGGGGATGTGCATGTACTGCGCGCCACGCAGCACGCGGGCTTGCGCGGTGCGTCAGAGCACCACGCGCTCGGGCCCCTGCCTGCCTGCCACTCGCAACTGCGTTGCTGTGCTGCCCGCCCCCGCCTTGACAGCCCCCCGCGCCCGCACCTCGTAGCCGATGCTGTCGGTGTACGTCTCGCGGAGGCGCGTGAGGATCTCGCGCAGCGTGCGCGTGGGGCGGCCCTCGTCCAGGAAGCCGCGCTGGTTCCAGTTGCCCAGGAAGAACCTGCACGTTGATCACGCACGTGCGCGCGATGACGCCCCGGCCTGTGGTCGTGTCTGGCAGCTCAGAAACAAACCACGCACGCACTCGCGGTCGAGGTCCGTGTCCTTGAAGCCCCAGAACACGGGGTCCAGCTCGTGCGGCGGGGTGCGCACGTCCAGCTTGAGCGGGTCCAGCTTGGCCGCAAAGTGCCCCAGCACCTGCAGCAGCACCACCACGTGCACGCTCCCAGCGGTCCTGACGCCCCCGCGCGCGCTTGCCGTTGCACCTGCTTGTGCGACCTGTCGCGTCGATGACCCCCCCTTGTGCACGAAGAGCGCGCGCGCGAGTCCGCTTGTGGCGCGCGCACCTGGTAGGCGCGGACCATCAGCATGAGCCGCATCGACTCCTGGATCGTCTGCGTGGAGAGGCTGGCCTGGGCGTGCGGCGACGAAATCTTGCCCTTCTCAAAGGCGTCGTAGGCCTCGGCGATGGCCTCGCCAGACACGCCGCGATCTGCAGGCGGGGCGTCCAGCGTGCGATGGGCGCCCCTGTGCACGCCCGGCCGGGGGGAGCTCCCCTCGCGCGCGTCCTGCCATCAACAACTCGCTGAGCTGCTCGCGCACCCATGTTGGTGAAGAAGGCCGCCCAGCTGCGGTCGACCGACGCGGGGTCCTCATGGAAGCGCTTCTCCAGCTCCTCGAGGTAGGAGACTGCGCGCAGGGGCGCCGAGTCCGAGTGGGGTTTCGTCTGCAAAGCGCGCTGCCAAAGTGCGCTGCAAAGTGCTGCAGGCGCGCGCGCACCGCTCGTCGCGTCGTTGAAGCTGTCCTTGAGCTTGCTGAGCGCCACCGGCTTGGGCGCGGCCGGCTCCTGCAGCAGCGAGCTGGTGTGCAGCACCGAGCGCTGGGCCCACTGCGCGCCCTGCGAGAGCAGCAGCCGCCCGCTGCCGCCGCGCAGGCAGCTCAGCAGCAGCGCCATCCTTGTTGGTGCGATCGCCTCCGCGCTTGGCAACTTGTTGCACGGGGCCGAGGAGCGAAAGGTCGTTGGCCCTAAAGCCCTAACCATGGTACGGGAGATTCAGAGTACGACAAGATCCCACACCAGCACGCACAACTAAAGACACAGCTTGCCAGGAGCGGATGCGCCCCTGCGGAGCGCCTGCGGTGATGACTGATCTAGGCCGCACGGCGGCGCGAGCGCACAATCGCGCATCGTTTCCCCTCGTCCTCCTCCTCATAGAGCTCCAGAGACTCGCAATCATGCAGATTTGTCAGGAGGTGCCGTCCCGCGGCGACATGGGCGCGGCGGCGCTACCCGACCCCACGGCGCCCACCGTCCGGCGGTTGGTCAGGCCGGCGCTGCCGGCGCTTCCAAAGGCCGGCAGCATGAGGTGCGGCACGCTGGCGCCGCGCCCGCCGCCCACGCTGGCGTCGTCGTTCACGTTGCCCGCGGCCAGCGCGCCGCTGCCCGTCCGGCTGCCGCCAAAGGGCAGCGGCAGCGGCAGCGCGCCCTGCAGCACGCCCAGCGCGCCGCTCTTCCTGGAGCCCCGCCCCCTCGCGCCCCCGCCCGCGCCCTGCTTGGCCGCCAGCGCGCGCTCCTGCTGCCTCTGCTTG
>VFQP010004112.1_pt1 | contig 13966 bp, 16 predicted proteins | sample 3512351 | NCBI WGS metagenome assembly VFQP01 (sample SAMN10412372, study PRJNA504923) | tailings metagenome | isolation source: Relicate 1 Philex TSF1 revegetated site | place: Philippines: Tuba, Benguet | collected 2017-08-29 | reverse complement strand
TGGCGTGCCCCGCCGCCCGGCGCTTGATGGCCTCGAGCTGCTCGTCGAATGAGGCGTGGTCAGCGCTCACCTGCGCGCACGCAGCGCGACACACCGCACCACCTGCCTCCCGAGCGCAGCGCGCACGGCCCCCAAACAGCACCCAGCCAGAGAGGAGAGCGCGTTTGCCCTCCACACCTTGGCGTGCTGCTCCCTGTGCTGCTCCGCCTCCTGCAGCGCCTGGTCGCGGCTCTCCTTGAGGTGGAAGAGCTTGAACAGCAGGTGTTCCATGTGCAGCGTGCGCTGCGGTGAGGGAGAGCAAGGGAGGCGTGGCACAGTGGGTGGGAGGGACGGCCGCCAGAGCGCCACCACCAAACAGCACACCGCGCCGCGCTCGCGGCGCGCTCACCAGCTCCTGCTGCAGGGCCAGGTACTTTTCCGCGTCGTCCTTTTGCTCCTTCTTCTGCTTGCGCTCCGCCACCACGGCCTTCTTGCGGCTGAACGCGGCGGCCACCTGCGCATCGTGGTGGTGGTGTGCGCGGCACGCCAGCGTGCGCCGTCAGCGGACGGCACGCACGCCCATATCTTGGTGCATCATCATCCCCCGACGTCCTGCGTTGGTGGCCTCCGGCAGCGCTGCACGCACGCGCACCTTTTCGTCGGCCTTGCCCGTCGCCTTCTGCAGCTCCTCGTAGCGCTGTTTGTACGCCTCGCTGCCGCTGATCTGCTCAAACAGCTGCGTCAGGCCCGCCGCCGACTTGGACGCCACCGCCTCAATGTCGCCCTGCGGCCGACCATCGCAGCCGGCCCACCGTGGCCCACCACGGTGAGTCAAAGCGCGTCACCCCGACCCCTCCGCATAGTTCCTGAGCCGGATCTCCAGGGTCACGCAAGAGGGCAACCTGTGGCTCCACGGCGCAACAGGCAGCCCCGATGCCGCACCTGGAAGACGAGAAAGTTGCGGACCTTGACCAGGATGCCAAAGGACCCCAGCTTCTGGCTGTAGGCCTCCCAGGTGACTGTGCGGTCGTTGATGCGGTAGACGGACTGGAAGCTGGCGCCGTCCGCGCCGCTGGGCTGGATGTGCCTGCCAAAGGTGACCTTGTCGCCCTCGTCGGTGCAGTAGACGAGCCGCACGTAGCCGCGCTGCGGCCTGTCGTCCTCGCTGGTGCCCTCGCTGTTCTGGTACAGCAGCTCCTTGAGCGAGCCGCGCAGCTGCGTCGTGCGCACGCCGAGGACGAACGAAATGGCGTCCATCAGGTTGCTCTTGCCGCTCCCGTTGGGGCCCACCACGGCCGTGAAGGTCTTGAAGGGGCCGATCTGCTGCTGCCCGCGGTAGCTCTTGAAGTTGTTGACCTGAGCACGCACGGGGCGGGCGCGCCCGACGCTGCGTGCGCTGTGCGTTCGCCCCCCGGAGAGCGGCCTTGCGGCACCAGCCCGCACGCCACGCACCTCCAGGCGCTCGATATGCCCGTTTGAGGGCTGCCACACCACCTCTGGCTCATCGGCTGCGGCCTCCGCGGCCATGCTGCCCCCGAGGAGGAGAGCAAGCCTGAGGACTCCTCTGCTGCCGTCGTCGGCGCTGAGCGCTGCGCGTCACGCTGCTGCAGTCAGTCAGCCGCTGGTCATGCGTGTGGCTCCGCAGCGAGTGTGCTGGGCTAAAGCTCTTGGGAGTGCATGCGCAAGGTAGGGAGGAGAACGCGCAGGAGCGGCCCGCGTGGAGAGGCTCCTATTCCCTGAAGGGCGTCCCTGGCTCTGCGCCTTTGGGTGCGTTGCTTTGGGCGCGGGCGCGTTTGAAATCAGGGGGCCAGGGGGAAGGACGCAAGCAGAAGGCACGCCACACGCGTGCTGGGAGGCCTCACAACCACGTCAGGAGGGCGACAGGACAGCAGAGCAGGTGCATCGTTGACGGCGCGTGGGGCTGCGTGTGCACGCCACCCGGCTGGCGCGCCACAGCAGGCCCAGGCTCGTACACAGGGCAGGGACGGCCTGAGTCCCTCAGCAAACAGACGATCACGCGGTCGGCACGCCACACGCAAGCCCAAACCGGGGCACATTCCCCATGCGAGCTCCACAGTGCGCGGCAAACGCGTCGCGCAAACGCGGTATCGCAGCGCAGGCGCCACCGAGCGTGCAGTCCACTTGAGGCTCGTCGGCAGGCGAGCAGGGCGTGCGCGGAGCGCTCCGTCGGCGCCGACACCCCACCGTCGCGCAGAGGGAGGGGAGCCGAGCACGCGCCATGGAGCACGCGCCGGTGCAGACGTACCAGCTGCAGAGCACGCAGGGCCATGTGTGAGTGCAGGCCTTGCTCAGGAGAGGCTGCAGCTCTCTCTCGTTGCGCGCGCCGCCTCCTCACCTCATCGCGCGGCCCCCCGCCCTCCTGGCGCAGGCTCTGCTGCCTGTGCGGCACCAGCATCGCGCCCAACCCGTCCAACATGTGCGTCAACTGCATCCGGTCGCAAGTGGACATCACCGAGGGCATCCAGAAGCAGGTGACGGTGCTCTGGTGCAAGGAGTGCGGGCGCTACCTGCAGCCGCCCAAGCACTGGCTGCGCGCCGAGCTCGAGTCCAAGGAGCTGCTCACGTTCTGCATCAAGAAAATCAAGGGCCTCAACAAGGTGGGGGGCGCCGTGCCTCTCCTTACGTGCAGAGCGCACCGAACGCGTGCGGGGCAGGGCGCCATTCCCGGCTCGTCATTCCTTGGGTGGTGGGCACCACGCAGGTCAAGCTGGTGGACGCTGGGTTCATCTGGACTGAGCCGCACAGCAAGCGGCTCAAGGTCAAGCTCACCATCCAGGTGTGCCTCCTCGATGGGGGCCTGCGCCTTCCGGTGGCGTGCCAACGCTGGGCAGGGCACACGCAGCGAGCACGTGAGCATGTGGCTGGCGGTGTCGTGTGGGCTGCAGGCCGAGGTGTTCAACGGCACCATCCTGCAGCAGTCCTTCGTTGTGGACTACACGGTCGAGTACAACATGTGCCCCGACTGCAACCGCGCCAACGCCAACCCCAACTCGTGGATCGCCTGCGCCCAGGTGCGACGCAAGGGGTGAGCTTGGCGGTAGCGACGCGTGTGGCCACGGACAGAGGCGCGCAGGTGCTGAGGCTCCCGGTCGGGGCGACGTCACTCCTGCTGCGCAGGTCCGGCAGCACGTGTTCCACAAGCGCACCTTCTTCTTCCTGGAGCAGCTCATCCTCAAGCATGCCGCGGCGGAGCAGGTGCGCTCCTGCGCTCGCCCGCACGCCCCTCGTGTGAGCGGTGAGGGGTTGCGTGTGCGTCGCTGCGAGCTGGGTGCACCGTTGCCGTGGGTGCAGGCCGTCAAGATCACGGACATCCACGAGGGGCTGGACTTTTTCTTCCAGAACCGCGCGCACGCGCTCAAGCTAGTGGACTTCCTGCAGGGCGTGGTGCCCATCCGCTTCCGCACCGACAAGCAGCTCGTCAGCCACGACTCGCACTCCAACACCTACAACTTCAAGTACACGTTCAGCGTGGAGATCGCCCCCGTCTGCAGGGTGAGGCGCGCGCACGGTTTGCCCGCTCAACGCACGTCACCTCACCCCTGACGCGGCCGCGTCCCTCCTTCAAGCGCCGCTGCTGCTGCCGCGCTGCGCAGGACGACCTCATCTGCCTGTCCTCCAAGCTCTCCTCGTCGCTGGGCGGGCTGGGCCCGCTGGTGCTGTGCACCAAGGTCAGCAACCAAATCACGCTGGTCGACCCCATCACGCTCAGGTGCGCGCGTCGCGCGCTTGAGCACCATTCCGTCTGTCGCCCGCCCGCCCGCTGTCCCTCACGCCGCTCAACTCACGTGTGACTTGCCTGGCCTTTCGCCCGACCGCAGGGCCAACAGCATGAGCGCGGACGTGTACTGGCGCATGCCGTTTGCGGCCATGGCGAGCGGCAAGGCGCTGACCGAGTACGTGGTGCTGGACGTGGAGCTGGTGGGCCCGCCCCAGGGGCGCCTGCAGCTGGCAGACGTGCAGGTGGCGCGCAAGGCGGACTTTGGCCGCAACGACACCACCTTTTTCAGCCGCACGCACCTCGGGCACCTGCTGCACCCAGGTGCGCGCAGCCCTTGGCAAACTCGCCTTCACCCACGCGCGCACCAGCACACCACGTTCATGAGGAGCCAAGTGACGACAAAAGCAATCACATCCTGGTAGTTGTGGAACGACGATGGAGCGGCGGGGCTCATGCCTCGCACGCGCTGACGAGACCTTAAGTGTCTGGACCCCCGATGGCTCACACCTTGCTTGCGCGGTGCGGCATGGCATACACCTGAGCACGCGCAACACGCTTTGTCGGGTGCACGCACGCAATGGACTCAGCGCGCTCACGTGTGCAAGCGCAGGCGACACGGCGCTGGTGTATGACTTGTCGAGCATGCAGCTGGTGGCGCTGGACTTTGAGGCCTTTGTCAACAAGGGCGGGCGCGTACCCGACGTCATCCTCGTGCGCAAGAGCTACGAGGTGAGCTTGAGCCGGGACGGGCAGACGCGCGCGATCGCAGACGTGGTGCTGCCTGCACGCAGCGGTGCACACACAGCGTTCGTGTGCTGTGCTCGCTTGGTGCCTGCAGGAGAAGCGGCGGCGGCGGCGCGAGAAGGGCATGCCCGAGCGCACGTGGAAGCTCAAGCGGCTGGACATGGAGGTGGCGGACGACGCGGCGGCGGGGCCCTCGGGCGGGCGGGCGGGCGGGCGCGGCGCGGCGCAGGACCTGGACGCGGTGGAGCGCGACCGGCAACGCTTCCTCGAGGAGCTGGAGGAGGACCCCGAGATGCGCCAGCGCATCAACCTCTACAAGGTGCGGAGCGGGCGGGCGCGTTGCGGGCGGCGTGGCCCCGCTCGTCACGTGGCGGGGCGCAGGCATTGATTACCGTTGTGCGTGCTTGGTGGGCGTGCGCTGTTGCAGGACCCCGAGGCGATTGCGCGGATGCAGCAGCAGCAGGTGGCGCCCAAGCCGGCCGGCTTGGAGATGGAGGACGAGGACGAGGAGGACGACGACGACCTGCCCGAGGTGCGCCAGTGCTGGCAGGACCTTGTGCGGGTGGATTCCTTGTGCAGTGGTGGCAGATTGTTCACAATGCGAGGGCTGCCCTCTGTCCTGTGCAGGTGCCTCTGGACGAGTTGCTGGACGACCTGGAGGCGCTGGGCCTGGAGGAGGGCGGGGAGGGCGCTGTGGGGCCAGGGGACATGGACGAGGACGTGGAGATGGGCACCTGAGCTGCGCCGTGCCTGCCTGTGACTGCCACCGTCCCTTGTTCCTCAACCTGATCCGTTGCAATGATTGAAGCGCGCGCGGAGATGAAGGAGCGCACACGGAGATGCACGAGCGCACGCAAAGAGGTGCACGAAAGCGCGCGCAAGAAGGATCACTTGGGCGCACGCTGTGAGGCGCCACGCGTCCGCGGCGCAGAGGTCAAGCGCCCTGCGTCCGCCTGCTTGGCGCCGCCAGCCCCAGTCACCACGCCAGCGGGCGCCTTGGCGTCGCTCCTCCGCGGCGGCGCCGGGGCGGCCGCGTGCTGGTCTGGCTGCGAGGCCACGTCCGGCACAGAGACGGCCTGCTCCTCCTCCAGTTGCCCCGTGCCCTTGCCCACCACCGCCGCAGGGGCACTTCCGGCCGAGACGAGCGTGGACGCCAGCGCCCTGGCCACCGGCGGCTTGCGCCCCCCGTCCCTGGTCCTGGAGGTGCGCCCCGCCGCGCGGGACGCCTGCGAGGGCACCAGCTCGTCGTCCTCGTGCTGCGCGGCGTCCCCCGCGCTGCGCTTGGTGCCCGGCGACGCCAGCACCAGCCCCTGCAGGTCGGGCTCGTTGCCGGCGCCGCCGCTGTGCATCCAGCTGCCGCTGCCCGTGGTGCTGAGCCCCAGGCGCGCCGCCGGCTGGCTGCCCGACGCGCCGCCGCCCGAGGACGCCGCGGAGCCGCGGCGCGGGCGCAGCCCGTGGTTGTGGTGTTGCGGCTGCGCGTCGGCCTCGGCGGCGGCGGACTCGGTGCGGCACGTGGTGCGCTCGCTCGCAGGCGAGCCGGCGGCGGCGCCCTTGGCCGCCGTGGCCGCCCTGCTGTCGTTGCTGGCCATGCGCGTGAGCTCCGACAGCACCTGCAAGCGCACGGGACGGCCGCGCAGCAGGGACGGTGCTTTGCACAAACGCCCTGCCGGCTGGAACTGCACCAGAGCAACCCAGGCCGTCCTGGCAAGCCAGTCGCCCACCTGGGTGGGGTCGAATGGCGTGGCGGTGCTGAGGGACTTGCCCACGCCCGCGGCGGGCGCGGCGCCAGCAGGTGCAGTGGGCGAGCCCCGCTTGACAAAGAGGTACGCGTTGAGCTTGCGCCTCGAGCCGGCCATGTGCACCGGCAAGGCCGCAGCCTTGCACTCCACCTCGCCAAAGCCCAGCTCTGACATGGCCTCGGCCGGGTCCTGTGCTCTCGCACGCACCCCGCCGCAGCCACTGACTGTGACGTGTGGCACGCACCCGCCAGCAGCTGTGGACGTGCGGCATGGGACCTGCTTGCGTAGGCAGCAGGTCCCTACCTACCTGGTTGCGCATGCTGCGCTGCACGATGGTGATGGCAACCAGCGAGGGCGTGCGGAGGAAGAGCGCCCCCACCGCCTGCTTTGCCGTCTCTGGGAAGCCCTCCCAGGCTGCGTACGCGTGCGTGGCCGGCTCCAGCGAGTCCATCTGCAACGAGTACAACAGGGCCGGCGAGCGTGAGAAGAAGCTGGGGCGTGTGGCGGAGTGTGCATGAGTCGACTGGTCAGGCACACGGGCCACGCCTCACCTGCTCGATGGGCAGGCAGATGATGGTGGGCAGCGCCGCCTCGGGGATGGTGAAGCCGTCCTTGGCCATCATGCCCACCGTGTGCTGCACAAACGGCACGGCCTTTTGGCACTTAACCGCGTCCAGCTCCACGCCGTACGTGCGCTCCACGCCATACTCCACGTTCGCGTGTAGCAGGGGCCTGCGCGGTGCGCCGGCACACGGGCAGCCTCTGCTGTATTGAGCATCACAACTGGGCTGCGCGCCCAAACCGTGCAGGCGCGCCGGTCCCCGCACCGGCACAGGCCGCATCCAATGTCGACCAGCACGCTCTTGGCGCCGAGCCCAGCGTGCTCCGCCATGGCCCCCATGATGAGGCTGGTGCCTGCCTGCGTCATGCTGCCGTAGATGCCCACGAGGCCTTCGCCGCCGCCCACGCGGTTCTGCGCGCGCCCACCGCACACAGAGACCCCCCACCAGCGGCATGCAGAGCTGCTGGAGGCCAGGCCATCGCGTTCGCGCTGCGAGTCTGCTGCGCGGCTCCCGCTGGGAGCGCCTCCGGGCCGACAGCTGGGCGCCCCCGGGGGCACGTTCAAGCCGCGCGAAGCGAGGAGCGCACCTCAGCTCGCAGGAACGCGTTGTACAGTGCGGCGAGCGCCGCCATAGCTACTGGCCTCGGCAGCTGAGGAAGGCGTGTGCTCAATGGCGAGCGCGCTCGGCCGGCAGGTGCGGTGCGGACGGCGTGGTTCTGGGGCGCGCGATGCCGAGCTCTGCACGTTCTAAGCTATTGTGTTGGTGCCCGTGATCAATTTGTTGTGCAGCAGCTTCCCTGAGCCACGCCAAGCCAACCTCATGGGCGAGGAGAGCAAGCGAGGGGAAGACGGGCCTTCGCGTGCCCACCCTTTGCTAGCAGCCTTTTACTGCGCAATCAACATCGTCGTTGCGGGTGAGGAGGGGAGGGTGGAGGCTGCCCCAACGACAGTGCAAAAGGATCCCCAGGTCCCGCACAAGCGTCCACTGCCGTGCGTGGTGTGCACGGCGCTGCGCAGCGTGCATCGTGTTTGCCAACAAGGCCGTGCTGTCATACTACAACTTCAAGTTCGTCGTGGCGTTGACATGGGTTCACACGGTGCGGGCACGGGCGTTGCGGTGTGCGCACTGCAGTTGCGTGCTCAGCAGCTGCTGCACAGCCGTGCAACCCTGCCACTGGAAGAGCAGAGGCAGGCTGTGGCTGTGGCGTGCATCGGGACATGAGACGGCGCCCGTCCGCATCTTCCAACCGCTCGTGTGCCGCGGCCTATCGCACCCACCGCCACCGCCGCGCAGATCTTCACGTGGGCGGGCATGTCAGCGCTGGCCGGCGTGGGCTTCTTCACGCCCAAAAAGATCCCCGCCGCCAAGCTCATCCCTGTGGCGCTCGGCTTCGTCGGTTACGTGGTGCTCAACAACATCTCGCTGCAAATCAACAGCGTGGGCTTCTACCAGGTGCCGCAGGCCTGGGCCATGGCGGGGAGCACGCGCAGCCGCTCGCCTGCACGGGCTTTCAAGGGCCAAACGACGCATTGACCCCGTCCCCGCGCTGCATGCTCCACCGTGGCAAGCGCAGATCATGAAGATTGCCATCGCGCCGACCGTGGTGGTGCTCGAGTACTTCATGTTCAACAAGCTGCCCAGCCGGCTCATGCTGGTGGCCGTCTTTGTCGTGTGCGCCGGCATCACGGGCGCCACGGTCAGCGACAACGTGGCCATCCGCAACGTGCAGGGCCTGGTGGTCGGCTTCGCGGCCATGCTGGTGACGGCGCTCTACCAGATCTGGGCGGGCTCCAAGCAGAGGGAGCTGCAGGCCAACAGCTCGCAGCTGCTGCACGCCTACACGCCGCACGCCGTGTGGCTGCTGGGCGGGCTGGTGCCGCTGTTTGAGAACGTGGGGTGGACGGACCCGCAGCCAGACACGCTGCTGGGCTTCCAGTACACGTTTGAGGCCGTGTGCGCCATCCTCGTGTCGGCGGTGCTGGGCATCCTCGTCTCGCTCACCACCTTTTTGGTGATTGGCACCACCAGCTCGCTCACCTACAACATTGTGGGGCACCTCAAGACAGTCATCATCCTCACCGGGGGCGTCTTCATCTTTGGGGTGAGCGCGTCAAGTCCTGAGCGGCAGGGCATCGTGAGGGGGTAGCAGATGCGGCGCACGTCCCTCAGCGCTCCTGCCGTGTGCGGTGCCCTGACCTGCGCAGGACTCCATGCCGCGGGAGCGCCTGATGGGCGTGTGCGTGGCCATGTCAGGCATCGCGTGGTACACGCAGCTGCTGGCCACGCAGTCAGCCGCGCAGGCGCAGCCAATCATCAAGGCCGTGCCGCCCTTGCCTGTGGCCAGCAAGGCCAGCGCTGTCGGCACGTGACCGCATGCCACCGGACCTCTCTCTTTCGCGCGATTTAGACAGGACAGATTCTCAGCGAACACGCTTTGGCCCGCTTTCGTGCTGCCTGCGTTGGACTGCTGCTCACGGCAAGTGGCTTGCACAGCAGAGGGGCGCTCAGTGCATCCAGGAGCTCAGGTGGAGCTCGATTGCGGCAGAGTTATTGCGATGAAGCGCGAGAACCAACAAGGACGGGCACAACGCCACGCAGCAGCAGCGGGCCAACAGCGTATGCGCCATGGTGCTGGGCGCTAAGGCAGAACACACCGCTGTCCAGCAACGGATTTTCCAGCGTGCTTCCGACTCATCTCCCTCCAACAGCGCAGCAGTGCTTGGGGCCTTGCTCCATGTGCGGCAGAGGTGTGGTGGGTCGAGCAGCAGTTCACCGTGCCAGCGTCCGCGCCTCACTCCAGCAACAGCAAACGTGTTACAGCGTGTGAAGGGTCCTCAACTCAACTAGCAGCCACGCTTGCCATCTCACTCCTTCTCCTATCCAGCTCCTCCCCACCCTACACTTGATAACCCGCAAGGAAACCGTTGGACGACATGCCAGCGCTCGCGCACACCAGCCCAAATGCAAATTCTGCCCCACGATTCTGGCACCCAGCGAAACGCAGCGTTCGCACGAGGATCATCCTGCCGCACGGGCGGAGTCAGGGGCACGCAGTTCCTCCGGCTGTGCCTGTGCAGTCAGGCCGCAGACGCCTGCTGTGGATGCTAGACCAACAACGACGCTGGACCGACGATGCAGCAGCACAGGACGGTGCACGACACGCGTTCTCACTGTAGCGGACTGCCCCGCCTTCACGCCTGCTGCTGCTGCTGCTGCAGCGCCGCCGCCGCCAGCTTGGCCCGCCGCCTGACCACCAGCTCCCGGGCCACCTCGAGGTCTGACAGCAGCGCGCGGCAAAAGGGGCAGTGAGGCGCGCGCTGCGCGTGCAGCGAGCAGAGCTTCTGCGCGCACGGGCCTGCGCATGCGCACGTGTGCAGCAACAATAGCACAATCAGCGGCATGGCACCTCAGGCCCAGACTGCACATCGGCAGGCCACCCTCAGCGGCGGCTGTGAAGAGAGAAGCGAAGGCGGAGGGAGCACTCACCGCACAGGCTGTGGTTGCACGGCTTGATGAGCACCAGCGCCGGGTGCTCCATGCACACGCCGCACTCGTCCTCGTCCGTGTCCGTCTCTGACTGGGCCGCCTGGCCAGAGGGGACGGCCGCCACGCTGCCCGCGCTGTGGTCCACGGCCGGCGCCGCCGCCTTGGCCACCACCGCCACCTCGGGCGCAACGGCTGGCGACGACATGCTGGTGAGCGCTCCGTCGGCCGGCCGCGGCGAGGCGGGCGGCACAGCGGCGTCGACTGCCGCCGTCGCGTGCGGCGCCGAGGCGTCCGCGTGGTGGTGGTGGTGATGGTGGTGGTGGTGGTGGTGGCTGGCGTGCGCGTGCGGCGGCGTGGGTGGCAGCGTGCCCGACAGCGTGGGCCGCAGCCCCGACAGCGACCGCCGCACCGTGCGCAGCACCGTCAGCGTCACGCTCGCCGCCGTGCCTGCGCCCTGGTGCTGCTGCTGCGGAGGCGTCGCCGTGCCCGCGGCCACCGGCAGCGTTGGCGCCGGCACCTCCCATATCTCCAGGCTGCCCCGCCCCGCAGGGCTGCCCACGCCCCCATGCATGGCGCTGCGCCCCGTGGGTGAGGTGGGCGAGGACGGCGCCGCGCCCGCCGCGCCACCCAGCGGGAGCTCCACGCCCCCCTCCTCCTCCTCGTCGCACTCCCCGTCGCTCACACCCGCCTGCGCCGCGCCGCCGCCGCCGCGGGGCAGGCAGCCGGCCATGCGGTGCGCGGCGCCGCCGCCGCGCGGCACCGTGGGCGTGTCCTCCACCACCCCCGACAGTTGATCGATGGCCATGTAGGGGGCCAGGGGCATCGTGGGCGACGAGGCGCCGGCGCCCACCAGCGTCACGCTGGCGCCCCGCTGCAGCGCCACCACGCCCGGGCACACGCTCGTCAGCGTGGCGGGCAGCTCGCCCTCGCGCCCGCCGGCGCCGTCGCCGGGCAGCGCCAGAGCGGAGAGCAGCAGCGATGACGACGCCTGCAGCTGCGAGGGCAGCGCGCGGCCCGACAGCGTGCGCGCGTGGTGCGGCGCGCCGGCTGCCGCGTGGTGGTGGTGGTGGTGCGGATGGTGCGTTGGCGCGTGGTGCAGACCAGGGAGGTGGTTGCTGCTGCCGGTGCGCCGCCGCCCCCAGACGTCGGCCGCGCCGGCGCCGTTGGCGTGGCCGTTGCCGCCGCCGGGCGCCGCCGCGGGCAGCGCGCCGGTGCTGTACGTGGGCGCCAGCGGGCGGTGCTGGCCGCCGCCGGGCGACACGTCGCGGGCGGGGCGCGCCAGCGACGCGTGGTGCTGCGAGGGTGACAGCCGCCGCATCAGCGTGCGCAGCGGCCCATCCGCCGCCGCGCCCTCCGCGCCCGCCGCCACGCTGCTGCCCGCGGCGCTGCTGGACGTGTGGTGGCTCGTCGACACGTCTGCCCGCGCCAAGGACGACCCTCCCGCCGCCGCCGCCACGGCCTTCGCCAGCACCGCCGCGTCCGCCACCAACGCCACGTCGCCAGAGAGCTGCGGGGCCGTCAGCGAGTGCGACGCCGCGCGGGCGGGCGGGCGGGCTGCCGCCGCGGCGTCCGTCCAGAAGCTGGGGCTGGCGGCGGCCCCGCGCCCCGACGCGCCGCCGGCGTCCGCATCCGCGGCCGCGCCGCCCTGCTGCCCGCGCCCGTCGTCCAGCGTGGGGATGCCGGCGCCCGCGTCGAGGCTCATGACGGCGAACGGGCTCGAGTCCTTGCGGAAGGCCGGGTTGAGCAGGGGCGGCGCGGGCGCCTTGGCCGGCGGCGCTGCTGATGCGGGTGCTGCGGCGGCGGCGGGTGCGACGGCGGGCTGGGTGGCGCTGTTGACGCCGGCGCTGACGGTGCTGGCGTTGCTGGCGGGGTGCGTGGAGGAGGGCGCCGTGCCGAACGAGCTGAACGAGTTGAGCACCGACATGGGCGACGAGGCGCTGTGCAGCGAGGGCGCGTGCGAGGGCTTGCCGCCCTCGGCCGCCGCCGCCGCGCTCACCGTCGCCACGCGGTGTGGCGGCGGCCGCGCCGCGGCAGCAGGCTCGGCCGCGGCGGCGAGCGGCGCCGCCTCCCCGGCGGCGGAGAGGGCCCCCGCCAGGGCCGAGAGCGACGCGGAGCTCGCCACGGCCAGCACCGCCGCCGCCGCCGCCGCCGCCGCCGCCTCGTCCTCCTCCCGCACCGTCGCCAGCGGCTGGGTGGGCGTGGGCGAGGAGGAGCCCTCGCTGAGCGGGTGCGGCGGCGGCGGCGGCGGCGGCGAAGGCGCTGCCTCTGGGGCGGCGGCGTGCGGGCCGTCGTCGCCCGGCGCCGGCGCGGCGGGGGCGGGCTCGTCGTCGGCGTCGTCTGCGGGCGCGGCGGCCAGGGTGGGGTCGGCTGCGAGCTGCAGGTCGAGCTGCTCTGCTGCGGCGATGGCTTGCTCCAGCGCGGCCAGCAGCTTTCGGTTGAGCGCCTCGGCGGCCAGCAGCTTGAGCGCCGGCGGGCCGTACAGCCGCACGCGGTGCTCCGAGTCGTTGAACAGGCGCGCCAGCGGGATGTGCGGCCTGCGCGTCCCCGCACCCACGACGCGCGCGGAACGGAAGGAGGTGCTTCTCTCCATGCGCAGCGCCCCGTCCAGCAGGAGAATCCAAGGAGGGAGGCACGCGTGCCTCTGCGCACCTGAGCAGCGAGGCGAGCGAGAGGTATCCGGTGCGGTGCGCCACCTTGTAGGGCATGAGGCCCATGCTGTTGGTCTGAGTGCGGGGGTCCACCTCGAGCAGCGCGCGCTGAAGCGCCTCGGGGTCCTGGCCCGACGTGGCCGCCGCCAGCGTCATCGGCTCCATCACGCGCTCGTAGTGCGTCTTGAGGAGGATGCGGCTGATCTCAATGTGCCCGCGCATGGCGGCCAGGTGCAGCGGCGTGCTGCCCGAGGGGCAGGGGATGGACGTCTCGATGCCGGCGCGCGAGTTGCGCGCCAGCAGGTCGGCGCCGTGCTGCAGCAGCACCTGCACGGCGCCCGACTGCTTGGACCACACGGCGTAGTGCAGCGGGGCGAAGCCGGCGCCGTTGCGCATGTCCGCCAGCCTGCGCACCGTGCACGTGCGCAAGACGCGGGCACGCCACTGCGGAAACGTCCCTCCAGGGCGAGGCGCCCCCCTTGCAGGGGTGCTGCTGCCGCGTCAGGTGTTGGCTGAGCGCACCTCTTGATGTCAGGCAGGCTTGCCTGCGCCCGCTCCAGCGCGGCCGCGTCCATCCCCACGCTGGGCCCTGCCGCCTGCGTCAGGCTGCCGGCTGAGCCGCCGGACGGAGGCCCGAGCGCCGAGGGCGTGCGCGCCGCCTGCGCGCCCGCCGCCGCCGTGGTGACCTGGGCGTTGCGCAGGTTGTCGAGCTGCTCCGTCCTGAGCTCCTCCATGAACTCGGTCAGCAGCATGAGCATGATGCCCAGGTAGCCCTTGGCAGAGGCGTAGTGCAGCGCCGAGTTGCCGCGCAGGTCCACCGGCTCGCGCCACGCGCCGTTGCTCAGCAGCAGCCTGCAGGGGAGCCGCGAATGCAGGCGGCCACGCAGGCATCGCGCTCGCCGCCCTCCCCAGGCGGCTCACCGCTCCCCAGTGATGCACTCGCCTGCCGTAGCCGAGCCGCAGAAAGCGCGCTTCATCCCCGGCGGCGGCCCCTCGCCCGGCGCACGCACGCACGCACCTGGCGCACTCGACGTGGTTGTGCCCGCAGGCGATGATGAGCGGCGTGCG
>VFQP010004111.1_pt1 | contig 13970 bp, 17 predicted proteins | sample 3512351 | NCBI WGS metagenome assembly VFQP01 (sample SAMN10412372, study PRJNA504923) | tailings metagenome | isolation source: Relicate 1 Philex TSF1 revegetated site | place: Philippines: Tuba, Benguet | collected 2017-08-29 | reverse complement strand
ATCGACGAGATGCACCGGCTGGACATGTGGGCCATGCTCGACATTGGTGCGCCATCGTTTTCCCTTTTTTCCCTCCCCGCCACGCCTCTTCCTCACGCTGTGTGCCTGCCTGCCGGTGCCGGGGCGCGAGCGCAGCGGCCTGGCGCTGCGGCGGTGGGAGCAGGCGGCTCTGTCGCGCCGCAAGCGCCGCCTCCGCCGCGGCCGCCGCGGCAACGCTCAGCCACGGGGACCTGGCCTGCCGTGGGCGGTGCCCTTTGCGTGCATCTCTGCACGCGCCGCGCAGTGCCCAACCACATTGGCTACGGCCCGCTCAACGAGGTGGCCACGTTCAACGACCCCGACTTTTTCCACGGCTGCAGCTGTGAGCGCGCGCCCGCCGGGCCGGCGCGGTTGGCTGCCAGATGCGCGCAGTAGTGCAGGCGCCAGGGGCCCCCCACGGCGTGGCTGAGGGGCGGCCAGTTTGCGTGCCTGCTGACGCCTCGCGCAGCGTGCAAGCTGGGGAGCTGCAGCTACTTCGACAACAATGACCAGAGCATCCGCGAGTGCCGGCTGTCCAACCTGCCCGACCTCAACCAGGACCTCGACGCGGTGGGGGAGCCACTCCTCTACACGCACCTGAGCCTGTGAGTGGCGCAGCCTGTAGGGGGGCGGCCGGACGGGGGCGGGGGCTGCTTGGAGGGGGCGGGGCGCAAGGCCTTGATGCAGCGCCTCGCGCCCCCCCCCCCTGTGTGCGCCCGAGCGTGAGGGTTGAGTGTGCTTGCGCGCGGCTCGCGCAGGGTGGACAAGCTGCAGCTGGACGGCTACCGCGTGGATGCCGCGCGGCACATCCAGATCCCCTGGCTGGTCAGCCTCAGGGGCAACGTGAGCATCTTCACCATTGGCGAGGTGAGGCGAACGGGCCGTCGCGGCCCACCTCGCGCAGCAGAGGGCGCGCCATGCAAGCCCCCTACGTAGAGGGCCTCCACGATGTCTCGGAACCGCACGCCTCGCTGCGACAGCCGCGCCCCGCCAGCGCCTGTGCGATTGTGCCGCGCCGGGCCGGCACTTTCAGGCAGCGCACGCTGCGCCGCTGTGCTCCAGCCGCGCACCTCTGTGCCGCGTGCTGTGCCCTGCCTCCCCCCGCATGCAGTACGCGTCCAAGGCGGACACCATCCAGTCGCGGCTCGAGGCCGGCGCGCTCGACTCGTCGCTCAACTTCCCACTCTTTGACGGCGTCACCGACGCCTTCCAAAAGTACGACATGGAGGCCTACGTCGACGCCGTCATGCAGGTGCGCGCCGCGCGTGGGGCCTAGGGTTGGGGGCAGGGTCAGCTGGAGCAGCGGTGCAAAGGAGGGCCACAGCAGAGCGCCAACTGTCAGCCTGGGCCTGCATTTGAAGGCTGTTTAACATATCAGCGACTGCGCGCCCGTGGAGCTCGTGGAGGGTGTTGGCCGACTGGTCACTTTTTCCAGCAGATCTTCAGGGGCACCAGGCCACCAGCTCTTCTCCGTTCCAACGGGCAAAACAGGGTGCTAGAGGTGATGTATGCATCGCTTCTACGCGCAACGCCACGTTTTGGGGGCCCAGCTACACCGCCGTGTCGCCCGCCCCTCCTCTCCCGCCCTCGCAACGCAGAACATGGAGCTGTTCGGCCCCAACAACTCGACCATCAGCAACATCTGGCACCTGCTGGGCAACTTCGGGGAGAACCACGACAACATGCGGCAGCTGTGCGAGCTGGACGACATGCGCATGTTCCAGTGAGCGCCAAAACAATTGTTGCCCTCGTCCGCCGCATCCGCGCATGGCGGCGCCAAGGCTCGCGTCACGGTGGCGGTGACGGTGGCGCCTCGCTTGCGCCTGCTGACTGTGCGTGTCAGCACCTGTGTGCGGTGGTGGTGGCCCTGGTGCAACGCGCAGGAACGCGCAGGTGGCGACGCTGTACCAGCCCGGCATCGCCATCGTCTACTACGGTGAGGGTGGAAGGGACTGGCAGCGCGGCCGTCCGCAGCGCGCAGTTAGCGGCTGCGCTCGTTTCTTGGCCTCCCAGCACGGCGCAGTGCCGCCCCCCCCCTCTCTCTCTCTCTCTCTTGCTCATCAGCTGGCCAGAGATGGCAGTACCACACGTGCTCGGGCTCGTGCTCACTGCCCCGCTTGCTCGCAGGCGGGGAGCTGGCCATGCACGGGCAGCGCGACCCCATTTGGCTAGGCTTCTCCCGCCTCACCGACAAGGGCTACACGGTCGAGTCCAGCGAGTCGTACCGCTTCATGAACGTCCTCATCAAGTGAGGTTCCTCACTTGATGAGCATCCTCACTTGATGAGGACCCCGCAGCCTGATTTGGTTTGCACGTGCGCTCGGGCGCCTGCTGATGTCGAGGGAAGCATCATCTCTGCCGTGAGGGCCAGGCGTGTCACACCACGCCGCGTGCGCGCGAGGGTGGGCGCAGGGCTGGCCCGCACGGCTTCGTCCGTTCTCTGCACCGCTCACTTGATCATGGATGGGGCCCATGCCGCACATGCTCCCTGCCCCGCGGGAGCCGCCGCCGCCACTGCCACGTTGTCGCCGCAGGGCGCGCAAGGCGACCCAGACGTGGACGTACGACCTGACGCTGCTGGGCTACGACGCCGGACAGTACAACGACAGCGTCTACGGTGAGCAGGCGCCGCACATCAGTTGTTCGCCGGCGCCGCGCATCGGCCGTTCGCGCTCGCTCCCACCGCGCCCGCTCCCGAATCGCCCTCGCTGCATCGCTCTGCTTGCGGCCAGCCGCGGGCCCTGTCTTGCGCCGCTGCCGACGCCCAGAGGCGGCGCGAGGTGTTTCGTGTGCGTGCCAACCCTCGTACGCGCGCAGCGTTTGCGCGCGGCGACTCGATCGTGGTGGTCAACACGATTGAGCCGGGGCGCGGGCCGGGCAACGACGCCTACGTCAACCTGACGGGCCTGCCGCAGCTCGTGTGGGGCCGTACGCTGCAGGACGTCTTCTTCCCCACCTGGGTGAGTGCTGCCGCGCGCACGTGGGCCCTCGGATGAGTGCGGTGCGCGTGGTGCGCTGCCAACGACGTGTGACGCGCGACACACATAGGCATGGCCACGATTCTCTTTTGCGAGCGCATCGTGCGTTCGCCAGGGGTGGCCTGCCGGCATGAGGATGAGCACCAACGGACCAGCGGTGGCGCCGCGCGTGCGATTGGCTGCCCTTTGGCGCCCGCACGGCATGCGCGCGTGGCGCCAGCAGCTTCCCACCACTGCTGGTCCTTTGCGTCGCTGCATCCCCTTGGCGGTGGTGGACCACCCCCCCGCCACGCACGAACGCAATCCTGCGTACGCATCTGCGCCCATACTCGCAGCCGCTGCCGCTGCCGCCGATGCGTGTCGAACGTTGTCGGGCCGGTTGGCCGTGTCGCTGTCGCTGTCGCTGGCGAGGCGACGCGGTGCGTGTGCGGCGCGACACGGCGTTGGCGGCGCAGGTGGACGGGCGCCCGAGCCGCGTGGTGGTGGGACCCAACGGCACCGTGCGCGTGCGGCTCAACCCCGACCGCTTCCCCATGGTGAGCCACGCATGGTTAGGGTTTCGCCTCCGTACCCTCAGCCCCAACACAGGTGGACGCCCTCACCTTGTGCTGCCCCTGCCGCCCACCCAGGTGCTCATCCCCATCGAGACGCCCGACGTGCCTTGGGCAATGAGCCCCTATAACCCCTACGTCGCACCCGTGACTGTGCGCACCGACGACTCGCTCGCCCCGTCCCGCCGCTGCCTCCCCACCGCCGCTGCTTCCACGCCCCCTCACACCTCTCGTGCCGCTCGCCCTTTGCATCATCCCCAAACCACCACCACGCGCGCAGGACGCCGGCGCGCTCCAGGCGCTCATCTGCTTCTGGACCATCTGCCCCGCCCTCGCCGTCCTCCTCCACCTCTCGCTGCGCGGCTGGCTCTGGAAGATCGAAGCCATCAACCGCCTGCTCCCGCCCACGCTCCGCCAGCAGCTGCTCCCGCCCGGCGCCGACGCCTCGGGCGCCACCAACACCGCCTCGGCCTCCTCCGCCGTCACCTCGCACCACACGCCGAACGACGAACTCACCGACGCCGCCAAGAAGGCGCTGGCCAAGGCCGCCGCGTCCGCCGCCTCCACGCTGCCGGCGCTGCCCGTCGTCGTGCCGCCCACCACCATTGCGCTCAGCACCGCGGTTGGCGCCGGCGCCAACGGCCAGGGCAAGGGCGCGGACGCCGGGCCCTTCACCATCGGCGCGCCCTCCGCTGCCAAGGCTGCCGCTACCGCCGCCGTCGTTACCACGTCGTCCGGCAGCGGCAGCGGCGGCGCCCCCGCAAGCCCTAGCTCCATGACGGCCAAGCCCTCAATGGCGGCGGCGGCGGACGACGCGACGCCCGCGCCCAACTCGCTGGCCGCCTGGACGCCGCCCTCGGACGCCGTCGCCGCCGCCGCGGCGCCACCGTCCCACCACGACCTCCCGGCACTCGGCCACCGGCGCAACACGTCGCTCTTCGCCGGCGCCGAGGGCGTGGCGGCCGCCAGCTTGGCCCTCATCGAGGGGGGAGGCGTGGCGGCGACGGGCGCCGCGCCCGACGCCTTGCTGCCGCCTGAGGCGGTGGCGGCGGCGCCTGTGCCGCCGCAAGCGCCGGGCGCGCCTGCGCCCGCAGGGCGGGCGGGCAGCGGCAGCACGGCGCAGACGGCGTCGTCGGCGTCGCTGGCTCTGGGGAGCAGCCGGGCGGCCAGCGGCGGCGCCAACGGCGGCGTGGCCTCGCCCACGGTGGCGGCTGACACGGCGGCGCCGGGGTCGGACGTCACGTTCAAGACGTGCGTGCGTGCGTCCTGAAATGTGCTTCTGGGAGGGCGTGGTCAGCTTTTCAAAGGCGTTTGCGGGTCACCAGACAGGGCGGCTTACCTGAGCCGTTAAAGCTGTGTGCGCGGTGTGCCCCGCAGGCTGGCGGCGCCTCCGTCATCCAGCGCGCCTCTCTACGCCGCCGCGGTGCGCCGCCTCCCTCGTCCCTCTTTGAACCACCTCCTGGCGAGCGTGCTCTCAACGGCGACGTCTGACAGCTGTTCCAAACTCTTGTTTCCTGCAAACACGTGCGTGCAGAAGGGTGCGGGCACGGCGCCAGCGGCCGCCGCCCCCGGCGGCAGCGCCGGCGCCGCCACGCCCGCCCCCCTCGTGCTGCAGCCGTCGCACGCCGCCGCCGCGCCGCCGCGCGGCGCGCTGGGCGGCGTCGGCGCCCGGTCGGCGGTCCGGCGCGTGGAGACGCTGCCGTCGCGGCAGCAGCTGCTGGCCGGCAACGCGCTGATCCAGGCCATGCGCAGCGACGCCGCGCAGCAGGTGCGCGCCGCTGGTGTTCTGGGAAACGGTTCTGGGGCTTTGGTCGTGCGCGCCAGGCAGGCACAGCAGGGTGGGTGCCGCGCAGCAAGCACATGCCGTGCAAAGCGCTCTTTCCCCAGGACCCACCACCGCCTCTGCTCACGCCTCTCCTCGCGCACGCAGATCATGACCGCCCAGGCGCCGCAGGACAGCCCCACCGCCGCGCCTTCGACCCGCGCCTCGCAGCCGCTGCTGCCCGCCACCACCGCCACCAGCGGCGGCATTGCCGCCGCCATCTCTGCCGTGCTGGGCCGCGGCGCGCCCGCGCCCGCCGCGCCCTCACCCAGGGGCGCCGGCCCGCTCGCCACGCAGGGCAGCCACGCGCTGGGCGGCGCCGCTGCGCACCGCGAGGGCTCCTACACCAGCACGCTGGGGGGCAGGCCCTCGGCCACGCCCACGGCCGCCGCCGCCATGACGCGCGCCTCCACGCTCACCCGCCAAGCCGGCGCCTACGCCGAGTTCGTCATCCAAGGCGCGTGCCAAGGCCGACTAGGCTAGGGCTTTGCTCGCACGCCCCCCTCGCTTGCTCTTTTGCCCCTCACAGATGCGTGCGTGCGTGCCTCACGCGTGCAGGTGGGACCGTGAGCCCGGTGCTGGTGGCGGGGCCCGCGCCGCCGCTGCAGGGCGGCAGCCCCTCGCACCAGGCGACCGCCCGCCCGCTCAACTCGCACGCCTCCATGCCCGCCCCCGGCGCTCACTTCCCGCCGCTGACGGCTTCCGGCGCCAGCGCGAACGAGGGCCACACCTCTCGGCTGGCGGCCTCCACTTTCCCCTCGGGTCCCCCGCCGGCGGCGGCGGCACTCAACCCGCTGCACGAGGCGCCCGAGCACGACGACGGCCACGCGCCGACGGCGACGCCGCTGCCAGAGTCGGGCGCTGCGGCGGGCCCGAAGGAGCTCGGAGGCGGTACCGGGCGGCAGGGCTCGCAGGCGCTGCCGACGTCGGCGGGAGCGGCGTCGCTGGTGCGCGGCTTGCATTGCGCTTGCATGGACGCCTGGCCAGGGCTGGAGACCTGGGTTTCTGGGGACCGGGGTGGGTGGCGGGCTGGTGTTTCGCTTGCGTTCGTGTGTGCTTGCGGCGTTTGCACGAGATCGCAGGGCGAGGGCCGCGCGCCTGTTGCTCGGGGACGGGCGCTGTTTCTCCCACTCACTCACGTGCTCGCAGCGTGCGCCGTCCGTCGTTTGCGCGCAGAGCGAGGGCAGCGGTTCTGCCACCTCACTCGCTTGCGGTGTGCGCCCTCGTGCGTCGTGCAGGGCGAGGGCAGCGTGCGCGGCGGCGCTCGCACTGGTTCTCCCACTCAATCGCTTGCGGTGTGGGTCCTCGTGCGTGCGTGCAGGGCGAGGGCAGCGTGCGCGGCGGCGTTGCCGGCGGGCCGTACGACCGGCGCAGCCTGGGCGCCGTGTCGCACCTCTCCAACCAGCCCAGCGTGGGCTGGGGCGCGCACGCGCCGCGCGGCGCGGGGGCGCGGCGGCTCAGCCGCACCGGCGCCATGTCCGCCAGGTGAGAGCAAGCAAGCCCCTGAGGGTGTTCGGGCAGCTGGGGTGTCGCGGTGGCGGTGTGGTCCGTGTGCGGTGCGCGAATTCCCCCGGGTGGAGAGCCAGGTGTCGCGCCACGTCGCTCCACACTCGCGGCAGCATGCCGAGGAGTGCTGCGGACTGCTGCACGCCACGCTTGGCGCTGCGGGACTCGCCCTCGCCTGCCCCGCAACGGGCAGCAGCACCTCTTGACGCCTCGCCACTCTCCACGCGGATCCGCGCGTCCCTGGACAGCAACAGGGCGATTGTTTCGCCGCCACTCAGCGACTGAGTGTCGCCACACGCTTGTGCGCACCGCCACACGTGCGAGCAGGTACGGCGTGCGGGTGCTGGTGGTGCCCCAGGACTCGGCCAACGCGCAGCCCGACGCGCAGACGCCGCTGTTGGGCCCGCCCTCGCCCGGCGCCGCGGCGTTCGGCGCCGCCGGCAGCGTGGGCGGGCCCGGCTCGCAGCTGGTGGCGGTGGCCGACCCGCTGGCGGAGGGCGACGAGGACGGCGTGGGCGTGCGGCTCGTCATCCCGCAGGACATGGTGCTGCAGGTGCGCCCTCAACCCTAGGCCGCAAGCCCTGACTCAGCGGGCGCCGCCGTACACGCAGGCGTCGCGGTGCGCCGGCGCGGCCGCTGACGTGCGTGGCGGTTCCCGGTTGGGTACTGCCTGTCGTTGGTGCTTCAGCTCACGGTGGCACTGTGCGTCAATCTCAACATGTTGTGCAGGTGGCGATGGAGTACTCGATCCCGCACCTGGGCCTGACCACGCAGTTCATGTACGGCGGCCTGGGCAAGGTGAGGGCGCCGCGCGTGTGCTGCTGTTCGTCCACCATATGCCTCCTCTCTCCTTGCGGCGCGCGTGCCCGGCTCGGGCCAGTGGGCCACGCACAGATCTGCCGCCCGTGCGCTCACCTGTCCTCCGCTCCCTCCCTTACCCGCTTGCGCAAACGCCCCGCAGGTGGTGGACCTGTTCCTGCGCGAGTGGCGCGGCCCCGTGGGCCTCTGCTGCCCGCTCTACGCCGACGCCTACACCGACCACACGCAGGACGAGGCGCCCAAGTGAGCCACCCCCAAGTGCCTCTTGCCTCTCTTGCGCCCTGCGCTCGCTGGCCCTGTCTCGCCCTGGCCGCTCCACCCGCTTCGCCTGCCTCTCTTGCCGCTCGTTCGGACTCGCGCCACGCTCCCCGCCGGTGCCACGCTGTCCGCTTGGCCGGCGTTCACACGCGACACGCCAGGGCCGTCCCCCCGCCGCGCAGCAGCGCTTGTGAGGGCGGCTCCGCCCACTCCCGTCTCGTTTAGCCCGGCGCCGCATCGCCCGGCCGCGCCCACGCACTGCACGCCCTGCTCTGCACGCTGCTCGCAGCCTCTTCGCGACAGCACGCCCTGCTCTGCACCCTACATACGCGCTGCGGCTGCTGCGCAGGTTCCTGGAGGGGCAGGAGCCGGCCATGGTGTTCACCGTGACGGTCAACCACCGCCACCTGCCCGTCGAGCTCTTCATCCTCCAGCACGACAACATCACCTACTTCTTCATCCAGGTGAGCCTGACACTCGCTGTGTCGTTTCCGGGACGACGCCACCGCCAATGAGGAGCGCGACGGCGAGCCTGCAGCGGCGCACCCGGCTGCCCCAACCATGGCCCTCGCGCATTCACCGCCGCGGGCCGCGCGCTCGCCACATGGGGCGGCAGAGAGCTGCAAAACACTCCTGCGCCGCGTCCACGGCCGGCGGCAGCGTGCCATTGCCGTGCGTTCACTGCGTGCATGCCGGCACGCCTCGTGCTTGCGTTTGCGCAGGCGGAGATCTTCAAGCACCGTGTGCGCGGCACCATCTACTCGTTCGAGCAGGTGACCTTCCTCAGCTGCATCGCTTGCCAGCCATCTCAAACCACCCCCCGGGCAAGCGCCCCGCTGCTCCATGTTGTTTGTTGCCGCCGCCATGGTGGTTGCCCTCGCAGGAGAAGGAGATGCTGACGTGGATCTCCGTCATGGCGCAGTCCACCTCGGTCGTCATCTCCACCTTTGGCCTCCAGCGCGTGCAGGTGAGGGGGTGGAGGACAGCCCTCCTCGATTGGCACCACCACCCCAACCACCCCACGCACGCAACGCTTTCTTTGCCCAGCACACGGCTTTCTTTTCCAGTGTCCCGGCGATGCCCTTGCCGCACCGCAACCGCCGCCCCACCGCGCTCAGACCTGGTTCTGCCCGCCCTGCGGCGACGACGACGCCCCCCCGGTGTGCCCGCAGTTCCACGACTGGCACGCCACCATCAGCCTGCTCTACCTCCCCGTCGAGGTGTGTGGCTCGCACGCCCGTCGCTGCGCCCGGGCGACGCCCGACGCCTCCCGCCCTTCGTTGCGGCTCTCCCAAAGGGCTCAGGGGCGCTTGGGATGGCCCGCGGGCCGTTGGGGTGGCCGGCGCGGAGGGCGCCCGGCGGGCGAGGGCGCGTGGTGGCGGTTTTTCTTGCGCTGCGCAGGCGCGGCCAGAGGTGATGCTGGTGATGCACAACGCGCACTACAACGCCGCCTTCCCCGTGCCGCACAAGATGCGCCACATGTACGTGTACAAGTGAGCGAGCCTTTGCCCCCCATGCTGCGTGCGTGCGCACGCTTGAGCCCTCGCAACATCACTGTCAGGGGAAAGTTGGCTCCTCACCGCCACCGCACGCATGCCGCGAGGCAGGGTGATCACAGCCAGCGCGGCCGTTGTGGTCGGAGCGACTGCCCTAACCTGAACCCTAAATGCATGGTGCCCTTCCCCCGCACAGCATGCTGGACCTGGACCGAGGCGTGTGGAAGAGCTTCCTCGAGCACAAGGGCTGCGTGGACATGCTGTCGGGCGTGCTGACCTACATCCGCACCTACCAGGGCGGCGTGGGATGCGTGGCCGTCTCGCCGCGGTGCGTCACTTGCTGGGCCGGCATGTGCGGTGCCTGGGTGGCCGTGTGGTGGGCGTGGGATGCGTGGCCGCCTCGCCGCGGTGCGTCACTTGCTGCTTTGCCGGTGTGTGGTGCTCGGGTGGCCGTTTGGTGGCGTGGGGTGTGTGGCCGTCTCGCCGCGGGGCGCTGCTCGCTGCTTGGGGCGCCACCGCAGAGCGCCGGCGCGCTCCTGCCTGGGTCGCTGCTGCTGCTGCCACCACCTTTCTTGCTGACGGCTCTCTCTGCGGCGACGCGGCTCGCCCTTCGGTGACGCGTTGCGCCTGCTACTGCGCCACCTGTCATCACAATCATTGAATGTAGGTACGCCGAGTCCATTTGCGACAAGCTGGACGTGCTGTGGCTGATGAAGCCGCGGGAGATTGTGGGCATCCTCAACGCGCTCACCTTCACCGACTGCCTGGCCGCCGACGTGGACAAGGGGCTCAAGACCATCGACGTGAGTGTGGGTGTGTGGGTGCGTGGGTGGTGGGGAACGAGGCGGTAGGGACAGGGAGGCGCGTGGCTGCTGAGCTGCTGAGGTGGACAAAGGACTCAAGACCATTGACGTGAGTGCCCGGGGGAGGGAAGAAGCCAGCTGCGTGTTCCCCCAACGGGAGAGTGGGCGAGTTTGCGGGCAGCGCGCTTCTCTCCAGCTTGCTCTCCCGCCTGCTGCCTTCCTTCCGGCATGTTTGCGGATGGCGCTGTCACCTCGCGCCCAAGCACTGCTTCATGACCGACGCCACTGCCGCCGTCTTGTTCCGTGGCGCTTGCAGGAGGCGCTGCGGTGGAAGGCAGAGGCCAAGGCCAAGTTCCAGAAGCAGTTTGGCCTCGAGATCGGAGGTGCGCGCCCTCTCTGTTGCACCGCACCACACACGGAAGGGGCTGTTTTTCCACGCCTTGCTAGGGGCGGTAAGGGCCGTGCCCTGCGGGCCCCTCGCTTCGCATCGTCCGCTGGCCAGAGACGTGCTGTGCGGGCGCACGGCACGCAAACGCGCCGCCAGCGCCGGGCATGCCGCAGTCGTGGAGTGCGGGGTGTGTGTGTGGAATTTTGCATCTGTTTGGACACCTCGGCGGGGCCGGAGCCCAACTACCGGGCGTATCAGATGTCTCGCAGCAGTTTGTGTGGGTGGGCCGTCGCCCGTGCACGCGCACAGGCGACGAGGTCAACCCGTTCACGGGCCCGCAGCTGGTGGTTTTCCTGGGCCGCATGACGCACCAAAAGGGCTGCGACACCATTGCCATGGCCGCCGACTACTTCCTCAAGGAGTGCCCCAACGTGAGCACCAACGGGGCGTGCGCTGCTTCTGTCTGGCGGCAGAGCGAGAGACCTGCTCCCTGAGAGGACAAGCCGTCTTGCGCTCGTGACGCGCTGTGCTGCCTTCTTCGGCCTGCCTGCTGCTTGCGCGCAGTGCCAGCTCGTCATGGTGGGCCCCATCGGTGAGTGGCGCAGCAGATCAGTTGTGCTTTGGTCCGCCATGTTGTTGATTGGTGCTGTCGCCCAGCGCGTGGAGCCGTTGCGTGAGCCTGAGCTGTTGCCTGAGCCCTCGGGTCATGCGAGCGCAGGCGACATGACGGGCGCCACGGCGCAGCGGCTGCTGGTGGAGGTGGCCGAAAAGTACCCGGGGCGCGTGGTGCGTCCCGGTGCTGTGCTGTGCGTCTTTTCGCAACGCCTAGCAGCGCACAGGCGTCAGAGCCAAGTGCAGGGTGCAGGGCGCGCATGCGTTTTGGGGCTTGTCGCGCGCCGCACGCGCCGTCCGGTTGCAACGCTGCCGCTGCCGTCGTCCATGCGCGCGTCCACACACCCTCTGGCGTGTCGTGCTTTGCGTGCTGCGACTGCAGTACGCGCCTCCCGGCCGTTACTTCTCCGGTGAGCGCCGCTCTCCTCTTTCTCCGCCCTCCAAGCTGCGTTGCCGCGCCTTCGGGCGGGACAGCAGGACCGTTCCCGAGCCGTCATCGTCAACCCTAACCTGAAACCCTAACGTGCGACGGCTCCGTAGGTGCCGAGAAGGAGCTGCTGCTGGCGGCCGCCGACTTTTGCCTGGTGCCCTCGCGCTTCGAGCCGTGCGGCCTGGTGGACATTGAGTTCGGCTGGTGAGCGTGTCTCTGCAGCCACGCGGGGGGACTCGGATGCTCCGTGCACGTTTGCTTGTGGAGTGTGAGGGCGGCGTTGGACAGCAGGTCGCGTGTCTCTGAGGGCGGTGCTTGATGGCGGCGCGTCTCCGCATGATGCGCCGGGCACGGTGCCACCAGGGCCCTCCGCAGATGCCCTGCCCGTCGTTTCCGTTGTAATTGCCGCAGGAACGGCGCCGTCATGATTGGCCACAGCACGGGTGAGCGTACGCACGCCAAGCGATGAAACCCTAATCAAGGGTGTCCCGGGGACCTTTAGCGGGGCCACACGTGCGGCGGCTCGGATTGCTTTACAGCCGCCACGCAGCCAAGCCCACACCCTGACCCTTGCCTGCAAGCCCTAACGCCATGCAGGCGGGCTGGGCAAGATGCCGGGCGTCTACTACACGGTGGAGAGCAACGCCGGCAAGCACCTGGCGGCGCAGCTGGGGCAGGCCGTGAAGAAGGCGCTGTCGCTGCCGGCGGCCGAGCGGCGCGCCATGTTTGAGCAGGCGCTGGCGCGGCGCTTCCCCGTCGGGGAGATGATGGACGCGTGAGTGGTGGGCGCTTGGCGCGGCAGGGGCTTGGAAGGCCCTGGGGTGGCGCGGCGATGAGGCGGTGTCAACTGCCGCGCCGCCGCTGCGTTGTAGCAGCCCGCGTGCGACGCGCGCTCTGTTCTGGCGTGTGTGCGTGTGTGTCTCCAGGTACGAGCGGCGTTGGCAGGACATTGACGCAGCGTGCGAGGAGGAGCGGCGGCAGCTCAAGGCGCTGGAGCAGGCGGTGGCGGCCGAGGAGGGGCAGGAGTTCTTCTCGCAGCTCTGGCGCAAGTACAACCTGCAGGTGTGAGGGGGTGGTGGTGGGTGGGGTGGTGGGGTGAGTGGGTGGAGGAGGGGCAGGAGTTCTTCTCGCACCTCTGGCGCAGGTGCAACCTGCAGGCGAGTGGTGCCACGCTGGCGTGTGGGCTGTGTGAGGCTGTGCGAGTCTGTCTGCCGCCTGTGCCGCTGCCAGCGCTGGCAGGTTTCGGCGCAGGCGCGCGGCCGCCTCCTTCCTTTCATGTCTTGCAGGACGTGGATGCGAGCCTTGTTTCCAAAGGCCTTCGCGAAACCTTGACTTCCTCTCTGTTCCGTTACCGTGCCCTTCGTCTCCCTGCAGGACGTAGAGGCGAGCCTCAAGGCCAAGGCCATTGACAAGGGGCGCATCATGCGGGTGGTGCAGGCGCTGACGGGCCGCAGCCTGGGCCGCCACGACGTGACCTTCATCCTGCTGGTGCTGCTGCAGTCCTTCTGCATCCTGCCAGGTGCGTGTGACGCATTGCGTGCTGGTGGCCTGGGCTGAAATTCACGCGCTGCTTGGGCATCTCAGCAGCCGCTCGCTTGTGGCCCAGGCGTCTCGCTGCGGCCCGAGCCTGCCACAGCTCTGGTGTGGATTGGATCCGCCGGCGCGTGCTGTGGCGCACGAGCGGGTGTTTGCGTCGGTTGCGTCACCTCAACGCGGCCGGCGCCCAGCCGTGCTCCCTAGGTGACCCTTTTGCGCAGCCACGCTCGTTTGCTCACTTTCCGTTCTTTGTTCTTCCGTGCTTCCCTGCGCTCGCAGCCACGCTGGTCATGAGCAACGTGCTCTACACGTACCTCGGCTACACCACCATCATCGGCTGCCCGCAGCTGTGGGACAAGAGCTGGGGCACGCTGCCCGAGGTGTGCGCCCCGGCATGGCGAGAGCCTAGCGCTAGCGTAGTGCGGAGGCGCCGCCGAGGACCGCTGCCCTCGCCTGCTGCGGGGCGAGCGCTGCGGACCCCGTGCGGCCTTCCTTGAACCCCGGTCGCTGCAGGGCCGTTTGCGCCCGGTCCAGCGCTGGAGAGCCGCGGCGCTGCGTTTTCCCAGTGCCTGGAGGTGCTGCGCCACGCCGCCCCCCCGTGCGTGTGCTTGATCCGTGCGCGCGCAGACGCTCAACTCGCTGTCGGTGCGCATCATCCTGTCGCTGGGCTGCTACACGGTGGCGGCGCCCTTCTGGACCATCCTGGCCATGAAGCTGCGCCCCCGCATGTGCGTGGCGCTTGCGTTTGGTTCA
>VFQP010004110.1_pt1 | contig 13973 bp, 12 predicted proteins | sample 3512351 | NCBI WGS metagenome assembly VFQP01 (sample SAMN10412372, study PRJNA504923) | tailings metagenome | isolation source: Relicate 1 Philex TSF1 revegetated site | place: Philippines: Tuba, Benguet | collected 2017-08-29 | reverse complement strand
CGAGCAGCTTGCGGCCGAACTGCTCCAGGTACTGCGAGGTCAGGCCCACGCCCACGGCCGCGATGAACTCGCGGATGTGGCCCTGGTCCAGTTCCACGCCATGGGCCTTGCCGATGGCGTAGACCATCTTCACCTGCAGCGGGATGATGGCCATTGAAGCCCAGGATTGCGGCAGCAGTTCGAGCGCGCCGTTGAGCAAGGCGTAGTTGAGGATGGACTTGTCCAGCTCGGCGTGCAGCGCCTGCGTGGGCGCGGGCATCGCCACGGCGGCGGTGGCCACGGGAACCGCCGCGGGCACCGCCACCTCGGCGGCCTGCACCACCGCATCGGCCTCGCGTTCGAAGGCGGCGGCCTCGGTGGCGTCGAGCTTCAGGCGCGCCTTCAGGTCGGAGAGGAAGGCGCTTTCGGCCGGGCTCTGGCGACCATCCGCATCGCACACGCACACCGCCATCTCGTAGGCCAGTTGACGCTGCCCCGCGTCCTGCAGGCCCGCCACCGCGTCGTTCAGCGACACGCGCTTGAGCAGCACGTCCTGGTAGAGCCGGGTCAGGCCCGCACCGCCGGCCTCGTGGCCGAGGGTGTCGGCCATCTGCCGGATCGACTCACGCTCGGCATCGGCCTTGTTGCCATCGGCAAAGGCGGCCAGCAGGGCAATGGAGAGGATGGATTGTTGTTCCTGAGGAGACATGTCGGAGGTGTTCCTTGAAGATGTCGATCGGTGTGATCGGGTCGATTGAAAGAGTCTGGCCACCGGAGGGGAGTTCCGGCCCAATCCCCGCTTAAGTCTGCGCCAAAGCCCAAGCCCGATAATCGCCCGATGCGCTTCCTCATCGACTTCTTTCCCATCGCCCTGTTCGTGGCGGCCTACAAGATGGCCGACATCTATACCGCCACCGCCGTGCTGATGGCCGCCACCGTCGTGCAGACCGGCCTGATCTACGCCATTGACCGTCGCTTGCAGACCTTGCACAAAGTCACATTGGCACTGGTGCTGGTGTTCGGCGCCCTCACCCTCTTCCTGCAGGACGAGCGCTTCATCAAATGGAAGCCCACGGTGCTGTACGCGAGCATGGCCATCGTGCTGGCCGCCGCCCTGTGGATCTGGAAGAAGAATTTCCTGCAGATCCTGCTGGGCAGCCAGCTCAAGCTCCCCGAGCCGGTGTGGGCGCGGCTCACCGTGGCCTGGATCGGCTATTTCCTGTTCATGGCGGCCATCAACGGCTACGTGGCGGCGTACTTCTCCACCGAGTTCTGGGTCGAGTTCAAGCTCTGGGGCTACATCTTCCCGGTGGTCTTCATCCTCGGCCAGGGCCTCTATATCTCGCGTTACCTCAAGGAAGACGCGGTGGAAAAATCATGACCGAAGCCACCGTGCCCACCGCATCGGCCATCGAGTCGCGCCTGCGCGAGGCGCTGTCGCCCACGCAGCTCGAGGTGATCGATGAAAGCGCGGCCCATGCAGGACACTCGGGGGCCAACGGCCTGGGGTATGGCACCCATTTCCGGGTGCGCATCGGCGGGCCTGCCTTCGCCGGGCAGAGCCGGGTTGCGCAGCACCGCCTTGTGTATGATGCGCTGCAAAAATTCACCGACGCAGGCCTGCACGCCCTGGCCATCGAGATCAGGGCTTGAGACCCGGAACCGCCGCTACGTTCTGATACCTGTTCGCTGAACCCCACTGCGCGGGACAGCTCCAATCTTTTTTCATCCGAGGAACACCATGAAATTCTCCCTGTCGGCCCTGACTGCGGCCGTGCTGATCACGACCGCCACCCTGGCATCGGCCCAGAACGTGGCCATCGTCAACGGCAAGCCGGTGCCGGTGGCGCGCCTGAACGTGCTGGCCGAGCAGATCGCTGCCACCGGGCGACCCGTGGATGAAACGATCCGCGAGCAGCTCAAGGAAGAAGTGGTGCTGCGCGAGGTCTTCATGCAGGAAGCGCAGAAGCGCGGCGTGGCCTCCAGCGCAGAGTTCAAGAACCAGATGGCACTGGCGCGCGAGACCATCATGATCCGCGCCCTGTTTGCCGACTTCCAGAAGAAGAACCCGGTGACCGACGCCGACCTCAAGGCCGAGTACGACCAGCTCGTGGCGGCCAACAGCGGCAAGGAATACCGCGCCCGCCACATCCTGGTGGAGAAGGAAGACGAGGCCAAGGCCATCATCAAGTCGCTCAAGGGCGGCGCCAAGTTCGAGGACATCGCCAAGAAGCAGTCCAAGGACGCAGGCTCCGGCGCCAACGGCGGCGACCTCGACTGGGCAGCGGCCTCCAGCTATGTGCCCGAGTTCTCGGAGGCCATGATCAAGCTGGAAAAAGGCCAGCTCACCCAGGAACCGGTGAAGAGCCAGTTCGGCTGGCACGTCATCCGCGTGGACGATGTGCGCCAGGCCGAGTTGCCGAAGTTCGAAGACATCCGGCCGCAGATCGCCCAGCAGATGCAGCAGCAGAAGCTGCAGGAATTCCAGAAGAACCTGCGCGACAAGGCGAAGATCCAGTAAGGCGATAAGCCTGACAAAAAAAGCGCGGCCAGGCCGCGCTTTTTTTTCGTCACAACACGCGCGTGACCAACCAGATCAAACCCAGCAACACCGGCTGGTGCAGCAGGTAATACGACAGGCTCCAGCGCCCGAGGGTGACGAGCCCGCGCCGCACACCCGTGGCGGCCGCATCGGCCACGCCCAGCCACGAGGGCCGATGCGCCAGGGCCCATTGCCCGGCCGCCATCCCCCACCAGACCACGCCCATCCAGGGCAGCAGCGGCACGTAGTCCTCGGTGATGGGCTTGCGGTTGATGAAGCCCAGCCCGTTGAGCCAGGTCGAGTTGAACACCTCCAGCGCCGGCCAGGCGGCCATGGCGGCCGGCGCGGCGAACGGCAACGCGATCACCGCCGCACCCAGCGGCCAGCGCCAGGCGCCCCAGCCGGCCGTGACGCGGGCCAGGATCAGCATCACGGCGATGCCGTGCAGCACACCGAAATAGATGAAGCTCCTGGGGAACACCAAGAGCGAACCGGCCGTGACCAGCAGTGCCGCACCGGCCACCTGCAGCCAGCGCCGCCAGAAACGCGCCCAGGGCTGGCCCTGGTGCAGCGCCACCGCCTGCGAGAGCCCGGCGGTGAAGAGGAACAGGCTCACGATCGCGTTGCGCTGCCAGATCCAGAACGGGTCGCGGTAGAAGTCTTCGCGGATGAGGCCGAAGAAGTTCAGGTCGAAGCAGAAGTGGTAGGCCGTCATCCACAGCATGGCGGCCGCCCGCAGCAGGTCGATGCGGTCCAGGCGCTGCGTCATGGGTATCACGTGCCCGAGCGCTGGATGTCCAGCAACAGCCGGGCCAGGGCCTCGGGTTCGCTCACCATGGGGTCGTGCCCCGTGGCCATCTCCAGCACCCGCCAGCCGGGTTCCTTGCGCACGCGCTCGCGCGAGGGCGCGATGGTGGCCAGTGCGGGCGAGTTGCAGTCGATGAAGGTGCGCGGCGCGGCGGCCACGCGCGCGCCGTCGAAGTCCAGCGGCTGCTGGTAGACGCGAAAGGGTTGCGGCGTCTGGCGCCGGTTGACCCAGTCGCGGTCGGCGCCCTCGAGGCCGAAGACCTTGGCATCCGGCGGCGGGAAGCTCAGGCCGCCACTGGGTTTGGAAGCGTCGATGCGGGCCTGTTTCGTCTCGGCCGAGTGGGGGCTGCTCCAGCTGTCGCCGGGGGACGGCACGACGGCGTCGAGGTAGACCAGGTGGGTGAGCGCGCCAGGGCGCTCGCGCAGCAAGCGGTCGGCCGCACCGGTGACCACCATGCCCGCGTAGCTGTGGCCCACCAGCACCAGGCGCTGCAGTTCCTCGGCCTCGATCAGGCCCACCACGTCCTGGATGTGTGTATGGAGGTCCACTGCCGGGCTCAGCAGGTGGGCGCGCTCCCCAACCCCGGTGAGGGTGACGGCGTGCGTCTCCACGCCGGCGTCGCGCAACAAGGGCAGTACACGCCGCCAGCACCAGGCGCCGTGCCAGGCGCCATGGACGAGCACGATGGCGGTGTGGGAGTCGGCTGGGGTGGTGGTGTTCATGGACGTTCTCCTGGAGGCATGGGCATTCGACGGCCATTCTGCCCTGATCCACCTGCCCGAAAGTCCCTACCGCCCCTGCCCCTCTGCACGGTCGGCACCCGTGGGCATCTGCGTGTAGGGCGACATCATGTCGCCGTGGCCGAGGATCTCGGCGCCTCTTTGCCCCAGGTCGGTCAGCGCCTGCGCAGCCGGGTTGAGGCCGTAGTCGGTGGCGGGCCCGGGGTTCTCCGGCAGCGCGGACGCCTGTTGCTGTTCGCGCAGGAACCAGGCGCTGGTGCTGCCGATCATGGCGTGGCGCGTGGTGGTGGCGTAGAGCGCCAGCGTGTCGCGCACCAGCTCGTGGTGGGCCTGCCGGTTGTCCCTGGCGTTCTTCAGGTTGTTGATGTAGCGCGCGAGGTTGGACGCGCGCGCGGCCACGCCCACCATTTCGATGGCGCGGTCGGTGATGGCCTTGGCGTTGAGCAGCACGAAGGGCCCCGGGTTGCTCCAGATGTTGGCGTCGAGCGCGGCCGCGGTCTGGACGAGCTTGGCCCAGTTCTTCATCGCCGAGTACATGCCGTTGGAGAAACTCCAGATCCCTTCCGAGAGGTTCCAGTAGTTGAGCGAATACGCCACCTCGGACTGCACGCGGTGGTCCTGCGTGGCCTTGCTCATGATGGCCGCCGCCAGGTGCGCGTTGTACTGGCCCCGGCCCGCCACCGCCACCATGGGGCCGCAACCGAGGCGGTGCGACACCTGCGCCGCGCTCACGTCGCGGCTGGGCTGACCCAGCGTCCCGAGCGGGGCCATCAGCGCCTCGTCGGGCAGCATCTGCAGCGTGTAGGCCACCGCCCCGGGCGCGGCGATGCGCGCGAGGCCCTCGCACACGTCCAGCATGCCGTCGTAGTCCGCCGTCAACAGGGTCTTCAACGCGACCGGTGCGGCGCGCGGATCGTTGCCGGGACCGATGGCGCGGTCGTTCACCAGGGCCACGAACCGGCTTTCACCGGCCGCGATGACGGGATCCACCGTGTAGCGCATGCGCAGGCCCCCGGCCTCGGGCATGCCCAGCGTCAGGTAGGGCAACTGCCCGGTGCTGGGGCGGCCGCTGCAGGACTCTCGCCCGTCGGACGTGGCCGCGGGACACGGAAAGCGGCGGTGGACGGCCACGAAAGCCTGCAGCGCCGCGTCGGCGCGCTGGAGATGGACGCGGGCCTGGGTCTGGCTCTCGCGCAGGCGGGTGCCGCTGACGGTCTGCCACAGCATCGTCGCTGCCACGCCCATGATGACCATGGCCACCGCCGCCTCCACCAGCGACAGCCCACGCTGGGCGCCGCGCCGCGCCGGCCCGGCTCGATGGGGTGCAGGTGTCTTCATGGCAGCAGCCCCTTGTCCTGCAGCGCGTTCACGCGCTGCAGATGCCGCTGGAAGTCGTTCGCGCGCCGGTCCACCAGCGTCCTGGCATCCCCCAGCCGCACATAGGCTTCATCCAGCGTGGCTTGCGCGCGCGCGGCCCGCTCCAGGGAGTAGTCGATGAGCGACGCCCAGCGCGCTGCCTCGAACGAGAACCCCGCCACGTTGGCAGCCACCTTGAAGGCACCCAGGGGCGTGGTGGCCCCGGTCAGCTTGGTGGCCACGAGGTTCCAGGTGCTGACGGCGAGCCGCGCCATGGCGTTGACCACCCGCCATTCGTGGTTGAGCAGGGAGTCCTGGGCGTCGCGCACAGCGAGCTCGCGCAGGGACACGTCCAGCATCGCGAGCTTGCGCAGGTCCGAGGCCAGCGCGGCGGCCTTCACTTCCGTGGCCAGGCCGGCGAAGGCCGGGGCACAGCCCAGCCGGTCCACGAACTCGAGGTAGCCGGTGGCGCGCGTGTGGCCGCCACCGGCCGAAGCCGCCGTTGCGCGAGTGTCCTGGAACCGGAACCCCACGGCGTTGCCCGAAGCGCGGTCGACCGCCTCGACCTGCTGCACGCCCAGCGCCAGCCGGGGCCTGGCGCCGCCGGCAAAGCTGGCCTGTTCCCGCTGGACGACCTGCATGCACAGGTCAAAACCGTTGAACGCGGTGCGCGCCGCCACGGCGTTGCCCAGCAGCGCCAGGGGATCGGCCCGGTAGATGGCGGCCGGCTCGGCGGCCAGCGACCGGTCCACCACGTAGCGGATGCTTCGCGGCGGCTCGGTGCCGAGCACCTGCGCGGGCAGCCAGCCTTCCCAGTGGTCCGGCCCCAGCGTGGACGGCACGGCGTCCTCCGGCATGGGCAGGCGGTGATCCCGCAGCGCCATGCCGTACAGGGCGTCCTCGGCGCGCTGCAGCGTGTCGCGCGCCTGCTCGCCTCGCTGTTTGCCCTCGACGAGCGCGAGCGTCTTCCAGAACCCGACGGCCATCAACCCCACGATCGCCACCACCACCACCGACTCCAGCAGGCTCCAGCCCGCCTGACGTGTGCGCGACACCGCTTTCATGGCTGCCCCAGGTCCGCGGTGGTCAGGGGCGGCAGACGGGCCGAGAGGCCCGCCTCGTGCGCCATGGCCAGCATGCCGAGGGCCCCCTGCCAGACCGGCTGCTCGATGGCGTCACGGGACATGTTCCTGAAGGCCTGGACCTGCCCGGCGCGAATGGCCAGGGTGCCGGCGTTGCGCGCAACGTCCACCGCCGACAGCGCGATGCCGGCAGAGGCCTTGGACATGCCCCCAGCATGCACGGGTACAAAGGACCACAAGGCCGGATTGGAGGAAGCAATGCCCTTCTTCACCACGTTGTGCATCACGTTGTAGACGCCATTGAGCAGGTCGGCCATCGAGTCCACGAGGTAGAAGCCGTCGGAGATCACGCCCAGCGTGTTGATGTCCGCATTGAGATTGCCGCGCTCGACATTGGCCTGCTGGATCGCCAGGGCGGCATCGACCCAGGTCGTGGCGGCCGCCAGCGCGTCCAGCGAGGCGCTGGCGTCGCTGCAACGCGCCGCGTCGGCCACCTCGCCCCGGGTGCGCAAGGACACGCGGTCGCGGTACGCCAGGTCGACGGCGCGGCGCGGCGATTCGAAGCCGGGTTGCGCGAAGTCGGCGTTGATCCCCGACGCGGCCTCGGACGCACCCGTCGCCGCCACCGCGATGCCGTACGCCATTCCTTCCGCGTCCGCCGCGCTCCCCAGCCGCGCGCAGACGTCCATGGTGCCGGCGATGCCCTTCGGATAAGCCGCAGGGCGCTCGCCCGGCGAGAACACCGGCTGGTACAGGGCGGCGCTCAGGGCCAGATCGCCGCGGTCCCCGACCGCACCCCGGTCCACCAGGTAACGCAAGGCCATGCCTGCCGGGGCGGGCGAACCGCTGCTGCCGGCGGTGGCCAGCAGGCTGCCCACGGGCAACCAGCCCTTGCCGGCGCCGCTGCTGCAATCCTCGTTGCCGGCGCGTGAGGTCGCCGGGCACGGCAGCCTCCCGTGGATGGCGACAAAGGTCTGCACCGCGTCATGCGCCCAGGACAGGGCATGGCGCTGCGCCTGCGCCTCGGTTTGCGCCTGCTGGGAGCGGTAGAGGAGAAAGCTCCCCAGCGCGACCCCGGCGATGGCCACCGTGAGCAGCGACAAAGCGATGGCCGCCACACCCCGTTGCCGGCGAGCGGAGAAGCGGGAATAGGTCTTTAGTTTTCGCATGGGCAGCAAGTCTGCGTGCCCATCGTGAAAACGCCGTGTCGAAGATGTGAAACCTGGATGACACCCACCCGTGTTCCAGACGCCACCGCGTTCAGCGGTGCGCCACGAGTTCGAAGACGTCGCGTTCGTTCTCTGCGCCTGAGGCCACGATGAGCCGGCGCTGCATCTTCACGTAGCGCTTGACCTCGGGCGCGTACCAGATGAGGTAGTGGATGCGCACCGGTTCCACCTGCATCGATCCGGCGCCGCCGCTGGGTTGGCGGTTGCTGGTGACCTCGACCTTGTAAGCGTTGAAGCGCCCTGCCGGCACGGTGACGACCTCCTGGCCGACGACGCGCGCCTCGGAATACCACTGCCCCCACTGGCCGTCGACGCTGGGCGTGGCAAAACCGCGCTGCGTGCCCAGGCTGGCGAGGTCGGCGAAGGCCCCGAGGTACGGGCTGAATTCGTTGCCCAGCACACCCCAGGTCACGAAACCTGGCGCGCTCGCGTGCAGGTTGCGAACCTCACCGGGCACCCCGCTGGCCGCGTCGGCGCGCAGGCTGTCGGTGACCTGGCCCCCGGCGACGGCCTGCACGCCGATGACCACCGTGCGCCTGGGGCTGGTCGGCCATTTGCCGCTGGTGCTGTAGGTCCAGGTTTCACCGGCTCGGGGCAGCCGCGCGTCCGCCGGGGGGGTGCGCGCGGGCTCGGGCGTGGCAGCAGGCGGCGTGGCGGCCACGCGCGCGGGTGCGACCGCCGCAGCCGCGGGCCGGCTCACCGTGGCCGAGCGGGCTGGCGCCACCGTGGTGTCCGGCGCAGGGGCCGCCGCCACGGCCACCGGCGGTGGCTGGGTGGCGATGGGGGTGGTCGCGGGCTTCGAAGGCTCCTCGCGCTTGGCGGCACCCGCACTCAGGATGGGCCTGCCAGGTGCTTCGGCCTCGCGCTCTGCCGATGACCGGGGCATGGCCCACCACCAGCCCGCCGCGACGGCGGCGATGGCCACGGCCAGAGCCGCCAGCCATCGACGCCGTGGCGCGGGCTCCGGCGACGGCACGGGCGCGGCCACCGGGGTTGCCCCGCCGGGAAGCATGGCCTCCAGCGCGCGGATGAGTTCGGCGGTGGACGCCTCCCACTGCTTGTGGTTGACCTCGATGGCCTGGCGGCGCGCCAGCGGGCGCAGGTCTTCGGGCAGCGCTTCGGCGCGCGGCATCAGGGCGCCGCCCACCAGCACGGGCACCACGCGGATGTCGCGCTGCAGGGCGGTGACGGTTTCCAGCCGGATGAAGTCGTGTGGATCGTCGAGCCGGCGGCGGCCGGCCGCGTCCCTGGTGTCGAGCCATTCGTCGCCGATGACGACGATGAGCACGCGGCAGGAACCCACCGCGTTCTCGATGGCGGTCACGAAGTCGGTGCCGAGCTCGATGCCCTCCACATCCATGAACACGCGGCCGGCACCGAAGTGGGCGGCCAGGCGGTCGTACAGGCGCCCGGCATAGCCCGCCGAGTCGTCGCGCCGGTAGCTGATGAAGATGCCATCCATGCGGCCAGACCCCTTTCGCCACCGCCAGCGTTGTGGGGTGGCCGGGTCATTCTAGGCGTGCACCCCCGTGGGTGCCACACCCGAAAAAGGTGAGAAATACCGAAGGATCAGGCGGCTTTGCCGCCACCGCCGCGCAGGCGCTTGAGCAGGCTGACCACCACGACCACCACCGCACCCGCCACCAGGCCGGCGAGGCCGCCCGCCAGGCTCGCGGCGAGTGAGCCGATCCACCCCAGCGTGGCGGCAAATGCCTCGATGCCATGGCCCAGCGCCGGAATGCCGTGCACCAGGATGCCGCCGCCCACCAGGAACATTGCGGCGGTGCCGAGCACCGACAGCGTCTTCATCAGCCACGGCGCGGCCACCAGGATGCCGCGCCCGAGCGACTGCTTCCAGCGGGCGGCCTGCTGGTTGAGGTACAGGCCCAGGTCGTCGAGCTTGACGATGCCGGCCACCAGGCCGTAGACGCCCACGGTCATGATCAGCGAGATGCCCACCAGCACCGCCACGCGCTGGCCCATGCTGGCCGCGGCCACCGTGCCCAGCGTGATGACGATGATCTCGGCCGAGAGGATGAAATCGGTGCGCACCGCGCCCTTGATCTTCTCCTTCTCGAAAGCCACGAGGTCGACCTGCTCGTCGGCCACCGCCGCGACGCGCTCCTGCCGCTGCACCTCGTCTTCGGCCTTGTGCGGACCGAACGCGTGCCAGAGTTTTTCGGCCCCCTCGTAGCAGAGGAACAGGCCGCCCAGCATGAGCAGCGGCGTGATGGCCCAGGGGGCGACGACGCTGATGAGCAAGGCGCTCGGCACGAGGATGGCCTTGTTGATCATCGAACCCTTGGCCACCGCCCACACCACGGGCAATTCGCGTTCGGCCTTCACGCCGGTGACCTGCTGCGCGTTGAGCGCGAGGTCGTCACCCAGCACGCCGGCCGTCTTCTTCGTCGCCAGCTTGGTCATGGCCGCCACGTCGTCGGCCACGGCCACGCTCTTGCGGGCGGCCACCTTGGTCATCACGGCCACGTCATCGAGCAGCGTGGCGATGTCGTCGATCAACGCAAGCAGACTGGTACCGGCCATGGTGCGGCCCTTTCAGGGTTGGGGTGGGGTGTCAGCGGGTGGGCCAGACGGGAGGGAAAAGCGGATCGTCGAGTTCGGCGCCGTCGGCCATGCGCTCGGCCAGGCCGGCAAACGGAGGCGAGGTGCGCCAGGGGCGCGGTGCGTGGCGCGCGTCGTCGCCCAGGTAACGGGCCGAGAACACGCGCCGCCGCTGCCCCGGGCCAACGCCGCTGGACGCATGCAGGCTCAGCATGTGGAAAGCCACGCAGTCGCCGGGTTCGAGCGCCCAGGCGAGCTGGCGAAAACGCGCCGGCTGCGCGTCGATGGCGGGCAGCTCGGCCAGCGTGCCTTCGGGAAACCACTTCGCCTGCTGGTCGCGGAAGGTGCGCGGCATGTACCAGGTGCCGGCGTGCGACCCCGCCACGAAGCGCAGCGTGCTCGCCAGCGGCACCGGGTCCACCGGAATCCAGAAGCTCACGTTCTGGCGGCCGCTGACGTTGTAGTAGGGCTGGTCCTGGTGCCAGGGCGTGGGCTGGCGCGTGCCGGGTTCCTTCACCAGCAGGTGGTCGTGGTAGAGCCGCGCGGTGCGGCTGCCCATGAGCTGCGTGGCGATGTGCGGCAGCGCGGAATCGCACAGCACGTCCCGGTAGGCGGGGTTGTCCTGCCAGGTGCAGAAGTCCTCGACGAAGCGGCCCGGGTCGTCGGGCTCGCTGGCCACCAGCGCCAGCGGACTCAGGTGCGCGAGGTTGTGCTCGATGCCACGTTCGAGCCGGGCGAGATCGTCGGCATCCAGAACGCCGCGCAGCACCACCGCGCCATCGTTCGCGAAATCGGTGGCGGTGCCGTCGGGCAGAACGAATTCGCGGGCCATGTCCTATCTCCCCCTGGCGGGTTTCTCTCGCTTGCGCCAGTAGGTGAACGCGTCCTCGTGCACCTCGATGTCGAGCTCAGCCACGCGGGCCTGCAGGCGCTCCTGCACATCGCTCACCGCCTGGTTGTAGACCACCGGTGCGATCTCTTCCAGAAAGAAACCGAGCAGGCCACCGGCAGCGATGTTGCCGATGCGCTCGTCCATGTTCGCCTCGAAGTAGCGCTGGATGGAGGCGATGGCCTCATCGCGCGTTCCCTTGGGCAGCTCGATGGCCATGCTCAGCCCACCCACTTGCGCGCGTTGCGCCACAGGCGCATCCAGGCGCTGTGCGCGGCCGGGTCCTGGTCGGTCCAGCTCATCTGGATGTTGCGGAAGACGCGCTCGGGGTGCGGCATCATGGCCGTGAAGCGGCCGTCGGCCGTGGTCACGGCGGTCAGGCCATTCGGGCTGCCGTTGGGGTTGAACGGGTAGGCCTCGGTGGCGGCACCGGTGTTGTCGGTGAAACGCATCGCGGCAATCGCCTTCGACGCGTCGCCCCGGTGGCGGAAGTTGGCGTAGCCCTCGCCGTGCGCCACGGCAATCGGCAGGCGGCTGCCGGCCATGCCCTGGAAGAACAGGCTGGGCGATTCGAGCACCTCCACCATCGACAGCCTCGCCTCGAAGCGCTCGCTCTGGTTGGTGGTGAAGCGCGGCCAGGCCTCGGCGCCGGGGATGATGTCGGCCAGCTCGGCGAACATCTGGCAGCCGTTGCACACGCCCAGGCCGAAGGTGTCGTTGCGGCCGAAGAAGGCCTTGAATTGATCGGACAGGCCGGGGTTGAAGGTGATGCTGCGCGCCCAGCCGATGCCGGCGCCCAGCGTGTCGCCGTAGCTGAAGCCACCGCAGGCCACCACGCCCTTGAAGTCGGCCAGCTTCGCGCGGCCGGTCTGCAGGTCGGTCATGTGCACGTCGAAGGCCTCGAAACCCGCCTGGGTGAAGGCGTAGGCCATCTCCACATGGGAGTTCACGCCCTGCTCGCGCAGGATGGCGACGCGGGGACGCGCGAGGTTGAGGAACGGCGCCGCCACGTTGTCGCTGGCGTCGAAGCTCAGCTTCGTGTGCAGGCCGGGGTCTGCCGGCAGGCCGGCTGCCGCGTGTTCGGCATCGGCGCAGGCGGGGTTGTCGCGCTGCTGGTTGATCTTCCAGCTCACGCTGTCCCACACCTGCTGCAGGTCGAACAGGCTGGCCGAGAACACGGCCTTGGTGTCGCGCCAGACCTGCAGCTGGCCCTTGCCGGCGTCCATGGCGGAGCTGGCGGGGCGGGTCTTGCCGACGAAGTGGCTGTGCTTGCTCAGGCCATGCTCGCGCAGGGTCTGCATGACCGCGTTGCGGTCTTCGGTGCGCACCTGCAGCAGCACGCCCAGCTCTTCGCTGAACAACGCCTTGAGCGTGAGCTCCTCGCGCCGCGCGCTCACCTGCCCGGCCCAGTTCTTGGCGTCGCCCATTTCGGCGCGGCTGTCGCTGATGCCGTCGCCTTCGGTGACGAGCAGGTCAACGTTGAGTGCCACGCCCACATGGCCCGCGAAGGCCATTTCGGCGGCGGCGGCCAGCAGGCCTCCGTCGCTGCGGTCGTGGTACGCCAGGATCTGGCCGCTGGCGCGCAGGGCGTTCACGGCATTGACCAGGCTGATCAGGTCCTGCGGGTCGTCCAGATCGGGCACCTCGCCACCGCCCTGCCCCAGCGCCTGGGCCAGCACGCTGCCGCCCATGCGGTGGCGGCCCTTGCCGACGTCGATCAGCACCAGCGTGGTGTCGTCCAGCGTGTTGTTCAACTGGGGCGTGAGCGTGCCGCGCACGTCGGCGAGCGTGGCGAAGGCACTGACGATCAGGCTCACCGGCGAGGTGACCTTCTTCGTCTCGCCGCCCTCTTTCCATTGCGTGCGCATGGACAGGCTGTCCTTGCCCACGGGAATGGAAATGCCCAGCGCCGGGCACAGCTCCATGCCCACGGCCTTCACGGTCTCGTACAGCGCGGCGTCTTCACCGGGTTCACCGCAGGCGGCCATCCAGTTGGCGGAGAGCTTCACGCGCGGCAGTTCGATGGGTGCGGCCAGCAGGTTGGTGATGGCCTCGGCCACCGCCATGCGGCCGGACGCGGCGGCGTCGAGCGCGGCCAGCGGCGTGCGCTCGCCCATGCTCATGGCCTCACCGGCGAAGCCCTTGAAATCGGCCAGCGTCACGGCGCAATCGGCCACCGGCACCTGCCAGGGGCCGACCATCTGGTCGCGGTGGCTCAGGCCACCCACGGTGCGGTCGCCGATGGTGATGAGGAAGCGCTTGGAGGCCACGGTCGGGTGGCTCAGCACGTCGATCACGACCTTCTGCAGGTTCACGTCGGTGAGGTCCAGCGGCGCGGGTGCGCGCGCCAAGGTCTTCACATCGCGGTGCATCTTGGGCGGCTTGCCCAGCAGCACGTCCATCGGCATGTCGACAGGACTTTCCGCGCCCTTGTCTTCAAGAACCAGCTGGCGCTCTTCGGTCGCCACACCGATCACGGCAAACGGGCAGCGCTCACGCTCGCAGAACGCGGTGAAGAGGGCCAGCGACTCAGGCGCGATGGCCAGCACGTAACGCTCCTGGCTTTCGTTGCACCAGATTTCCTTGGGCGCCAGGCCGCTCTCTTCCAGCGGCACGGCGCGCAGGTCGAAGCGGGCGCCTCGGCCGGCGTCGTTGGTCAATTCGGGGAAGGCATTGGACAGGCCGCCCGCACCCACGTCGTGGATCGCCAGGATGGGGTTGTCCGCGCCCTGCTGCCAGCAGTGGTTGATGACCTCCTGCGCGCGGCGCTCGATCTCGGGGTTGCC